>Ga0209540_10000040_pt1 | contig 178653 bp, 176 predicted proteins | sample BarGraIncu01121A_FD_184501 | JGI IMG/M metagenome (GOLD analysis project Ga0209540, IMG submission 184501) | Arctic peat soil microbial communities from Barrow, Alaska - Barrow Graham LP Incubations 011-21A (SPAdes) (version 2) | ecosystem: Environmental > Terrestrial > Soil > Wetlands > Peat...
ATGTCACCTCTTCTCTAACAATGAAATGAAGTAATATTTTCTGATTCTACCATACATACTAAAAAGTTTTCAAGTGTTTGTAGGGTAACCCTTGAAAATGATTCTACCATACAACTTAATGTAATACAAGACAATTGTAGGGTAACTATTTGTTAGGATTTTGCCACTGCATAGCATAAGCAAGTGATTTAGTTTTATTATTTGAATTCCAATATTCTTTTGGGAGAAAACAGTTATATCTCTTGATTGTAGGTAGCATCATTCCATGCTATGTTCAAATTGTTGACTTGAACATAATTTATGTTCAAACGAACAAACGTTCACCAAAAGATAGCACGCCTATAACCCCGCAAACGCCCTATTTGCAGCTATCTACAGCAAACCACCCAACGCTCCAAAGACCCTTTCCTATTTTTTGTAACCAGCAGTTCAACGGTTCGAATCCGTTAATCGGCTCCAAACGATAAGACTACAGCCTGCCTGTAAGGGATGCGGGCTTTTTGTTTGCTTTGAAATATACGAATTAGATTGATTTGTGTCTTGTTTGTGTCTTATGGCGCTGTTGCATAATATCAAAAAAACAGTGAACCAAAGTATTACAACAGGATCTACTTCATATATCTCTTCAGTTCATCATAGAAGTTTTCTCGTGTACCGGCAAGAATCACAACTACCATCTGCCCGTCTTCTTCATATATTCTGTAAGCAAGCTCATAATTGGTTTTGCTGTAGTAGATATCAAGGCAATAAACCCCTTCCAGATCACCTGTTTTCAACTCACCAATGTACGGGTCACCGCCTATTTTTTCAAGGGCCTCTTGAAAAGCTTTCTTGAGGCCCTTTTCCTTAACCTTCTTTAAGTATTTTTCTGCTGCTCCTGCGAAACGGATTTCGTACATCTATTTGCCCTCCGCTCCGAAGATATCCGCCATGGCTGCACTCTTTAGGTCACCCTTTGCAATCCTGTCTGCTTCACCGATCAGTGTATCCATGGCAGGAGCGATTTTTTTGCTCACTCCCTTGAACTTTACAAGGAGCTCTTGTCCTGAAAATCCTTGAGCAATCAAATCAGCAAGAATTTGCTCAGAAAATTCGCTTCCCGTATTTTCCCGGATAGGACGAATGACAATTGCATTATTCTGCAGAATGCATTCGGCTTCGTTGCTGAAGCCCAACATTTCGAAATACTTCTGTGGTATGGTTATCTGCCTTTTGCCCGAAACACTAATAATTTTACGTTCCATAGAACTGCCCCTAACTGTACTTTTCGCCATTTTCTTTCCTCCTACCATTAAATACTTAAAGTATGGATAAATACATATTTCTTTGTTTTTATTATAACCAAGAAAATGAGAAACGTCAAATTAGGATATCACTCTCTTTAAGATAGACACTCATATCGACACCTTCAGATAACTCAGTATACATAATAAGATACATCAGTGGCACTCGCAAATTGCATTGAAATAAGCAGCTGAAAATACCTCAACATGTGCAGTAACTTTATAAAAGCAAAGACATTTTGCGTTGCGATGCAATAAGTCTTTGTCTTAATGCCTATACTGCCGCCTTCTACCACGTTCTATGTGGCAGTATGTAGGCAGTATGTAGACAGTATGAGGCACAATATTAACCGGTTATTTGGAGTAAAAGACGCCGATCCTATCCCTCTATCTTTTCCATAAGAAATGCTTCCTGCTCTAATCTCAGTCCCGTTTCCAGCATCACCTGAACGAGTTTTGAAAATTGAAATAATTCGGACATCTCAACCGCTTTCAGTAGTTGATTTCGATAGGCTTGAGAATAGGAAATTCCATAGTTTTTCATTGCCAGAAGCGTCTTGCTATCCATTTTATATGGCATGAGATTCGGCGCTATATCCTTTTGGATTTGCATAAATATTTTCATTCCACCAAGATCAATATCTCCCCCAATGATAAATTTCTGCAGTTGATGGAACCGCATTTACCAAAAAACGAAAAAAGTTTGCTTTCTTCTTGTTGTGAAATCCCCCGTGGTAAATTACCAGTTCATCGGATGTTCGCTTGCCTGCTATGTAATCCTCATAGTTTGTCCTGTTCTCGATGAATAATACTTTAGATATTTCAGGTGCATTCATTGAAATCACATCGGTTAGGCTTCCTGAAGGCATTTCTTCGAAAACAGGACACTACGGTCGCGGCATTCGACGAGGGATTGGTTCGGCGGCTGATCGAGAAGGTTACGGTTCACGAGGGACGGTTTGTTGTTGTGTTCAGGTCGGGGGTGATGGCGGAGGTGGAGGAGTGAGAAAATCAACCGAAGCTTCTATTAACTCCGTTGATAAAGCAGAGGGATTGTCTAACAACGCCAAACCTGCTTATGCAACCCGGAATTACGTGATGATTTGACGAATTTGCTAGGGAGAGAAACGGAAACAATCGCATCTGGGCTAATTACGATCAAGAGAAGATCCTGATCAAATAATAATTCTAAACGTTCTTGTCATAGAACATTGATTTAGGCACCGTTCATGATTTCCTGCTAAATTTGAGTATCTTTTCCGCGCGTTTTTTTGTACACGATTTGGATGAATCAACATATTCGTTTGCACATTCAACAATAATACCCTTGTTTTTCGGAGACAAATTATGAAAAATAAGACAAAAGGCTTCGAGAATCCAATCCATTTCATTAGGTAATGGATCGTCGAATGCCTCTAAAAGAATAGGAAAGACAATTTCTGCATTTTGGGATGAAATCTCACCAATTTGGCCTAAATATCTTTCTGCTGCTCCCGACAAACATAATCCCTGGTGTTCCTTAATAAATGTTTTGGCAAAAGAAATGGCTTCAAACGTCTTTTCCTGATTCAGTTTCGCACAATAGCCAAAGGTCATCATAATCATCCATCTGGTTTGTGGTTCTTTCACTGCGAGGGCCGGAAAAATAATATCAAGATATGGTGATACCATTTCCGGTTTTTCCTCAGCCACCTTCTCAATAATTTTTGCAGCACCCGCTCGTATATTTTTCGATTTTTCTTTTCCTGCATCATAGGATACAAGTTGAATCGCTTCCATTAAAATATCTTTGTTTCCTTTCAAAACTTCATTAGCAAGCGCTTTACCAAGGGCTGATGAAGTAGTGCCTTTGTTTTTTTGAAGTTGCTCAAATATTGACATTTTTACAACCCCCTCTCAATTGATGATGAAATCAGTATAATCCTCATAACCTGACAACAGCTTGTCTTGTTTGATAAAGACATGTAATACTTCCTTCCGCCAAATCACTTGTCACGGATTACTACGCTTGCTATAATCTTGCGAAAATCCGGCGACATAAATACGTCAAATAGGGAGACACCTGCTTCTTTTGTCCAAAATCCCATCGGTTCAGTTGATGATTTCACGTTCAAGATACCGACAATTCACGAATTCGATACCGGTGATATTGCAGTTGGATACTGGTAATTGTGAATAGGATACCATTTGTAACACGCACGCGCATTGTTTCACCTCGTAACTTCATTTCATGATCCTTATAGATCCTGAAAACGAATTGCATAAAGTCCTTCCGCTCAGTGGTCAGATTTCAGGGGTAAAAGGTACGGGGGCAGGGGGCAATGCTCTTTCGGCTCTCTCCCCAAAGTATTCTTCCTTGGCATCCAAAGGATGCCTTCCCACGGAGCAGGTGTAGTTGTTGAGGCGACTTTCGACGCGCAGCGCAGTGAAGCGGAGAGAGCCGAAGCAAGCTACACCTGCGACGTGCGAATCCTCATGTTACGTATTACTTTCGCTCACATAATTCATTCCCCATTGGTTCATGGAAAATATAACCGGCATAAAGGATTTTCCAACATCAGTCAGTGAGTATTCAACTTTAGGGGGAATCTGCGCATATTTTGTTCTCAGGATCAACCCATCCTGTTCCATTTCACGCAGTTGCTGGCTTAACATCTTACGTGTGGCCTCCGGAAATCGTCTGGTAATTTCATTAAAGCGAATTGTCTCTTTGGATAGTTCCCATAACAATATGGCTTTCCATTTTCCACCGATCAAGCTAATTGTCAGTTCTACCGGACATCGGTACTCTCTATCTCGAAATGTAACCATTGCAGTATCTCCATTTTGCTCATCCATCGCAAAAAAGCAACCGGAATGAACCCGGTTACTAATAAGTGCGTACTTGTGGAAGTCATTTCTCTATTCTACCATGAGCTTTAGCAAACTAAAAACTCATAATGAAAGGGCAACAACAAATGGTCAGTAAAACAACATATTATGAAAAAATTAATGAGAATCATACATTAGAAACTTTTGATCTGGCAGAGAAAAAATTGCAGGAGACCGGCATCCGGAAAATTGTTCTTGCGTCCACTACCGGAAGGACGGCTCTGAAAGCAATGGAATATTTTGAAGGGAAAGGCATTCAGCTTATTGTAATCCCTCATCAGTACGGTTTTTCCAGTGAAGAAAATCGTTTTCCAAAGGATACTGTGGAAACATTAATTGAGCATGGACATCAAGTCCATTTTGGAACCATGCTTTTTCATACTGAAAAGATATATGCTTCCTCTGTTCCTACCATCATTGCCGACTTTTTGCGTTGTTTCAGCGAGGGAGTCAAGGTATGCTTTGAAATAACCATGATGGCAGCTGACGGTGGTTTGGTGAAAAATGGTGAGTCCATCATATCCATTGCCGGAACCGGTGCCAATTCCGATACTGCTCTTCTGATGCAGGCAGCAAATTCCAGGTCTCTTGCTAAATTGCGGGTGAATGAGATTATTTGTAAGCCTTATAATGCTCTATAGTTCGTTTACCGGAAGCCTTACCATTTTTTGTTGTTCTATGTTCCCGTAGCTGATAATCAGTGTGTTTGGCAAGTAGACATCCCCGCGTTACTTCTAGTCTACCAAAAACATCTTGTCCTTCAGGCTTCGGGTTTAACGTTCTTTTATTCCCGCAGTGCGAGCATATTTCGTCATCGTTGTTAACAAACAAAAAAAACTCGCATGAATTTTGATCTTTGATCATTAGTATACGTACAATTCACTAAATCTTATATCTTAATCAATCCTAATCTCAAATTTATTTAATTCACTGGAAAGATAAAAAATATCTTTATTCTTCATTTTCACTTTTTGATTTGCTGCAAGCTTTGTACCATTTACAAGGAAGGTATCGAAAGTCGAACCACTGTCGGTTAAATAAATACCGTTTGTTTCTACAGATACCGTACAATGTACAGAGCTTATTCCTGGCTGTTCTATTGCAAAAATAACGTTGCTTTTTTGGGGATCTCGTCCAAACGTGATATTTTGGGTAGTTGAAAAAGTTTGCCCAGCATAAACACCGGATAGTCCGGAAATATGAACAGTCTGATGATTGTTTGGAATGTTGATTCCCGTGGTAGAAACATAATAGTTGCCATTATTCGGTGCAATATTGGATTTGTTACTGGTTTGAATTTCATAAATAGGCGCCTTAGGATCTTCACCATAAATGTTCGGACCGGAAGTACCTTCAGTACAAAGCAATATAAAAAACCAAATTCCTCCGATTATTGGAACCAGACCTCTCGGATAAACCTGATCCTGAAATTCCCGGCTGAAAAAAACCTGCTTGAATCACAAGGAGAAAATCGAAATCTCTTTTACGTTATACCACGGAAAAACCATCAGAAATTTGCTGCAATCCTCAGCTAACCACCCAACACTCCTTGTATGCGTATGGTTTGCTCATTTATTCTCAGCATTAATCGACACAATCCACATTACCCGGTGTCGTAATACCTGGTATCCATATACCTGTGTAGGTACAGTTATTCTCTTAAATCCTTCTTATATGCGAATAGCTTCAGCAATCATTTTATATCCATCTGTCTTGCAGGTGAAGCCGCCAAAATCCGTGCGGTCGAAAAGGTCTTTCATCTCCGCAAGGCTGTAAATCCTCACATCTCCCGTCTTGAGCCGTGCAAGAAAGAAGTTCTCAATGCGTCGGATAATACCCGGTGCCGTCGGATCTGCGATATAAATCTTTCCCTGCGGCTTCAATATCCGATGTGCTTCCTTCAAAAAAGCTTCCGGATCGACAAAATGATGGAACGCGCAGCACACAGTAATAACATCGAAAAAACCATCCTCGTACGGTGCTTTGTCTGCTTCCGATACGCAGAAAGCAATTTCGTAATTCTCTTCCCGTGCCGCTTTTATCATTTCTTCGGATACATCCATTCCAAACGCCTCGACTTTTACCTTATTCGTAATCATTTTCAAAAGTCTTCCGTTCCCGCAGCCGATGTCGAGGATTCGGTCATGTTCCTTGAGCGGGATATACTCGCACAGGTACCGGTTAAAGGGCAAAGTATACTTCCCGTCAGGGGTCTTCTCATATTCCCTGGCTTTCTTATCGTAATTCTCTCTTGATTCGTTTGTTTTTGCGTCCATATGATACCTCGTCCTTTATAGCTTAAGTGCCCATTCCCTTGCATCCCAAGTCCCCGTAACGATATCTTCATAGAATTCCGGCTCATGACACACCATCAGGATGGTTCCGGAGTAATCCTGTAATGCTGATTTCAGGACATCCTTGGCGACTGTGTCGAGGTGGTTGGTGGGTTCGTCAAGTATGAGAAGATTGTACTTGCGGTTCATTAGTTTGCATAATCGCAGCTTGGCCTGCTCACCGCCGCTTAGTACGGACACTTTGCTGTCGATATGCTTGGGCGTCAGTCCGCAGCGTGCCAGGGCTGAGCGGAGTTCCGAGATGCTCATTGAAGGAAACTCATCACCGAGGGATTCAAGACATGAACGGCTTCTGTCATCGGTGTTTTCCTGTTCGAAATATCCGATCGAGAGGTATTCCCCCTGCTTATGTTCTCCGGACAGGGCTGGTGTAAGGCCGAGAAGGCTTTTTAGGAGTGTTGTTTTACCGATACCATTGGCACCAACCAGAGATATTTTCTGACCTCGTTCCAGCTGCAGATCAATGGGCCTGCTTAAAGGGTCGTCATAGCCGATCACAAGGCCTTGCGCATCAAATATCACGCGGCTGGGGGCGCGATCCGAACGGAAAGAAAATACAGGAACCAGGCGCTCTTTATCAAGCTCGATCACATCCATTTTATCAATCTTCTTCTGCCGGCTCATCGCCATATTCCGGGTGGAAACACGTGCTTTATTGCGGGCGACAAAATCCTTGAGGCTTGCTATTTCCATTTGCTGACGCTCATAGGCATTTTCTCTTTGAGACTTCTGCACCTCATACACTTCCAGGAAATGGCTGTAATCTCCGGCGTAGCGATCCAGATGACAGTTGCTGACATGATAGACCACGTTAATGACGCTGTTCATGAAAGGGACATCATGTGAAATCAGAATAAAAGCGTTCTCGTAATCAAGCAGATACTGCCTGAGCCATGTGATATGATCCTCGTCAAGATAATTGGTAGGCTCGTCCAACAGAAGGATATCCGGTTTTTCAAGCAGAAGCTTGGCCAGGAGGACCTTGGTGCGTTGGCCGCCGCTAAGTGCCGTAACGTCCGTTTCGAGACCAAAATTCAACAGGCCGAGTGCCCCGGCTGTCTCTTCAATTTTGGCATCCATCAGGAAAAAATCGCTGTGCTCGATTTGGGTCTGTAATTCACCCATCTCATCCATCAGCTCCATCATAGCGTCTTCATCGGCCTCGCCTAAAAGCGTATATATCTCTTCGAGGCGTGCCTGCTTACTGTTCAGATGATCAAAGGCCTGCCGAAGGATATCGCGGATGGTAAGTCCGTTTGTAAGAATGGTATGCTGATCCAGATAACCGGCTTTAATCCCTTTAGACCATAAAATGGAACCCTCATCAGGCTCCATGTGATCCGTAACGATATTCATGAAAGTAGATTTACCTTCTCCGTTTGCCCCGACCAGACCGATATGTTCTCCCCGGTTAAGGCGGAACGAAATATTTTCAAAAATGATACGATCACCGAAACCGTGGCTCAATTGGTCAACTGTCAATAAACTCATGTATGAAACCTCATGTCTATTTGGAATTATATGCAAACAGAACTCATAATACCAGAGAAAGGCTGGTCTTGTCTGCAGCGCAGTGTGTCACTTCAGGACAGTAATGATAATAACAGTCACAATGAACAGCACAATGACTATAATCCCTGCTACAATGTATTTCGAATTTTTGCGGGAGTCTTTTTCGAGACGTTCTCTGTCTGCATCTGACAGATTGGATTGGATAACCGGAGCTTCAAAAATATCTTTGCCGAGATTTGGCTTATCGTGTTTTGCGGGTTCCGTTGTAACTGTATATGCTTTACTTTCTTCATGCATTACGGGTGGCTGTCTCTCTTTATTCATTGCACTGACATATGGATTAATTTTATAAATGATTGTATTTACAAGTGCGTCAACCTGCTGTTGGTTGGTTCCCTTTGCCGTGATACGGATACTGTGCTGGTTGTCACTGGAAAAAGACAGGGAGGATACGTCCTGTTGATCATTCCCTGAAGCAGGCAGGCGGAGTGTGAAGCTGCAGCTCGATAACATTTCATCCGGAGAGAATATATTTTCCAGCTTTTGGGCTGTAAGTTCCGTACTGTCCCCATGCTCTGAACTGATTTCAAAGCTGGGCTCGATTTTTTTAAAATCCGGAAATCTAAAAAAAGCAATTGTCCGTATCTTTTCATACAGGTAAAGCAGATCATCTACATGAATACTGCCCTCATAAGTATGTGTATATAATGACTTGCTATATTCGTTCATAATACAATCCTCCCTACTTGAAAAGCAAAGAATTTGAGCGTGCACTCCTCAGCATTAATCTGATTATAACGCACCGACGATCAAATATGGAATATATGGTTTTTCATAGTAAATGATCATATAAATCCTCGACGAGAAAGCATTCATGAGCTACAATAGACTTTGCTACAATATTAATATTATCCTATCAGTAAAAATATACAGCACTATGGCCAGTGGGTGTGATGATTATCCCGCACATTGTTGTCAGGCTTATTGGGGGCATTTCAGGGGGCATTTGCAAGGAGATTTTATGATTAAAAGACTGCTCAACATAAGTTTTCTGTTTTTCTTTTCGAATTTCTATATCGTGTTTTTTCTATTACGGAGTCCCACTATACTCAGTTCTTTTGTATTTGTTTTCTGTGTTTCGTATTTCATTATTTTCAATATCACACCGAGGTGGAATAAGCGCTGTTTCTCGCGCGGGGAAGTGCTGATGGGCGGGCGGGAACTGATTATTTCTGCTTTTTTCCTTTTTATCGCAGATATTTGTGTTTCCATCTTATTCCTGCCGAAATTTGACTTCAACCCGGTTGCTGTTGCTTTCAGTGAATTTGGATCACTAATAATATTGATAATCATTGCGGTCAACGGAATACTGAGAATCATTTTCGCATCAACGCAGCTACGTCTGGTTATGAGGGCTGCTCTGTTTTTTACATGGTGGATTCCTTTGTTAAATATCTTTGTCTGCTGGCATTGCTGCCGCGTTGCCAGAAATGAATATCTCTTTTTACTTTACAAGGAAGAACGTAACGGGAATAGAAAAGACAACGATATTTGCAGAACGAAATATCCGCTTCTGATGGTTCATGGTATCTTCTGGAGAGATTGGCAGCTCTTCAACTATTGGGGCCGGATATCAAAAGAGCTTCTCCGGAACGGCGCTGTCGTCTATTACGGGAACCAGCAATCGGCAGCACCGATGGAAATCAGCGCAGCGGAATTAAAAGCGCAGATTCTCCTTATACTTGAGAAGGAACACTGCGAAAAAGTAAATATCATTGCTCATTCAAAGGGCGGTTTGGATGCAAGATATGCGATCAGCTGTCTGGACGCAGCTCCTTACATCGCTTCACTGACGACAATCGCGACACCTCACCTGGGCAGCAGCCTGGTGGATATCTTAGTTAAGAAAATACCCGATTCACTTATACGGCGTTTTGCTAAAAAATATAATGCGATGTACAAGAAGTTCGGCGACACGGAACCGGATTTTCGCAGCGGTATTTATGACCTTACCTCCGAACAATGTGCTTTGTTTAACAAAGAGGTAATGGATAAAGAGCCTGTTCTCTACCGGAGTGTTGGATCAAAAATGAACAGCTTTTTCAGTACGGGATTTCCACTCAATGTGGGATATGCAATTTTGCGGCACACGGACGGAGAGAATGATGGTTTTGTTTCCGTAGAATCATCAAAGTGGGGTCAGTGTCTTGGCATTTTTGAAACAAAACGAAGACAAGGCGTCTCTCACGGAGACATGATTGACTTAACCCGCAAGAATATCAAAGGATTTGATGCCTGCGAGCGTTACATTGATATCGTTACGAGTCTAAAGTCGAAAGGACTATGATTTTTTTGCATCAGGGAACTTCAAATACCGTTTTTGTTCCTCCGGTGTATCGAGCCCTAACGTACCGCCCGGATTCATGATATTGTCCGGATCAAAGTGCTTTTTGAGTGCTTTCAGCACGGCAAATTCATTGTGGCCAAGAGATCCTTCCAGCCATGGGCCAAACATTTTGCCGATGCCGTGGTGATGGCTCATTGCGGCTCCCGCTTTTTGAATGGCGTCAAGTATTCCCGCATGATAGGTGCGGAACTCCTCCGGATCGCTCATCTTAACTATAAAGATAAAATACAGGTTGGCTCCCTGCGGATACACATGTGACATATGCGTCATACAGATTGTGTCGGGACGGGATTTACAATATGCACGGACATCGCGGTAGACCTGTGTCATATTGCTCCAGTTGACACTGCACTCCATCGTGTCTGTTACAATTCCGAAATCCTGCATGGTATCGCGCATGTACGGGTCATTAAAACGTCCCTTTTCCCATGATTTGGTGACATTGCCCGTAAGGTTTAAACCACTGTATCTTCTGCATATCCTGCGTACGTTTTTTGCACAATTTCGGGAAAAAACCTTCTCGCCGTTTGAAAATCCGAGGTACAGGCACATTTCGCCTTCCTTAAATCCCTTAAGCCGGAAAATATTCTTTAGCGGGCTTTCATCTACACCGTACATCCGTAACATGATCGCCGTCTCTTCGGGGTCGGACAGGCGAAATACCGAAGGGTATCCTGCCTCAGACTGCATAATTTCACGTGCCGCCTGCTGGGCAGTCTCCCAATCTGCAAACATATAGGAGAAGCGTTTGACAGTTTCCGGCATGTGGCGGAAGAAGCGAAGCGAAACATGTGTGAGAACGCCGAATGCTCCTTCACTGCCCATCATGATATGGCCCAGATCAGGACCTGTTGATTTCCGGGGATAACAGTCGGTCCTGATATTGCCGGCGGGGGTCGCGTATTCCTGACCGATGACAATATCGGAGATTACGCCGTAATAGGTAGAGTTTTGCCCGGCACCCCGCGTTACCACCCAGCCGCCTACCGAGGAATATTCAAAACTCTGCGGAAAATGGCCGCACGTATATGCACGTTTTGCGCCAAAAAGGCTTGCCGCCTGATTCAGTGTCTCTTCCAGCTTCGGACCGCTCATTCCTGCCTCAACGGTAATGATCTGGTCCGTCTCGTTAAAGCTGACCACTTTGTTAAACCGGAGGCGCATATCCAGCGATATGCCTCCCTTTATACACTCAACCCCTCGGGTGACGGAAGAGCCGCCGCCGTAGACATAGACCGGTATTTCCCCTGCCGTACAGACTGCAACAATTTTTTCGATCTGTTCTTTCGTATCGGGATAAAGCACAGCATCGGGAACATTGTCGATCCGCTTATTGCGAAGGCGCATGATGTCATACATTGTTTTGCCGTAAGCAACTGACAGGCGGGAGTAATCATCCGTTCGTACAAATTCATCCCCGACAATTTCCCTGAATGCATCCAACTGTGTTTTTGTGAGGTTACAGGGAATTTCAAATTCCACCTTATCAAATCCCGGATTCTCGGAATATCCGCTGAAGAACGTATCATCCAGGCTGAATTTCTCCTTCAGCAATTTGTACAGGGATTCCTTTGGCGCTTTTATCCTGAGCGGATCTCCCCACTTAAAGATCGAGCGATATGAATTTTCCGGGAATTCACCTTTTACCCATTCGGGTTCAAAGCCTTTATACGGATGTGACATAATGATGCTCCTTTCTTACATGCGGGTCTTTTTGTAGAGAGGCAGCAGTTTGTTGAATATTTTCGAAAAAACCTCGTCAAAAAGTCTTTTGTATGTGATATGTTCCTGCATATCCGGCAGGAATTCATCCTTGATATGCACCATGGCTGTGATCGCCCCGTCAACATCCGGGAAAATACCCATTGCTGTAAACGCTACAATAGAACTGCCGAGGCCGGTCGCCTCATGGGTTTGTATACGGTACACAGGAAGACCGAACATATTTGCCGTAATCTGACATATTTCGTCACTCTGTGACCCCCCTCCTGCGATAAATAATTTCTTTATCTTTACTTTGCCCCTTCGTTCCATCGTGTAAAGTCCATCCATGAGGGCGAAGTTGATTCCTTCAATGATCGCCCGGTAGATGTGTATGCGTGTGTGGATATCCGAAAAACCGATAATCGCACCTTTGGCCTTCGGCATGATGACACCGGGAGTAAAATACGGCTGAAATACCAGTCCGTTACAGCCTGCCGGTATTTCTGCAAGACGGGCATTGAGCAGTTTTTCCGGGGCGATGCCCATCGTTTTTGCCTGTTCCACCTCTTTGGCAGCAAACTCATTTTTAAACCAGGAAATGAGCCAGTAGCCCCTGTATACCTGCACCTCCGGGTTATAGTGGCTTTTTAATACAGCGGGATAGGCCGGGATGAAAGGTAAAGGCTCCATGTATCTGTCGATCGTGAATTCTATTGTAGCCGTCGTTCCCAGTCCGATTGCCGCCTTGTCAGGGGTGGCACAGGAAAGTCCGAGCGTCTCGCAGCCTTTATCCGAGCCTGTGGCAATGAGCGGCAGGCCCTCCGTGATACCCGTCTGCAATGCCGCTTCGCTTGTTATCGTGCCAATTTGTTCGCCCGGTTCGACAAGCTCGGTCAGCTTTTCTTTTTCGATGTCAAACACGCAGCGGTTCAATTCGTTTTTGCCCATCCATTTGCGTGTTTTGCTGTTAAATGGAATATGCCCGATCATGTTGGCTACCGAATCTATCAGATTGCCGGTAAGCATGAAATTAAAGTAACCGGATATCATGATGAATTTGTATGTTTTTTTCCATATATCCGGCTGGTTTTTCATAATCCAGTTGCAGGCTGAAACCTTTCGCTGCAATTCAATAGTGTCGCTCTTTCCGACAAGCGATATCAGTACCTTGCTGGTAAGCGGAACGGGTTTTACAGGTTCACATTCGCGTTTGTCCAGCCATACAATTACATCGCGCAGCGGCTTCCCATTTTGATCCACACACAGGCAGGTATCACGGATCGTGGTGACGGTCACGGCAATGATGTCCTTCCATATTTGCTGCGCATCGATTTTGAGCTGCTGCGATATTTTGCATATCGCATCCCAGTACACTTCCGGCTTTTGCTCCGCCCAACCCGGGAATGTCGAATAATACGGCTTTTCAAATACATGCTGAACTTTATGCAGTACGTTTCCCTCTTTATCAATCAGCAGGACTCTTACACTTTGTGTTCCCAGGTCGATTGTCAGAACGAGTGGATTCATCATGGCAGTCACTCCTTTTCTTCTGTAGATTTGAGCTGATTGCTTGTTGCAATCACATCAACGCCGCTGCCCAGAATATCGGCAGCAACCGTTTCTCCTATGCTGATTTTTTCGGAAATCAATACCTTTGCCAGTTCGCGGATAATCTCCGGTATCATTTCTTTGGGAACCTCGCCTTTTGTTCTTACAGGCAGTACCGGCATCTCCTGAAACACCGTGCGGACTGTCGTGGTAATGGAACGCATCGGTGCAGTCAACTCCGTGACGGCAAAATCCAGACCCCGTGCACAGCGGTTGCCTGAAAACACGTATTGTCCGTCTTGCATCTGCGCAACGATTCGGCATCCATTCGGACAGACGATGCAGGTAAGTTCTTTCAAATCAATCCACCTCCGCAAGTGCAAAACAGATATGGCTGTCAGTCGTGATCCGCATATCCTTGAAATCAATCTCGACCCGTTCCATTTCAGGCGGGCGAAGCTGCGAATAGGCTTTTTTATAAATCTCCCTGCCGTCAGCCGTCACCGTAAGGCGCGTTTTCACCCGTTCGGCTTTCGAGCGGAAATAGAATGTAACCGGTGCCTTTAGTTCTGTTATGCTGAGCATCTGCGGCACAACATATAAAAAACTGTCGTCCGTTTGTATCTCTGCGAAAGTACGTTTCTTCGGCAGATACCTTGCAGCGGAGCGTCCCGCAGCCTCCCCGCTTTCCGATACATAATCCACCAGATCATTTACGTGCAGGGCATTTCCGCAGCAAAACACACCGTCCACCATGCTCATGCTGTTTTGATCTGTCACCGGACCCTTCGTCCGATTATCCATCGGTAACCCGATGCTCTCCGCCAGCTCGTTTTCAGGAATCAGTCCAACCGAGAGGATAAGTGCATCGCATTCGATGATTTTCTCCGTACCGGGTATGGGTATCATGTATTCATCAACATCCGACACCTCCACGGCGCTGAGGCGGCCCTCTCCAAATACACGCGTAACGGTTTTACTTGTGTAAAGCGGTATATCAAAATCCTCAAGGCATTGGTAAATATTACGCATAAGGCCGCTGGCCGTAGGCTTCGCCTCATAAACGCCCACTACCTGTGCACCCTCTAATGTCAGGCGGCGCGCCATGATCAGCCCGATATCGCCTGAACCCAGGATAACACAGCGTTTAGTCGGCATTTTGCCTAAAACATTCGTATAGTACTGTGCCGTGCCGGCAGTAAAGATGCCGGAGCAATGGCGCCCGTGAACTCCGATTTGCCGGGATGTACGCTCGCGGCAGCCGCACGCCAGGACAAAACTTTCGGTAATGATCTCCCTAATGCCGTCTTTACTGACCAGTGTAATCATAAACCCGTCTGCCTGCCTGTTAATTTTTGTTACAAAAGTCAGCGTTTCAATCGTAATACTCGTCTTTGGCAGCTGTTCAATAAACCTCTGTGCATATTCAGGACCGGACAGTTTTTCGCCAAATCTGATCAACCCGAATCCATCATGGATGCACTGTTTCAGTATGCCGCCGAGCCTGGCTTCCCGTTCGATCAGCAAAACGAATGCGCCCTCGTTTGCTGCCGACAAAGAGGCGGCAAGTCCGGCAGGGCCGCTGCCGATAACAGTAACATCAAAATGAGGTACCTTCATATGACCTCCTTGTTGTCACCGAATACAATGTTGCTGTCATAATTATTTTTCCGCACCTTCTCGAGCGGTATATTCTTTTCGCATGCGATGATCTGTGCGACGAGTGGTCCGCAAAATCCGCCCTGGCATCGTCCCATCCCCGCCCGCACTCGGCGCTTAACACCGTCAACCGTATCACAGGAAACAGTCCGGCGCATCGCTTCTTGTATTTCTCCGCGGCTTACTTCCTCACAGCGGCAGACAATTACACCAAAATTCTCATCTTGTCTGATCAGCGCATCTCTTTGCTCCTGCGGCATACCGGACGGCTGCGGAATCGGTATGCGTATCGGGTCAAACTGTTCATTTTCTGCTGCGCCAAGATAGTTTGCAGCCATCTTTGCTATATCCGCTGCGATAGCCGGAGCAGCAGTAACTCCAGGGGATTGTATTCCGGCGGCATGAATCAGGTTGGCGGTAAATTTGCCGAAAGTTATGATAAAGTCCTCTTCATATGTGGCAGCCCGTACGCCTGTAAAATAGGTGATAATATCCCTGTTATCAAGTTTGGGACTGGTATGCCGTTGTTTTACGGTTATGTTATTAATACTGTCCGGTCTGGTCTCAAAATTTTCCCTTTCATATGTTTCTATCGCGTCAGGACCGACCAGCAGGTTGCCGTCGATAGTACTCACTATTCCTCCGCCCTTGGTGTGGCCGGCCTTTTTATCAATAGTACCCAACGATGAAACAATCGTCCGCACCTGATATGCAGCCTTTTTGTCAAAAATGATATTGGTTCCTCTGCGCGGATGAATGGAGAAAAAATGATCATGTGCCATCCTGGCAATGTCCTCCGAAAATACACCTGCAGCATTGATAACGAGCTTTGGATATACCCGGCCCCGGTTGGTTAATACGCTTAGAATTTTTCCGTTTTCCACTTCCATATCAAGTACGGCCGTATCAAGGCATAATATTGCGCCGTTGCTTGCGGCATTCTCGGCATAGGCAATCGTCAGTCCGTAAGGACATACAACACCCGCTGTAGGAAAAAACACTGCGCAGGATATCCTGCTGCTCAGATTTGGTTCTCTTTTGTTAAGATTACGGCGGCTCACATATTCCGCCGGTACATTCATTGCTTTCCAGTAGAGCGGAGTAACCGCAATCAGTGGCCTGATCCAGTCTTTCATAAAGCACAGATACTGTCCGACATAACGAAACGGCACTCCGAGTTCCGTACAGACAGTACTGAACATGCGATTGCCGATATCGTTGTATTTCTTTTTGAGCTGTCCTTTGCGCAGATCCACGCCCGGATGAACCATGCCGTCATTACGGCCTGATGCATGCATCGCTACATCATGTTCTTTTTCTGCAATCATGACATCTATTTTGTACCGCTTAAGTTCCCGTGCGATGGAACAGCCTATAATACCGCCGCCAATCACCAGCACCTCCGGGCTCTTTCCCTCCAGTGTGTTATCAGCAAACTCCGGCAGCTTCATCGGCGGTATTTCAACACCAGACAGTCTGATTTCATTTACAAGACCGATATATTTTTTCCGGTTCACTGAGATCAGTCCTGCATGGACAATTTCCTGCCACTGTGAAAGCTCACCTTTGATAAACAGGCATCCGTTCTCTTCCGCTGCAAAAACTTTTCCGCCGTAAAGGATATTCAGCCGTTTGTTCAGCGCTGCGATATATGACATATCCCCTCCAGTCAAAAAGGGTTAACTATTTGCCACCCCAAAACGGTCAAATAGTTATCAATTCATAATTTTCATTTCCGAGATTCATCTTTACAGCATGTTTGATTGCAACTCTCCACTCGGTTTCAGGGCTGACATCCGTAAAATGGTCATGATTTTTGCTGCCGTTTTTGTCGAGTACACTGCCTGCTGTAACAGGCTGGCGGTTTACTGCATCCGCACAGGCAGCATCCAGCGCAACCGGATCAAACGAAGCAAACATGCCTACATCCGGAACAATCGGAATATCATTTTCTGAATGGCAGTCGCAGTATGGGGATACATCAATGACAAGGCTGATATGAAAATTGGGACGCCCACGCAGGACGGCACTTGTGTATTCCACAATTTTCTTATTCAGGATATCAGCAGATTCATCCGAAGCAGGCATAACAGCATCGACCGGGCAAATGCCTATGCAGCGGCCGCAGCCGATGCACAAGTTGTGGTCGATGGACGCTTTTTTCTTTGTTATCGTAATGGCATCATGTGCGCAGTTTCTGGCGCATTGGCCACAGCCGATACATTCATCTGTAGAAATATAAGGTTTTCCGCTGCTATGCATTTCCATCTTACCTGCACGGGATCCGCAGCCCATACCAATATTTTTGAAAGTACCGCCGACACCGGTTAATTCATGACCCTTAAAATGTGTAAGGGAAATGAAAACATCGGCATCCATGACGGCATGGCCGATTTTTGCTTCCTTCACGTATTCGCCGCCTTCAACAGGAACTAAAACATCATCGGTGCCTTTCAGCCCGTCGGCAATGATTATATGGCAGCCTGTGGAGAACGGCGAAAATCCATTGACATATGCAGAATCCAGATGGTCAAGTGCATTTTTTCTGCCGCCCACATATAAAGTATTACAGTCCGTAAGAAATGGTTTTCCACCCATCTCTTTTACCATATCCACTACTGTTTTCGCATAATTCGGACGCAGAAAAGCCAGATTGCCGGGTTCTCCAAAATGGATTTTGATTGCTGTAAATTTCCTGTCAAAATCAATTTGCCCCATCCCGGCCGTGGTGATCAGCCGGCTTAGTTTTTGCTGCAGGTTTTCTTTCGACGTTGTGTGCATACTCGTAAAATATACCTTAGATTTTTCCATGAATATCTCCTCAGGGGTCATGTTGATTTTACAGTTGAACAGATCTATCAGGATCCACTGTCTGGTACTTTGCATTGCAGGTCGCAGATCCTTCATACTTCATGATTCTTCCAGCTCAGCTGCAGTTCCCCTTCATTACTGTCAATGGTAATTTCAGAATTATCCATGATCTCTCCACTTATCACGGATCTCGCAATAAGCGTCTCAATATGCTGCTGGATAAACCTCCGCAGCGGCCTTGCTCCATATACAGGGTCAAATCCTTCCCTTACTATGAAATCAACAGCCTTTTGCGTGAGAACAATGGCTATATGGTGATCCTCCAGCCGCTTCTTCAGTTCCTCAATCATCAAATGAACAATGCCGCCTATTTCTTCCACATTGAGGGGCTTAAAAAAGATGATGTCATCGACCCGGTTAAGAAATTCCGGCCGGAAATGCATGCGCAGCTCTGACATGACTTGTTCCCTGGCTGTATCGGAAATTTTACCGGCCTTATCTATTCCTTCAATCAGGTAAGAAGATCCGATATTGGATGTCATGATAATAATTGTGTTTTTAAAATCCACCGTCCGACCATGGGAATCGGTAATCCTCCCGTCATCGAGTACTTGAAGCAGAATATTAAATACATCTGCGTGTGCTTTTTCGATTTCGTCAAATAAAATCACAGAATATGGCTTTCTTCGCACTGCTTCAGACAGCTGTCCGCCTTCGTCATAACCGACATATCCAGGAGGAGCACCAATCATCCTGGACACGGCATACTTTTCCATATATTCACTCATGTCAATCCTGATCAAATTTTTCTCTGAATCAAAAAGGCTCTCCGCAATGGTTTTTGCGAGCTCTGTCTTTCCAACGCCTGTCGGACCAAGGAAAATGAATGATCCGATCGGTCTCCTGGGGTCTTTTATACCGGCCCTTGCCCTGATAATTGCATCGGTTACCCGGTCCACTGCTTCATTTTGTCCGATAACCCTTTGATGCAAAATCTTGTCAAGATGAAGAATTTTCTCCCGTTCGCCTTCAACCAGTTTTGCCAGAGGAATTCCCGTCCAGCGTGAAACGATACGGGCAATCTCTTCTTCATCCACTTCTTCCCGTAAGAGCGGTGACTCATTTGATTTGGAACGAAGTTTTTCTTCTTCTGTACTTAGTTCCTTTTCCAATTCCGGAAGACGTCCGTATTTGAGTTCACCTGCCCTGTTCAAATCATATTCCCGTTCTGCTTTTTCAATTTGCTGATGCGTCTGCTCCAGTTCTTTCCTCAACGCTCCCACGTGATGAATTGCTTTCTTTTCATTCTCCCACTTAGACGACATTACAGTCATCTTTTCTTTCAAGTCAGCCAGTTCTTTCTGAAGGTTGCCAAGTCGGTTCTTGCTTGCCTGATCTGTTTCTTTTCTCAGCGCCGCCTCTTCAATTTCCAGCTGCATAACCCGTCTTGAGATTTCATCCAGTTCTGCGGGAAGCGAATCCATTTCTGTGCGGATCAGCGCACATGCCTCGTCTATCAAATCGATCGCCTTGTCCGGCAGGAACCGGTCGGAAATATAGCGATTGGACAAAACGGCAGCCGAAACCAGCGCATTATCATGGATTTTCACTCCGTGAAAAACTTCAAACCGTTCTTTTAACCCGCGCAAAATGGAAATCGTATCTTCGACACCGGGTTCCTCTACCAGAACCGGCTGAAATCTTCTTTCAAGGGCAGCATCCTTCTCAATGTTTTTCCGATACTCGTCCAGGGTCGTTGCTCCAATACAGTGCAGTTCCCCTCTTGCAAGCATCGGTTTAAGCATATTACCGGCATCCATGGAGCCTTCGGCCTTTCCGGCTCCGACGATATTGTGTATTTCATCGATGAAAAGCAAGATTCTGCCGTCGCTGTTCTTGATTTCCTGCAGGACAGCCTTCAGTCGTTCTTCGAATTCACCGCGGTATTTAGCCCCTGCGACCAGGGATCCCATGTCCAGGGAGAAAATTTTCTTGTCCCTCAGACCTTCGGGCACGTCTCCCCGGACAATACGTTGGGCAAGACCTTCCACGATGGCGGTCTTGCCAACGCCCGGCTCTCCGATAAGAACGGGATTATTCTTCGTTTGCCTGGATAAAATCCGTATAACATGGCGAATTTCTTCGTCACGGCCGATGACCGGATTCAGTTTATTGCGTCTGGCATCTTCCACAAGTTCCGTTCCATATTTTGCCAGCGCTTCATAGGTATCTTCCGGCGTATTACTGGTTACGCGCTGATTACCGCGCACGCGGGTCAAAATCTGAAGCACCTTTTCCTTTGTGATCTGGAATGTCTGAAAAAGTTTACGAAGCTGCGTATTCTGCGTCTCATCAAGAATCCCCAGAAATAGATGCTCGACAGATATATACTCGTCTTTCATTTGTTTGGCTTCGTCTTGAGCCTTCACCAGTACCTGATCCATAGAACGTGATATATAGATTTTTCCCGGTTCCCGACCCGGACCGGACATCCGCGGCATATTTTCCAGTATTCTTTCCTCTTCACGGAGAAAATTCGACGGATCAATATCCATCGACTCCAAAAGTCGGGGCACAAGCCCTCCCTCCTGTTCCAAAAGCGCAGCGAGCAAATGTTCAACGCCTATTTCCGGATTTCCGTACTGTATAGCCTTTGTTTCTGCATCGTGTATTGCTTCCTGAGATTTTTGAGTAAAACGGTCCAGGTCCATATGACTCCCTCCGGACATCTATTGATATCCATGCTTACTGTCATCAAAAAACACAAATGAAACAACTGCATTTCCGCATCTCAACCGTTGCTTTTGTCTTTGAGCAACTCTTCCTTTTCTTCCATTCTGTCCAGAAGATCGACGATAATTGCTGCTCCGGATATGTTCACTCCAAAAGATTGCCTGATCCTCAGAATTTGATTGACTTTGTCGACTTCCTCCAGAGAAAGCGAACTATCCATGGGTTCAATGACGCCTAAAGCAGCTAATCTCTCCAGCAGCAGCGGCTGAAACGGCAATTCTTCCATCCGAACCCTGGGTGTTTGGGTTTCAGGAACCAAATCCTGATAACATATCTGTAAATAGTACTTTTTCATAATTTGTGCACCTCTTTTTCCAGTTCAGCAAGGCGCTGGTAGATTTCTTTTTCAGCAGGACTGACCATCCGAGGAATATCAATCATTATATTAACAATTTCATCTCCTCGATTTCCATCTTTTTCAAGCCAGCCTTTTGACCTCATTCTCAGCTTTTTACCGTTGTGAACCATGGGAGGTACCGTCAAAATCACTTCACCCTCTAATGTTGGTACGGGAATTTCGGCTCCAAGCACGGCTTGTTCGGGTCTGATCTTAATAACCGTTTCGAGGTTACTGCCGTTAAGTGTAAAATTAGAATTCGGCAAAATCTTAACCGTAAGCAGCAAATCACCCGATTTTCCATCAGAAGATCCTTCACCCCCCTGCCCCTTCAGGCGGATTTTACTGCCATCCCTGATAAAGGCCGGGATATTCACATCAAGTGTCCTGACGACCGTACGGCTTCCGGTACCGCCGCATTTCAGACATGCTTTCTGATCGGACACACCGGTTCCTTCGCAAGACGGACACAAACCCCGGATAGAAAACTGAAGTGATTTCTTACCGCCGTGACGGGCTTCTTCAAGAGTCAGTTCAAGCTCACTATCCAAATCCTGTCCGCGCACACTTCTTGTTTGCCCGGGTCCTTTGCGATTGCTTCCGGGCATTTGCCCTCCGAAAAGGCTTTCGAAAAAATCGCTGAAACCGTCGGGATCCGTTTGGCTCCATGAACCGCCTGTGTATCCTCCCCTATCGGGAGAAGGCTGCCGCTGCTGTACGTTTTGCGAATTCGTGCCAAGAAGGTCATATTGGGATCTTTTTCCCTTGTCTCCCAATACAGCATATGCTTCATTGATTTCTTTGAATTTTTCTTCTGCCGCTGACTTGTCACTTTTGATATGAAGGTCAGGATGGTACTTCCGGGCAGCTTTTCGAAAAGCTGTCTTGATTTCCGATTCAGTGGCATTTTGTTCCACTCCCAGAATTTTATAATAATCTTTATAGGGTGTACCCATTTATTCAGCCCCCATAACTAACCCGGGATGCTAAATGTAAATATTTGAACCTGGCATCCCGGGTCTGTCTTGTTTATTCAATTTACTTTTCGGTAAAATCAGCATCTATAACATCATCCGTATTATCTGAATCCGAATCAGATTTACTTACGCTTGGCTGAGAATCCGGTTTGGTACAGGTGCCAAACGCACAGGCCGCCTGATTCAGGTCACTTGCGAGCGTGCGGAGGCGGTCAATAGGAGCATCGTCCTTCAGTGCCTGTTTTGTCTCGGACAGAAGCTGCTCGACGCGGGCTTTCTCGTGCGGCGGCAGCTGACTTCCTAATTCATTAAGCTGCCGTTGAACTTGATAGACAGTCGAATCTGCAGTATTTCGCACTTCCACTTTCTGGCGGTTTGCCTTATCCTCGGCAGCGTGGGCATCGGCGTCCTGAATCATCCTGCTGATTTCCGATTTATCAAGACTTGTGGACCCGGAAATAGTCACAGTCTGCTCCTTTTTGGTCACCTGGTCTTTTGCACTGACTTTCAGGATTCCATTGGCATCTATATCAAAAGTCACTTCAATCTGTGCAACGCCGCGGGGCGACGGCGGTATGCCGTCCAGCTTGAACTGTCCAAGTGAACGGTTGTCCCTTGCCAGTTCCCTTTCACCTTGAAGCACGTTGATGTCAACGGCCGGCTGGTTATCTTCAGCTGTCGAAAAAACCTGACTTTTGCGAACAGGGATCGTCGTATTCTTCTCTATGATCTTCGACATAACTCCGCCCAAAGTCTCTACACCCATGGAAAGCGGGGTCACATCCAGGAGCAGTATATCCTTGACTTCACCGGTCAAAACTCCGGTTTGGATGGCAGCACCGATAGCTACCACTTCATCAGGGTTAACACTTTGGTTCGGTTCACGCCCGCCAATAAGCTCACGGACTAATTTTTGAACAGAAGGAGTACGTGTCGATCCGCCAACCAGAATCACTTCATCAATATCATCCTTTGTATATTTGGCGTCTTCCAAAGCAGAGAGGACCGGCTTTCTACACCTTTCCACAAGATCGTGAGTCAAATCATCGAATTTTGCGCGGGACAGCTTCATATCAAGATGTTTGGGGCCATTGGCATCAGCGGTAATAAAAGGAAGATTAATCTGCGTTTCCAATACACTTGACAAGTCAATCTTGGCCTTTTCCGCCGCCTCAGTCAGACGCTGCAGCGCTTGTTTGTCCTGCCGCAGATCAAATCCAAAATCTTTTTTAAACTCACTTGCCAGCCAGTCAACAACAGCTTTATCGTAGTTATCTCCGCCCAGGTGAGTATCGCCGTTCGTTGCTTTTACTTCAAAAACGCCGTCACCCACATCCAGGATGGACACATCAAAAGTACCGCCGCCAAGATCAAAAATCAGAATAGTCTCGTTCTTTTTCTTATCCATACCATAGGCAAGGGCCGCGGCTGTCGGTTCATTAATGATTCGCAGGACGTTGAGCCCCGCGATTTTACCGGCGTCTTTGGTGGCCTGTCTCTGCGCGTCGTTAAAATATGCCGGAATGGTAATGATCGCATCCGTAATCTTCTCTCCTAAATATTTGGAAGCGTCATCGACCATTCTTTTGAGGACAACAGCGGAAATTTCCTCAGGTGAATATAGTTTGCCCCGGATATCAAACCGCACAGAATCGTTCGGACCCTCAACAACTTTATAAGGGACAAGTTTTCTTTCATCTACGACTTCAGAATAACGGCGTCCAATAAATCGCTTAACTGAATATAATGTATTTTCGGGATTCATTGCCGCCTGCCGGCGTGCCACCTGGCCCACCAGCTGTTCGCCTTTGCTTGAAAATGCTACTACAGACGGAGTCGTTCTCCCGCCTTCGGGATTTACAATAACAACCGGCTTACCGGCTTCCATAACTGATACAACAGAGTTAGTGGTTCCCAAGTCAATACCTACAGATTTACCCATATCAGCCTACTTCCCTGCGATAAAAAAATCGCATTTACTATCGCTAAGCAGTTCTACTTATACCGAAAGTGGGAATATCAAACCGCTCAGCGCCCTGTAACGAATTTGGGAATTATCTTTGTTTTGCTGACTGTCTTATTATTCGTAAAGCAGTAAAACAGCCAGTAAAATTAGTATATATTTCCTAGTTAAGTATAATCCTTTTCAAAATTTTTGTCAATTATATTTGATAATTAATCATATTGCGTATTACATATATTTATCACTATATTCATCATTTGGAAAACACTGTCATGCCTGACTCATATTATACTGTTTGGCCTTGACCATACTGCAAAACCCAGGAGAAGCCATATTTGTCGGTAAGGTCTCCATATGTTCCGAAGAACATCTCGCCAAGCGGTGTTGTAACCTGTCCTCCGTCTGACAGTTTTGCAAAAAGGGATTCAATTTCTTCTTTACTTTTGCAAACAAGGCAAAGAGCCAAGGTTGTACCGTGTATATGTCCTTTATCACCGGTCAAATCGGAACCCATAATCATAATACTGTCGCTTGTCAGCACTGAATGCATGATCTTATCATGCATTTCAGGCGGCGTCATCGCTTTCATGGGGATTCCCCGACAGTCGTCATGCTCAGCACTCCGCCAAAACAATCCTTAAAACAAATGGATACATTCGTTACACATTTCATGAAATAATGCCCTGATTCGATATTATTTCTTCTGAAAACTCTTAATAGAAATATTATCAATAATTACTGTAATATCTAATTTTGCCATTTCTGCAGCTGTAACCGCTTGCTCCGGATACACAGTGTAGTAATTTACTATTGAATCATTCACAATTCCATCTGTCCCTGCTTTTTGGAAAATGACTGTTCCTAAGTCCGTATCATACATTTTGTCTGGACCGTCACTCAAAACAAGAATTTGTCCTTCGTCATATGTACTTCTCCCAACACTGGTTACCTTCAGTGTATATGAAGTTCCATTATTTGTAATATCATTAAGGATGAGTTTAAGTCCATCTGCAGCTTCAAATATCGTTAAATTCTGAGATGCTGCGGTAGAATCGTTTATTTGTATCCCACATTCCTTATCAGTCGGAGAATCTGTAATTGTATAATTTTCACCACTGAAACTTACCATTCCATTTATGGAATAATTGATTCTTGCCGGTACATCAAACGTAACAACCACAATAGAGGCAATAATAAGCAGGGAAATGATAGTCAAAAGCAATATGGGTTTTTTCATATGCAAAACGTCGTCCTTCCCAAAAGATTGACCTGCCTTCATTTATCAGCTCAGAACAATACTATATATTTTTTTTGTTTGTTTTGTCTATATTAATAAAATATATATTACATATAGAGAAGTCAACGGTTTTTCGGACGTTTTGCTACTTGGACTGACCGCCCTTCTCAAACTTCTTATACGATGCAACTCCAGGAAGCAGACCACCGGAACAATTGCCCTCCAGCTGCTCGCGATTTTTGAACGCACCTCATATCCATTTCAGTTTAAGCCGCATTTTCAGGGCAAATTGACATGAATAGGATCGCAGGGATACAATCAAAATCTTGTTAGTTATAGATTATAATGTTATAATATATTGAATATTCAACAAAGTAATAGGTTTTCATATGGTTAAAGGAGATAAATATTATGCCGGATTTTGGTAATTCATTTTCGGGACTTGCTAATGATCGTAAGCTCACTGAACAGGAATTAATTAGAGCCATTCGTTTTGCAGTTTCTGCAGAATATGAAGCGATCCAAGTGTATATGCAGTTAGCTGAATCTACAGATAACAAATTGGCAATAGCAGTATTAAAGGGTGTTTCCGATGAAGAGAGGGTTCATGTAGGAGAATTTCTAAGATTATTGGAGGCGCTCGCTCCCGATGAAGCAAAATTCTATAGGGACGGAGCTCATGAGGTGGAGACAGAGATTGAGGCGTTGAAAAAAAAGTAAATTGATGCCTGGATTTCTTCATTGAAATGATAAATTGACCGACAAATGGGATATGAATGGAGGGGCGGCAATCCGCCCCCTTTTCATTTCTTAATTACTGGAGAAAACAGTCGGAGAGGTCATAGATCTCTCCAAAACACAGAAAGGAAGGCTGACTTATGAGTATGATTCGAGTGAAAGATGGTACGCAGATTTATTATAAGGATTGGGGCGCCGGACAGCCGGTGGTATTTTGTCACGGTTGGCCGCTTAATTCAGATAGTTGGGAGTCTCAGATGAAGTTTCTGTCCGACAACGGTTATCGGTGCATTGCCCATGATCGACGCGGCCACGGAAGATCGGACCAGCCCTGGAACGGTAATGATATGGATACTTATGCAGATGATCTCTCTGAGCTTATCGAAAAGCTCGACTTGAAGAGCGCTGTCCTCATCGGCTTTTCAGCCGGCGGCGGAGAAGTTGCCCGCTACATAGGCCGACATGGAACAGTACGGGTTGCCAGGATCGCTCTGATCTCTGCCGTACCTCCCCTGATGCTGAAAACAGCAGGCAATCCTGACGGTCTACCGATCGCAGTATTTGACGGAATTCGACTCGGCTCCGACGCAGATCGTTCACAGTTCTACAAAGATCTCGCCGGCGGCCCGTTCTTCGGAGCCAACAGGCCCGGTGCAAAGGTCTCACAGGGTATGATCGACTCATTCTGGCTTCAGGGAATGCAGGCCGGACGCCAAAACACCTATGAATGCATCAAAGCATTCTCTGAGACGGATTTCACTGAAGACTTAAAGAAGTTTGACGTGCCGACACTCATCATTCACGGCGACGACGACCAGGTCGTTCCGATCGGTGCTGCTGCTCTTCGATCGTCGAAGCTCATCAAAAACGCTGTTCTGAAGGTCTACGCAGGCGCGCCTCACGGCCTCGCATACACGCATAAAGATCGGCTTAATGCCGACCTGCTTGCTTTTCTGGAAACCTGACGGAGATAAAATCCCATGAAAAGTCACAGAAATAGGTTCGGGAAAAAAATAGCCAAAAGAATATTTGACCGCAGTTTTTTGGTTATATTGTTTCTGTTGTTTCAGTTTATTCTGCTTGGAGTAAGTTTCTCATCGCTGACTGAGTATTTGCATTACATACTCATAATCAATTTAGTCTTAAGTCTTTTCCTGAGTGTATATATCGTAAACAGGCAGGAAAGTCCGGAATTCAAGATTGCCTGGCTGACTTTCATGTGTATCCTTCCGATTTTCGGGATTCTCTATTACTTGTATTTTGAGATAAATCCCAAATGGAGGAAAAACGCCGTTAAAGTTCAGAAACTTATTAAAGACACATCCTATTTGCTTGAGGTCAGTAAAGAGACGCAAAAAGATGCAGAGCAAGATATCCCAGACAGGATGGGATTATTACATTTCCTTCAAAAGAAAGGCTCCTATCCTGTCTATGATAATTCCGATGCTGAATACTTCAATTTAGGGGAAAAGGGATTTGAAGCAATGAAAATTGCTTTGAAGAATGCTAAGACGTATATTTTTATGGAATATTTCATTGTTCTTCCAGGTACATTGCTGGATGATTTAATTGAAATTCTAAAAGAAAGAGCAAAGGCCGGCGTAGAAATCCGATTCATGTATGATGGATTTTGTCATACCAAAACTTTGCCCTATCATTTCCCTGAGCAGTTGAGGGAACTCGGAATACTTGTAAATGTTTTTGAACCTTTAAGTCCATTCTTATCAACGGATCAAAATAACAGGGATCACCGCAAGATTACTGTCATTGACGGTGAAGTTGCTTTCACAGGGGGATTCAACCTTGCGGATGAGTATGCCAATTACACCCACCCGCTTGGTCACTGGAAAGATGTTGTAGTAAGGATAAAAGGCGATGCAGTTAAAACTTTTGTTGTGCTTTTTCTTCAAAACTGGCATTTGAAGGGTGATAAACCCGAAGATATTTGGGAAAAATATATTGTTAATGATGCAAACAAACCGAAGGAACAGCAAAACACCGGTAAAAAAGGATATGTTGTACCATATGCTGATTCTCCCAATATACCTAATGAAATTGGAGAGACGATTTACCTCGATATTTTGAATCAGGCCCACGATTATGTATGGATCATGTCTCCCTATTTGGTTTTAGGCAGTGTTATTTTGAGTGCTGTTGCCTACGCTGCGCAAAGAGGTGTTGATGTTAACATAATAATCCCGCATATCCCGGATAAAAAAATCCCTTTTCTGGTAGCTAAAAGTTTTTATCCGGAATTACTTCATGCAGGTGTAAAAATATATGAATACACACCGGGTTTCGTTCATGCTAAAATCTTCGTCTCTGATGATGCCGTAGCAACTGTCGGATCCTATAATATGGATTCCCGCAGTTTCTATCTTAACTATGAAGTAGGCGTATTACTTGCAGATTGTCCTGCAGTCAAGGTTATTTCTGATGACTTTGAAAATACACGGCAGCTTTGTCAGGAAATAAAATTACAGGATTACATGTCACTGCCCTTTGCAAGCCGTATTATCGGTAAAATACTTCGCTTGTTTGGACCGTTACTATAGCAGAAAACAGACTACAGAAAATACTTGCCCAGCGTTTTCGTGATCCTGCTGATCGCATCATCTGCATCCTCCTGTATTGTTGAAATATCCGATCTGCCCGGCAGAATATTGATCCCGGAAAGATCTACAGGCGAAAAAGCTGAGATCGTAAATCCGTGTGCAACATCCGGGTAATGATAATATTCTACCGGTACCCCGGTCTCTTTGAGTCTTTTTGCATAGGTTCCGTCTTCCTTCTCCAAAGAGTCTATTCCGGCAGAAATGATAATGGCCGGAGGCAGGCCTATAAGCTCCTCAGGCGATGCAAGAAGCGGGGATACATATACATCCGAACGCTCTTCCGGCTCACAATAACAAGCTTCAAACATCTCCATCAACGGCGGCGGAATACTTCCCAAAGGTGACTCTTTAAGGTCGGCATCGGTCTGAAAATCTAAAGCGGGATAATCAAGGACCTGGCACCGCAGCTTGAATTCACCGCTTTTCCTGACCATCATGGATACAACAGCTGATATATTCGCACCCGCACTATGCCCCCCGACCGCCATTCGATCTGGATCAATGCCGTATTTAGAGGGATTGCCATGCACGTATGCCAATACGTCATATGCATCTTCCAATGAAGCAGGATAAGGGAATTCCGGTGCAAGCCGGTAATCAGCACTGATTACAACAGCCCCAAGATTTTCAGATATTTTCCGGCAAAAGGAATCATCCATTTCGGGTAATCCAAACACAAATCCTCCGCCATGAAAATCGAAAAAGACAGGCATCGAAGTTTTCTCTGCCTGCGGCCTGTAAATCAGGGTACGAATTTCACCGCTGCGGGTAGGAATATAAATTTCTTCCCCGCTTATCTGAATTTGTTTATACTTCTCATCATGTTTGCGCATTCCATTCAGCAGCAGTTTGTATATAAGGTTTATTTCCTTCATGCAACAGCACTCCTCAAAATAGTTATAACTCACAAGAAAGATTCTCTACTGTCAATGCTTATTCTCTGCCGCAACAGGCTGATGAACAAAAAAGCGTGTTTTGCCCCAACGGTAAAAACGAATGCCAACAATAAGACAGAACCCGCCCAATAAATATGCGCCTAACACATCACTTGCCCAGTGCTGTCCAAGATAAATGCGGGATATTCCAACCAGGACAACGTGACTGCCAAAGATAACAAGAAGTAACATCCGTATCCAGGAGGGTTTGAGCAGTGTATAAATCAGGAAACATACAAATCCGAAAAATCCTGTATAGAACATGACATGTCCGCTCGGAAAACTATAGTCATTGAGCACACTGACTACGTGAATCAGATCAACGCCCGGACGAGTACGGTGAACCAGTGTTTTTATAAGAAGGTTTAGTAATGGAACAACCACCGAGATGACAAGTGAGGCAGCGGACTCCCACCGATACCCCAGAACAAAAAGAGTCACAATGATAACGGCAGATGCTATATACGATTGCGGGGAAAACCCAACCCAACTTATGAAGGTCATCAGCCCGGAAAAAACCGGATTATTGATCGATTGCAAACCAATTGCAATTTTGAGATCAATAGAAAATGACGGAACTGTGATAACAAGGAATGTCAAAACCGCAAATGCTGCAAGCATTATTCCAACACTCAGTTGAAAAAGACGTGTTTTTCGCCGCCTTACAACGGGGGAGGAAGTCTTGTCTTTCACCGCTTCCACAGCAGCATTTTGAGGCTTTTGAGTTGCAACAGGTTTGACAGGTTTTGTCATTTTTTGTACCGCCTTGAAATTGTTTGGTCCCTGAGCGGACTCTTGCTCATTTTGACGATTCTTTGTTTTGCTTAATAAAAGGAGAAAGCGGGGCAGATAATTCTTCTTCCCCATCCGCCTGGTGCTTTTCATCGCCTAAACCTATAGGCGGCGCAAAAACTCGAAGTGCACCCCGATGCATTTTGATTACGCACGTGCCTTTTCCCAGGGAAATCCCATCTGCAGCAATTTCCAGCTTAGGTGTGGATTCAACTTTCACTTTAGAGGCACGAAAGCGTTGAAGTTTCCCGTCCGGAATCAGATTTTCTTCCGCGGTTCTTGCAAAATAGCTAAGAACTTCGGCCTTGTTATAATCAGGAAATACCGAGATGTCAAAGAGTCCGTCCTGCAGTGAGGCGTCTGGAGCAACCAGATTTTTGGATGCAATGAGCGGAGTATTCGCTATTGTTACCAGCATAGTATCTACCTTTATTTTGCTTTCGTCATCAAAAGTCAGCAATATTTCAGGTTTCGCTTCATATTTAACTAATGTCACAATCGCATCCTTAAGCGAAACAAATTTACTCTTAATTTTACCCTTAGGTATTTTTTTGACATCTGGATAAAGGGCTGCAGTCAGGCCGATTACGGTTACCATAAAGAAATAGAATTTCTTGTGCTTGCTGGTTTTGATCTGCCCGAGATCCAACTCACGGGTATCGCCCTTTGCGATCAATGCACAGGCTGCCTCAACGTCTTCCGGTATGCCAAGACTCGCGGCAATATCGTTCATGGTTCCTCCGACAATAACGCCCAGTGTTACGTCTGACCCGGCGATCCCTCGAATGACTTCCCCGATTGTTCCATCACCGCCCATGGCAATTACAATTTTGTAGCCCTTTTTAACAGCTCTTTTGGCAATGATGAGACTCTCCTTTTTAGGTGACGCATACGCAACGTCTACTTTTATCCCATAATCGGTCAGGCAGCGAACCGCCTGTTCCAAAAGAGATGGAGCATCCACTTCTTTTCCTGCTCCCGGATTCGCTATCAATTTGGCACGAATATGTTTGTGTTTATTGCTCTTGTTCATCTTATTTCACTGCCTTTCCCGATATCATTTCAATTGACATAATGGCAAAGGTTACCCACGCGACACCTAGTGCGGTTCCGGCGATAACATCCGTTATATAATGTGCCCCCATGAAAAATCGACTGTAACCAATAAAGAGAACCAAAAGTACAGCCAGCAGAATCGCTGCTGCCTTACCTGCCCGCGATGATATCTTTGGCACAATGAAATACGCCAGCAACCCAAACATAATAACCGAGCTGATCATATGACCGCTCGGAAAACTTGCATACGAAATTACTCCCCCGATATTTTCTGGAAACACAGGGCGCGGACGGGCAATAAGGCTGGTCAAACTTAAGAACAGGATACCCTGCCCTGCATAAAGGACAACTACCATGAAGAATTCTTTCCAAAACCTTTTGATAAGGAAATAGAGACCCAATATTACGCCAGTCGCTATATACCCGTGCTGTCCAATATAATACCCGGAAAGCATTACATTTTTCATCCATGCAGGACTTGATAAAGCCGCTGCATGCATGTGTTCTACGACATCTTTATCCCAAATATCAAGGGATCCATGCTGCAGTTCATAATATGCAAGTATTCCGAAAATCATAATGCCTATGATAATCATAGTGACACTCGCAGCCGGATGCCGCACAAGAAGATCCGGACTTTGCAGTCCGCCAGGCTTTCTGTGCTTTTTTCTATCTGCGTGAACGGTGTTTGCAGTCATAAGAACACGACCTTTCAAATAAATATTTCTTCGTTTATGATTTTTTCAATCTAAAAAATATGGACAGACACAAGGAGTACAATCCCAATGAAATAAGACCCAGAGCAATCGCACCCAGGAGCCAGCGCCCGTAAGGTTGCTGCAGAACGGTTGTTAATGTGCTGTCAAAGCCTTTGACTTCCTTTGGATTGGCGGTAAATGCAGCCATAACTATGAAAAGACCGATAAGTGCAAAGACGATTCCCCGGGCTATGGTACCGAATCTGCCGAGAAATCTGACCCGTCTCAATTGAGCCGGATTCAGCTTGTCGAGGTGAATCTGCCGCTCGAAGCCCGGGTTGAATCCCTGAATAAATTGTATGAGACCAACTAAGATTACGATTATTCCAATAATACCCACCAACAACTGTCCAAATGGCATCACAAGAATTTTAGCTATATATTGCTGAATTTGGCCTTGCTGGGCTCCACTTTGAGCAGACTGTGCTCCGCCCGAGATGAGTGCATATGTAGGCATTATAAGCAGCGCGTAGGCAGCTGCGCTCACCAGATAGCCAATCCTGAGTGCAAAACCCTTTGCATCATGACCTTGGTGAAACGGATTAAATATAGCCCGGATTACTCCCCACAATGAATAGCAAACCAGTCCAATCAAAACAAGCCATAAAAGAATCCGGCCGGCCGGCTGCGTTCCAATCATGGAGATAGCACCCTGCTGATCTGTCGTTTTACCACCGTATCCAAATGCCATAAGAACCGCCAGCAATCCAATGACAAAATAGATAATTCCTCGGGCCGCATACCCCAAGCGGGCCAGTGTTTCAAAAGTCTTATTAACAGCCGTATTATTGGAGGTTAGTGGTCCTGATCCATTGATCTTTCCGTTTGAATTTGTTTTACCAGTCATATAGTTTTTCATCCTCTCTTCATTCACGAAATATTACTGCCATCTAGGCAGTCTTCGTTTTTACCGGTATTTATTGCCTACGATACCAGGTTCCTAATCAAGTCAACGAGCAGAAAAATGCCTGCCATGCTCATAAAAAGAACGATAATACATCCTGCGATATTTCCAAATTTCTTACTGACAAATTTACCCATGATTTTTTTGTTATTGGCAATTAATATAATCAATACCATCAGGGGCGGTGCTGCCAACCCGTTCAAAGCTGCCGCATAATACAGTGCTTTAATGGGGTCAATCCCCATCCAGCTAATCGCCATGCCAACGAGCGTGGAAGCCGCAATAATCCCGTAGAAGCCCGGAGCCAATCGTGTCTTTTTACTGAGTCCCTCCTTGAGGCCAAGTGTCTCTGTAACGGCATATGCTGAAGATCCGGCTAATATGGGAACCGCTAAAAGACCTGTTCCGATAATACCAACCGCAAACAACAGATATGCAAAATCACCTGCAACCGGTCTTAATGCCTCAGCTGCCTGCGATGCAGTTGCGATATTTGTTATCCCGTTCGCATGCAGTGTAACCGCTGTGGTAATAATGATAAAAAACATGATAGCTTGAGAGAAAACCATTCCTACAATCGTATCCCAATTCATATTCACGACATTTTTTTGTCTTACCGCTGGTTTCCCAACACCCATTTCCTTGATTTTTCCGTCTACGATTTCTTCTTCCACTTCCTGGGAGGTCTGCCAGAAAAATAGATAGGGAGAAATCGTGGTTCCTAAAATTGCCACAATATTGAGCATATACTCACTTGAAAATTTAATCTGCGGGATCATCGTACTTTGGAAAATCGTTCCCCAATTCGGTTTAGAGATAAAAGCAGTAAGGACATACATAAAAAGAGTAAGAGCAAGGTATTTTAGAATCTTCGAGTACTTTTTGTATGATACAAAAACTTCAAGGATAATGATAACAGCGGTTATCAGCAGCAGCCAGAAAATGGAGGATAATCCAAGAAGCATTTTTGCTGAGGATGCCATCGCTCCCAGATCTGCCCCGATATTAATTGTATTGGTAATTACCAACAGGGAAACAGCGATATATAACACGGGTTTGGGGTAATGCGTACGAATCACCCCGGCCAGGCCCTTGCCGGTTACCATGCCGATACGCCCGCACATTTGCTGGATTACAACCATAAATGGAAAAGAAAACAGCGCCAGCCAAAGTTGACTGAATCCGAAAATGGATCCAGTCTGTGAGTACGTTGCAATGCCGGAAGGATCATCATCTGCCGCACCGGTGACAAAACCAGGTCCGATTTTTTTAAGTATTTTTTTCAGGAAAATCAGCATTTTTTCACCTTATGAGTTCTCTGAACCGGATAACCGGCAATGAGGTGACAATTTTGTCCTATACCTTTTTGTGAATATGGGCCGTATAGATTTTCAAAAATACTATACGGCCGCATATTTATGATACTTATTCGAACCTCATATTATTTGTTGCTATTTTCAGCTTCTTTCTTTGCATCTTTCTTGTCCATCATGTCATTGATTTTACCTGCGAGGCCCTCTTTGGTTTTCTCCACATTATTGCTGATATTCGTTTTCTTTTTGAAATCTGCTTTAGAGGACTGAAGTCGGCCACTTAATTCCATCTGTTCATTTCCCGTGACTTTTCCAACGGCCTCTTTTGTTTCACCTGCTATCTTTTCTTTAGAATTATCAAATCTATCATTTTTCGAAGTCATAAAGCGTCCTCCATTCGATAAAGAGCTCTTGTATCTGTTTTTTACGGGATCATCTGGATCGTCTGCCTCTTAACAGCTGTACAACAACGACAACAACTGCAATTACGATAAGAATATGTACAAATCCACCGCCCACATGTGTAATAAATCCTAATAGCCACAAAATCAAGAGAATAACTGCGATCGTCCATAACATAAGTCATCTTCCTTTCTTTCTCAAATCTGCTGACAGCAGATCCGTCGCTGTACTTAATTCCTGCTCATCGAGATCTTCCACGCATTCAATAAGTACAGCCAGCCTTTCATATTCAGCTATCGAAAACAGAACAGCATCCGGCTGATTGTTCTTCAAAATAATGATTTTGCCGAAGCTGTCTGCTTTCATCCTGCAGCTTTTGTAGTTCTTGATCATATCCGAATTTGATACGATCGATTTAGCTCTTATATTCATAATTAATACCTCAATCATTCTTGTATGACGAATTATTCATGCATCTTCAAGATTGATCAGCAAATAGCATAACAAAATTTACTTTTGTTGACCGTTTTGATCTGCAGGTCCCGAGTACTCTGTTTTTACAACACTGCTGCCTGTCCGCGGTGTTATCAATTTCAGTACAACCCATGCAATCACGGCGATTACTACCATCGCGATAAGGGTAGCCGGCTCAAAGACCGCACCAGATGCTTCATTAATGGTAACCCGTGAGAAAATTCCTTCAAATAGCTTTATAAAAACTCCGGTTATATCATATAGGATCTTAATAATAGAGTTTCCGGCATTTGCACCAAGTAATTTCAGGATTAAGCGTATGCCCAGAATAATTTCGACTGCACTGAAAAGTACGCCTACAATGCGCTTGGCAGGATGGGATTCCGCTTGCGCGCTGTGAGTTTCCGTCTGGATGTTCTGCACGGCCGGCTGCGCCCGGGGTGCAGTCTGCTGTGTATTGGGTGCAGTTTGCTGCGCGTAGGGCGTGGCAGGCTGCACGTTAAGAATTACCGGTTGCGCGCTGCGGGTATCCTGTTGAGTGTTGGGTGTATATGGCTGTGTGTTGGGTGTATATGGCTGCCCGGTAACCGGTTCAATTGGATCTAAAGATGGATCTAAAGAATCATTTTGTTCCATTTTTTCACCTCATATTTGAAATACATTATTTGTTTAAGTTTTTGCTGCGAATATCTTTACTTTTCTTTCTTACGGTTTGGCTCACGATAGTCACTGTTTGGCGTCACCGTTCCGGCTTTCCTGCGGGACTGCTGCAAAGCAAGAAAAACGCCGCATGACAGGCCGAGCATGATAAGGCCAATAACTACGTTTAAAATATTGCTTGCGTCACCGGTTTTAGTGAGAGTCTCCGCTGTTGTCGGTGCTGTTGTACCTGCTTTTGCAGGCGTTGGTGTTGCTGCAGTTGCAGGCGTTGGTGTTGCTGCAGTTGCAGCTGCACAAATACCATTGGTTATCGTATTGGATTCAAGCGTAACTGCACCGTTTCTTGCCATCAATTGTCCCTGGACCGTTGCGCCGGTTTTGGCAGATATCGATGTCAATGCGAAGATGTGACCGACAAAATGAGAGTTTGTTCCCAAGGTTGCAGAACTTCCGACTTTCCAGAATATCCTACAGTACCTTGCGCTGTTAAGCAGACTAACCTTGCTGTCTGATGCTGTGATCAGTGTGGAAGAAGTAAGGAAAACGAAAACCCCGTCAGGATTGCCTTCGGCATCAAGCTTGAGAGTACCTGTAATTTGAAAGGTCCCGTCTGCAGAATCATATATGCCAGGCTTCAGGGTTTTTCCGCCAAGTTCAGAAGAAATACGGGAGACAGGTGTTCTTCCTGCTGCATCATCATATGCGTTTACCAGGTCATCCTTGGCTTTCGATGCAACACTATCATTTAGGTGTATGGCGCCGCTGATTGTTGCCGTCTCCTGCCCGGTAAAAGATGTGCCCGGAAACAGCCCGACTTTTCCGCCGGCATCTCCGTTGATAGTTGTCGTCCCTGTGTTTGTAATCGTTGTGCCGGCCAGAACGGCAAAACTTGACGTTGTTCCAAGATTAACCGGGGGCTGAGCAGCCATTACGGTGGCAGGAAGTATCCAAACAATCATTACAAGTATTAACAAAAGGGAACTACGACGAATCATTTTTGATGATTTCATAATATCAGGTCCTTTCACCTTAACACGCAGGACTTGCGCGTTATGAAAAATAACGGCAAATTGCTGTAATTGTAGATAACTAAATATGGAAAAGCACCGATTTACGTATGTAAAAGCACCGATCTGCCTCCTAATCGGCAAAACCAGTTATAATCAAATATAATATTATTCCCGTTGATTAAAGCAAATATTATTCCCGTTGATTAAAGCAAATGCAGTATGCAAAACACTTATTATTCGCTCGTCTTACATGCAGCGAATTGAAAATACAAAAGCGCAAAGAACCGACTATTCGATGAAATCATTATATTATTATTTTATATATTTGTCAAATTATTATCCGATTTCCGCACGATATTAACGGTCCATTTTCACAATATCCTTGTATGGATTTGGATTTCCCATAATTAAATCATAGATGATGCGTGCTCCCGCCATGGAATAGCAAGTGCCGTTGCCTTCATACCCTAACAAATAGTATATAGAGGGTTGATTCGTGTCCTGTCCGATAAAGGGCAGTCCGTCGTTCGATTTACCAAATAATGCAGTCCAGGCATGAGAAATGCGTATATCAATATCAGGGAAAATGGCTTCTATTTGTTTGGCTATCTCCCCCGTCTTTTCATGTACAACCGCATCATCGTCTCCCAATTTATCTTTTTCTTCGTCAAGTCCGCCTGCAATAATTCTATGATCTTCCGTTGTTCGAAAATACAGGTAAGGACTTCTTGTTTCCCAGACCATAACGTCATCTTTCCATAAATACTTTTCAAATGGTTCTGAACAAAGTGCATACGTACGATTAATACTGCACTTATCTTTGATTATCGGATAAATTTTTGTGTATCCTGTGGCCATGATAATCTTCTCAAAAGTGATCTGACAGCCTTCTTTGGTAAATGCCTTGTTGTTTTGGATGTTATCCAGTTGAATATTTGAATTCTCATAATATACAACGCCCTGCTGCAGATTCTTCTTTGTTAATGCCTGTATAAATTTATAAGGATTAACATCTGCATCATGCCACGTACGAATGGCACAGGGCTTATCGACCCGATATTTTTCTTTGAGGATATTATGTTCCAGAAATTCAGCCGGAAATCCATATTTGTTCAAGTATTTACATTCTCTTCTTACTTTCCTTTCATCCTCTTTTGTAGACGCATAAAATATGCTGTCCCTCAGTCTATACTCGCTTGAATCCATCAGCAGTTCATTAATGACCGTTAACTCATTCATGGCTTCAAGGCACATCTGATAAAAGAGTCTCGCCTTTTCCTCTCCGATCGCGTCTGCAAACTCGCAAAGCATTTTATCGCTTCTGTATTGCAGCAGCCCGGTATTAGCAACACTGCTGCCTTTCCCGATTTCATTCTTTTCGACGACAGTGACAACCATCCCGTGTGAAGACAGAACATACGCGCACAGGGATCCTGACATGCCGCCGCCAACTATCAAAACGTCCGTTTTAACCGGTCCTTCCAGTCTCCCGAAATGTATTGGTTCCTGAACAGTCTGATCCCAGTATGTATTCCCCTCATATAGTTTCATATTTACCCCTGACTGCATTCCTTATATAGTTTCATATTTACTCCTGACTGCATTCCTTAATCATATCCGCCTTCAGCCGCGGGCAATGCTTTGTAATCCTGCGTGTTGATCATGTAGGCCCTCAGGTATTCCATAATGGCGTGAAGATGCCGGCCCTCCATGCTGTCGAGCGACTCTGTTGTACCGTCACCGGAAACCGCATATTCATGACCATTTATCTGGTATCGGATAAGGAAATACTCATTAGGGGTTACCTGGATGGAATCGCTGATGATATTCCCGGACAAATCAAAAATGGAGAGTTCCTGCATTTTTGCATAGACGGCCTCCAGTTCTTCCCGTTCATAGGCAAACTCGCTGTGCTGCGTCCCATTCATAACAAGGTCCTTCTGGATTCCGCCTGTATATGTATCCATTATATTCTTCTGATCCGGATTTATCCAGAATGCAAAATAGACCGCAAAGTCATCAGGCATTGTATCAGGGATCACAATCACCTCCGGAACCATGGCGAGCCTCACATCTTCGACGGAAATACCCGATTCAAAAATCTGCGACGCCTTCGGCGGATACACCTTGCCGTCCGCTATTTGCATGAAGCCGTCAACAATACTTGAATACTCGTAGGTAAGATACTCGTTCGAATCCGCGCTTTCATTAAAATTAATGAACATGAGGTAACTCGAACCAGCTTCAGGATATTTAATCCAGTCGATTGTCTCATTAATGTTGTCGACAAATCCGCCCATCTGGTCAATCCGGATTGTCTCGCCGGCGGTGACATCACCTGAATCGCTCTTCAAAACTTCATCTACTTGAATCAGAGAGGGTGTGACGTTGAAGTCCTCCCAGACAGCACTTTTCCACAGATCATTGTCGCTTTGCGTAAGGCGAACCGCGGGCAGCGTTTCTTTGACCGTGCCAATAATAACAATATCGGTAACCGCAAGGAGCTTTTCAAGGCTGGGGTACATTATTGGTTCTATCTGTTGATGCATCCAGAGCGTCGTCTCAGCTGCTGTAGTGTCCTTGTTTAGTGGTATAAATGACGATGTCATGGGAGTGCCTGAAAAATTGCAGGCACATAGAACCGGTAAAACAAAAACAAGGAACAGAGAAATTGCAATATATCGGGGGGGTTTCATGCTCATCCACCTCTTTGACAGTCAAAATCGGAAATTACAGATGCCGGTTTCCTGTTTTTGTCTCCTCTACATATTTTGCTCTACATAGTAGACGAATGAATGCCATCTTTTGTTGCATTTATGGCCTCCATTCCTCGTATACGAATTTGTAATTATCATCAATGACAAAATCGCCTCTGTATTCATACCTGGGAGTTTTAGAGTTGATAATTTTCAGATAATTTTCATCTGTTGCCGTCGCAAGAAGTTCAGGGGAAATATAGTAAATAGTGACGCTGGCAAGGCATTTATTCGTGCGCAGGGCATCAGATAATTCTTGTATATCCGCCTCTTTTGTATCAGATGATGCATCCGTGAAAAGTGTTGCCTGGAGTAATGATGCACTTGAAGATAAATAATCCTTCAACTTTGTGTTCATATTAACAGAGTCAGGAAGCATCTCACTTGTAGGCAGACTGCAGACTACGCATTTCCCGTATATCCCACATGCGATTTCTTCGAATCGCAGTTCAAAAGCTTTTTTGAACACAAAGGCCATAAAGTTATCTGAAAGGGTTCCATCCTCATATTTTCTTACACATATGGATGCATCAGGATACTCCGGCATTGTATTTTTTATTCAAATAGGTTAGCATCTCTTCTTTTACCGATTTTCCGGGGGAAAAGAAGTCGGCATTTACGTGCCTGGGGCTGAAATGCGTGATTCAGCGTTAGTCATCATTCGAATCAATATTCCATTTGGCGAAAGTACCTGTGTAGGCATCTATTTCAAAGTCCACCTCTGTTGTTCCGCTTATGGCTTTGCCTTTATAGAGAACGCGGCCGTCATCTTCGTCGAGATCAATTTCTTCAAATACCGCACCGGGGAGCCGTGACAGCACAAGGGATTTGGCTCGGTCAAGGCCAATCACAGCCGGGTCTGCATGTACCGGAACCGTGGGCGCCTGCGTAACGGCAGTGGTCGCTGCCGGCGGCACTGCTGTTGGTTTTGGTGTGATTTGCGGGGTGTGTGTCGGTGCCGGGGCAGAAGTCGGTGTGGGCGTCATACCGGCCGGCCCGGATGGAATGGCCGCAGTTGTTTCTCCGGCTGCCGTTGATGCTCCGCTTATGACCGGGACGCCGGAAGGTGTAGTATTGTCAGATGCTGCAGATTTTGACAGTTCAAGGGATGAATTCAAGTTTACAATATCCAGCAATGGTGTTTCCAGTTCCCTGGGCTCCCAGCTGCCATAGCTTTTCCAGTCATCCTTAAAGGAATCATGGGTCAGTTCTTCTCCGCTGCCGGCATCAAGCACCAAAACATGTTTGACGCCATTCAAATACATATCTATTTCAGCGATGAATCTGCCGTCAGCATAATGGATATCCAGATCCTGAAAAACAGCGCCGGGTATTTTTTGATTTCCAATATTCTTAAGTTCTGTGAGCGTCAGAAGGTTGATTTTATCATTGCCCGATGAAGGAATGACAACAGGTCTGCCATACTTGACTGTTCGGGCTATCACTTCTCCGTTTGCAGGATCAATCAGGTATTCCCCCCTGCTGTCCTGCGATGTATACGTTATTGAAACGTACGTTCCGGCTGTCTGCCCATGAAGGATGACATCTTTTATCACTGCATCCGGCACCTCTTTACTGACGATTTCTTTGAGTGCATCATCAGTTAGGACTGTTGTATCCGGATAAATGTATGCCGCTTTCTGCGTCTGCATTTTCCTGACCTGCCCGCTGGATCTGTCTACCTCGATTTCGCTGCGTTCCTTCTGACCTGCATCAAAAAACCGGAAAGTGTAGGCGTTATCTGCATCATGGTATGATACAAATGCAGCCGTGGACGGCAGGTATTGCCGTGCAGAGGACAGCGCCTGATTACGGGAATAGGCCCTGCTGATTCCGAGTCCTCCAAGGACTGCGCCCGTGATCAGGACAAATATGGCAGCAGCACAAATTATTCTTTTGTTTCGTTGCTTCATCGTCATTTCAATCCTCTTTCTTTGCGGTAATGGAAGCAGCCAAAGAAATCCTGCGATTTCTCTGGCCATTGGCAACGAGAGTTCTATGTATCAAATATTAGTCATTGTCTCCGGCGTCGTCAACGTCATCGACTTCATCGACATCATCCATATCGGCATCGTCCGTATCATCGACTTCATCAACATCATCCATATCGTCGTCATTTATGTCATCAGCATCATTAATGTCGTGAACTTCTGTTTTGTATTCCAGAATGACTCCTGTGTATGCGTCGATTTTATATTCATATCCGGTCTGGCCAATTGTCGCTTTGACTTCATAGGTCAGTGTGCCGTCATCTTTATCAAGCTTCAGTTCCGTGATAATTGCACCTGATGTTTTGGCTGATACAATCTGCTTTACGCTGTCGGCACTGATTTCGGCCAGGACTGCAGGTGCATCGGTTGTTGCTGCCGTAGTCGCCGCAGCCGTCGCAGCAGCTGTCGTCTGCTCAGCATCCGTAACAATCACAATCGGCTGGGTTGCGTCAGCAAGTGTACTATCGCTCTGTAATTGCTCTGCAGTCAAGCCACTGAGGGCCGGTGTGTTTGTTTTTGAAGACTTTTTCATTTGGTCTGCAGTGAATGCTGTGGTAGAGATACCTATGGATGAGATAACAATAACAGCAATTGCTGCAGTGATAATTTTCTTGTTATTAAATATTTTCATTTTGTTTTCCTCCTGATTATATTCATGCATTTATTTGCTTCGCATGAATCGTTCGGCTTGTTATGTTCTTATCATACCAAGGCTAAATGAGAGGAACATTAAAGCTTTGCGGGCGCTGCCGGTAATTCTATTCAGTGTGAGGACCTGATTGTTCCCGGCAGAAATGAACTGCTGTCTTTAATCAAACTCTCATTTTCGCTATGCTATAATTAAATGGTATTAATGAAATTATAAAGCTTATCAGGAGAGGTGTGGTATTCGATGCGTCTTTTATTGGTCGAGGATGAAGCTGATCTTAGAAACATTACTGTCAAGCGTCTTACGTCTGAAGGACACAGCGTGGATCCCTGCGGAAACGGTGAAGATGCACTCGACTACGCTATGGCAACCGAATATGATGTTATCATTCTGGACATCATGCTGCCCAATATGGATGGACTGACCGTGCTGAGGCGCCTTCGGTCACAGGGCAAAAAGACTCCTGTGATCCTTCTGACAGCAAGGGATTCCATTGAAGACCGCGTCAAAGGACTGGATAGCGGGGCGGATGACTACCTGGTAAAACCCTACTCCTATCAGGAACTCTCTGCACGGCTCAGGACACTGCTGCGCCGCCAGCCGATGTCTCTCCAATCAAATATATTGGAGGTCGCCGATATGATAATGGATCTGAGTGCGCATACGGTTACCCGGGGAGGCCATCTGATTTCCCTGTCGCAGCGCGAGTATGCCCTTCTTGAAGTCCTCGTACGCAACAAGGATATCGTCCTGACACGGGATAAAATAGAGCATCATATCTGGAATTTTGATTTTGCCGGCGGGAGCAACATTATTGATGTTTATATCCGGTATTTGCGCAAAAAAATCGATGCCGGTTTCTCTGTCAAACTGATCCATACGGTTCGCGGCTCCGGCTATGTGTTAAAGGAAGAAAGCTGATATGGTCAGGATGTCAATCAAACAGCGCGTAACTTTCTTTTATGCAGCGGTCCTCATTCTGATAACGCTGCTTATTTCCACGTTTTTTTTGGTGACCCTGGATCTGGAGAACAGCAATGTCTCCAAAAAGACACTGGAGTCGACCGTCAAAGCGTCTTTTGATCATATTGTCTCCGAAGCAGACTGGATGGAAGTCAGCTCCACTTTTGATTTTTACGTCAATGATGTCACACTTGTCCTATACGGGCCTGAAGGTACGCTGATATTAGGCAATACGCCGACCGATTTCCCCAAATCGCTTCCTCTGTTGTTTGATGAGCATCAGAGTATCGTGACAAAGACGGAAACCTGGCAGGTATATGATTTATACAAAGCGTATCCCAACGGCACCGGCATATGGGTACGAGGGATCTATTCCCTCCAAAACAGCATGACATCTTTCAACGGCGTTCTTCGGATCATGATGATCGGGCTTCCCGTCGTACTGGTCCTCTCTATTCTTCTTGGCTACCTCGTCACCCGCCGCGCGTTTTCCCCGATCTCACGCATCCAGAAAACAGCGGAGGAGATTGCACAAAACCGTGATCTTTCCAGGCGCATCGCACTGGAAGGCGGAACAAAAGATGAGCTGTACAACCTGAGCCGGATTTTTGATTCGATGTTTGATCAGATCGAAACAGCCTTCAACAATGAAAAACAATTCACATCGGATGTCTCCCATGAGCTGCGCACGCCTATTTCCGTCATCATCTCCCAGGCCGAATATGGTCTGGCAGAGCCCCTGTCCGCAGATGAATACCGGGCCTGTCTGGAATCCATTCTTTCCCAGGGCGAAAAAACAGCCCATCTGATCAACAGCCTGCTGGAAATATCCCGTGCTGCCAATGTTACGAACGTACTGGTCAAAGAGCCTCTGAACCTTGCCGATCTTTGTGATGCAGTTGTTGAAGAGCTGGCGGATAAAGCCGCGGAGCGGGGCATTCATATTATGACGAAAATGGACAGGAGTATTGTATTCAGCGGTGATCAGACACAGCTTATGAGGCTGGTTATCAACTTAGTGTCCAATGCCGTTACACATGGCAAAGAAAACGGATTTGTGATGTTGGAGCTTCAGCGTGCGCAAGGCAAAATCAACCTTTCGGTAAGTGACGACGGCGTCGGCATCGCGCCGGAATATATGGACAAAATCTTCAACCGCTTCTTCCAGGTCAACCCGGTCAGCCCGGGAAAGCTGTCGGAACACTCGGGGCTGGGGCTTCCCATGGTCAAGATGATAGCCGAAGCACATGGCGGAAGTGTCACGGTACAGAGCACACTGGATGTCGGCAGCACCTTCACCGTACATTTCCCGGGCAATATCCAGAAATGATAAAGGAGCCGGGAAAGAATCGGAAAGCGGGGAAATGAAAGCCACTCCAAATACAACCGTCTCCTGCTGTCTTTGGGCTATTCCGCTATCCATAACTGTCTCTATAATACCTTTTCAGTTTACCTCACAATCAGGTAATGCTGCTCTTACAATAAGAATATCTGTTTTGGTATAGCCGAAACGCAATTCGACGTATTCAAGTGAGGGCAATTTTTCTAATGACTCCAGATCATCTAGCACAACGTTACTCAGATGCAGCGAGCGGAGCGTATCGCAGCCTGTTACCTGTGAAATTTTGCTGCACTTTACAGCCTCCTGAGTAATCGTCATATCAGAAAGCTCATCATACAAAAGAATGCCATCGTTTTCATTTGAACTTATATTTGAAAATTTCACAATGCAGGGACCACCTGATTGCGTTCCGTTGATTTGAATCTCAATTGAGTAATCCTCATTCATGAACGAGTCAGGATGTGTCTCAAGATAGTCATTGAAATTCTCCCTTATTCCATCATAATCCTGAATTGTGCAAATTTTATTGTTTGCTACATAAACAAAACCAACAATTTTTTGACGATCGTTTATTGACACATGATCAATTGAAATATATTGCCCGTATTTCAGGTTTTCCTGATAAAGGACTCCCCATACACGTGGCGAAGTCATAAACCCGACTTTTGAAATCACATATCCCGAAATCAGAAAAGACATCAAACAAAGTACTGCAAGAAAAACTATGAGTTTTGATCTCTTTTTCATTTTTCTCTTTACTTTGGTGTTTTGCATTTTCATGTACCTCATTTATTTACCTTAACTCGGTTTATGAGAGACTTCATCTTTGCGTGCTCCTGTATTTGAAAATAGTATCAGCTTACAATTTCATAATCAGACATATTGTATTTCAGATTTTTCCGGTCAGGATCGATAGAGTCATTGAGGGTCCATTTTTCAAATCCATCTCCTTTATATGCGGAAAAACTGTATTGAGTTTCTTTATTTTCCGGATCAGTAAAACAAACCTCTAAAAAAGCCAGCTCTCCTGACGCATGTCCGGCGTGATATGTTCGTAGTTCCTGCCGTAGTTCTTCATCCTTTAATTGCGTTAAAATGTCCGTGAATATTGCTTTTATCTGATCAAAATCACAGTCTTTCTTCATAACTACACCAATAATACAGTGCGGTCCGGCGTCGATTCGACTTACGCTTTGAACCTGTGCATGTTCTTCAACAATTTGTTCTTTCATAACAACCCATTTAGCATTTTCTTTTTCCCATTTACTGTTCAAAAAATATGCTCCTCCAAAGGCTCCGGCAGAAAGTACCATGAGAAGACTAACGAGCAGAAGTATCTTTAGAGTTTGAACATTTTTCATTTTCGCAAATGCCTCCGTCTATTGCGTCTGTAGATCAAAGGGAGCAATGCCGCCCATGAATACTTCCATATATAATAGCAAGGACAAATTCCCCTCTGATGATTCGAGGTACCATTTGTTGTCGTATCTTACCAGCTGCGGACAGAATATCCATGTCTTTTTGTCGGCTTTAAAAGTGACTGCAACATTGACAAAATCATCACCGTCCAAACCGTAGACTTTTGCCTGTTTGTCCAGGCTATCCTGATTCTGTTCATCAAGGAAAAAGTCCGAGAGATCTTCCGGCGCCAAAGTGCCTGTAATTACCAGGTCATCGAATATATTATTATTGATATCTTTCTCGAATTTTCCAATGAAATTCTTGATCGCCTTCGCGTCCTCAAGCATAACGGGGGAATCATTGTTGAACGCTGCCGGCGTATTATAATACATATACTGCATGCTTATCTGACGGGCAATCTTATCTCTTCGGGCTGCTATATTGAGCTGTCGAGTATAGTCATTGGTATTGGGTCCCATAATGCCATAATTAAAACTGTAGTACGCATTCATCTGGTCTAAACTGGCTTCAAAATCAAAATTGTCCACAAAGCTTTCTACTGCATATGTTGCAAGCATCGCATCCAGATCCTGATCCCGCAAGCCTGTCAGATAAGCCTTTGCGGCTTCTTCCGGTGTAGAAAAACCGGGACCTTCTATCGTTTTTCCACCGGAGTCTCCTGTTGTTTTACCGCCAAAGGAGATCAGACCCGCTGCAAGGAGAATAACGGCAAGAAGCAGCGCTCCCGCAACCGTCCCGCACACGCCGCACAACAGGAATTTGCCCAGAGGCTTTTTGACAGCGGGCTTCGAAATGCCGACAGCAGACTGTTGAACCGGCTCGACCGGCGTGTGTGACGGGAATGACGATTCCTGTATTGGCGCTTTCTGTCCAGATGATAGTTCATTACCGCAATAAGTGCAGAATTTCGCCTCTTGAGCCAGTGTCCCCCCGCAATAACTACAAATCATTGTTTGCCTCCCTTTTCTCATCGAAATTATATTACTATGATAATCATAATTTATATATTATCCCACACTATGTGTTGTGTCAACGTGATGCACTTTTGCATTAATTCAAATCACACAACCTCATTTTTTCTTGTTATAATGGGACCCGTCATTGTACACGGCACTCTCGTTTCACCTTGCTGCAAAATAACCCCTCTGCCGTTATTCCCGATTCATATAGCGGGTCAACTGCCGATTAAAATCGCGGGACCGTCACCGAATAACATTGCGGCAGGCTGCATTAAAAAAGCCACACAAGTTTGGAGCCAAAAATTGGATAAAAACACAATATTAAGCCAGTACTTCGGATACTATACATTCCGCGAAGGACAAGCCGAGCTCATCGACAATATTCTTGACGGGCGTGACGTCCTGGGCATCATGCCGACCGGGTCAGGCAAATCCCTTTGCTTTCAAATCCCCGCCCTTATGCTCAAGGGGATTACGCTTGTGGTCTCGCCGCTGATTTCGCTGATGAAGGATCAGGTCAATGCGCTGGTGCAGGCCGGCGTCCATGCGGCCTATCTCAACAGCTCCCTTACGCCCGGACAGCAGGCCGAGGTGCTGCGCCGGGCAGCCAACCAAAAGTATCAGATCATCTACATCGCCCCGGAAAGGCTCATATCCGATGCGTTTATCCAGTTCGCGGAAAGCTCGCAAATCGCAATGGTCACCGTCGACGAAGCCCACTGCGTATCACAATGGGGGCAGGATTTCCGCCCCAACTATCTGAAGATAGCAACCTTTATTGAGCGCCTGTCGTATCGTCCGGTAATCAGCGCCTTTACCGCGACGGCGACACAGGAAGTGCGCGATGATATCATCGCCATTTTGAAGCTGAAGGATCCGTTTGCGATAACCACCGGTTTTGACCGGGAGAACTTGTCCTATCGCGTCATCAAGCCCGCCGACAAATATCATTCGCTTCTTACGGTCGCGAAAAACAACCGTGACAAGAGCGGAATTGTCTACTGTTCCACTCGAAAAACAGTCGAGGAAGTCTGCGCTAAATTATATGATTCCGGCTTCTCGGCCACGCGCTACCATGCCGGATTATCGGACGAAGAGCGATTTGCAAACCAGGACGACTTCATCTTTGACCGCAGCAAAGTCATGGTTGCGACCAATGCTTTCGGCATGGGAATCGACAAGTCCAACGTATCCTACGTCGTCCACTACAACATGCCCAAAAGCATCGAAAGTTACTACCAGGAAGCAGGCCGCGCCGGCCGTGACGGGGAACCCGCAGAATGCGTCCTTCTGTACAGCGGCCAGGATGTCCGGACCAATCTTTTCCTTATCGAAAACAACCAGGAAAACAGCGGCGGCCTGTCCGGGGAAATGCGCGAAGCAGTCAGGCAGAAAGACCGCGACCGCCTGCGCTCCATGACCTTCTACTGCTCTACAACCGACTGCCTGCGCCAGTACATCCTCCAGTATTTCGGCGAGAAATCGCCAAACTACTGCGGCAGCTGCTCCAACTGCAATACCCATTTTGAGACAATAGACATCACATCCGAAGCCCAGGAAATCACATCCTGCGTCAGCCTACTCACCCAGCGAAGCCGCTCCTTCGGCAAAAACATGATCGCCGATATCCTGCACGGCAGTAAAAATGAAAAGCTACTCCGCTTCCATCTCGACACCCTCCCGACCCACGGCGTCCTGTCCGGCATCCCCATCCACCGGATACGCACCATACTCGATTACCTGATCGAAAACGAATACCTTTGCCTCACAACCGACGAATTCCCCGTCGTAACCCTCACCGACCACTCCGGTGAAATAATTCAGGACCTCACACCGCTCTCCATGAAACTGCCCAAAGAAGTCAAACCCGTCTCCCCTTCGAGGAAAAAATCAGCCGGCGCCCCAGCAGACGGTGAAAACTCTGAAAACATCGGCCTCTTCGACCTCCTCAAAAATCTACGCACCCAGCTTGCCGCCGCCAGCCGCGTCCCCGCCTACATCATATTCACCGACGCGAGCCTTCAAGACATGTGCAAAAAACTCCCCTGTACAATCGAGGAGTTTCTTGAAGTGTCAGGTGTAGGGGACTCTAAGGCGAAAAAGTATGGGAAGGTGTTTACGGAGATGATCAGGGGGTATGTTGGAGGGCCGGAGGCTCAATTATAGTCCGGAGGTCAGAATGCCAGAGGAGATTTAGAAGGATCTCAAGGCTGCATGGCTCCGAAAAGAACCAGCCATGCAAGGAAAGTTTTGGCAACCAGGCTGAGTATGATATAAACCCGCTCGCCATACATATAATTTTTCCACTTCCCGACCTTTTTGTACTGCAGGATCATGTTGACGGGAAATGTATTGAAGGCTACAAAATAGGTACCGATAATTGCCCACACAAACCACGGAACCTTGTCTAAATTACCGGAACCGAACATGTACAGAAGAATGGCCGCCCATGGCGCGATACCAGCGACTGAGCCCCATATAAAAGGGCCCCATGCGACACTCTTCTTTTCGCTGCCGGCATTCAGCTGTTCCATAACAAGGCCGAACATATTCATCGATGCGTTAGCAACAAAGATCAGAAGCAGTGAGGCGATGTCATAGATTCCAAAAAGAGTAGCAATCAGGACAATCATAATCGATGAACTAAGTGAATATTCAACCCAGCGAAAACGATTGATACCTTTTGCCAGATCCGCGTTATAGATATCATTGGTCTTTTTGGGAATGGAAATCAGTGCGTGGGTAAGTGCTGATATCAGCAGAAAGCTCGCAACCAGTAAACCGAACGGAAGAGAAAATAACTGCCTGGAAGCTAACTCAAGTGTTCGTGTAGTCGTATTGAATGCCAAATAGTTTTGTGTGATTTTAGGAGAGAACTCAGCTATTTTTTGAATGACGGTAGTCGCAAGGAAAAGCATCATAATTCCCTGGACCAGATGCAGCGCACCCATAATCATGTTAAAGCGACGTAGATTTGCATAAGTAATTTCTTTCATAACAAATCCCTCTTTTCTTAAAGAAGTAGAGTTTTGGTCTATTTGTTATTTTGTAACTAATACATTTATCCTATAATGAATACAATCACACGTCAATGCGAAAACAAAATATAATCGCATAAAATACTGTTTTTTGCTGCTCAATTTTGTGATGCTTAATTTTCCCTGCACATCGACTCAGAAAAGTTGCCTTTAGCACATGAAAAAGCGGGGAAAATAACTCTAATTATACTTTTCGATGCTTTTTATCCATAGACTCATTACGAGACTGTGAGGCATGAGTTTGGAAAAGATCTGCATCCATTTCACATACGCGCCATATACTGACATATCTTTTCCCTGTTTAGCGTTCCTGAGAGCTTTTTCAACAACGGGGCGAGGCTCGACAATACCCGTAAATTCGACTTTCCTTCCATTCCATTCTTTTGGCAGAAGCTCCGTATTTACCCATCCCGGGCAAACGGCCGTTACCGTAATTCCCAGACTTTTCAATTCTCTATGCAATCCCCTGGAATAACTCGTTACGAAAGCTTTGGTCGCCGCATACAAAGTAAAATACGGGTTCGGCTGAAAAGACGCCTGGGACGACATGTTTACAATTCTGCTGCCCCTGTGCATGTATGGAATACACAGGGAACACAGAGCAATCACTGCATGACAATTAATACTGACTGTTGCCTCCAGCTCCTCCGGACTGAATGCATCATATGCCCCCAGCTTTCCCACTCCGGCATTATTAATCAGATACTCAATTTGCGGCTTTTCCGACAATAGCAATGCCTGCATCGAAAGCAGACTCTCCTTTAACGCCAGGTCTTTTCCAATAACAACAATCTTATTGCCCAACTCTTTTTTGAGGTTTTCTAATTTCGCTCCATTTCTCGCGACAGCCCAAATCTCATCGACATCTTCCTTCATCATTACATTGACAAATTCTCTTCCAAGTCCTCCGGTAGCCCCGGTTATGATCGCAATTTTTGTCATCTCTGTTACCTTTCAAATTTATTCGGTATCGTGTTCCATACGATGTGTATTTCTGAAGACATTACCACTCTGGTATTTCGTTTCTATCTTTTCCAATTCTGAATCTCAATAATATTTCCCTCCGGGTCCCTGGCATAAACACCTGAAAAGACTCCAAGTCCTTCATAAGTCTTCTTCACGAATCCGCCAAGCTGCGTTCCACCGTGCGCAAGTAGTGAAGTTAACACCTCTTCCACATCATCCACGTGAAAAGCAATATGCCCGAATCCATTCTGATTTATCCCGGGAATATTCGAGCGGGGATCTTTCGGATCATATGTAAAAATCTCCAACGTCGGTCCATCCTCATACCCCGGCAGCCTAAGATGAACACCTCTGATCCTGACGTCAGAAACACCCGTCATCTCATCAATCCACTTACCCGAAATATTCCTCTCAGGAAGAACCGTTATGCATCCAAAAACCTGAATATAGAAATTCGCCAACAATTTCCAGTCTCTTGCAATAAGATTCGTGTGGACATACTTAATTGACATTACAGAAACTCCTTTCAAAATCTGGACCTATCCGATATGCAGGACGGCCTATCGGTTTATTATTCGGTTGTGTGCTGCCTGCTTCGTGCCCGTCAGCATCACATTCACTGACGCATTTTAATTGATATCTGTGTGCCGCTAATTTCATTACCGGATTTACTACGTTTTGTCCATCAGCTGCTTCATGAGTTCCATTCCATTTATAATAACCGACTGCGCCATATGATCCTGGAGCATGGCAGACATCTCGCCCTCACCAAAATAGAGTCCTGACGGAGTCAGAAATGTCATTCTTATCATTTCTTCTGCAACCCCTTTTCTTCTTTCCTCATCCCAAATACCAATATGATCGGCAACGATTTGACCTGCTTGAATAAGCTTATCAATCGCTGAACTCATTTCATTTTCTTCGTTTTCCCAGATCACTTTTGCTCCGGAAAAGTTGTAGTACCTGGCCGTGTGGTCAGAATAAGCAGCCAAATAGTCAACGCCACCGTAAAGCCCTACTTCCAAAACGACCCCTAAGACTTTCTTAAATAAATCGGCAGGAACTTCGACGCCCATCTTTCTTAGCTCATTCCATGCTGCAAGCTGTATCCGGCTCTCCTTACCATTTGTTTTCTCCAGTAGCAAACGTATTATTTCGTCCCTTGTTCCTTCTTGCAATACCTTGATCTGGTCCGGGAAACATTTGAACAGTTCAACCTCTGCAAACAGGGCCTTCTCCAGACCATCATCAAGAAGTTGCGGGGTTTTTGTTTGTTGCTGAGGTTTTTGAGGTTGATGTTGCGGTTGTGAGGGTGTCGTTTGAGGTTGCTTGGGGGGCGCCTGAAGCGGTTCGGTTCTTTTCTTCCATTTATCAAAAAGTGCCATTTTTGAATTCTCCTATCGTGTTTTGTGCTGCAAAAACGCGCCAATCTCAATATAATTACCTTCCGGATCAGCGATGTGAATACTGTTCGACAAAAGACCCATGGGAATCTTCATTCAATAATGTATATGATGCTATTTTGCTGCTGCACAGCCGGAATCGTTACTTCCTTTCCGGCATTTCGAAATTCACAAGCGCTTCATTAAGAAATGAATTGAACGGTATCATCAAGCTGTATTTTTCAACAGCCATCTCGATAAACTTTCTGTCATCCAACAACTTTTCATCACTCAGCTTATATTCGACATACCAGCTCTTGTTTCTCAGGTATTCTTTCATAGAGCAATTCTCATTATAACCTTGCGGTATGTTTTTGAGCGCAGTCCCCATTACCGTAAAGTTAGAAGCAAACAAATCATCGGATACAATACTGCTGAGCTTCATCTCGTTGTTATCAATATAATCCCTTATCATATTGGTTGCATCGCGAAACATATCAGCAAACAAACCGCCGCCAAGAAACGATTGATTGTTTGGCTTAATAGCAATGAAGTATCCAACAGGAATTGGAAGTTTGCCTTTTGATGATATATGCGCCCGAAAAGTAGGATTGTAAGGAGATTTGTCCTCACTGAATCGAGTATCCCTGACAAGCTTAAACGTCAAATCTTTCGGGTTGTTGAATAATATGCTATTATCCACTTTCCCCAACTCAAGTATCAATACCTGCAAAAGCTCTTCAAATTCCCTCTCAGCTTCAATCCGCTGCTCCTTATGTGATAAATACCACTGCCGATTGTTGTTGTTCTCCAAATCTGTAAGATACGTTAATATTTTCTCCATATGAAACACTATTAATCTCCTCTCAAAAGATAAAATCAATAATTATAAATATGCTGTTCAAAGTGCTTATCCGCCATTCGGCCAGCGGTGATAATCAGAGTAATTCCGACGATCAAGCCGGCAATGTAATATACCGTCCCGGAAAGATGAAAGAACGAAGCAATAATAGAAATAACTGCGATCCCTATCAGTGTTCCAATCATTCTGTGGTTTCTAAATAATCGATTTGTTGATGCTGATATGTAACAGAAAAGAAAAATCGCCGGATAAAGCAAAACCATTTCAAGCATAATTGCCCAGTATGGTTTATTTGCCGTAAACATAAAATAGTGCATGGTATTCGTGCTGAATCTGTCCATGAGTGTTGTACCGGCGTATACAAGTCCGGCTGCAAGGAGAAACACAGCAAGATTCATAATAATTTTTGAAAGGAATACAGCTATATGGGATTTTCCGGTTATTCGCTCCATCGTGTATGTCTGCCTTCTGAAATCACTGATCATGTTATACATTGGATAAAGGGCTAGTCCGAGCGTTCCAAGCATCATGAACATAGAAAATAACATCAGGACAAATTCGGATGCATAATTTTCCGATTTCCCCCAACTTGTCGGCAGCAGTGACAACGTCAATAAGATAAGGGCAAACCCGAGAATAAGCCATTTCAAACGATGTAACTGTTTTATGCTTTCCCACTTAATTATCTGCAGCATTCTCCATTACCTCCGAATAATACTCATCAATCGATTGGTTTCGAGTTTCCCTGATTTCATCCGTATCGACATATATTATCTTCCCCGCCCCCATGATTATGATCTGGTCGAGAAGAACTTCCAGATCCTTAAGCAGATGCGTTGCCATAATGATTGTCGCGTCCGCAGGAATGTTTTCCAGAATAAACATCTTAATATTCTTCTTTAATGTCGGATCAATTCCACCCAGCGGCTCATCCATAAGATATAGTTTCGCATTACGCGAAAAGGCGAGCATCAGGCATACTTTTTCTTTGCTGCCCTTCGAGAGACGGGAGATTCTGACATTCGAGTCAAGGCCAAATTCGCGGCATATCCGTAATGCTTTTTCTGCATCAAAGTCCTCATAAAAATCACGGTAAAACGCTATGGAATCCTTTACTTTCATCCAATCAAATATATTGGCGGGCTCCAGAAGGTAAACGATATCTTTCACATTCATCTGAGAAACAGGAGTCTGCTCAATCCGGATCTCGCCTTCGTCCGGCTGCTGGAGATTTCCCAGGAGCCTCAGAAACGTCGTTTTCCCTATGCCATTATCACCCAAAAGTCCAATAATCCGCCCGGATGGAATAGACATGGACATATCCTTAATGATGTACGTGTTACCATACTTTTTTGAAATCCCTTTGATACTAATAAAGTCATCCATTGGACAGCGACTCCTTTACTTTTGAAATAATAAATTCATCTGAAAGGCCCATCTTTTTCATCTTCTCAACAAATTCATCGACCTGCTGCCCGATCATCCGGGATTCGAGATTGTCCTTACAGTCCCCCAGAACAAAGCTTCCGATTCCTTTTTTGGACTGAATGATTCCTTCCAGATCCAGCTGCGAAATAGCGCGCTGAATCGTCAGCGCAGATACTTCATAAATCAAGGAATACTCCCTGACAGACGGCAATTTGTCGCCGAAGTGAAGGCTGCCGCTCATAATCTGCTCTTTAATGCTCGTTGCTATCTGCACATAAATGGGAATATTCGTCCTGAAATCCATATTTAGCCTCTATACTGTGTTACTTATGTATAACAGTATAGTATCACAAATTTGCTGCATGTCAACAATACAGTATTTGACCACTTACCTTTTATTTATCTGTCAGTCAGTGTTGAGCCAGCCGTTCGGAAGCCCGTATTTGTCACCCACATGATTGATGGCATCCTCTATGGCGGAAGACGAAGCGGCACTCGGAGATAGGCTATAACTTAGCAATGTCCGCTTACGAGACCGCCAGCACTCCCAGGAATACCGCCATCACGGACGCATCGATAATCAGCGGAGCCATGCCGTCCCGGTAACTGGCTGTTCCTTCCAGGCGGTAATAGAGTACGTAGCAGATCACGCCGGCGACGAAGGCAATTCCTACAAGGGTCAGAAGCAGCACTGTGCGTCCCAACCCGAAACGCCCTGTGCCATAAAGAACAACGACCGCGCACAGCTCCAACACTGCCCAGATATGTATGATTATCAGTTCCGATGTCATCGGCCGGTGATATACAGCGGTCGTAACCAGAAGCATAACGACAAACAACACGGTACCACCCAGTAAAATGAGCCACACAGGCACACTCTTTGCATCTTTGGAAAGAGTGTTAATACCGCCGGACATCAAAACAATCGCGGCAATTCCTGATATAAAGGCGCCTGTCAAGTAGATCACACCGGCCGATCCGCCGGCGGCTTTTCCGGATGCATTGGGCCCAAAGCAAACAACCCACCAGACAAGATAAAATAAGCTGCAAATTAAAAGCAGCAGATTGCCGGCAAATATCTGCCAGACCGGGGCGGTGAAGTTATGGAAACATGTCATGGCAGCCACCAATCCCTTCTGAGTTTTTACACCAAATATTGATCTTCACCCTAAAGCCCTTCTGATAAACTTCATAATACTACTTTCCACCTGATTAATATCATTTAGCTTTTCTTCTCCAAGGTATATTTTCATTCTCTCTTTACAATAATCCGAAGAGAATGAAAATTGATACATCATATAAATATTGTCAATGACAAAAGATGTGACTCTTTTCATCAATGTCTCATATCACGATCACCGCAATGATAACTCCAATAGTCGCTGCAAAAGCGAGACCAATCATAGCCGTTCCAAGGCAACCGCCCAAACAACCCTTTTTGCGTTTCCAGCGGCGCTGGTCTTCGGAACTAAGGTCGTCAAGCAACATAGCCGATAACCCAATATCCTCTGCATCTATGTCTCCATCATGATCCCAGTCAATCATACAAGCCACCCCGCTTTATTAATCTGTTTGCATACTTGCGGGTTTCATCGTATGAATCATATTGACACGCAACAAGGATTTCGTCTGGTAAAGCACCGTTTTTGCCCATAGCCTGTACGATCTCTGACCGACAATAAGAACACTCACCGTTTCTATATGCGTGTATCAGAATCTCCCCGCAGGAAACTGATCTATGTTTTGAATAGATCTCTCGTAAATACATTTGCAGAGCGTGAGAAACTCGTTGCGATTTCATAACCACTTTACGAATCAGAGGTTCATCAGACTTCTTCCAGTTCGCTTTGTGCAGAGTGAGTCCAAATTCTGTTTGCTAGCGAGTGAGGGTATGCTCACTCAGCAAGTGTCTAAACTATGTTTGTTGTGGCGAAATTTTTTAACTTATATTCTTCATTTATGATTTTATTCATAAAAGGAAGCTGTATCAATCTGATAATCAAATTTTGATATGTTGAGACAGTAATCTTCTAATAAATCTTCATCTTGTATAATTGCTTTCCGCTTCTGCTCTCCACTCTTCATTCAAGCCAAGCACAAGGTCAACTCGATCAAAGAATTCTGCAAGTTCCTCAAAAAATTCAGCCACATTTTCAAAATCAAGTTCTATCGCATTTTTGAAATGAAAATTCAGATGCCTGTCACATGGATATCTAAATTTATCAGACGAAGGGTCATAATTATGCAATTGGTTGATATATTTTCTTACAATTTCAATAGTGCCATCCATTTGTGTATCATTTTCAACTGTTTCCTCAATAAGCGTCCATAATCTGAGAACACTGTGTTTTCTGTCAAAAATTTGTTTACATATCTCTTGAAAGCCAGTATCGCCATAGCAAAACCATATTTGCTTTAATCCTAGTTCAATACTATTTCGAAATAAATAACACATGGGAAAAAACATATCTTCTTTCGTTTTCGTATTTGTCATCACTAAATTTTTTAGATAAATTGCCGATTCAACATACGCTTTTATATACGGATCATATTTGTTTTGATTATGTGGGTATCCAACCACACTTTGTCCTTTGTATGGACCACCCTCCTCCAAAAATATAGGAGAATATTTTGAATGCTCTGTGAACTTAATTTCTGCATCGAAATAATAGGATTCTATTATTGCAAATGCGACTTCCATTTTATTCGCAAATTTAACCAAATCTATATGAGTCTGCTCTTTAAAAACACTTTCTATATCATACCTGCGTTTTCCCTCTCCCATGTATTCACATTTTGATATATTCCATAGAAATGGATATCTAAACGAGTCTGATGCTTTATCTATTTTACCTATGTCAATCAGATAACTCATCAGCCATTCATGTGCTGCAACGTTGTTTTGTATGTTCGGTTGAATATAATTATTCACAACGGACATAATCTCAAACAGATTATGAAATGTATCTTCTATAAATGACTCTCTATTTGGAACATACTTAAATCCTATAGCTTTCATAATAAGCTCAAGAGAATGTCTGTAAAGAAATGCTATTGCAAAAAAATATGTATCCAATTTATCTATCGCACCTGTTTCCAAAACATGTTCGGTAACAAAATATGCAGCATTTTTAAAATTTGCGGCATATTTGTAAAACTCTTCATGAAGATTTGTACCTGAAGAAATTTCGATAAAATATTGGCTCTTTTTATCATTTTTAAACATATTAACACTATCTTTGGGCCATCTATCTTCCTTATTAACTTCAAACTTTTTTGTTTCTGCCATCTGTCCATTTTCCTCTCCTGAATATTACATTAAATATATTCATTTCAACAAACAAAGTTGTTAATGTTGACTCCTCAAATAATATTTTCAACGTGTAGCTTGATCACACATTTCCCATCTCACACCTCAATCTCCACCCCATCCCTCACAACCTCAACCTTATCCGAGAACGCAAGAAAATCATCCGGGTACATCGTATGAATCGGAATAATTCTTTGCGGATTCAGCCCTGTCATAACTCGCTGTATATCTTCAATCGAGGCGTGCCCGCTGGTATGAAGGAAGTGCGTTGTGAAGTTGGCTTTGGTGAGGTTTGCTTCGAATTTCTGCTGATATTCCGATTCCCGGTATCCCTGCCACATGGAGTAGATGAAGGTGCCGCCAAGGAGGGAACATTTGGCAAGGTCGAAGTACATAGATGGCCGAACGCACATGACGATTTCCGACTGATGCTGGGTCAGATTTTCTCGTGACATGTGGAAGGCCGAGAATCGTTTTGCGTATTCTTCACCGATTTCACGGAAGATCTTTTGCGTCATGAAATAGGGGTAGAAGACTTTTATGTCTTTGTATTCTGCACTGGGATACGGAAGGTGGTTGTTCCCAAGTTGGCGCAACTCATATAGGACATTGGCCGTATATACGTCGACTACAAAGGTCTTTCGGGCTTTTTGTGCAGCTTTATAGAAGCTGACGAGACGGTCGATATTTTGACTTGAGGTCTGGAAAAGCGTGATGCCGGTGCTTGAGGCGATTAGATCATAAGCGGTCGCTTCGAGCCGTTCTTCAGTCATGATCTCTTCGTCTTTTCGCCCGAACATGGTGCCCTCTGTCAGCAGAAGATCGGCTTTTTGCGTGGCTCCCGAGATGAATCGGTCCAGGCATACGGCTTTTCTTCCGTGCCCGCGGAAATCGCCGGTATAGATGATTGTTTTCCCTTCTGCTGTTATTTCAAATGCTGCTGCATCAAATGCTGAGTGATCCATCAGATAGGGCTTTATTGTGAAGTCGCCTATGTTGAAAGGCTCATACATCTTGAAAGTCCGGCAGGCCGGCGGATTGTCGGCATAGATCTTGAAAAGCACAGTGACACGGATCAGGCGCTCGGTTCCGGCCGACATGTACACGGGTATGTCCGGATGAACATATCTGAGTAGGCCGTAGTGATCGAGATGCGCATGGGATATGATCACCGCATCAAAGGCCGGCGTGTCCCAGGAATATAGGCCTGCTATCGCTGGAAGCACGCCTAACTGCAGGAGCGCTTCGGGTGGTAGTTTTGCAAGTTTATCATCAATCGGCGATCCATTAAGAAATAACGGGTATCCGGCATCCAGGAGGATACGGCTGTTTGGGGCCTTCAGCTCGATCAGCGTACCGCCTATTTCATGTGTTCCTCGATATATGGTGATGTGCATGGTGTGTCTCTCCCCGCTATTTGATTAGAGCGACGTCTCAATCCGGATAATCTTGTTTTTCTTTTCCTCAAAATACAGATAATGCAGTCTGATTTTGTCATTACCTATTGCGAGCTCCATACCGGCGAATGACTTATCGATATTGCTATTGGCTGGCATGACACACGAGGCAAATAGTATCAGCTTATCCGGGACCTTGCCGCCGAAGCCGAACAGATTCCACCATTTCTGGCCTGTCTCATCTGCTTGCGTTCGAAGAAGCTCATGGATAAATGTCGCATAGGCAATCGCTTGTTTGATCGCATCTTTCGGCGGTTCACTTTTCACATTCTCATCTTTCAGTTCCATGATGCACAGATTGGTAGCCTTCCCGCCTTTTCCGGTACGGGTCAGAATATCAATGCCGCCGCCGCGAATACCGGAATACTTGACTGCCTTGTGGTCGCTGGCACTGAGAGGAGTCGGCATCGGGAATCGTATGTTTGCAATTTTGACGGGCTGAATATTAGACAGTGCCTTCTTGCTTGCCTGATCCTCAGAGAATTCTGATAGAAAAAGGCTCTCCAGACGGTGTTCTTCGTTACTCGGGTTAAGACCGGTGAAGTCAATATGTCTGTTCCTATCTTTAAAAAACTTCCGGAACTCTTTGGCTTCTTTGCCTCTCCAATCAGCGCCGGTCAGGTGAATATCGCACTTGAAATCTCTTGCGTTATTTTTATCGTACGCTGCGGTGTTCAGCACGAGAGCCTTTTTGCTGATCAAATCGGCAACCGTCTGCCCTAAGTATCGCAGTTCAAACTGGACTTTGTTCTTAGCATGCTTGGAGTTCGAGACATTGATATATAATTTCAAAGGATCCCATTCACAGAACGTCCTTCGAACCGACACTATATTAGCGCTGTTCGCTTCGATTTCATTAGCATAACCGGCATAGCGAGCCTTCCAGTCATCCTCCTGCGGCTGATTCAGAAGGGATATAACAGAGGCAATAACTTCATCGAATTCATTTTGCAGAAGCAACTTATGCAGCTCAATGAACGCGAATTCTGACTGGGAGCAAAGGTTATAGCGGGAACCGCTCATCGTCACAAGCTCATCACTCACCGTATTGCACATGGCAAACGTCGTCTCACCGACCGAAATAGTCCACCAAGGCAAGTGCGGGGCTGCCTCATTTGTCATATTTCTATTATCATAGAAGGAAAAACGGGCTGCGCTGTCAGCAAGATGTGAACCGTATGATCCATCGTACCAGGCAACTGCAATACTGCACTGTTTGAATCTCTCATCAAGCAGAAGATCCCTCAGAAACTGTACACATGCCACTTTCCGCACGGGTGCGGGTGCAAGGATATATCCGCAGTTCCGGGCAATTTCTTGAAGGAGCGATTCTTTGTTTTTCTTATATCTCAGAGGATACGGCGATATGTTTACTGTAGCTGCCCTGATGGATTCACCATGCAGATTAATCTGTGTCAGCGATTCGGTATTGAACGGTTCTGCTGCCGGCAACAACGCCAGACAATTGTATTGTCCGCCGCAGGGATGCATCTTGATTATTTGCAGAGGGACGCGGCTTCGGGACATGAGGGTTTCTGCAATGTCCCAGGCGGCATAGTCGGTTTTTCGCATATTGGTGTCTTCTTTCTTGATTTATATGGTAGAGCATCAGAACAAATATCAACGCAAGCAATAAACTACAGTCTCATTTATGACTCATACAAGCCGATTTCCGACAACAAATTCTGACACTGCATTTACAAAATCTACTTTCTTTTTTCTTTCCGGGTGGCCCGTCCTCAGGCATCGAACCGGATGGTCGTTCAACTGTACATCAAATTCCCACCACGGAATCAGTTTTTTCCCGATTAGCCGATCTACATCTTCACCATGCAATATGAAGATATCTGAAAACATTTTCTCAATATAGTCGTCATAGTCTGTGGATGTATAGAATACAATGACATCCGGGTTGATATGAAGTATCTCCTTGATTAGAATTTTGTTTTCAAGGATGCAATGCATCTTCATTTCATTTGAAGTTGTATCTGTTGTATTGGAATTGTTGCATTTGACCATATTGGTAAAAGCGATTTTCTCCCAGGGTGATTCACCTTCAACTCGTTCACTGATTTCTTTTGTATAGCTCCAGTATGCCCAGCTTTCGTTATAAAATAGATCCTCTCCTCTATCCGTAGAATCCAGTACTACTTTTCCAGTTCTGATATCACCTGGCGCGCCCCGAGCATTTTTCCCGACAAACAGAAGCTTATGAATTGATGTATCAAATTGACTGCCAATTTGCCACACGGAAACAGGTCTTGAAAGTTCAGTATTTTCACTTCTGCATTCATTGCAGATTCGTTCTCCGGATTCAGAGCTAAACAGGTCATCATACATTTCAAATATTTCTTGCTCTCTCACTTTTTTGACTCACTTCCGCTATTCCCATTTGCTTTTTTCTTGCTTAATAAGTGATCCTTGTTCTACCTATTATTTGGTCATTCTCTGTCATAACGACCGTTAAGTGAGGCGATAGTCGGTGCCAATAAATCATAAATGGATTTAGCTGCCTTTTCTGCATCCTTAGTCTCATGGCCAGCAAATGCAAATTCCTTTTCCGTAACTTTTGCTTCATGTTTTGCAAAAGTAAATTCCTTCGTGTAGCCATAATCTGTCCGGGAGAAGGACAATTCGCTTTCTCCGCTCCAGTCCTTGAATACTTCAAACAACTGAGCTGAAGTCATATTTTTTCTTGGACTAATTTTGACCTTTACGTATGACCGTGAATCTGTAAGAAGTGATGAAATAATAACGTCTACACAATAGGGAAGATTATTTTTCCAAAACCATTTATAACTACTTGCATAATGGAATTTCCAGTCTTCTCCCTTATCATCATTACTCTGATAAACTGCAAATGCAATTTTGTCTTCCTTCTTCATTATTTCGTTGAGACTCTTGGCTATAGCCCTGTTAAATCGCCGAGATTTCCAGATTTCTTCCTCATTCTCAGTCGTTGCACTAACTTCAGAAGATGAAGTGATCGTCGAAAAACCAATTACCTTAATAAAATTCTGAATTTCATCGTCTGAAAAACTCATATCATCATTTCTATCGACTACTCTGTTGAAACTCTTCATAAACCGTATAATTCGGTTCAATTCAAAGTCGCTTTCTATGGAAAGCTCTTTTCTTAATTCATCCGCATCCTGATATATTAGCATTTTCTCTTTGTCTGCTAAGGTCAACAGAAATTCCTCAGTAATAGCGTGCCGATTGCTGGCAAGATAGTTGTATACATTTTCGAAAGATAACTGAAGACACAGCACTGCGAAGAGCACTTTCTTGTTCCATTCATTTGTAAGAGTCTCCGAAGAAGCAACTTTCTTCAGAAGAAGAAAGGCATTAAACAATCTCTTCATGCTTCTCGGATTGCAGCCAATCGAAGACTGGATCAAGTTTACAAAGAACTCAACTTCGTCAGGCTTTTCCAAACATTCTATTTCTAATTGTTTCAACATATTTTTAACATAATTTTTTACATTGTATTGAGCTACAGGCATCTTAAAAGGCACCTGAATGATTTTGTCGAAAAAACTTTTTCCCTTTTCTTCGCCAATCATTTCCCCATACTTCTGCTTTACTCCTTGCGATACCACCCCGTAATCAATTGCAAGGACAAACACACATTTGTCGCAATCTAAAAAGAGTTTTAATATTTCAAGAACTTCAACGGCTTTAGCCGGCTGCAATCTGTCAAGATCATCTATAAAAAAAACAATACGTTCCTTTTTGTCCTTGTTCAACGCGATATTCACACAATTTTGAAATTGTTCTTTTATCTGACTGATTGCTTTCGCTATGTTTAAGCTCTGGCTTTCAGTCATCTTGTTAGCAAATGATTTAACTTCGCCAGCAAATTCCCCCCCAACGAAAGAATCGGCAGCGATAATTGTGACCTTCTTTGCAATATTTCCAAACACTTGGAATGTTTTTCTAATTTTACTTGACTGATCATCCTCAATATCAAGTGATTCTACGAGACTTGTTAGTAGGGATATCGACAACTCATCGCTCATATTGAATTGCGAGTATTGCCATGTGTTGAACCATACAGCCAGAACTTTGTCTCCCAAATCTTCCCGGACCATATTCATCATGCTCGTCTTTCCACTTCCCCAATCACCTTGAATGGCGATCGTCATCGGGGTATCACACTCCTTGATAAATGAACTAAGTCCCTCTGTATATTTGGCCACGTCAAATTCATCATCAGATTTTTTTGCAGTTGGCTTATCCGTAAAACCGTTCATAAAATACCTCCATGACTTGAATTTTTCAATGATCCAGATTCAAATTTATTATACCAATTTAGATCAGAATTATATCAAATAATTATATATTATTTTACGAAAATAAATGTCCCCTCTTAAACAATAAGTGTGACCGCCCAATCAATCGAATAGACGGCCTTCCCATATCTATCTATTTCAATTAGGACTTGAATACAACATCTTCTGCTACGATCAGAGGTACGGTGAGCGAGTTGCCCTGGACTGTCTCATATGAGTAAACACCTGCAGAAATTCCGTATACTTTTACATTGTCGCCTTCCAATATTCTAGAGGCTCCATCCGGAAGCAAATGATAAACCAACCAGATCGTCTCATAATCATCATTCTGCATGATACGCAGTGTCAGTATCGTGCCCTTGTCGCTTTCTTCTTCCATAACTTGAATGACTTCGCCGCTAAGTTTCACCAATTCATGTTCGTGAGTTGATGGATTCCTTGCGTATTCCTCGTATTCAACGGAAAGATACGTGTCCTCTTTTTGATTCAGGGTCAGTGTCGGAGCAGGTGATGCTGTCGGCTCGGGTGTCGGAGTAGGTGTTGGTATAGGTGTTGGCGTTGGTGTCGGTGCAACCGTTGTTTCCTGCGCTTTTGTTGTTGCTGCTTTCGTTGTTTCTGTTTTCGTTGTTACAGTTGTTTTTTGGCTTGATTTGCCAGCATTATAACCCTTCGCAGTTGACGCGCAGGACACTGTTCCCATCAGGCAAACACACAGAAATACACAAAGAATGAGTGATCTCTTTTTCATCACAAAAACCTCCTATTATTGCATTGCAATGTAGTAAATACTTATGGCGATGGTCAAAAATGGTTTGGCTACTAATTATTCCGGAACTCCGTCTGAATTGCAGTCTACGCTCGCAGGTGTACCAGAAATAGAACAAACAGGTAATCGCGAAATTTATTTTTATGGCGTTGTTATACGTTCTTTTGCAAGATATATCCTAAATAGGTTTAAATATTTTGATTTTCCATTGTTTTTAATAATTTATATGTATATATTTATAGAAAATAGCTGATTGAACGGAGGGCGAAGCTATATGAATTGGGCATTGGCATTTTTGGGTTACGTCTATTACAAAAAAGGCAAAAAAAACGTGAAGAGCGATTATAGTTTGGACACTGTGCAGGAAAAAGAGCTCCTCAATATGGCTTTTTCGAGATATTGGCAGTCGGATGAATTACTTGTTCTGACTTCACCGGAAGCAGAATATAATCTTGCAGAAGAGATTCAGGATGATGATTTTCAGGGCCTGACAAAAGCGGCCATGTATAATAATGACTGCAGCCAGGTAAAGGTATTCCTTCACAAGGCAGCAGCCACGGGGGCTCCTGATTCGAAATTCTACGAAGCCGTCGCTGCGTTCTATTATTCACAGGCGGATTATAAAAAATACGGGGATTTTGGCACGGAGTATTTGCTTGTGCTGAACAAGCTGATGGAATTCCATTCTAATGACGGCAAATACCTTTTGGGGCGTGCTGATTATTTTAAGAAACGCGAAGATTATGACGCAGCAAGAGACGATTATGAGCAGCTGATGATTATCTATCCGGATGATCTTTGGATTCCATATACAATTGCTTTTACATACCGGAAACAGGAGATGAAGGACGAAGCAAAAGCTTACCTGAAATACATCAAAAAGAATCTCCCTAAAATTCAAGCCAGATTAATAAGGCAGGCTGGTTCCGGTGATGGCTGTGATCAGGACAGGAGTATTATTGATTCAAATGATCAGGTCAGCATGATGGTGAAGGGATTATTGAAGACTAAAAAACCGGCATTGAACTGATATGCAGGGCGCGTCTGAAAGTAGCATCCGGTGCTTATCCGTTCGTCCGGATGCTCGATTCCGATTTCAGCCGCGTCGCACGTCAGCGCCGCTTTCTACGGGCGGTCTTCAATAAGCTCCGCACGCAGGACCCCATCACACAGTACACTGCATGCCATAATATGCTGTCCCTCATACGCACCAATATGGGAGCCGACGAGCTGAACGGACACATATTCGATTTCGCCCTGCATGCCGACCAGAATGTGACCGAATACACAGTCCCCGCGGCCAACATGTATACCTCGTCCAGCCAGGGCACCTATTACATTCAGCTTGATTGGAAAGATCAGGTTCCGGCATTGCATGCATTTATTTACGGAGCTTGATTTGACAGACAGACGGCACAGTCAACAAGGCAGTCCTCCGTAAAACCCCGAAAGCCGTTAATGGTTCTTTCAAGTGAGCTTTCGTCAGGATCGGCCGCGGACGAACTCATCACACAGCGTATCTGAATTACCGCCTTTTCTAGGGCTGGCGGACAGCGCCAAGACTTGTTTATTCACTTTATTCTCCTTGTGGCTGGGATATTTCTTGTATTAAATTCTGTTGCTCCAAATAAACTCCCGGTCTTTTTCTGACTGCCAGAATGATAATGTCGACGACATCGGCAACGGGAATCAACATAAGGAGCCTGTGCAGAAGGCACAACAGACGCTTCATTTTTTCTTCTTTGTGAAGGATGCGTATATAGGCCAGACCATATGACGACGACGCGAGCAGGTGAACGTAAGTACTCACCGCCAGAAGAACGGCCCCAATCTGAACAAATATTAAAAGTTCCTGATCCCACGGTATTTGGATAATCCGTATTCCCAGATAAATCACGCCGGCATACCACGGGATTGACAGTATTTTGGCAGTTAGAACCCTTTTCAGCAGTACGTCCTTTCCCCCGGTAAAGTCATCCTTCCTGGCATTCAGTATGGCATCCACAATGCACAGAAGACTCATGACAGGGAAAAGGAGACCCGGCCAGACCATCTGAGACTGAATACCGGCCACGAATCCGCTGTTATCTCCGAGAACGGAGATAACTATGGGGATCAAAAACAGATATGCGAATATGATCTCATGCACAAGGTAACTTTTACTGTGGAGTTTCTTCGGAACGGGTTCTGAAGGCGCGGCGGCCTTCTCCCCTGATTGTTTCACCAGGCGTTTTTCCATGCGACGCAATAGAAAAATATCAATTACATCCGCCACGAAAATCAACTGAAGAAGTATGTGGAGTAAGCATTTTCGTTTGCTGATCATATCTTTGCGGCAGAAAAGAATCAGGTGGACGATTGCATAGGATGATGTGGCAAGAAGAAGCAGATATGCGTAAGCGACAGCCAGCGGAATAAAAAGCCAAATCCACATAAGAAATGGATTGAACGTTGCAGGAAGCACCAATATCCACACTAAGATATTCACTGCAAAAAAGGGAATATTACATAGTTTACTTCTCTGTAAAAGGAGAAATGCCCGGCCATGACAAAATTCTTCCCCCCGGATAAGCATCCGGAGCGCATCCAATATACATATAATACTCAGAACTGCCATACTGACAAGCGGAAATGCAAGCATGGCAACAAATACAATACTGCCGATGGGTTCTATTACTGTCGCTGCGGCTGCGGCTGCCAAAAAGCCGCAGAATACTAACAAACCTGTGCAGAGATGTATCAGTTTATTTTTCATGCAGCAGCCCCCCGGAATCTAAGTTCATAAATTTTATAATTTTGAAATAGCCTGCTGTCTCTTCAATCGCAATCCTGTTTTTTTTACAACAGTTCGGACAGATTGCCAAGTAACGGGGAAAAAATTGAATTATATTTACAATTGCATTTCTATCAGCTAATAATTACTATATATTATCATAATCCGGCCTGCAGAGGGCTGTCGATTTTGCTGCAAAGAATGACCGTCTCCGAAAACACGATTTAAGACAGGTGTGGCGGCATCTGCCGCTTGTGCCAGGGCTTCCAGGTATATTTTGTTGTTTTCCTCATCGGTGATGCTGAATGTTATGGAGTTCGCCTGGTTCACCCCTTGTTTGACAGTCATATCCAGAACCTGACTGACTTTTGTCAAATCAGTGACAGTTACCTGAATCGCATTGGATGCTATCTACCCTGCGGCAGAACATGAGGCGGCAACCAGGCTAAGCATCATTAAAAGGGCCAGGTATAATGTGCGTTTTGTTTTCATTGTCAGATCCTCCTTCGCGGCGTATTGGGCTGATTGCTGATACATCTGGTTTTTCTTACAATATTTTACCAAATATAAAATAAACTGGATGCATTTGTATATCTTTTTCCAATCGCGCACGAATTCTGATTTATATAGTGTCGCCGTTTTTCCTTCCGCCTGCCAGGGCGAAGGCCGAAGCATGAGCTGCTTTTCGCTTGTAATCACTGTTCCAGCGATTTACCGCAATATAGTCAAAAACAAGAGCGCCTGTGTGGCGGCAGAACCGCTGCATTTGCTCAAAACAGGTCAGGAGTCCATTGCCCGTCCCGCCTGCAGAAGCAATAATCAGAACCTGTTTATCCCGAAGTACGGATGTTCCGTTAAATTCACATCTGCGCAGCCGGTCAATAAAGCTTTTCAGTGATTCGGATGTTTCTTCCCAATATACAGGAGTGGCAAAAATAATGGCATCACTTGCCTGTATGCGTGCCTTTATCTCATCAAAGCCATCCTTGCCGTAGATGCAGTAATTTTCATCCCTGCATTTCCCCCAGCCATCACCGCACACCTGGCAGCATAGAAGCTTATAATCACATATCCTTATTTCTTCAACTTCCGCCCCGTTATCAGCAGCACCTTGTTTTGCCGCATCAATAATTGACTGGCATAGGCCTTCCGTTTTGGGATTTCCTGATAATATACATATTTTCATAACTTCTTACCTCAAATGCCTGTTGCCGCAATAGCCCGGAAATGTTCCGCCCGTGAACCGGGGGTTTCCAGCCCGGAGAGAACTGATTTAAGAATTTATCTCATGAATTATTATCAGTTTACAATATTCAAAATATTTTTCAACTGAAAATGCTTCCTCATCAACGAGATACTGGATCGTCGCCCCTTCAAGCAGTGATATGATCACACTTGCCAATAATACTGTTTTCTCTTTTTCGATGTGTACTGCATATGTTTCAATAAGTTCCTGCAGGTCTTTTCGCCACCCGTAGAACGAACGTTTGAATTCTTCCCTGAAATCCTTATCTATTTTCGACTGAATCCAAAAATCAATTTCTGCATAATCGTATTTGGGTTCCTCTTTAATAAAGATTAATTTCTGCTTCAAAAAGACATCGAGCTGTCCCTCCAAAGTATTGTCAGCTTTATCTTTTTCCTGCTGCCGCAGTATAATACAGCGCTCTGCGACTTTTTTTTGCGCTGCCAGCAGCAGCTCTTTTTTGGACTTGTAGTAATAATGCAGGTTTGACTGGTAAACATCCGCATGATCTGCAATACACCGCATCCTTGTCTCGCTGATTGTTTTTTCTGCAATAACGTCAAGAGTTGCCTGGATTATTTTTTCTTCGGTCGACATTGTTTTTGAATCTTCCTGCATACTGCCCCCTTACGATCGGTTCATATGAAGACAGAGTTCCTGAAGTCCATCAGTCATAAACTGTATATCCTTCAGAAACCCTGCCATCAAGTTTCAGGACTTTTTCTGTCCTCATTTTATAACAAGATTGAAAAACAGTGTCTTTTCATTATTTGATAAAAGTGCCTGCCTTAATCTTCTCAACAGCTGCCAGATATTGAGTTTTCACATCTTCTGATACAGCACTGCTGAAGGTACCGACACTTAAAGCGCCGTTGGAAAGGTCGCCATAGACTGTTTTGTTCCCGAATGTACCGGCCATTACGTCTTTCATGCAAAGTCCAAGCATCGTGGCATTATCTGTAACAACGCTGCATATGACTACGTCGGATTTTTGTATGGCAAGTAAATCACTTGGCTGTCCGATATCATACTTGTCTTTGTAGCCTGCTAATACTTCGCGGGCTCCGGAGTCTACTGCGCTGGCATCACCAAACATGACATCGACATCATTAATGGAAATCATCGATGCTGCAATCTCTTTTCCTTTTGCAGTATCACTGAAGGAACCTGCATAGGCTGAATTGACGGTTACGGCAGGATTCACAGCTTTTGCAGCTGCTTCGTAGCATGCAAGTTTTGCTTTTGTTGTATCGAGTTCCATTCCGCCGATAAATCCAATGCTGTTTGTCTTTGTCATCAGGCCGGCTAACGCGCCTGCCATGTAACCAATCTGTTTTGCATCAGGCAAAATAGAAGCGATGTTTTTTGTCTCAACCGTACCGTTAAGCAGTGCAAAGTCAACATCAGGATAATCAGCAGCAACTTCTTTTACTGCGTCTGTGTACTGATTTCCGGGTGCAAAAATCAAGTCAAATCCCAAATCAGCATAGGATCTCATGCTGGATGCAAAATCAGCTGAAGATATTCCATCCGTGTACTGTGTTTCAAATCCATTATCTTTTGCAGCAGCAACCATTGCATTGTAACAAGCTGCACCCCAGCCGCCGTCTGAGATTGTTGAATCACAGATCATGGCAATTTTATATGTTTTTGCACTTGCTGTGGTTGTTGCTTTGGTGCCTGTTGCCCCACAAGCTACCAACCCGGGTATAACCATAATCATTGTTAATACTAGTGCCATCCATTTCTTTTTCATAAACTTTTCCTCCTGTTTTTTCTTTCTGTCCGTTCTTGCTGTCTGTTCTAAATGTTCTGTCCAGTTCTCTATAATTAAAGGGCTTGCCCCTGAATTAACGTTCTTCTTTGAAAAATGGCCTGCCGTTGGCTTTCGGCCCCGCCTTTTTAATTCCGAAAAATGCAAGTACAAAAAGTGTGCATAAATACGGAATCATAGCCAGTAATTGATACGGCGTTCCGGAATTCAAAACCTGCATACGAAGCTGCAGGGCATCTGTAAACCCGAACAGCAGCGCGGCTAAAAGCACTCCGCCGGGCATCCACCGGCCAAAAATAACGGCAGAAAGGGCAATAAATCCACGTCCCGAAACAACACCGTCTGAATAGGTGCCGATATAGCAGGTTGTAAGATAGGCTCCGCCAATTCCTGCCAATCCGCCGCAAATGATACTTGCCAGATATTTTTTGCGTATTACATTGATTCCCAGTGACTCTGCCGCCTTGGGAAACTCGCCGACCGCTTTGAAATTCAAGCCGGCTTTGGTCTTGTTGAAGAACACATATGTAAATGGGACCAGTAGATATGCCAGATATACGATGGGGGAATGATTAAACAGAACGGGTCCCAAAACAGGTATTTTACTAAGAAAAGGGATGGGTACGGCACTCATCAGCGTATTGGAAATCAGTGTTGAATTGATGCCGAAATAAATTTTGTAAATGAAGGATGCAAGTGCCGGTGCGAATATATTAATCGCCATTCCGTATACAATCTGCTCCGCCCCTAAAGTGATCGTGCAGAATGCATACACCATATTGACTAAAATTCCGCATATGGCACCGGCCAGAATTCCAAGGTACGGATTATTGGTAATATAACAGGTGAGGAAGCCTGCCAGGGCTCCAAATGCCATCATTCCATCGAGGCCGATATTTACCATGCCGGCGCGTTCAGAATATAACTCGGCCAGGGCAACGATAAGTATAGGGGTAGCCATGCGAACCATTGACAGCAATAATTCCTGGATAAAATTCACATTCATAATAGCTTCCATGTTTACTTCCCCTCCTTTTTGGATTTTCCGGTCAGGTTAGTAAATACCTGCCGTATTTTCGGCAGATTGACAAATGCGCTGCCAGCGACGGCAAATACGATAACAAGCGCCTGTATGATATCAATAACGGATGTCGGCAGCCCGGTGCCAACCTGCATCGTGGTGGCACCTTTACGAAGCACCGCAAATAAATAGGCTACAAGGACTGTCCCGATCGGGTTCAGCTGTCCGATTAAAGCAATGGCGACACCGTCAAATCCATATCCTTCACCGAAACCGGACATCAGGCGAAACTGCGTCCCGTGCAGTTCCACACTGCCGCCTATCCCGGCAATGGCACCGGAAACAATAAAGGAAATAAGTATCAGTTTTTTGACAGGAAATCCGTTGTATTCTGCCGCTGTGCGGTTAAGCCCGACAGTGCGCAGTTTGAATCCGCTTGATGTGTAAAACAGGTAGTAATAGATTACTGCTGCAAGTACCAATGCTATGATAATTCCTGCAGGTATCCTTATCGGGCTGAACAGCCGTGCAAGCCTTGCCGTAACGGAAGCAGTCTGGGGAACGCTTCCTTCCCTTAATGGTCCTGAATACAGATAACCCATAAATAGGATGGCTACGTAATTAAGCATGATACTGACTATCATTTCATTCAGGCCGCGGGTTATTTTTAAGATACCGGGTATCACGCCCCATAAACCGCCCGCAATAGCACCGCCAACGATACTTATAACCAATTGCAGCGGAGCCGGAATTCCCGTAAGTGTAGTTGATATCCAGATACTGGCGACGGCGCCCATAACGAATTGTCCCTCTGCCCCGAGATTAAACACGCCGCATCTGTATGCAAAGGTTGCTGCCAATCCTGTAAAAATCAATGGTGTTGCCTTCACAAATGTATCACTTATATTAGATGCCGTTCCAAAGGCTCCCCTGAACAAATAGGAAAATGCCTCGATCGGATTGCCTCCGATACAAGCGATTAAAATCGCACCGACAAGGAATGAACATATTATTGCAATGATCGGCACTGCTATTTTAATGAAATTATTTTTTGTGTTCATGCATTAATCCCCCTGTCCCATCTGTTTGCCGGCCATTGCCAGCGAAATTTCTTTTATCGGAGGATTTTTCCCAGGGTACACGCCAACGATCTGTCCTTCAAACATAACCGCAATCCGGTCGGACAATTTCAGAATTTCATCAAAATCAGCGCTGATCAGCAATACTCCGCAGCCTTTATCACGGGAATCCAGCATTTTTTCATGGACAAATCTGGTAGCGCCTACATCCAGGCCCCTTGTAGGGTGTACAGCTACTAAAAGGTCCGGATTCTCTTCAAGTTCCCTGGCTAGAATAATCTTCTGCTGATTACCTCCTGAAAGATTCCTTGTCTCCTGTTCTATCGATTCACATCGGATATCGTATTTATCTTTCATGTCCCCGGCACATTTAGCCATGGCCGGCTTCTTGAGAAAGAGTCCCTTCCCTAATGAAATTTCCGGCTTTTCGAGTCTTTTCAGGACGAGGTTTTCTTTTACGCTCATTGCGCCGATCAGGCCCATCTTGTTCCGATCTTCAGGAATATGCGATACACCGGCAGCAATGAAATAGCCGGGGATAAATTTTGCGATTTTCTTTGCATGCAGCAGGACTTCGCCATGGTCCGGTGAGATGACACCTGTGACCATCTGCGCAAGCTGTGACTGTCCGTTTCCATCCACTCCTGCAATACCAAGGATCTCTCCTTTACCGACGGCAAGAGTTATATCCCGGATACCGCTGTGTTTGGATTTTTTGTTAAAGCTTACATTTTCAAGCGAGATAATATTTTCTTTTGTCTCTGTAACCTTTTCATGTTCACAGGTGACCAGCTCTTTACCTATCATCAGATTGGCAAGCTCCGACGCATCCGTATTTTCTTTTGCAAGCGTTGCAATCGTCCGGCCGCCGCGAAGTATCGTAATCTGATCGCTGATTTCAAGTACTTCCCGCATCTTATGTGAAATAAAGATGACGGACTTTTTCTCGGCGGTCAGTTTCCTGATGATCCGGAACAAACCCTCTACCTCTATGTCGGTAAGGGCCGCTGTAGGTTCATCGAGAATCAAAACCTCTGCTCCCCTGTATAAAGCTTTCAGTATTTCAACGCGCTGCTGAGCGCCCACTGATATTTCAGTTATCTCTTTATCAATCTCAATATCCAGGCTGTATTTAGCTGCCAGAGCTATGATCTCTTTTTTTATCGCATCCCTTTTTATGAATATTGATTTGTCATTTGAAACTCCCAAAATAATATTTTCAAATACTGTCATGGCTTCCACCAGCATAAAGTGCTGATGCACCATCCCCAGGCCAAGCTTCACTGCCCTGGATGGTGAGTCAATTTTTACTTTTTCACCATAGCGATAAATATCTCCCCGGGTTGGCTGATAGAGTCCGATAAGAATATTCATCAGTGTACTTTTTCCGGCTCCGTTTTCGCCCAGAAGGGTATGGACTTCCCCTTCCATAATTGTCAGGTTTATATCCTTATTCGCATAAACTTCGCCGAATTTCTTGGTTATATTCTCCATTCTCAGAATTTCTTTCATACACACCCCGCTTGCATTTATACTCTTCCATTCCCTTACCTGCTTAATAGCATTCAAGAGATCATAAATGTTAATACATACTATATCCATCAAAAAAAGATGCAGGTGAAGCCGCGTTAGCTTCCATCTACATCCTCGTATTGGTGCAATATTATATTAAGTATTATTCGATTATCTGCTATTTGGTCAAATGGCAAATAATCTGTTACCAACATATCATCATTTGGTCAGGCAGTCAATATAAAAGAAACAACAATCACAGCTAATGTGCTGATTAACGTTCCCAGTAAATAATATTCGGCAAAGTCTTTCTCTTTTGATATTTTGTCATACCGTGCAATTGATTTGGCTGTAAGTACCAGACCAATGGCTGCGTATTGGCCGATTGATAAGAATATCAAAATAATCATCCGCTCCACTGTTCCTATGAATCGTCCAGCTTTGCTGTCTTTCTTGTTCTCATCTTCTTTATTCTCCGGTCTATAAATGGTCAGAATTTTGGAAATAAATATATTGGCAGGTTTATGTATCAGGAGCACGGCCGTCACCCAGCAGGCAAAGGCAAATGCGTCTATTTTTACAATTTCGAAAAATCCAAGTACCGGGCTGCAAAAGCGAAATGGAATATTTTGCAGTACGGAAAAATATGCAATGAATATCAGACAGGCGATATGTAATAATTGATCCGCAAAAAATATGTTCCGGTCTTTGCCTGCCGTGATTTCGCTCCTCTTTCTTGATTTTTTCACATACATATATTTCAAAATATCTATAACGGCATGTAATGCTGCTGCAGCTGTTCCAATTATAAAAATATTTACTGAGAAAACCGGGCTTACTACCAGCAGGGTGCCCAGCCAATAAAGAAGGCTATGCACGAAAACCCACTTCATACTGCTGTCTTTCCGTCTTGACATATGGACGGTTTGAAAATAGAAATCTCCAATGACATGTGCCAGCAGCAGCATGATAAAATATTCTTTAAACATTTTCTCTCCTTATCTCCATCAGTACATTTGAGAGTGTATCCATGGCATCCCTATACGCATAGTAATTCCCGCTTTTGAGGCTCCTTTGAACGGAGGATTGGGCAACTTTTAGTCTCCCGGCGCTTTGGGCCTGACTGTCCCTGTATTTCATTGTATCCCTGATGATTTCCCGCTGCCTGTCTGTCCAATTATCCTTTACAAGAGTCAAAAGTGACAAAACAACATTCATCACAGCAGATGAATCATCATTGTCCCCGTCTGCTTCTATCCTGATATCTGAGGCATGCGTCCTGTTTTTGCGTTCGTTCTCTTTCAGGAATTCGATGGCCTGTCTTGCTTTATAGTATCCCGGCCCATCCGCTCCTATTGCCATTTCATAATTAATTTCTGTAGTTATTGGCCCGATCCCGATACCGAAGCGAATTTCCACCGGATACATTTCACTTTGTATTTCTTCGATAATTGGCATCACATGGGCGCCATCATGCAGCAGGCCCTGGAATTCATCGCCCAGGGTAATCATAAATCTGGCAGAAATATCTTTGCTGTATTTTTCATTCACATTATTAAGTATTTTCTTTAGTTCATTCTGTACACTATTTCTGTCATTCATTATTTTGGAGTTTTTCATATCCCCAATAATTGCTATATAAGAATTATTTGAAAAGGAAAAGAACATAAGGCATACCTCCTTTTGTTCTTTCTATTTTATACGCTTTCCATTCAAAATGCAATGCTTATGCATTTATGAGTGCATATTTAATATTTATGCATTTATATGTGCATTTTTGTTGTTTATGCATGTATAGCGCACAGTTCATCCCGCAGGGGGCAATAAGTTCCTCTTCCACGCCGCACCACCCGGTTCATCAGATATTAATCATTTAATCCTTTGCCATCGAGAATTTGCTGCATGGACTTTTCAATCCTTGACTCACGGGTTTTGGATTGTTTGGGGGCGGAAAAATGAAGGATATATGCCCTTTGCCGCCCCGGTGTCAATGCTTCAAAAGCGGTTTTCAGGGCAGGGATTTCATCGAATTTATGTTGAAGTTCATCAGGAATGATGAATTCCGTATTCTTTTTAAATGGTACTTCCAAACCGGATTTTTCGACTTCAATGGCTTCGTTAATATAGGCCTTCAGTGTACTTTCCATTTCAGCAATCTGCTTCACATTGGTAAACCGGATCTGTCGGCCCGCCTGTACATTTTCCGTCTGCCGGACAAGAATACCCTGTTCATCATGAAGCAGGGCACCTTTGACAAATAGAACCGCACAGTATTCCTTAAATACATGTATAAGCAATATGTTGCTTTTTTCAAATGTGTAGCAGGGAACACCCCACTTTAATTCTTCGGTAAGCGGACAGTCAAGAACAATACTTCTCAATTTTTCAATTTCTTCCTGCCATCTTTGACCTTTATGAAAATAGAAATCAACATCAGGATTTTTATTGCTATTTGTCATTGAAAGCACCCCCCTCTTCGTTTGTCTTTTCACAAACCACGGAATGTATTCTGCTGTGTATTCTCATGTCATTTTGACTTGATTCCAGCATCTTGTCAAACACAGGTCAGAAAGACAGTCCGTCCAGGGGGGAGTGGTTGCACGTTCATTTGCCTCAGCTGAAAAGCAGCAGGAACCGATCCCAGAAAGTGACTTCTTTTACCACAGGCTCAACCGTTGCCGTTTTTTCTTCCGGCTTTATTTCTGCGGTCATAAAAACAAATTGCACAAGCGAGACATTGGGGTTGGCTGCAGAAGTAAAGGACACCGGTGTAAAATCTGATTTGTCATAAGCCTGCATGAGCGTATTGATCTGCTCCTGCATTTGTTCCGGCAAACCGGCCACATTATCATTCAATTTATTTGTACCCTGGTATAATACCTGTGTTCCAGCATTCAATTCATCGATTCCGGCCGATAGCGATACGGTTCCGGTATTCAAATCTTTGTAACCTGCTGTAAGCTTCCCGACGCCGTCGGTATATTGGACCAGGCCTGTATCAAATTGCCCGTACTTTGCTGATAATGCCGACAGGCCCTCGGCCAGCTGCTGTATTTGGCCGGCAAAGTCCGAACCGCCGCTTAACGCCGCACCCGTCTGCAGTGCTATATCCGACAGCGAGCCGGAAATGGTATCGATGGATCCCGACATCGTATCAAGGCTTGTTTCAACACTTCCAAATGCAGCCTGAACCTGGGCATATGTGCCCTTTACTGTCCGTGCAGACGAATAGTAATCGATTAGTCGGCCAAGAATGGCTTGCTGCGCCGGGTCGGTTACCGTCCCATACAGGGCATTTATATCGTCTGCAGAAATTTCATCTTCAGGAATACTGGAAATGGCTGAATCAAGGGCGGTATATGCCGAAGAATATCCTGCCGTAAGCTCGGTAAGGCCGCCGGAAATATCGTCAAGTCCCTGTGCGAGACTGGCCAGACCTGTGGGCAGTTTGGATAAATCATCCATATTAATACCGCCGCCCGAACCTGCCATGGAATCAGAAATGTCGGACAGGGCCTTGTTGATTTGAGATGAGGCGGCTGTCAGCTGTGCGGACTGCCCGTTGATCTGTGCAAGTCCGGCGGCAAAATCATTCGAACCTGCCGCCAGTTTTCCGGAGCCTTTACTCATCGCCGAAACACCGTCCGCCAGATCCTTCACGCCGTCATTGAGGGATTCAATAGCCGTCGGCAATGCCGACATATCATCCACTATGCTTGTGGTATCAGGAATCTCAATACCCATTGTAAACGGCATTCCGGATATCTCAATTCCGCCCATCGCAAAATCGTGTACATCTGCTGTTACTGAAATATCGGCATCCTTGCCGGGCATGACTGTATAGGCAATGATTTTGGTTTCCCCCGAATTGGCAATCACAGCACCCGGGGCTGTAATATCAGCGCATTTTCCGGTATCGAGCTTCAGCGTAATCTGCAGCATATAATTTTGATAGAAAGCCGGGTCTATTTTTTCGTTTGCCCTGGTAGCCATCCGGATTTCGATCTTACCGGATTTACCTGAAAGGTCCCCTGGCTCTGTTTTTACTCCGTCGAGGTAATAAGATATTTCGAACGTCCAGGGAAGATCCGTCGTCGTCATATTTCCCTGATAATAGAAATTACCTTCCCCCGCATGAAAGGAGACCGTGTCGCCCTCCTGCTTAAGCAGGTCCGTATTTGTCAGGTTGACCAGGGAAGAATATTTACCCTTATCCTTAACCGTACCGGCTGCGGTGACATCAAAATGATTCACAGCATATACGCTGCTGACGTTTCCGTCGGACGCAAGGCTTGCGTAAATCACTTCTTCCTTATCTGCAATGACGGCGTCATCCCCGGCACCGGAAACAGCGGCTGTCTTTATATCATCCGCAGCAGCATACGAAACGTTTGCCGGAATTATCACAAGCGAGGCAGCCAGGCATATTGAAATGATGTATCTAATCCATTTGTTTTTCATAGTAGTCCTCCAGGAACATTCTTACAGTTTGTTTTTCATTTTCTTAAAATTATAAAAATCTGCTTTATACGTGGTCTTTTCGATCGCTTTATCGAATATGGTAAGCATACCGGGGAGAAAGCAGACCACCATCAGCATGGAAAGCAAGGTTCCCCGGCCCAGCAGCAGTCCCAGCCCGGATATAGCCGGATTGGATGAAGTGATATATAACGTGAATCCTGCTGATGCAAGTGTGGCTCCTGAAACCAATATGGATTTGAAGGTTTCACCGAGGGCGGTTCTGATTGCTTCTTTCTTCGGCATTTTCTTCCGGTTTAACATATATTGATTCGTTAACAAAATGGCATAATCCACGGTTGCTCCAAGCTGAACCGTGCATATAACCAGATATCCGATAAAATTGGTAGGTGTACCAGTGAAATAGGGAATGGAAAGGTTAATCCATATAGCGGTTTCAATGCAAAGGAGCAAAATCAGCGGCAGGACTGCCGATTTGAATGTGACTAAAAGGACACAGAATATCGCAAGGATGGCAATCATATTTACCATCGTATTATCTTTTTTGACTACATTTTTCATATCATACAGGTTGGCGCTTTGTCCGGCCGAATACGTTGAATCCCCGTAATATGTCTTTGCCGTTTTATTAATACTCTCGACGGTTTTAAATGCTATATCCCCTTCTTCAGGCGTATCTGTGTACACAATAATGCGGGCATAATTTTTCGAGTAGAATTGCCCTGTTATATCATCTGCCAGAAAATCAGGCGGTATGGTTACTCCGACATTTTTCGCATAGGACACCACGCCCGTTACATGATCAAACTTTTCAAGGTCCAGGCTCAGCTCCTGCTCTTTGACAATGTCGCCCCGCGGCACTAATATAGCCATGACTGTGCTTGTGCCAAATACTTTCTTAATGGCAAGGCTGTCGCGTTCGTTGCGGTTATTTGTGAGTGCAACCCCATTGCCATAGGTAAAGCTGGTTTGCCTTTGTCCCAGAAAACACGGCACAATCAGTATCGCCACGATGATGACTGCAGGAATGGCTATTTTAGAAAAAACTTTGATGACGTTTTTGAAGCTTGGCATCCATTCCCGGTGTTTGGTCTTATCAATAAACTTATATACAAAAAGGGTGAGTGCCGGCAGGAAAACCATTACCGAAATGAAGCTGAGGACAATGCCCTTTGCCAGGTTCAGTCCTAGGTCGGCACCTATCCGGAAGCCCATAAATACGAGGGCTAAAAAGCCGAAAAGAGTTGTTGCCGCGCTGGCTGCTATGGTCTTCATGGAATCTTTTATGGAATGCCGCATGGCTTCTTCGACATTGCTGTATTTTTTCCTGTTATCGGCAAAACTGTGTAGAAGGAATATAGCGTAATCCAACGTACAGGCCAGCTGCAGTATGGGGCTTACTGAATTCGTCATAAAAGATACTTCACCCAGAAAGAAACTGGTTCCCATATTAATCAAAATGGAAATTCCAATTGCCGACAGAAAGAGCAGCGGCTCAATCCAGGATGTCGTAGACAGCAGCAGAATGATAATGAAGACAGGCATAAGGATGCCGATTGCGTTGAGGACTTCCGATACGGCCGCATTCTGCACGGCAACTAAACCGGGAGCTTCACCCGTAAGGGCATTACCTTTTCCGATTACAGTCAGTATTTCTGCACATGCCTCTTTTTCCATTCCTTTGGTAATGGTTACAGAAAACAAGGCATTACCGTCTGCATAGAATCCTTTTACTGTATCTGTTTCTCCCATTTCCAGGGGCTGCTTTATATCAACGACATCATCGAGCCACAGGACCTTCGTAACTCCGTTAACGGAAGCCAGTTTCTGCTTGTAATCCATTGCTTCCATAATCGATACGCCTTTTATCATAACACTGGCATTCGGCATGGATTCAGCGAATTCCTGGTCCATGATTTTCAGCGCCTTTGTTGACTGTGCATCAGGCGGAAGATAATCCACCATGTTGTAATTGACCTTAACAAACATTTGCAGAAATACGCATATGAGTGCCACGGTAATGAATATTACAATTACCGTCTTTTTACGTTTTGTAATGATATTCGCAAATCTATCCATAAGCCTCCAAAAACAACATCCAGTTGCATTTTCGTACAAACTGTATTATGATCGACACAGTGTTGAAATACAACCATCAGAAAGCCGTAAAATGCATATAGCGCAACAGTATCTGCCCGATTGTTGGATTAATAAAAAAAGGTACCGGGAGGTTATGAAATGAACGACAACAAAGTTGACCGGCGCGTAAAATATACCAAAACCATGCTTAAAGATGCACTTGTGAAGCTGATGCAAAAACAGCACGTATCGAGCATTTCTGTAAAATCGTTATGCGACCTGGCGGATATCAACCGGAGCACATTTTATACGCACTACACGGATCAGTATGATTTGCTGCATCAGACAGAAGAAGAAGTATTAACGAATCTTCGGCTTCATTTAGAAAAACAGGATTATAAAGACAGCCAGCCTGTATCAGCACAGGTCATGACGAGTATTCTGGAATATGCCAGGAAAAACGCTGACTTATTCAAAGTTCTCCTGAGTGAAAACTGTGACTTCGCTATCCAGAAGGATATTCTGGAATTAGCACATATTGTGACGCCGCAGTATAATACCGCTCTTGATGCAAGAGCAACGGAATATATACAGGCCTATGCCGTCAACGGCTGCATCAGTATTTTCCACCAATGGCTGAACGATGGCATGATCGAATCGATTGCGATGATAACGGACCTGGTTTTACAATTACTGGCACCTATCGGCAGCATAAGACCCTATTCTGAATAAGACTTCTGCTCTTATGATTTTCTCAGGAAACTGTTTTATTTCAAATTTATTTTTGTTAGATACTCTTTTATTATACGATCAAATAAATTAGTCCAATAGAAAAAGACCGCAGACAATTACGTCCCGGCCTTTCCGAATGGCTGCCTGTCTGAAGGGAGAATCCCTTTTATGTCGCAACAGATGCAAAAATCAATACGCCAAGGGTGACTGCCAGCACGAGAAAAATGAGAAAATTAGTCAGTAATTCGCGCTTATTTTCTACTATTCCCTGTCGTTCCTTTGTTGCGTTTTTTGTTTCAGAAGAACATTTCAAATCAATGGATGTCATGATTTCTTCGCCCCCCAATTTAGCAGCTGCACATTGATGTGTTGGCCAACACCCGGTTTACGGTTCGTATGACGTTTCTTCAGTCTTTTCATTTCAATTGTTTTCAGTTTAACAACTCATATAAAAATTGTCATTTGTGCAATTGCACTAATTGTTAGAGTGTATTCTCATGTTATCATGTGCTTATTGCCGACAAAAAAACAAAACGATTTTCATATCGAAAATTTTCCTTCTTGTTCGATGCCACAAAAATCACTTCGCCAATTTTTGAAAGTGAAACGATAGTATTTGAGTCAAAACGAAAATCGTTTCACAGCAGGCTGACTTCCAATCCGATCGGATTTTCGAGGCTGTACTTTTTTTCTTCCCACGCTACTTCATATAATCGGCTCTGGAATTTTACGTGCCGGTATTTTTCAAACAGAATGTTGTTGGGGTTGTTGCAAAACAGGCCCAGAAGAAGAAGGTCATATTGCCCGGCCTGTGCTGCGACGGCTTTCAGGAAACGGCGTCCAAGTGCAGGGCTGCCGTCCCTGATATAAAGAAAGGCAATGCCGGCATAATTCAGCGTACTGTTTTCGGGGGGGAACCGGGGATACCCGAGAAGCTGTACCGGTATTTTGGACAGGAGCTTATATTTTCTGCTGTATCCACAGACCACGTATTGCTTATAAGCCTGCTGGTTATAGACGGCACAGCTGGCAATAATTTCTCCCGTTTTTCCCCGCATTGTGTAGAAGTCCTTCCCGTGCAGGCCGAATAATCCTGTATCAAAAGGAGCAAAGTCCAGTTTGGGCAGCTCGGCACAATAGAGGTCCTCTAATTCCTCCGCGGAAGCACCCGTCAGCGCCGTATCCTTTATCCCTCCGGCTTTGATGCAGTATGTAGTATAATCGCCGAGATACAGGTAGGACGGCATGTTCCGGTGCTTTTTTTCAAGGAGTTTCTGCGCGCCGGTGTTGCTTGAAAGGATCGTTGTGTAATACATATCAACATCGTTTTTTGTGTTTTCATGCAGGAATTTGTATCCATCCGTGATGCAGTATACTTTCTTTTGGAATGCAGGAAGTATCTTGAGCCCGGTCAGATAACCGATTCTTGTTACCTGCGAATGAACATATTCCCTTCGTATCACGCACCCCGCCACAGCGATCACTTCTTTGGTAGAAATGTATTCCATTACCATGACAACGGCTTTATCCCCGTCATGTGCAAACGACGCTGCGGGATCCGGATCTCTAAGAAACCGGACACAGAAGTCCCCGTCGAATTTTCCGCTCTCGAATACCTTTTTGATCCCCTCCCTGTCAGCTTCGGCAGAAAGGCGCAGTTCAATTTTATTATTTTGGCATAGCATCTAAATTCTCCCCGATCGGCACATTCATTTTCTCATCTATTTCTTCACCCAGGCGCAGATTCATCGCCCAGAAAAGCGACCACATCAAAGGGCTCGAGCGCCGCATGGAAGCAAATCCCCGTCCGAGGACAGCACCGGCCGAAGAGAATTCCTTACGGGCCGTCCTGCATAATTCGCTCAGTTTTTCAGCAGTCATGTTCTTCGGCCGGAAAGCCGCTTCGCCGTAAGTATATCCGTCCTCAAGCCACCACTTGTCATACAGAAGTCTTTCCTGAAGCGCAAGCCTGTCGTACAGCTTCGTCCCGGGGAAAGGCAGCAGGTGGTTGAAAGCCGACGTGTAGAAGTGATGCTTCAGGGCAAAGGCCACGGTGTCTTCAAAAGTTTTTTCCGTATCATGGTCATATCCGAACACAAACGTCGAATAGATACCGATTCCTGCATCATGGATTCGCTTTACAAGCTCATCACGTTCGCCGGATGCGATATTGAAGGACTTGTTCATCTGGGAGAGATTGTCATTATCCAGGCTCTCGAACCCGATCAGGATCAGCTCACATCCGCTTTTTTTCATAGCCTTCAAAAGACCTGGATCCTTTGCCATCGATAAAGTACCCTGCCCCGCCCATGTAATTTTATGGGGAGTCAGCTCCTCGAAAAGACTCATCGCGTTCTTTTTATCCGCAACCAGATTATCATCCACAAGAAAATGGATCTTATGCCGGGATTTTTCCACTTCCGCCAATATATCAGCATGGTCTCTTTTGTAGTACCGGCACTTATAATACTCGGAAATGGCACAGAATTCGCATGAATGGCAGCACCCCCGACCTGTCTCCACCAAGGATAAGGGCAGGTATTTTTTGTCCTTGAAAATACTCTTGTCCGGAATTTGACCGGAATAGGCAAAATCGCCGCTGTACCGGGGCTGCAGATGGCCGGCCCGAAAATCCGAGATCATCCTGCCCCAGACATTCTCGGCATTTCCGATGATGATACTGTCGGCATATAGGCATGCTTCTTCCGGTATCAAGGTAACATGATACCCTCCAAGAATGACTTTACGTCCGCGCTTCTGAAATTCTTCGGCAATCCGGTAACTTCGTTTCGCAGTATATGTCTCCACGGAAATGGCGACCAGATCTACTTCCAGGTCATAGTTGATGCATTCAATCCGGTCATCAAAAAAGAATGTTTCCACATCATCCGGTGTAAGGGACTGCAGCACAGCAATTGTATACGGCTCCATTTTCCATGTGCCGATATACTTCTGTCCCGATTTTTTCCCGATGGCCGGCAGGATAAAAAGCAGCTTCATTATCTTTCCCTTCTGTAAATGCCGTTGATCCGGATCCTTACGGAATGACCGGTATATCCGAGTTGTCACACATAACATCCCGGGTATACTTCTCATACTTAGCCGCATATCCCCGGTATCCCATATTGGTCGGATAGGAGAGCCACAGGCTGTTTTTCTTATGAAAGAGCCGCTGTGAGATATTCTGTATTTTGTATGTCTCTTTCCATGCCCATGTTATCCCGTCCTCGAGTTCTTCCTTCGTCATTTTAGCAGGCTTAAAAACGCAGTGCTCCACATCATACATCGCCCAGTTGCGCTCAATAATCCGGCCTTCCTCTTCGAGCTGTGCATACAGCTGCGTCCTGGGGAAAGGGGTCAGAATCGAAAATCTGGGGAGGTCGATTTTAACCTTTTGAATGAGTTCAACGGTCTGTTCAAAAACAGATTTATCTTCACCGTCCCCGCCGAACGCAAAACAACCCTGCACAAGGATACCGTTGTCATGCAGCTTTTTCATCAGTTCAGAATAACCGGAAACATGGTTGATTCCCTTGTGCACATAGCGCTGCGACTCCTGGCAGATCGATTCAAAGCCGATCAGAAGACCTCTGCAGCCGCTCTTACGAAATACATTAATCAAGTCGTCATCGATTCCGACCGACGATGTTGCCAGCCCCACCCAAATAATATTCAGCGGGATCAGCGCTGTGAAAAGCTCCAACGCATACGCCTTGTCCGTGATAAGGTTTACATCAGGAAAAAGAACCGTTTTGGAGTGAAGGAGCATGATCTCGTTTATCACTTCATTGACCGGACGCTTATATACAGTCCGGCCGAAAGCTGCCGGGTAGGCGCAGAATGTACACGGGAGAGAGCATCCGCGGACCGCTTCCACCGTATTAATCGTTATGTACTTTGTCTTGTCAAGCAATTCGCGTCTCGGAATCGGACGGTTGTCGATCGAATAATCACAATTCTGATCATACCGGCTCTTTAAGCTGTTGTTTTGAAAATCACGAAGCATTTGGGGAAGGGTCTGTTCTGCAAATCCTGTTATAACTGCATCCGCATGAAGTGCGGCTTCGTCCGGCAGCATGCTCGGATGCACGCCGCCCATAAAGACCTTGATTCCCTTTTTCCTGAAATAATCAGCATACGCATAGCAGCGCGGCGCCGTGCCCGTAATACACGTGATTCCGATAATATCCGCATCCAGGTCAAGGGGGATCTTCCCTGCCGTCTCATCGTATATGGCAACGTCCGCATGGAGTTCCTCAGGAACCAGTGCGGCCAGTGTGGTAAGAGTCAACGGCGCATAATGAAGCGACCTCCCGAAATTCCCCGAATACCGGTGCATCGCCCCGGCCGGTGCCAGTAGTGCTATTTTCATTCAAATTCTCCTTTGAATATTTGTTCCCAACCGCTGCCTGTATGTAAGACCGTCGGTTTAATATCGCCGAGCTTTTGTCCGCGTCTGACGCACTCCTCGAGATATTCCTGAACCGGATTGCCGGTCAGGCGAAAAATCTTCATCTGTTTAAGCTGTCCCAGTTTTCTGCAGTAATCATAATGGAAATTCTCTCTAAAAGCTATGTCAGGATTTTCGATCGCATCATTTGTTTTTACGAACAGCACATACCTGTCCCCACTGGGCGCAACCATATAGAAATCCATTTTGATGTCCAGGCTGTCAATCGTGTTTTTCACAAATATTGCATTCAGCTTTTCACCGAACAGGTCACAGACAAGATCTCTCTTCCCGATGAATGTAAGGGTGGGAATATTCCGATATGAACCGGTTATCTCAACAACATCATTCATGCGGTAACGATACAGACCGCCGGAAGTCGTGATTACCGCCTCATATTGTTCCCCTGTTACCAGCTCGTGCGAAGAGCATACCTTGTCGTCTTTTAATGAAATGAATTCAAAAAAGTGGGAAAAGACACTCAGGATTGCGTCGGTCCCACCCATTACTGGAAATGACAGAAACCCTTCCGTCGCAAGGAGGCCTTTCGGCTGGATATCGACATCCGGGAAAAGACTCTGCAGCTTGTCCGCATACGGCTTCGCATTTGCGTCCGCCCAGCAGCTGATCAGCCTGAGACCGGCCCATATTTTTGAATAGTCCTGCTGCAGAAGACTGTATTCAATTTCGTTTCTTCGTTTGGCGGACAGGGCGGGCAGCAGAACTTGTGCGTTCTCCTTCATGTAGTCAAGGATCAGAAGAAAATACGTCGGGTTCCATACGGATATAAGTGTAAGGTTCCTGCATTTCAATAGTGAAACGGCTGTCTTGAAATAAAATTCCTGCATACTTTCCGAATGGACAACATTTCCGTTCACCGCGAAAATGAGATTGAAGAGTTTCTCTTCGATTTTGCTGAAATACTGCCCGTCGTCATCAAAACCAATCGGAATTCCTCCGGATGAAACTTGCTTTTTCGTTGCAGCCGGAGTAACCGACCAGTAGCTTTTTCCGTTCTTTATGCCTTTTTTATGCGCATACAAGTCGTACAGCCACGGGCGGAGTCCGCTCTGAAAATCCATTTTGAGTGTACGGGTATAAGGAATCAGCTTGGATGCAGAGGACGAACCGCTTGTTACTTCCAGCAGCAGCACATCTTCCGTCGTCAGAATATTCTTTTGCCCGGACTTTATTTCCTCAACGTAACCGGAATAATCCTCATATGTTGTCAGCGGAACTTTTGTACGGTAGTCCTCACCGGAGGAGATACCGGCAAAATCATATTTGAGTCCGTATTTTGTCATTTTATTTTCGGAGAGGGTCTTTATCAGCTTTTTTTCCTGAACTGCCTTCAAATCAGTTATACCCGAAATACGGTCAAAATCCCTTTTGTACAGCAGGCAGCAGAGGCTGTTGACCAGATAACAAAGAAGCGGCATGACATCACTCTCCAAACAGCAGTTTTCGCGCCCTGGGCTGCAGATTATCTTCACTGAGCCTTGCCAGGCAGACAAGATCGTTTCCTCGATGATACGCAGGATTTGCCTTCAGAAAGAACTGAATATCGGGATTCCGCAGTTCCTTTCCGGTTATATCGGCTACACCGGTTTTGAGTTTGTCCTTAACAGAAGTATATTGTATCACGCCTGTCTTCCTGTCATATTCGTCCTTATACAAAAGCTCTCCGTATCCGTCGATGATCGATTGTTCCAGAGGCGGCGTACTCTTGTGGAAGGAAGGATAGAAATCACAAAAAAAGACCGGGAGCATACGGTATGTCTTGTATCCCTTTGATATCAGGAACCAATAGAAATTGTCATACTTTTTCGCAAGATCAAAGAAAAACCGGGCGAAAACGACATACATTTCCATGCTCCCCCAATAATCCCTATGGATAATCGTGTCACCGGAAAAAACGCCGTGTATCATCTTCCCGTCCATTTCGAACGACATGATCTTTTGTGTTGTAAACCCGACAACCTCTTTTTCTTCATTACAAAGCAAAAGACAGTAGTCTTTGTTTGCCAGATCCCTTAGGAATACGTCCATGTTCATATTGTCATAGAACTCATTCATCAGGGAGAACATGCTGTTGATTTCTTCACCTGTCAACTGCGTTCTTTCAAGAATACGTCCGTCCAGCTTCATGTGCCACCCCTTACCATCTTTTTGATCCTGTCCGCATATATTCGAAAAGCGATGTTGGTAACCAGGGACGTTATTTTCATCTGCGGGGTGAACTTCATCCTGTGAAGAATGCGCCCGGCCGAATAGGATTCTTTCCAAAGGTTGATGAATTCGTGCTCCAATTCTCCGGAACTCATGTTTTCCGGAGTAAAGACACAGTGTGTACTGTCATACAGCGACCAGTCATGAGTAAAAATTCGTTTCTCCGCCTCAAGTGACTGATAATAAGGCGTATTGGGAAAGGGTGTAACAATAGCAAATCTCGGTATATCAATTTTGGTTTCTTCAATCAGGTCCGGCATGGCCCGGATGCTTTCGACCGTATCACTGTCCATTCCAACCATGAACGTACCAAGTACGGCAATGTCTTTTTCATGAAGTTTTTCGACAACCGTTTTGTACCGGTCCACCTTGTTGTTGTATTTGGACATACTTCCGAGGTCGTCACTGTTAAAGCTCTCAAATCCCAAAAGCGTCCCGACGCAGCCGCTTCGGGCAAAAAGGTCAAGTAATTCCTCATCATCCGTGATATCGAGGGTGGATAATCCCGCCCATTTAATACGCAGCCTGGAAAGCTCAAAAAACAGCTCTTTGGCATATTCCCTGTCAGAGATGGGACTCGGGTCCAAAAACAGATATTCTTTTGCCCCAAGGCTTTTTATCTCGTCGATGACGGCGGACACAGGACGTTTTGCATTTTTCCCCCAGAAGGAGTTGATAACGCAGTACCTGCACGAATTCCTGCATCCGTAATCGGCAATAATCGTCGGCTGTTTCAGATAGCCCTTCTTTGTCATAAGGTCCCGGCGCGCAACCGGGATCTGATCAGCGCAGACGCATGCCTGCCGGTATAGTTTCCGGGGGGAGCCATTCATATAGTCACGAAAAAATCGGGGAAAAGAGATTTCCGCACTTCCGCAAAAAACAGTATTGGCATGCAGCCCTGCTTCATCCGGCAATAGTGTGGCGTGATGGCCGCCTAAAAGGACATAGCTTCCCTTTTTGCTGAAAAGATCCGCAAGTTCATATCCTCTTTTCGAGCTGGAAGTAACAATGCTGATGCCGACAATATCGTAATGCTGCTTATTATAGTCAAATCGCTGAACGCCTTCATCGATGAGCGTAATATCCGCCCCGATATCTTCCGGAACAAGGGCGGCTAATATGGAAAGTGTTAAAGGCTGATATGTTAAGGAGGGAATAAATGCAGCCCCGACTTTATAGGTGTTGTCATATGGCAGGACAAGAAGAATTTTCATCAGTCCGCTGCCTCCTTCCCGGCCTGTCAGGTCCTCTATATTTTTGGAAGGAAACGATATAACCTTCTTAAGGAAAAATTCATAATCAGCGGGAAGACAATATTTGATCTGGCACCCAGGACACGCTTGAATATCGACCGGAGTGAGTGGATCTTCTTTGCCGTATAGTACCGGCCGTCCTGAAGTTCCTGTACCGTCATCTGCGCCGGTTGGAAAACGACATGCTGAAAATCATAATCTGCCCAGTTCTCGTGCAGCAGTCTGCCGTTTTTTTTGAATTCATCATAAAAACCGGTGCCGGGAAGCGGTGTCAGGACGGAAAACATTGCATATTCCAGATAATTTTCTTCAATGAACGCGAAAGTCTTATCAAAGACAGTATTGTCGTCACTGTCAAATCCAAAAATGAAAAGTCCGAAAACGGCAATCTTGTAACTGTGTATCTTTGCAATTGCCTCTTTGTACCATTTCACATTTCCCATGTTCTTGTTGGCAATTTTCAGAGCCTGATCCGAGATTGCCTCAAGACCGATGGCCAGGGCTACGCAGCCGCTGTCCCTGGCAAGCTGAAGCAATTCCGCATCCTTTGCTATCGCGATTGAACACTGGCTCCCCCATCTGACTTTCAGGGGAATCAACGCTTTGAACAATTCTTTTGCATAAACCGGATTGCCGACTATATTGTCATCGCTGAAGAAAACCATATTCCACTTAAGCGCCCCTGTTTTTTTCAGGTACTTGATTTCTTTTATGACATCCTCAACCGGACGATTCCGGTATGAATAACCGAAGAATTTGATAATGGAGCAGAACGAACATCTCTGCGGGCAGCCGCGGCTTGTCTGGATAAAGTTCTTGACGCCAAATCGCCTGTCCCGTACCAGATCCCTTCGAGGCCATGGAATGTCTTTCATATCGGCCAGTTTATCCGAATGATAAATCTTCCTGAGTGTTCCGGCCTCGGCGTCAGAAACCAGTTCAGCCCATGTATACTCGCCTTCACCAACGGTTATCGCATCAAAATGTTCCAGAGCTTCGTCAGGCAACATGGAAGGGTGATAACCGCCTCCGACCACTTTTACCCCCCGCAGGCGAAACTCATCGGCAATTTTATATCCGCGTGATGACTGCGTTGTCATCATGGAGATGCCGACAAGGTCATATTTCCCTTCATAATCGACCTTTTCACCAATCGTCTCATCAACGATCTTAACAGAATGGGAAGCATTCGTAAGCGCCCCCAGCAGCTGCAGTCCGCAGGTAGAAAATGTGATTGGGTACGGGATCCTGAATCCTCTTTTTGACCTTGCAAATTTACTCTCAATATCAGGGGCAATAAGAAGAATATTCATCAGATATTTCCCTTCAAAAGTGATTTTGGTCTGATACTGCAGCCTCAATTATCATTTGTCCGTTCTCTATTTAATAAAGTTCGTCATGACTGCTTCCTCGCGCAAAGGAGATTCCAGTCCGTTCTGCCTGCCGAGATCAATGCACTTCAGAAGCCAGGCCATGTTATTCCCCAGCGTACGCATTGTCTGCAAACCCTCAAGGTCCTGCCTGACATCATCTGGAGTGAAACCATGTACCTGGTTCCAGTATTGTGACGAGACGACATGGATATTACTCATCAGGAAGAATTTATTGACAGCATCAAATGCTGTTGAACAGCCGCCTCTTCTGGCGCTGACTACAGCCGCACCCAGCTTTCCTGCAAAGCGTTTGCCGGCTGAGAAGAACACCCTGTCAAGGACGGCAAGTAAAGGGCCGGCAGGATTCGCATAATAAACAGGCGTGCCAATGACTACTGCATCGGCAGATGCAATTTTGTCCGCTAGTGTATTGGCAATATCATCAAAAATACATTTACCGGTGGTATTGCAGGAACCACAGGCCGTGCACCCATGGACGGGTTTTTTGCCAAGCTGTACTATTTCGGTATCAATACCATTTCTGCCGAGCGTATCTGCAACCTCAGACAACGCTGTGTATGTGCAGCCTTTTGCGTTGGGGCTGCCGTTGATCAAAATAACTTTCATCGAAGCTTCCTCCCTTTTGGCACGTACGGCCCGCCTTGCGTTTGTTCCGGCAGGGCATATTTTGAAGCTGTTTCTTTACCAAACCACAATTCAGCCTCAAACAGATATGCTTCCCGACTATCGCTGGCGTGAATCAGGTTTTCACAGCACCGGCCTTCCGACATGGCCTTATCAATGGAGTCGATTCCAAAGTCTGCACGGATCGTACCGGCCTCTGCTTTCGTCGGATCCGTAGCACCGACAAGCACCCGGATCTCCTGAATAACATTATAGCTCGTGCTGCTTACAATAACAGGAATAACATATTTCCCGGCGAAGGACCTGTGTGCCTTCTCTCGAAACATCCCGCCGTATTTTTCAATGTTTTCCCGGTAATGCTGATCGATAAGGTCTTCCGTAACATGTACATAATCAAATATCTCAATTTTCACCCCGATTGATAACAGGCGTCCAAGCACAGGGGAAACAAGGTCTCTGTCCAGTGTTTCCGGCTTCAAAATAATAAAGCTATAATACACAGGGGTCTACCTCCAAACCATTTTTGTACTTCGCTGATAATGCATAGGAAAAGCTCAATGCCAGAAGTCCTTGCCCCGGGTAATACAGCAGCCAGTTCAACTGCCGCAAAACAGGTTCTGCATGCGGATAGAAAATAAAAAACAGCAGTGAAAAATCAGACAAAAAGAATAAGATGCTCCCTGTTATCAGCATGACGGACTGTCTGGGGCTTTCACGGAAAAAGGCTGCCATTGATAAAGACTTGCTCAGCATCAGGCAAATAATGACGGCGTATCCGGCAACGATAAGCTTCAAGCTGCCGAATGCAAACCCTCCAGATAATATAAGCAGTAAGACCGGGACATAAAAACACAGGAACAGCAAAACATCCTTCCCTCCAAACTTCACCTTTGAACAATATCCAAGGAAATAAAGGAAATGTGCGACGGCAAAACACCCGACGCCAAGGAGGAAATATAAACCCTGACCCCTGTTTATCGCCATCATCACATCCCCGCAGAGCGAAGAAAGCAGCCCTGCAAATACAAACGCAAAAAATCGGGGATTTGAAGGATTCTTCCTGTAACCCGACCAGGCGGTCACTACGAAAAGGACACTCGCCGATAACCCGAAAATGATCGAGGCACCGGCCACTTTGCACAAACTGACAACCGCAAGGACAATCATGGAAAGAATCATCGCAGCAAAAAAGGCAATACTCATGTTCAACCTCCGATAGCGGTATTATTATGTACTGGTTCCATCATTTACACAGCATTACCGGTCGTACGACCTTCTGGAAAATCCTTTCAGCATTTCTTTATGCATATACATTGCATTATCAGCGCGCAAAAGAGACGTGTATTTGCTTTCGTCTTCCTTCGGGTTGTAATATGCGTAACCGTAAGCCAGCTCAATTTTATTCACGCTCGTCAGATTAGCCTTGTTCAGCGAATCCTCCAAATGAAGAAGATGTTCTTCTGCTAATTTGTTGACAGCCTGCTTTGTTTGATTGAGTACTTCCCTGCTGATAACACAGAACTCATCCCCGCCTGTGCGGAATGTTTGCCCGACATCACTGAAGCAATTCCTGATTGTATTCGCGGCACACTGAATCAGGTCATCCCCGGCTTTATGCCCGCTCTTATCATTGATCTTCTTCAAATAGTTGACATCAAATACAAAAATTACAGTAACGGATTTTTTATTTTTCCGCATCTCTTTCTCAAACGCCGAACGGTTCTTTACTCCGGTTTGTACATCATATGAAAATTGCAGTTCAAGCGAGTAAATGTAGTAAAGCAGAAGCGACATGGAAACTACACCCCAAATCAATAAAAAATCAGGGAATACAAATTGAACCATCGTTGCAAGCACCGGCAGCACACCAATTGAGAATAGAAATCCTTTATCCGCGCGCTCATATTGCTCCTTGTTTTGAAACCAGTTAAAAATAATCAAGGCAAAATAGAACATACTGACAAGGGTGGGCAAGAGGAATAATGGTCCGCGCGTATAGTGATTTTGCAGATTTACGGAAAAGACCCATGCTGTTTTATAACTTATAGCGCATATCAGAAAATTGATGCAAAGAGGCAAAGCCAGTAGTTTCCTGCGCAAGTCAAATTCAGTCTTGTTATTGATAAACAAAAAAACAATATAGGGAACAACCGGACTTAAAGAAAATCCGGATATATTAATCAGACGGCTGGTCAGAATCAGACCCGTTTCTGTTGAAGGTACATTTAATAATGATGATATTTCTAAAATCAATAGAATAATCGTAATCACAGCGGCAGCAATATAATACAAATTCTTTCTGTTTTGCAGAACGTGCCGCTTGGCAAGATATATCGTGAATAAAAGAGGGATAATAGAGTAAACGTCAAACAGTATGGCAGGTATCATATTTCACCTCTCTCTCAGTCTGTAATTTTATGCCTATTTTACAGCAAATGCACGCATAATTTAAGGGTCAGCACAAAATATAAGAGGTTTTACAAGGTCTATTCATCCATTGATCTTTTAAATCCGCCTTTATTCCATCCGAATTGCCCGTCCGGCAGCAAGTCCGTGTGCAAATCCAGAAAAACGCCCCGGAAAATGGCCTGTTCGCCAAATCGGAGACGGAGATTATCGATGATTTTCGCAACGGCCGCTTTTTCATTGGTCAGATAGTTCGGGTCAAAGAGCGATATCTGCCGGCAGGCATCTGCGGGGCGTACCTGCATAACCCTGACTCCCAGGCTTCTCACACCCCTCTCCCATGTGTAGTTGCGGCGGAACAGGTCAGCCCCAGCTCGTTCTTTATCCGGCTGCGAATCTCATCGGCTGTTTGTTTTATGTCGCCGGCACCGCATATATCAGTCAAATCAAGCCAGCACTCATCCATACTGAATGGTTCCACACGGTCGGTATACTGGCAGTACATTTCGAAGGCTTTCTGCGGGTAATAGGAATAATCATCATAATGTGCATTTACAATTCCATAGATGCCCCTTCGTAAGAGAACGTTTGTTCTTCCTAAAAATAGCATGTATCCAGTGCAGGTGCAAGAGCGCATGATGACATATATGTACTGTTGTCGGGCCAGTTCCTATGCTTCAGGACTGTATTTGCCCTCCGTAAGGTACTCGGTAATCGCAACACATTGGCTTATGTCCAGAAGTGCCTGACGGAAGCTGATTTCAAATAGATTCATCCGGGAAATGCTGGAATTTCGAATGTCTGATTTGTAGAAGCTTGTTTCATGTACGATCGCCTCATCAAATTCGCAGTGATTCATTTTGCATTGATTGAAATGACACCCGGACAGGTCGGCCCCAAAGAACCGGATGCCGCTTAAGTCCTGCTTCTGAAAGGATAGTTTCCTCAGATTGGTATATGACCAGTCACCGCCCTCGATCTGTAAAAGTGCACAGTCCGTGTTCGTTAAGTCCGAACCTGTCATTTTACAATCCTCAAATCCGGCTGCAAAAAAGGAAGCCCCTATAAACTGGCAGGAAAGGAAAGCGCAGTTTTTTATGTTCACCCCGTTCAGCCTTGCGTTTGCAAAGTCACATGTATCAAATGTGCAGGAATAGAAGGCCGATGTATCTGAGAAATCTGTCCATCTGAATTTACATCGCAGGAATTTCTTATGCGAAATATCTTCCATTTCAATCTCTTCATTGGAAAAATCATAGTCTTCATAAACAGTATTATAGAACTTCATATACGTCTCCCTCGACAGAAACCAGGCGGTCATTAAAGTGTCTCTTACATAATGGCTCATTTTCTGTTAAAATACTCTTATAGTATATGGTTTTCAAACAGCAGCATGGGTTCATTCACAAAGCAAACACTATTTTTTTGATAGACCGTTTCGCTCTTGATGAGTGCAACGGTTGTTATATGTAAAGAGGCAAATAATCATGGAAAACACAGAATTTCAAGTCAATGATTTCGTAATGTACGGCGGAAGCGGTGTTTGTGTTGTGGAGAGTATTGGTATTCCGGACATCCGCGGCATTGACAATACCAAACAATACTACTTACTCAAGCCCCTGTATACCCAGGACTCAACTATTTTCTCTCCTGTTGATAATTCCAGGGTGGTCATGCGCAGACTCATAACTGAAGCACAGATACATGAGCTGATAGCACAAATCCCGACCATGGAAACCATATGGGACGATAATGAGAAACTGCGCGAGGGAAAATACCTGGAAGCCATCCACACATACAGCTGCCTCGAATGGGCACGGATTATCAAAACCTTGTATCTCAAAATGGGCGAACGGGCTCTCTTAAAGAAGACCGTCGGGGAGAAAGACCAGCGGTTTCTGCGTATGGCGGAAGATTTGATGTTCGGCGAAATGGCCATTCCTTTAGGAATATCCAAAGAAAAGGTCGGTACATACATTAACGAACAAGTACTGTTGGCAGCGGGCGGGAAAGCTGTATAAACGGGTCATCCGGTTACCGGCGGGGGGATACGTCCGACGGTCTTATTCTTGTACTTTTGTATTTCTGTTTCGTCGATGATCTCAAGGTCACGCTGTCCTCCCTGCGATTCAAGATGGTGCCGGAACTCATGTTTCAGCGTGTGTGCAATCTTCTCGCGCAGCATGGCCGGGCTTAAGTGACCGGCCGTTCTTACGAAGGATCCATAATAAATCGAAATATACCGTCCCATTACGGAGTCAAAGTGATACTCCCCCAGAATATACAAATCATTATTGACCGCCTGTGAGTGCAGTTTTGCTTCAGGAATGAGTCGGATTCCGCCATTTAAGCTGTCGAAAAAGTCTGCCGGCATTTCATCTGCGATCTCACTTAAGATGCTCTCAAATTCTTCAATCGATATCACTTGCGCCTCCTGAATCTGTCGTTTCCATGTCAGTCGTATTTTGAGACATCCAAATACATTGGCTCGATTTCTTTCATGATTTCAGGCATACGGTTTACCACAGCCCTGATAAAGACATCTACTACACCAGCATCAAATTGAGTGCCCGCCCCGTTGGTCAGCTGTTCCCGTGCGTGTTCAATGTCAAGCTTGCTCCTGTACCTGCGGTTGGAGGTCATTGCGTCAAAGGCGTCTGCGACAGTAAGTATCCTGGCAAGGAAAGGAATGTCGTCTCCCTTTAATCCTTCCGGGTATCCGGAGCCGTCAACCCATTCGTGATGATACTTAACTAATGGTACAACATCCCGGAACATGGATAATGCTGACAATATATGGGCTCCCTTCAGCGGGTGTTCTTTAATCACATTATATTCTTCTTTTGTGAGTACGGTATTGTTCTTCAGAATATCATCGGATGTGCCGATTTTGCCGATATCATGAAAAACACCGGCTGTCGACAGCAGCTCTATTTCGTCCAAAGAAAGGCCGAATTCCTGTCCTGCTATCTTCGAATAATAGGAGACTCTGCCTGAGTGGCCGCAGGTATATTCATCTCTGGCGTCGACTGTCAGCCGAAGTGCTTCTATCGTATCAATGTAGGTTTGCTTCAGCTCGGCATACGTCCTTATGAGTTCTTCATTCTTCGTATTTACAAGCGAATGCAGGAAGGCATTATTCAGTGCAGATGCCGCCTGATTCGCATATATTGACAGCAGCTTGCTTTCATTATCATAATTTTCACTTTCTATATAGATGACACCTATCGTTTTTCCGTATTCATTCACAAGCGGCAGTATTATACCATTATCGAGTTTTACAGTTTGCTTTTCTGTTCTTGCATAGCCGACCCGTTCCATAAATTCCGGAGCAAGCATTGCAATGAATTCTTCAATACCCGTATCGTACCGGCCAATGCCCCGGAAAATACTTTTGTGGATTTTGTCCGCTTCTTCCATGCTGTCTACGAGGATGAAAGCATTTTTGCTGTCCACGAAGTACATGACTTCAATTAGAATGCCCGCCAATATACTTCCGATCGGCTGCAGCTGATAGATTTTGGGAACGGATTCAAGGATTTTATTGAGTCCGTCCTGAAATTTTTTGATTGTCCGCATCTGCATGATCGACTTGACAGCAGATTCAACGAGAAGAATCAGCTGGTCAAACTTGTCGCTCTTTTCACAATATCCCTGAATATCAAGCGCGCGTATGGTCTCAAGCGGAGGCGCCATGTCCTTATGTCCGGTGAGCAGCAGGATATATAAGCCTGAATTGAATTCGCGGATCTTTTCCACTACTTTATCCCCGTTGATCGGTGACATTAGAAAATCCAGAATAAGAAGGTCATATTTTCCGTTTTGGATGATCCCTATGGCATCCATCGGCGAAGTCGCGCCGGTAACGTCATATCCGTTTCTTGTAAGAACTACGGATAATGAGTCGATTATTCCAATTTCATCATCCAGTACAATAATTTTGTAAGGTGAAATTGGTTCTGTCTTTTCAATTCTCATTGTTTTTCCCTCGCTGTCTGCTCAAATAACCGGAATGGAGATACAGAAACTCGTTCCTTTGCCTACTTCGGAGTCAAACCACATCCTGCCGCCGAATTTTCCGACAATCGTGGAATATGACATATATAAGCCCAGCCCGGTACCCTTCTTTGCCTTCGTCGTCAGCATCTCCTTGAAAAGCCTGTCCTTGACAGCATCCGGCATTCCGCAGCCATAGTCCCTGACACACATCTGGAGCATGAGCCCTTCCTGGGAAATCAAAAAATCAATATTTCCTTCTTTCCCTTCATAGGATTCAATGCTGTTGGTGATCAAATTATTAATGATCTGGACGAGGCTGTTTACCTCTCCTTTTATCATAGTCGATTTTTCGATGCCGCATGCCACATTTAGTTTACAGCCAAATTTTTTCAGTTCATGATTCATAAGAATATCGATCCGTTTGAGCAGTTCATTCAGTTCAAAACTGTTGGTTGTTGATGAAGTCAGCTGAACTGCCTGCCCCTTCACTGTTGAAATAACATCCGACATATACTCACAGTAATTTCTCATTTTATCAAGCCATCCGCGCATCTCGTGCGCAATCTCGAGGTGATCCTCTTTACTGACCCCGGGATTATCCATGGACGCCTCATATTCAGATATCAAATCATCCAAACCTTCAATCCCTCCGGAAACAGACATGATAGGAGTTTTGAGGTTGTGTGCAATTCCCCCGACCAGTTGCCCGAGTGAAATAAGATGTTCCTTTTCCAGGAGCTGTGCCTGTGTTTGCTTGACAAATTCAAACGACTCCCTTATCTCTGTAATGTCCTTGAGTAAAATAATAATACCCCTGTATCTATCCTGCGTAATAATCGGAGTAACTTCAACAGCAAAAACCTTATGAAACCCGCCCGTATTAATATTCTTTTCAAAATAGGCGGATTTGCGCTCCTGTATCGCCTGATGCAGGACGTCATGGAAATAGTTCGAGTTATCTGCCGTGGCCTCTTTAACCTGTGCAATTAAGGTCCATATGTTCATTTTTCTCTTGAGATTCGAAATAGCGGCAAAATTCTCGGCGCAGGTCCTGTTAAAATCAACAATCTTAAAATTCTCATTTACAACAAGATAACTATCGGAAATATGATCAACAACCGTCTGCAGTGCAATGGGAACTATACTGAGAAAATCATACTTCAAAATGGCAATCATAAAGCACATCACGGCAAAAGCAAAAGATATCGGCTCATAATACATTGAAAAAGTAAACAGGTTGAACACGAAAGCTATATCTACAAACAGCGGCACCACCGTCCCAATCACAATGAGCATCGATTGATTTGTAAAAAATCCGGTATTTTTGATTGAAAAATAAAGGAGAAAAGAAAGACCCGCGAGGATAAGCAGATATGCGATAACAGTCTGGATTTCCAGAACCGGCCCTCTTATTATTTCAGTGTTAATAAGCGAATATTTTACAAAGAACAGATGATGGAAGTCATTTGTCCATATAAATATAGAATTGACGGCCGGCAAAATAAGCAGCAGATAATTCCGGCGCTGCTTTATGGACCCGGATGAAAAGGACAGGCCTAAAAGAAAAATGAGGACGGAGACAAAACCAACTGCGGTGAAATACGTATTTGTAAAGGCCATTCCGTTGTATCCGAAAACTCCGACGGAATATGCCTGTGCGAGCATACCTGCACACCAGATGAATATACTGGAAATCAGGGCAATTGAAATGAAATGTATCTCCTGCTTTTTTTTCATCCTAATGATAAACACAAGCAGAATGCCAATCAAAAGTGTTGTCAGGTGGAGTAAAATGGTTGCCGTATTATAAAGCAATTCAGCACCTCCAAAAACCCTGCAGGGATACCTGATTATCTATCTTTTCACATATTTCTTTGACTTTCATGTCCTTTTCCGATTGATGCGTTTGTATGGAGTGGTACATTTTATCCGCCTGTTTCATGAAATTGATTTTGTAATAATTATTACACATACAGGTGTAAATGAAAAGCTGTGATGTACAATAATGATCTTTCCCTTCTTTGTCCCAAAGATCATGTTTATCGCCGGGCTCACGCTTTTGGGGTATACTTCTGATAAGACCTGAAGATAACACAGGAGGATACACAAAATGAACAAAAACAGAATTTTGATACTTACAATATTTGCACTCATGCTTTTAACCGCTGCATGCGGTTCAAAAACAAATTCATCTGCATCTGCAGATGCTACGGCCCCATCCAAACCTACGGTGACCTCATCCGCTGCGGCGACTACAAAAGCAGCTGACACCACACCGGCATCAACCCCGGCTGAAACAACCGGTACGCCTTTGACACCCACGGTCTCACCGCCTGTCTCGTCCGAAAATGGCGCTACGACTACCTTCAAACCGGATCAGGACCTTGATGCCATTCTTGATAAAATTACGAACCTCGAAGAAGGAACCGCCGGTGCCTCGCTGAAGCAGGCTGCTGTGGCGGGTTCCCTGGCTGACTGGGCTGAAGGTACTTCACTTAAGCAGAAAAGTATCGAGGCACAAATTTCATACTATATCCAGAATTTGGAGAATGCCGATGCAGTCAGTCTTCTTAAAGTGAATTTCGTGACAATATCAAATATCGTCCAGTTGATAGTCGACGGGGACTCCGGTACAAAAGCAAGCCTTGCAGAATCAGGATACAAATTGGCCCACTCCTCGTATACACAATCAAAGTGGGATGCTGTTGCCACGGCATTCCAAATAATATCAGATGCATATTAAGATTTAAAACATATCCGTTATCCGTTTTATGAATCGGAATTATAGATATAATCCCGTCTTGCGGCAACCGTAAAGGATTGTCCTGAAGGGCTGTAATAAAAATCTGTTACGTCCCTGATCTCCCCGGCAGCAGTCTTTCCTCCTGAATTACCGGCATATTTCTGATACACAACTCCGAAATCCCCGGTCTCGACTTTACATACCATGGTATTCACAAGAACCGGCGCGGCACCTTCTGCGTCGGTAAGTGAATAAAGATTGAAGTACTGATCGTAACCAGGGGAGTTCTTATCCATGACACTGTCCGGATCAGGGGCAAGAAAGAACAGCACATCCGGTTCCTGCTCTTTTTCCAGCAGGGTTATTCCTGCTGTTTCATTCATTACCAATACAGCTTCCCGGCCCGGCCGTATCATATGTAATTCGGAAAACATGCCGCCCTGTCCTGCCGGAGCACTATTATAAAAAATCGTTTTTGCAGAGGTAATCCCGATCAAGGCACCTGGTTTATATCCGGAAACATACGTGATCTGCGCATTGGAAGCCAAATAATTAGTGATCAAACCAAGTTTTGATCCACTGTCACCGCAGGTGAACAAAACCTCATGATTCCGGATCACAACATGTTGTATGGTTTCTTCGGTTGCAAATGTCTTTGTTTTCATTTCCTCATTGAAATAGCAGAAACCGTCGCCATCTTCTACATAAAAAAGGACATCACACAAGTTTTTTGTTCCGGAGAATTTGGCATAACTGTTATTTGCCCCTGCAAAGCGTACATTCCTGCCGGAAAAAACCAGAACCGGCTCCCCTGCGTCCATGGAAAAATATGTATTCGTATTGTCCGAGTAGATAACCTGCGTGCAGTCATTATTGAAAAGGTATTTTGCAAAAGGGTAGGAATCATTTTTCCCTGAGTCCGCACAAAGAAGCCTTATTTTATCATCGTGGGAAGCATAAAATTCTTCCGCTGTACTTGTCTTTTTGACAAAGTAACCTGTTTTCCCGTCATCCGTAAGTGCCGCCGGATAAAGATCTTTTCCCGCTTCCCGGGCTTCTTTCCCCTGCACGGACACAAGGCATGTAATTGCTTCCGGGTTATTTTCTTCGTAATATGTGGTGTAAGCAATGGAATCCCCTCCCGGTGACAGTATAAATTGACGTCCGGCGCTCTCCGAAATGATCCTGGCAATACCGGTCGGGCAGTCGCGGACATATAAAGTGCCGCCCACTCCGGGCATATATGTTCCGGCCAGGTACGCAACCGCGCTGCCGTCATTCGACAGGCAGTAACTATCCACTCCTGAGGCAATCTCAATTGCTGTCTTCCCGTCACAATAATAGAGCTTGTTCATCTTCGGAGGTTCGCCTGGAAAGATGACTGCAAAGGAAGTACCGTCCATGGAGAATTGTATTTTGCTGCCGTCTGGTTTCCCGCGTATTATGTCTTCAAAGTTACCGGACTTTTCATTCATGCCAGTCAAAATGCCGTCGTTTCCAACGATATCGACGTATTTTTCACCCGAAATAAGATATAGTGCGCGGCCCGCTGTCGAAATGTCATTTGCAATAAGATCAAAATGGATGTTGTTTGTATTCTTGTCCGTCGCTGAAGTCGGCTCATCAACGGGGGCAAAGGTCGGTTCTGCAGTCAATGTACCCGATATAATGGAAGAATTATCCGATGACACAAAAGATGCCGACTCTTCCATTGCATCATTTCCGACGTTCCTGTTGTCCGTACATGCAGATAAGACCCACATAGAACTGCCGGCAATCATAATGCAGATTATCGATATATGTAACAGCCTGATCCGGGACCGGGGCGCTATTTCTATTTTGTGCATATGCTGTTCTCCCATGTAATCCGGGAAAAGCTTTACCTTGATCATAGAAATGTGCAGGATACCGCTGAAATGCTTCTGTTGCTTATATATTATTACTTCCGGATATGTTTACACCATATAAAAATTATACCTCATTTCCAACTTCGTTTTACAGGTATAATATGAGGAGTGCATGTAATAAATTGTTTATCAGACGGAGGATACACTAACTATATGGATAAAGAATTACTTTATGAGACCATATTTGAGAGAAAGTCCGTAAGGAAATATGATATGACACCGCTGCCTGCAGGTACTCTGGAAAAAATACAGGAATTTGCAAACCATTTAACGGCACTGGACGAGTCCATCAAATACGAATGTGTTTTTCTTGGCCCGAAAGATGTTCAAAATTTGCTTCCGCTCAAGGCCCCGCATTATATTTGCCTGTATTCCGAGAAAAAGAACGGCTATCTGATGAATGCCGGATACCTTCTCCAGCAGGTCGACCTGTATCTTTCGGCAAACGAAATCGCAAGCTGCTGGTTTGGCCTGGCAAAACCGGGAAGGCAGGTCATGGAACCGAAGGGTGATATGGAATTTGTTATCATGATTGCATTTGGCAGTACAAGTGAGCTGGTTCACAGGACGGATACATCCGTATTCATTCGCAAGAGTATTTCCGAGATTTCCGCAATTAAGGGTGCAGAGGAAATTCTTGAACCGGTCCGTCTGGCTCCCTCCGCGAGTAACTCACAGCCCTGGTATTTCAGCGGTACACCGGATGAAATCCATGTAAGCCGTGAAAAACCTAATTTCCTGAAAGCGCCGGTTTATGAACGATTGAATCAAATTGACATCGGTATTGCACTTTGCCATCTATGGCTCTCCCTTGAGCACCATGGCAGGACAGCAGAAATCTCTTTCCCTGAGGGAAAACTTCCGGACGGTGCTGAATACATGGCAAAAATTATTGTAGGGAGAACAAAGTAATGCAGACAAGAATCAATTCCAAAAACGGAGACGTACTATCGATCTTAGGGTTCGGGTGCATGCGCTTTCCCACCGCAGGGGGAGGCATAGATGAACCCAGGTCTATCGCCATGATTCACGACGCGATTGAGAACGGAGTAAATTATTTTGATACCGCTTACATCTATCAGAGCGGCAAAAGTGAAATCCTACTCGGAAAAGCTTTGGCCGGGGGATTACGGGAACGCGTAAAAATAGCAACAAAGCTTCCTCCTTTTATGGTCAGTAAGCTCTCGGGTGCACAGAAAATCCTGGCCACGGAACTTGAGCGGCTTCAGACAGATTATATCGATTATTACCTGCTTCATATGCTGACGGATAAGGCAGTGTTTGACCGGCTCGCCGGACTTGGTGTGCTCACATGGCTTGAAGAAATGAAAGCCAAAGGCACCATCCGGAATATCGGATTCTCCTTTCATGGGTCCAAAACGGATTTCGAATCGATTGTAAAGGCATATCCGTGGGACTTCTGTCAGATTCAGTATAATTATATGGACGAGAATAACCAGGCCACCAAATCCGGACTTCTTTTGGCTGCCAGTCTCGGAATTCCTGTCATTGTAATGGAACCTCTTCGCGGCGGAAAGCTCGTCACCCACCTTCCCGAGCAGGTTAAAAATGCATTTGCCGCTGCTGATCCTGAAAGATCTCCCGCAGAATGGGCGCTGCGCTGGGTGTGGAACCACCCTGAAGTTACGGTTGTTTTATCCGGCATGAGCGATGAAGCTCAGGTTGCGGAGAATCTCCGGATTGCCGGGGAAGCTACACCCGGGTCCCTTACGGAACAGGAACTCCTGGTATTTGATCATGTTAAGGCAGAATTACTTGCTAAAACCAAAATCCCCTGTACCGCTTGCGGCTACTGCATGCCCTGTCCATACGGCGTTGATATTCCCGGCTGCTTTTCCTGCTACAATGACAAATATCTGATGAACGACAAATCATTCCGCCTTCACTATATGCAGAACCTTGGCGGCATGTCGGCCAAACCGGCCAATGCTTCGCGGTGCAGGCAGTGCGGCAAATGCGAGAGTCACTGTCCGCAGCAAATTGCTATCCGGGAACAGCTCAAGACGGTAAGCCATGAGATGGAAGGCCCATTCTATAAGCCGGTCGTCTGGGTTGCTCGGAAAATAATGAGGGTGAAATAGAGCAGAATTTATTAAAGATTCAAAATGATTCCCGCTTCTCAGCTGCCCTTGAGAAAACTTATTAACAGCATCACATTCAGTATTGTGATGATAAGTCCGATAGAAATCAGAAGGACGTTATTCAGGACTGTATTTTTATGCTTACCCATGACTTTTTCCGATGCTGTAAGGTATATCTGCAGAAAAACTGTGATCGGCAATTGAATGCCGAGAATCATCTGTGAAATAACAAGTCCTTTAAAAGGGTCGGATATCAGAAAAATAAGAATCGTCGATGCGATAAGTATGGATGCCACACCGATTTTGGTGTGGTTGTCCTTGATATCATACGGTTCCCTGAACATACCCGCAAAGATCGTGCCGCCTGCCATCCCCGCTGTAATGGTTGAAGAAACACCCGAGAAAAGCAGTGCGATACCGAAGACAACCGATGCCCCGGTGCCAAGCATAGGCGTCAGCAGCTCATGCGCCTGCCCGAGTTCGTTTACCTGTACATGATTTTTGAAAAACGTCGCAGCTGCCAGAATAATCATTGCACTGTTTATCGCCCACCCGATAATCATCGAGAGGCTGGTATCCAGGAATTCATACTTGAGCTGCCTGTTGATAACCGCCTCATCTTCATGGTTCCACTGGCGGCTTTGAATAATTTCGGAGTGCAGGAACAAGTTATGCGGCATTACAACGGCGCCCATTACCGCCATGATTATCATCATTGAATGCGGCGGTATGCTCACTGTCACCCAACTCTTAAGTGCAGCAGGCCAGTCTATAGCAATTGCACTGAGCTCATACAGGAAGGAAAAACCAATTACCGACACAAATCCGACTATGAGTTTTTCGAGTTTGGTATATGAGTTGGAAAAAAGAAGAATCAGGACAACAGCAAGAATGATTACGGATCCGATCCTTATTGGGATTTTGAACAGCATCTGAAGGGCGATTGCACCGCCCATGATCTCTGCCAATGCCGTGGAAACAACCGCAAGTATGCCGGTTCCCAGTATGGTTCTCGCTGCATGCGGATTCAAATGCTTCATCGCTGCTTCGGCCAGGCAGTCACCGGTGACAATGCCAAGATGGGCAACATTATGCTGCAGCAATATCAGCATGATTGTGGATAGCGTGACCATCCACAGCAGCGTATAGCCGAACTGCGAGCCTGCTGCGATATTGGCAGCCCAGTTGCCCGGATCGATAAACCCAACGGTTACAAGAAGTCCCGGGCCAATAAACTTGAGAATATCTCCGGCTCCAAATCCCGCTTTATGTTTGGGATTATCTTTAATCAGCGACTTAAAATGTATCTGCATACAGAAAACCTCAGTACTCAACTTCATATATGAGTCTTTCCTACTAGCGTAACATTGATCCTCACGATTTTCATCACCGATATTACACCCTCTATTAACTTGTTATATCAATTGATTACTATTCGATAAATATTTTTCTCTTGCTCATTTTAAAAAACGACGTTAAAATAAATTTACAGTTTAGCAACATTTGAAGTTTAATCGTTTTAATAATGTATCACAAGTTGCGCAGAATGCAGATATTATAAGCCTTTATTATCGAAGACATAATGGCAAAGATGCGTATATCATCCTCGATGACAGGAATATACATCTTGATAAAGGCAAACTGTGCGAAAGCACAGGTACGCAAAGCGGTGTCTAAAGGACTCTGATCCCATGACCGCGCCTCTGACCTGGATGTTGGTCAGTCAGTCACAAAGCCCCGGACAGGGACAGCGGTTGCGGGCCAATATGATAACATTGGCTTCGTAGTCGGTTCCTACACGTTGTCCGCTGCTTCAGAGCAGGTGAATTCCCTGGCCAAACTGCAGGTCGAAGACGGCCCGCTGCCGGCAGCAACGCCAACAACGGCAGTTCTCGGCGCAGCAAAGACCGGTGAAACATCGAATTTCGGCGAACTGATTGCTGCATTTGTACTGCTCGCCTTTCAGGCCAAAGAATATGTGATCCCGAAATCCCTCAGGCGGCGGTACACTTCTGAAACAGGCAGCCCCATTACCGTATAATAGTCTCCCTTGATTCCGCGGATAAAGAGGGCCCCCATGTCCTGAATCCCATACGCTCCGGCTTTGTCGAGCGGGGATCCCTCTGCTATATACTTGAGTGCCAGATCTTCTTCACTTTTACTCCAGGGGAAAAATCCAACACGGGTAACCGTGAAAAATGTCTCCTCTTTGGCAGCACTCATAATGCTGACGCCTGTATATACATGATGGTCACGCCCCGACAATTTGCGGAGCATCTTAAATGCATCTTCTGCCGAAGATGGTTTTCCGAGAATAGATGTATCAATAGTCACAATTGTATCTGAACCTATAACAGCCGCATCGGGATTTGTATCCAGAAGCTTTCGTGCCTTTGCCCTGGCCAGATTCATAACAATCAAGGCTGCCATAATACTGAAAGGTTCACTGTCAAACTGATTTTCAAGTGACTTTGTCTGTGCATCCTCGTCAATATCCGCCGGCTGCGAAAAAAAGGGAATGCCTATGAGGCTTAGTAATTCCTGCCGTCTCGGCGACTGGCTTGCCAGGATCAGGCGTGGAGCAGCTGTTTGGGGGCTGCATATCCTGCCTGAAGCTGATGGCGGCCCTTCCATGCCGGAATCGGGGGAAGATGCGATCATTTTTGCAGAAAGACCTGCGAGGTTTTCGGGGGTCCAAAGGTCGATTTCTTCACACTCCCAGCCGTCTTCATCCCGAACAAGGATTTTCTCGATTCCTGAAATGCCGCGGAAAAATGTCAGTATGGAAAGGGTGCGTACGGCATCAGGTGATGTAAGGATTATTTCGCAGTTATTCCTTTCAGCAAGCAGAATATCCTGATCACGCAAAACAAGCCGGGCTGTTGTTTCTGCAGACAGATTGGATGAAAAACGCACGAAAATTGAATATGCCATATTCATTACCCTTCTCTCATTGAATTCTCATTTTTCGGAGCATACCTGAAAGATATAGAATTTCAGGTAATATGATTCCTGTGCCGACCAGAGAATCGGGTGGTCCGCCGCCTGCGTGCGGTATTCCACCTGCCGCAGGCGTTTATGTGTATCTTTTCCTGCTAAGGCTATCGTGGCCGCAAATAATTCGGGCGTCATAAAGTGTGAACAGGAACATGTTGCCAGGAATCCGCCGTCGTTGAGCAGCTTAAGTGCACGCATGTTAATTTCCTTGTAACCTTTGACTGCATTCTTAAGAGTTGTCCTGGATTTTGCAAAAGCGGGGGGATCCAGAATAATGACGTCAAATTTATCCCCCTTCTCCTCCATCGCGGGCAAAAGTTCGAACACATCCCCACAGGCAAACTTTACCGTATCCTGCAGGTCGTTCAGCACAGCGTTTTCCTGTGCCTGGGAAATGCCTAATTCCGAGGCATCCAACCCCAACACACTTTGGGCGCCCGCGAGGCCGGCGTTCAATGCAAAAGATCCGGTATGGGTAAAACAATCCAACACTTTCGCGCCCCTGCACATTGGCTTAATTGCAGCGCGGTTCATTTTCTGATCCAAAAAGTAACCTGTTTTCTGTCCTTCTTCGACATCAACCCAGTATTTGACCCCGTTTTCAATGATCTGCACTTTCGTATCAAAAGGTTCGCCGATAAACCCCTTAACGCGGTCCATACCCTCCTGCTCCCTGACTTTGGCATCACTTCGTTCGTACACCCCTCGTATGGGCATTCCCTCAGCAATAAGCAATTCCTTCAGGTCTTCAATAATCTGCAGTTTAAAACGGTCAATACCAAGCGCCAGCGACTCGACAACCAATATATCGGCGAATTTATCCACTACAAGGCCCGGCAGAAAATCTGCCTCCCCGAAAATGAGCCTGCAGCTGGACATATCGATCGTACGCTTCCTGTATTCGATACAGTCCCTGACACGCTGCCTTATGAAAGCTGCATCAATTTCCTGATCCTTTAACCGGCTCATCATACGCACGGTAATCTTTGATTTCATATTGATAAATCCAGTACCCAGGCAATAGTCATTGAAGGCATGTACCTTAACCAGGCCTCCGTTTTCAAAGTCGCCCTCTATTTTATCAATTTCATTATCAAAAACCCACGCGCCGCCGGCGCGCAGAGTCCTGCCTTCTTCTTTTTTCAGGATTACTTTCGCAAAAGTCATTTAAGTCTCCTCCGCAGATTCGCCCATCTTTTTCTCTTCACAATATTTCTCATAAGTATTGTTGCCGCCTGACAAATTATAAACTTCGCGGAAGCCACGGTTAATAAGTATATTCTGAGCAGCGTTTCCCGTCACACCCTTGTTGCAGTAGGTTACTGTAATTTTATCTGCATCCAGTGATTCTATGGACCCGCGAAGCTTTTCATGCGGAATATTCTCCGCTCCCGGTATGTGGTTTTTCCGGTACTGTAAAGCAGCCCGCGTGTCAATAAGCTGGACTTTCCCTGCCTTTTTTTGAAGTCCTGCAAGTCCGGCCGGAAGCATCAGGCGCCGCCCCTTGCTGATGGCGTTATCAAGAATCATTCCGGTGTACATGACCGGATCTTTTGTCGTCGAAAAAGGCGGCGCATAGGCCAGATCCAGATGAAACAAGTCTTCTGCCTTCGCCCCGAATGTGATGGCCGCTGCAAAAACGTCGATCCGCTTGTCGACTCCGTCTTCCCCGATAATCTGCACGCCCAGGATCCGCCCGTCCTTCCTGTCTGCGACCGCTTTAATGACCAGTTCTTTCCCGCCCATATACTCCGGCTTTGATGGCTTGATATTATGGCAGATTTCAATATCATAGCCTTCTTCAAACGCTTCTTTTTCCGATAAGCCTGTCCTTGCGACAGCCAGGCCAAAGATCCGGTAGATTCCCGTTCCAAGGATACCCCGGAAGGCAACTGAACTCCCGGACGCATTATCCCCGGCAATATGTCCGGTCTTGTTTGCAGTCGATCCGAGAGGCCTATATACCGGTTTTCCGGTTACAAGATGGAATTGCTCCATGCAGTCTCCGCAGGCATAAATACTCTCATCGGATGTACGCATATGCGTATCCACCCAAATGGCGCCGGTTCTGCCAATGGTAATCCCTGCTTTTCGGGCAAGCGTCACTTCCGGACGCACTCCGACGGATAAAATAATCATTTCCCCTCGTATTTTCCTGCCATCGGAAAGCTGCACTTCATCCCCGTCTATATCAATGACCTCGGCGGATGTTATTACTTCAATTCCGTTTTTTTCAAGGCACTGCTCAACATAGACAGCCATATCAGGGTCAATCCCCGGTGAGACCTGGCCCAGCTTTTCAATCAACGTTACCGAAATTCCGCGTGCAGTCAGATTCTCGCACAGCTCCAGGCCTATAAAGCCGGAACCGATAATCACTGTGCTCTTTGGTGCATTTTGTGTCATAAAGGTATGAATCCGGTTCATATCACTGATATTTCGAAGTGTAAATACATTTCGGGAGTCAACCCCTCTGATCGGCGGTATTACGGACCGCGCACCGGTCGCCAGGACCAGCGTGTCATATCGGTCGGTAAACAATTCGCCGGTCACCAGGTTTCTGACATCAAGAGTTTTCGTATCAGGATGAACCGCAAGCACCTCGTGTTGTGTGAAAATATCAATATTGTATTTGCTTTTGAAAAATGAAGGATCCCTTGGCGTCAAATCCTCTGCCTGGGCGACTTCTCCGCCGAGAAAATACGGCATTCCGCATCCGGAGTAAGAAATATATGCATCCTTTTCATAGACTGCAATTTCTGCCGCCTCATCATTTCTTCTGGCCTTGGCCGCTGCAGAAGTCCCGGCCGCAACGGCACCTATTACTAGTAAACGCATAATCACACTTCCTTTCTAAATAAAAAGATAAGAGCACGGAATTCCATACTCTCATTTATTATTGTTGCCATATCATAGGGTTTCGTCAATCATTTTTGTGTTAAATGTGAAACTGCCGGCTGTCTTAGCCTTGTCATGTTATATCTTTTTCTCTTCACCGACTTTCGCATCCCCGGTTTTCCGGAAAAGGCCCTTATATTCCACAAGGCCGATATTGCATCCTTTTCCGACGGTGATATTGGTTCCGCGGACAACTTTTGCAGTCGTATTTTCCAGAACAATCTCATCCCCCTCAATCGAGTCTGCTTCGAGGACAGGGTTGTACATACCCAGTGTAAAAATGGTTTTAAGCACATTGAAACCTGCATCCGAACCGGTGGTAATATGGATCCTGCCGCCGCCGATCTCCCTGGCCCTGCTCTTCAAGTGGTAAAGCTTGATATTGATCTCGTCGGCATTCAGGAGTCCGTTGATCTCAAAGGATCCGTCGGAATTGAAGTTCTCTGCATTACAGTCGTGATTTATTTTGGCAGATCCTTCTATTTTGACTTTCTGGACGTCAAGATTATCACCGATGGTTACAGAGCCGGAAACGATCAGGCTGTCGCCGCTGATTGTTCCCCTGACTTGTGCGGATCCGATGATTTTGAGTTGCCTGGCCTTGATATTTCCGTCAATCGTTCCGGAACCGTTAATCCGTCCGTCCTGCATTTGAATATTCCCGTCAACATTTCCGGATCCGTTGATACGAAATTCACGGCAGGAAGTATCACCGGTAATCCGGCCCGCACCGTTTATTTTTACACTGTTATACTCGCCTCCGGGGGCAGAGCCGGTCCCGTCAATTTTCAAATCACCTTTCATTTCATTATCCATTTCTACATTCCTCCTTAAACAAGTTTGCACTTTAATTCTTCTATTACCGTTGTCGTACTGATGCCGGCGATAAGCCGCACCCCTTTATCCGTGCATATTCTGCACGGAGGTGATACGGTAAAGCAGCTGAACACGCCAAGTTTTCTCATCAGGAAGATTTCGCTGGGATCCGTTCCGAAGGCTATTCTGCCTTCCTGAAGGACCTCCAGAAGCAGCCTTCCTTCATCAAGGCCAATGTCCCCGGAAAGGATCAGTTTATTCAATATATATGCTGAAAGAATATCATTGAAATCAAGCAAATCCCCGCTTCCTCTGAAATCAAGATATATCTTCATCACATCTCCCGAAACAATGTTTCGTTGCGTTACTTCTTCCGGTCGAAGGCCTATCTGGTCAAGCGCCGGTGAGAACACATCTGCAAGGTCGTCCAGGGAAATGTCTTCCTTCATATTCTTAATTTTTTCAATGCGGTACAGCACTTTTCCTCTGGGGAAAAAGGTCTCCTGCCCTGTATATGAAGACTTCCTTACGAACCAGTCCTCCGGAATAAGACCCTTGCGCTTCCAGCGGTAAAGCTGTCCATAGGAAATATTAGTTAACTCCAGCAGTTCTTTTTTCGAAATGAGTTCATCGTTTTCCATGTTTCTTCCTCCTGTATTTGTAGTGTAACAAAACATTGTTACGTTGTAAAGAGGGAGTTTGAAATATTTTCCCCTGCTGTTTTCCGTCCTCTCCTTCAGCGCCCGGCGGACGCATCGCAGGAGGGGGGAATATTTGCCGGGACGACATTCGGCGGGCATTAGCCCGGAGAGAGCCGAGGTAAATACCCCCCGTAAATACATCGATATATTTGACACACGGCGAAGCATCTTATAAACTATTATGTGTTAAATATTTCTTTCCCTTTGCTGTAAAGGAGCCTCTTATGGGACGAAATCCAGGTATTGCAGAGTATTTGAGCCATTCTGTCAAAAGAATTGCAGCCGGTGCACTGCGCACATCGTTTAAAAATCCAAAAGAAACTGCCTATTTACTGCAGTTTTCCACTGCATCCCGGCGCGCAGAACGAAACCGTATGCAGCTTGAAAAAGCAGGGCGCCACATCCCCGCTTTTCTTATTGCAAGCATTACCACAGAGTGTAATTTATATTGTACCGGGTGTTATGCCCGGGCAAATAAGAGCTGTACAGATCAGGCAGCACCTGCGGTTATGCCGGCGGAAAGATGGAACAGCATTTTTTCCGAAGCGCGCAGGTTAGGTGTGTCATTTATTCTTCTGGCCGGCGGCGAGCCTCTCATGCGGAAGGATGTTATTGAATATGCTGCCGCCTATCCGGAGATCATCTTTCCTGTTTTTACCAACGGCACGATGATTGACAGGGACATGCTGCGTTTATTTGACAGCCACCGTAATCTCGTACCCGTTCTCAGCATCGAAGGTGAGCGCGAGCAGACCGACGCCCGACGCGGCAATGGTATTTACAGTCAGCTCACCGATGTGATGGGAAATCTGAAGGAGTATGGGATTCTTTATGGCGTGTCTGTTACGGTGACAACAGAAAATATCAGAAATATTACCGGCAGCAAGTTTATTACAGAAATCTCAGGACTCGGGTGTAAAGTTGTCTTCTATGTCGAATATGTGCCCGTCACACCTGATACGATTGCCCTTGCCCCGGGAGACGCGGAACGAAGCTTTCTCGAAAATCAGCAGAACAGTCTTCGTACTTTGCATCCTGACTTGATGTTTCTCTCCTTTCCCGGAGACGAGAAAAATATAGGCGGATGTCTTGCCGCAGGACGCGGCTTTTTCCATATCAATGCTTACGGCGGTGCCGAGCCTTGTCCTTTTTCTCCCTTTTCCGATATCAGTGTCCTGGATCACAGCTTACTTGAGGCACTGGACTCGCGGTTTTTCGGGAAGCTTCGTCAATCCGGCATGCTGACCGGAAGCCACAGCGGCGGCTGCATTCTCTTTGAAAAAGAAGAGGATGTCAAAAAATTCCTGACGGAATCGAGTTCTTAGAATGTGAGTGCTTTATATGACAGCAAAAAGGCAGGATCCTTTAACCGGGTCCCGCCTTTGTTTTCAAAATATACCGGATGTTTATCCGCCGGGATTCATTCCAGGATACATGTTCCTCCAACCGGGCGGATGTTCATAATATGACAGGCTCCCGCACCAATTGCTTTTTCCATGGTATCCTTCATTTCTTCCAGCATATAATTGGGGACAAAGGCCTGAATCGTTCCGGCAAATCCGCCGCCGTGCACACGCCAGGCACCCTTGCCTGCGAGCAGGCGCTCGCAGAGGGCCAGAACGATTGATACCGACTGCTCCTGCGGATGTGATGCGGCAAACACATTCTGCAGATACATATCCGAGGATCTCCCCGACTCAATAATTAATTCACGGAACTGATAAAAGTCATCATTTTTAAGTGCCGCCACCTGCCGGCCCACACGTTTGTCGTCGGCAAAAAAATGAATAGCGCGAAGAACCGCGCGGTCTCCTGCGGCGGCACGGACTTCAGCAATTTTCGCATAAAAATCTTCTTCGGCTACTTCGCGCAGGTAAGGTTTTCCGAAAACGGCAGCTGCTGCTTTCATTTCGCAGGGTATGGCGGCATATTCTTCGGTCAGGTCGCCGTGTCCGGCTCCGCTATCAATAATACAAAGGGAAAAGCCGCTCCTGCGAAAGTCAAATTCTACCTTCTCCACAACAGGTGACTCGGTACTTGCAAAATCAATCGTCACAATACCTCCCACAGAGGACGCCATCTGATCCATCAGGCCGCAAGGCTTGCCATAATATACGTTTTCCGCATACTGGCCGATTTTCGCGATGGAAGTCGGATCCTGTCCGCTCCCGGCAAAGAAAGTGTTGATTATATTCCCTACCAGAACCTCAAATGCCGCTGATGATGACAATCCCGAGCCTTTGAGCACGTTGGAAGTCGTGTATGCATCAAATCCGCCCACCGGATAACCGAGACCTTTGAATTTTGCAGCTATCCCGCGTATCAGGGCGCTTGAACGGTTATATTCAGATGTCCTTACACGTAAATCATCAAGCTCGATTGTATCCATGAGATGGCCATCAGATTGAATCCGGATAACCCCGGTTCCATTTCGAGCAGCTATTGCTATCGTGTCAACATCTACACTTCCGGCCAAAACATGTCCATGCTGGTGGTCGGTGTGATTTCCGCCGATTTCCGTGCGTCCCGGTGCAGAAAAAAGTGAAATATCTGCTGTTCCGAAAATTATTTCAAACTTCTCTGCAGCATCTGCAAAACGGTTGGCGTACGCCGCCGTCTTTTCCGGTTCACATCCATATACAGATGTGATTTTATTGTCCAGTTCCCCGTTGCTGATGAGTCTTCTGATTTGGTTGGGAGATGCCATATGCCCGTTCTCCTTTAAAGTGGTAGTCTTTTATTTCCATATTACCGCAATATTATCGTTAATATACCTGATAGCTATTGTATCACGCAAAAAACAGACATGACCAGCACAATTTCAAGTCCTCTACATCCCATTGCACGTAAATTTACTTAACCCGTTAATAACGTCCCCTTATTATACGCCAATTAATGGTGCTATAATTATTTCAGCAGGAGGTGATACATATGATTATCTGTCCAATATGTGGATTTAAGGATCATGTCAAAGGGGCCGAGTACTGTCAGCAATGCGGTCAGCGGATTGGCAAAAACTACTGCCTGAATCCCAACTGTCCGAAAGGAAAGCAGGCTGATATCCCTGATGACGCCCATTTCTGTCCGTTTTGCGGAGAAAAGTCCTTCTTTACTTCAATCGGGATATTCCCTGAGGAGGGCGATTAAACGGTTCCTTTTCCGGCTGCAAAGCCTCCGGCATTCCATCCCATCTGTCCCTGGGGAAGCAAGTCTTCACGTGATGTCAGCTGAATACCCCGAAGAATCGACTGCCTGCCGTACCGCAGACGCAGATTATCAATGACGGCTGCCACATTTCTCTTTTCATCCGTCTCATAATTAGCATCAAAAATTGATATCTGCCGCCTTGCATCGGCCGGCATTACCTGTGCGGCACGGACGCCGAGACTTCGTACCGGTTTATCCCATGTATAGCTTCGGCGGAAAAGCTCGATTGCAACTCGTGATATTTCGTCGGTCAGGTCTGTTGGTGCAGCAAGATGCTGCTGGCGCTCAAAAATGAGAAGGTCTGTATCACGCACATGAATTTGTATTGTGCTGCATGTCAGCTTGTAACGCCGCAGCCTTGTGGCCACCTGATCGGACAGGGCGACGATTGTCTTCCAGATATCACTCTCGCAGGTCATATCGCGTGCAGTCGTCGTACTGTTGCCAACCGACTTGATAACTCGCTGATCCGTGCACAAACCTACCGGGGATACATCCAGTCCATTTGCATAAACCCATAGTCCTTCCCCGTTCCTGCCAAGGTAACTCCTGATATATTCCGGAGAAGTGGATGCAAGCTGCCCTATCGTATGAATATTGATCCGGGCCAGACGCTGCTGTGTCGACCTCCCGGCATAAAGCAGAGCCCCTACCGGCAGCGGCCAGACGATATCCCTGAAATTATCCCGGGTGATCAGGGTCGTCGCATCAGGCTTTTTGTAGTCGGAACCGAGCTTGGCAAAAACCTTGTTGAAGCTGGCTCCTACCGAGCAGGTAAGGCCCAGCTCATTTCTAATCCGGCCGCGAATCTCATCGGCCAGATTCGCCGGACTTGCGGAGCCGCAGTATCCGGTCACGTCCAGCCAGCATTCATCGAGTCCGAAGGCTTCCACGCGATCCGTGTACTGGCAGTATATTTCAAAAGCTTTGTGTGAATAATAAGTATATTGGTCATAGTGACCCGGAACAACAACAAGTGACGGGCATTTCTGCCTGGCCTGCCAGATGGCTTCCGCCGTCTTGATTCCGCAGGCACCCGCCAATTGATTTTTTGCCAAAATGATGCCGTGGCGTTGCTGCTGATCCCCGCCTACCGCCATAGGTACGTTCCTGAGTTCCGGGTGATTCTTCATCTCCACAGAAGCAAAGAAGCAATTTTGATCCACGTGCAGAATTTTCCGTTCCATTTTGTCCGTGCACCTTTCCTGTGTTTATGCCGATCGATAGCCTTGTCAAAAGCGAACATTTGTTTCTGTCAGAATACCATGTTTCTTTTACGTTTTCAAGTGATCCGTCCGTTCCGAACTGTTTCTTTCTTTTCACAAATGCCAAGATGGTATATAATGAAAAAACAATTTATCTTTATCCTGTTAAACAATCTGTTCTATCAAATATTGAGTAACGATCTGCTGCGCGGGGAATCCGGCAGATAGAAGGTGGTAATTAATGGCAAAACAACGAATTTTACTAGTAGATGATGATCCGGATATCCTTGAAGTCAATCGTACGTTTTTGACAAACGAGGGCTATGAGGTCAGCGTTGCAATGACGATCTCGCAGACTCTTGAAAAAGTCTCGACGAATTCATACGACTGTATTGTGCTCGATATTATGCTTCCTGACGGCAGCGCTTATGATTTGCCGGTCAAGCTCAGGGTCTACAGCAAAGCTCCCATCATTTTCCTCTCGGCAAGAGACCAGCTTGAAGATAAAATCACCGGCTTCAAGGTCGGCGGTGACGATTATATGACCAAGCCCTACAGTCTTCAGGAACTTTCTGCGCGTGTCGCCGCACATATCCGCCGCAATATGACATCCGACGGCCTCCTGATGGAATTTGCACCCTTATCCATCAATCTGAAATCCCGGGAGGTCATGCTGAACAGCCGTGTTGTTCATCTGACTAACCGCGAGTTCGATATTCTCCGGCTGCTGGCGGAGACTCCTAATGTAATCGTTCCCTTTACAAGAATTTACTCTCTTGTGTGGGGAGATGACGGCATGTGTGACAACCATCTTGTAATGGTCAACATCAGTTACCTCAGAAAGAAGATGGAAAAAGCGGCGCCGGATATTCAGTTTGTCAAGACGGAATGGGGCAGCGGATATTCCTTCGCTTATCCTCCGATTCGCAACACACTGCGCGCCGAATAATTATACCTTTACAAAACGGGGATAGCAGATGACAATGCATAAGAATCTCACAGCCGTGCGTAAGCACGTTCTACGGACGTGCATACGCGCGGCATTATTTTTGCTGGCCCTTTTCATCCTGTTTACAACCATTCTGAATGTAAATCAGAGACACGGCAAGGACCTGGTGATTGACAAAACCCAGGCACTGGATCTTAGTTCGTGGAATTTTGAAAAAGACGGTATGAATTTTCTGGAATCGGGATGGCAGTTCTATCCGGATCAATTGCTGACCCCTGACGATTTCCAGGAAAACAGTCCCACAAATATTCACAATCTTCCCCGTAATGACGCCTCTTCCCTTCCCCATTTCAGCAATGTCACCATATCGTCGAGCGGATGGACAGACTTGGGGGCTCTTGTTACGTCAAACAACGACACCCTGCGTGTTTCTGATATAGATGCACATGGATATGGCACCTACCGGATTATTATAAAGGCAGCCGATCCCCAGGAACTCATAGCAATTGATTTCCCGGAAATAAACCAGGCAGCCCAGATTTGGGTTAACGGGACGCTTATTAAAAGTATTGGTGTTGTATCAGCCTCACAGAAGGAATCCGCTACTCAGGAATCCTCTGTGAGTCTGAAGGTGAAGCCTACAACAAAGGGGCTGATTGAAATCGTCATCCCCTGTTCCAATTATGCGCTCCCTTCCGGGGGAATCTCCTGGACGCCGGCTATTGGAACCGTTGCGCAGATTGACAACCTCAACCTCATATCAAAAATGTGGATAACCAGTGTTTTTACTCTTCTTATCATGATCGTTATTACCGGTTTCTACGTTTCCTTTACATTTGCAAGCAAGAAGAAATACTATTACTTCATTCTGATTATTTCGATGTCCCTGGCCTATGAATTCTGTGATAAGTCCTTCAACCCGCTTTCAGGAAACTGGAACTGCCTTTTGCAGATTACTTTTTTTCTGCTGATGACGCTTGTTGCCACATTGTATTTCTCGGCATTTTTCCCCAAGGATCAAAACAACTTTTTTGATCGCCTGAACAATTGGGATGTTCATATCATTTTTTCATGTATTTCCATTCTATTGATTGTATTTTGGCTGCACCCCGAATATCTGTATGATAATCGGACTACATTAATATATTCAGCACTGGTTGCCATTATAAATTTTTATAATCTGGTACGCATTTTCTATGCGACTATTAGGCATCCGGAATACGAACCGTTTCATCTCATATCAGCTATCACCGCCATGGTTGTATTTTCTACGATACAGGTGCGTTCGCAGCAGATTTACTTTATCCCACTGCACTCTATCGGCATTATGCTGATGATCTTCAGTACAGCCATATATTTCACCGTCCGTTATGTGCGTACATATAACCAGGTATCCCGGTTTACGCTCGAACTTGAGCAGGCGGTTCAGGAGAAAACAAGAAATATCGCTAAAGTTAATGCAGAACTTCTTCTTGCCAACCAGAAGCTTTTGGAAAATGAGGAAGCACGCAAAAAAATGATGTCAAATGTCTCCCATGATTTGAGAACCCCTATAGCCGCTATACGCGGCTATATCGAGCTGCTTCTGAATGCCGGCTGTAAGATTTCCGAGGAGACGCATGAGACATACCTCAAAAATATGCATACACGCAGTATGCAGATGGAACAGATGATCGATGATTTAGTGCAGCTCACCCGTCTGGAGTCCGGAGGCATCAACTTGAACACACAGACTTTGAGCATGAATCAAGTAATCGAGAATTTATTTGAGTTGTATCAGACCGAGTGTGCAAGTACCGGAAAAACGATCACTGTGGAACTGCCTCCAAATGACCCCCTGAATGTAATCGGCGACCCCAACCACCTGATTCGTGTCCTGGATAATCTGATAATAAACGCGATGCGGTATACATACGACAATGGGCACATTATGATCAAAGCGTTCCGTGAAAGCCAACCCGGCAGCGGCGACAAGGTTCATATTATTGTCAGGGATGACGGATGCGGCATTCCTTCTTCTGAACTCGCCTACGTTTTTGATCGTTTCTACCGGGCATCCAATGCTGCAAGCCAGAAGAACGGATCCGGATTGGGTCTGGCCATAGTAAAAAGCATCATTGAAAAACATGGAGGGAAAGTCTGGGTGGAGAGCGCTGAAAAACACGGTTCTTCCTTCCATGTAATCATTCCGGCCATAAAAAAACCGTGACAGCCATTCAATATGCCGTCACGGTTTGTTTCGCGTAATTACAGGTCAGTCCTCAGGCATTTACCTCGGGAAGGGACTGCAGTGAAAAGAATTCATTCAGCTCTGTCAGAAGGATATCGCAGTCCAAACCATGAACCGCACATGCCTCTTCAATTGTTTCCCCGCTGGACATTGCGCAGCCCAGGCAGTGAAGACCATTCTGCAGGAAAATCGGAATCGTTCCCTGATTCAGGTTCAGAACATCCGAAATAATCATATCTTTGGAAATTGTCATATTATCAGTCCTCCATGTGCATAAAAAATGATTGGTACAAAGTTAACAGTATCATTTTCTATCGTTGTGTGCAAGTCTCAACATATAAGCCCCAAGATTCCTTCGGTTCCGGCAGAAATATTCCTCAGCGGTCGTAAAGGCTTGTTCCGAGACAGTCAATCAGAACAATTGCCGGGAAATCATATACTTCCAGTTTACGCACAGCCTCGGCCAGAAGCTCCGGATATGCGATAACTTCAGAAGAGACAATGCGCTGTGACAGAAGTGCCCCTGCACCTCCGGTTGCCCCGAGATACACGGCACCGTATTTTTTCATGGCATCCACAACTTCCGGTTTCCTGAGACCTTTTCCCAGCATAACCGTCTGCCCGTGCGAAATAAGTACAGGGGCATAGGCATCCATTCTTCCGCTCGTTGTAGGCCCTGCAGAACCGATTACACAGCCTGGCCGGGCCGGGCACGGACCTGCATAATATATTGCGGCGTCTTTCAAATCAAACGGGAGTTTCCCGTCATTGTCGATCGCTTCGACTATACGCTTATGGGCTGCGTCCCTGGCCGTGTATAATGTCCCGCGCAAAAATAACAGTTCACCTGCCCTCAGCGCCCGGGCTTCTTCCCTTGAGACCGGCAGTGTAATGATTTTACGGGCGGCAGAATCCTGTGGCATTTGCTTATACCTCCTACAGGCGAATGTGTGCATGACGGGTCGCATGGCAGCCCATATTAACGGCCACCGGGAGTCCGGCGATGTGTGTCGGATACGTATTGATATGAACTGCAAGCGCAGTGGTCTTTCCGCCAAGGCCGGCCGGACCGATATCCATTGCATTAATCCCGGCAAGGAGTTCGTCTTCCAGATTCCGGATATGTGCAAGGGGACTTTTCTCGCCGACAGGACGGAGAAGTGCAAGTTTTGAAAGCCTTGCCGCCATATCCATGGTTCCTCCGATTCCAACGCCGAGGATGATTGGAGGGCAGGGATTCGGCCCTGCTTTCCTAACCGTCGACAGAACAGCCTCGCGAACGCCTTCTATACCCTGCGACGGGCTGAGCATGGTAAGACTGCTCATGTTCTCACTTCCAAAACCTTTGGGAGCGACCGTAATGTCAACATGGTCGCCCGGTACAATGTCCCACAGTATCACGGCCGGTGTGTTGTCCCCGGTGTTCTTTCTTAACAGCGGGTCCGCTACGACGGAAGCACGCAGGTATCCTTCCCTGTAGCCTTTTGAAACACCGCGGTTGATAGCTTCTTCCACGGAACCCCCGGCAAAATGGATGTCCTGTCCTATCTGCATGTATACGACGGCCATACCCGTATCCTGACAGATCGGAAGCCCTTTCTCCTGTGCAATCGCAGCATTCTCCAGAATTTCGTCGAGAATCGCCCTCGGGCGCTCGTCCTCTTCGAGGTCCTTCATTATGGAAAGCTGCTGCCTTATATCTTTTCCAAGTACAGTATTGGCTTCAATGCAAAGATCCGCGATGCTTTTCTCAACAATATCCACTTCAATTTCACGCATTTTGTCCTCTTCCTGTGCAAAAAGATGCAAAACGTTTTGTTTCTCTTTTGAAATTACGTCTTATTCTACTATGCAAACAAGCGTAAGTGAAGTAGAATAGTCATATGTCGTTTAAGACAGTGTCTGAATAATATTGTTTTTTGCACAAACCGTTCTGCAAAGCAGAAAATCACACAGATGGCTTGACATCCTGCATACTTACATACGATAATAGCCAATGTGAATACCGCCTAAAGGAGGCAAATTTAGTATGAATAAGACAGATTTAATTGATGCAGTTGCAAAGGCAACAGACTTGACAAAGAAGGAGTCCGAGGCAGCTATCAACGCCACTCTTGACGAAATCGTAGAGACATTAGCCAGAGAAGAAAAGGTAGTCCTGGTTGGTTTTGGCACCTTCGAGACCAAGAAGCGTGCAGCACGCAAGGGCCGCAACCCCAGCACAAAGGAAGTCATCAATATTCCTGCTTCCAAAGCACCCGTATTTAAGGCCGGCAAAGGAATGAAGGACAAAGTCAACAAGTAATTCATAGCTTTATGGTTTTACAAACGTACATTAGAAGCCGCAGATAGTATCTGCGGCTTCTTTTATTTTCTCAGTGTCCCGTACTGGCGGCTGTTTCCAAAAGTCCCGCACAAAGCCTGCACCGGATCAAAGATCAGACCGACACTTCAATTGAGTAAGGCGGACAGTCGAAGTGTAAAACCAGAAGCGCCGACACCTCATCATGCAGGTGCTGGATAATATGCACATTACGATACCCCTGCTGATACAGGGAAATGCGGCTGAGCGTGTAGCGAAGATTGCGTTCGACCTGTGATCCCGATATCCCGAACTCCCGGCCGGCCAGCGGGCAAAGACGCTTGGAAACAGTTGTCATGAGGGAAGGGTCCCTCAAACTCTGCATCAATATGAACCGGATGATTCTTGTCCCGAGAAGTCCCCTGTCCATTTCATACCGCGAAAGCACTTCCTCAACCGTTCCAAGGACACATGCGTTGGACAGTGAAGAGCAATCCATCTTCCGGCATGCTTCCTTTGTAATATGGTTCACAGCACTGTGGATGCCAAACCGGGCATCCACCATGTAATGGAGTCTTCCTGCTGTGTCCGATATACCGACAAATCCTCTGTTTTTCATCATGGAATTAATATTATCAAGAATCATACGGTCGCTGCAGACAACATAAAACCCGACTTCCTTCTCGGGATACAAACTATAACCAAAAGAAGACGTTGTCTTTTTTTCGGAATTATCAAAAGTCATATCTTCTCCTCCTTGATTTCGTGCAATGGAAATAAATCCATTGTGGCACCAAAATAATTACAGATCAATATGATATATGCGAAAGCAAAACAATTTGAATAAATTTATTACCCGGTCCATTCCTGAAAACCGGCTGAACCGGCGTATGGGCCATAGTAAAACAAGCCGGACCAGTGTTGCTGTGATAATCCCTTATGACTTCGCCAGGGAAAATTCCGCAACATATTGCGCGTATGGCGTGTATGAAATCTCATAGTAATCACCGGCATGCGGCCAGTACATAAACGGATTGTAGTAATACGTCTCCCCGTCAATAACGAAAGCATGATTCAGATATCCCACCGACTCAACGGTGCCTGATGCAGTCTGGTAGTTTTGTTTCAGTACATATATGCTGTCCATAATGCGCGGGGCAGTTATGGTTAATACTTGAAAAAGAAAAAGTACCGTAACAGCAACCGGGAGCAAATAAGATATGCCCTTCCTGTTCTTTCGTTTCTGATTGTTGGAGACAAACCTCATCAAAAGCAGTAAGAGGAACACTGATACCAGAAGATGAAGACAAAGATTGAAGAAAAAGTAAATCATTTCCCTGCCCCTCCCTCATAACGTATACGAACTCTATTATCTATCCGGAAAACAGTTCCTGTCAAACATTATCGGAATATTGTTCCATACCCCGCACCGTTATTACCCTGGACGGTGTGACAATATAATCGAGTTTAAGGTCATGCGGTCCCTGCGGAAGGGAGTCAACCAGCTGGAAATCATACCCGACTCCAATCAGAACAGGCAACTTTACCAAAGCCGGGGAATTCAGGAAACGGTCATAATAGCCTTTCCCGTAACCAAGTCGGGCACCTTCCCTGTCAAAGGCAAGGCCCGGCACACAGATTGCGTAGATCTCCCCCATAGAAACGGAATCCGCATCCCGGAGTGGTTCCATGATCCCGAATGCACCCGGCTGCAGATCCACCTCATCATCCTCAATCACTGAAAACGACAGCTCATCACCGCACACGCGGGGCAGCGCTGTGCGGAAGCCTCTCCGGCGAAGGAGACCGGCTTGCGAAAGAAGGTCCGCTTCCATGTGTATCGGCGCATACAGGCCGACCACAGCCTGTGCAGGGGCATGATCCAATAGCCCACGTATCCCCAGGATCCGGCAAAGAATTTTTTCGCCGGCAGCAGCATCCTCCGGTACGCAAAGCAAATTGCGCATGTTCTTCATCAGAAGGCGGATCCGGACCTTTTCCGCGCTGCTGTCTGAATGGTCAAACATGTGTGCTTTCATCCGGCAAAACTGCTGCGTCCGGGTCATTTTCAACAGGTTTTGAATCCTCATTTGCAGTCATTTTCAGGAACTCTTCTTCGGATATTATGGCGACTCCCAGATTTTGTGCCTTAATCAGTTTGCTTCCTGCGTCTTCACCGGCAAGGACAAAATCCGTCTTTTTCGAAACGGACGCCGATACTTTTCCGCCATGGGCTAAAATCATCGCCGATGCTTCATCCCGTGTCAGTCCCGGCAGCGTGCCGGTAAGCACGAATGTCTTTTTGTCCAGAAGATTATCGGATGCTGCGGCAGCACTGCCCCCGTCAAAACGGACACCGCTTCCTTCGAGTGCCGATAGAAGGTGCCGTGTCTGTTCCTGCGAGAAAAAATCTATAACCGACTGTGCGGTAACGAGTCCGAAATCAGGCAGTGCAGCCAGCGAAAAAACATCGGCTTTCTCAATATCACGAAGATTCTGATAGTTTGCAGCAAGAGTCCTGGCCGCTGCAACGCCGACATTGCGGATACCCAGCGCTACCAGAAGACGGTCGAGCGAGCATTTTTTGGCTTTGGAAATGGAATCCAGAAGATTTTGCACGGACTTCTCCCCCATGCGGTCCATCCTGAGAAGCTCATCCTTTTTGGCATCCAGTACAAAAAGGTCTGCGACACTTGCGATCAGCTTCTTATCGAGAAGCGCTTCAATCACCGCAGGCCCCATGCCGTCAATATTGAGGGCATCCTTCGAAGCAAAGTGGATCATATGGCGAAAAAGTTGGGCCGGACAATCCGCACCCGTACAGCGGCTGGCTGATTCCCCTTCCTCGCGCACTACCGGTGCATGGCAGACAGGACATTCATGCGGCATGGAAAAAGGCCGGCTTTCCTTCGGGCGCATCTCCGTTACTACTGACAGAACGGCTGGAATGACGTCACCTGCTTTTTGAATCACTACTGTATCACCCTCGCGGATGTCCTTATCACGAATATAGTCCTCGTTATTCAAAGTGGCGCGGGCAACAATGCTTCCCGCAATGCGGACAGGCTCCAGAATTGCAACCGGTGTGAGCTTACCGGTCCTGCCGACCTGGATATCAATTTTGTTGACGGTTGTCTGCTTCTGTTCCGGGGGATATTTAAACGCAATCGCCCAGCGCGGAACTTTGCTTGTCTGTCCAAGATAGGACCGGTACGCTATCTGGTTCAGCTTAACAACTGCACCGTCGATCCCGTATGGAAGGCTCCCCCTTGATTCGCTGATATCCTGGATAGCCGACCAGATCTCTTCCCGTGTTTTACAGACCCGGTATCCGGGGCTTGCCATAAATCCCTGCAATGCCAGGAAATCCAACGACCCGGCATGCGTTGCAAAGGTTTTTTCGGTTATTTCCTGAATATTGAATATGAATACTTCCAACTCCCTGGAGGCAGTGATGCCGGCATCAAGCTGACGTAAAGATCCCGCCGCGGCATTTCTCGGATTGGAGAAAATCTTATCCCCACTCAGTTCCGCCATCTCGTTGATCTTCAGGAAGGCCTTATAAGGCATATAAACTTCGCCCCGGACCTCGAGAAAGGGCACTTTCTCCTTAAGTGTTTTCGGCAGATTCTTAAGAGACAGAATATTGGGGGTTATATCTTCCCCGACCGCCCCGTCGCCCCGCGTAGAGGCGCGGACGAGCCTGCCGTCCTCATATTCGATGGATACGGACAGCCCGTCAATCTTCTTTTCGACAACAAAATCCGGGGCCTCCTCACCTGCATCCTTAACGGCCTGTTCGACCCGGGTAACATAATCCATGATTTCCTCTTCGGAAAAAGCATTCGCCAGACTCTGCATCACATTTTTGTGCGCAATTTTCCCGAATCGCCCCAACGCCTGCCCCCCCACTTTTTGGGTGGGCGAATCAGGCGATGCAAAAAGCGGGAATTCTTTTTCGAGGGAAATAAGCTCATTCATAAGGGCATCATATTCAAAATCCAAAATCTCAGGCGCATCATTATCGTAATACAGCCGGTTATGGTGAAGAATGATCTCTTTGAGCTTATTTATCCGTTCCCATGCTTCCATATGATAATCTCCTTCATGCAAACCGGTACGCCTGACAGATCATCAGTTCTTCATGCGGTTTTTGGACAGATACAACACAGGAATGAGTACGAGTACAAACAGGAAAACAGTCCAGATAAGCATCGGAACCTGAAACAGGTTTCCGATCCTTGCTGCAAGGCCTGCGGCCGGAGCAGTGAAAAAAAACGAAAGAAGATTCGGGGATGCTTTAATAGTCGCAAGAAGAGGTGTCATAACAAGCTCGAAAAACAAAAGTACGGGTATGGAAAAAACATATGCGTCGGCAAGCCACAGGCTGGCCTTATTCGCCTGGAAAATCAGAAACAGAAGCGCCAGCGCAAGGCCGAAAGTCGCTGTAAATGAGACAAGGTCAAAGGAATCATTCTTTATGCATATGGAAAGATAATAGATCATACTCAGCAAGGCACAGAGGGCGGCCATATACTGCGAGAACTGACTGGCTCCCAGGATCAGAAGGACAACCAGAGTGACAGCAATCAAAAGGATAATTACAAACCCCGACAGGACGGTCTGTGTGTGAAGCGAGTCGATAACCCATGTATAAAGATCCCGGAATGCGTACGCAAAATAGCGGAAAGGACCGGTTAGGACGGTCCCCCACAGCAAAAAGAGCATAAACGATACAATCAGGGCGCGTGCACCACTGTTCAAAATGATCCCCCCGAATTATTTGCTTTCAACTTCGTATGGATCGTAATCCGACAGGAGTTCTTTCAGGACGGCAACTTCTTCACCGTTGAGGGAAAGGCCTTTACCTGCTTTTTCATGCTCAGGTGCCCAGTCACGTATATCAAGCTTAGGTGCTCCGCCGTTCCAGCTGACCAGATTCACTTCGCGGTTCCAGCCGGATTTGCTGGTAGATAAGATGCCCAGCTCCTTAACAACTTCGGATGTAATTTCACTCTTTGGCATATGATTTCCTCCATATACTATATATTGTTTTCTGACTATTTTCCGGCAAAATTCCTGTGAGCAGCGCATATCGCAAGAGAGTGCGGCAATTGACACAAAAATCAGAATGCCTCATGATTATAGCACATTCCAAAAACGCAGGAAACCGCCGGGAATGGAAAAGTGAGGAGTAATGCATTGATTGATTTTTCTTATACGGCAGCAGCTGCCGCCGGATTGATCCTGCTTTTGGGGCTTGCTGTATTTATCAGGGCGCTCTGTGAACCTTATATGCTTGAAAACTCCACAGAATTTATGGAGCCTGCCGAAGACACCCCTGAAGACGGATCTGAAGGTACTTCCGGAAGCTCTGCTGCTGATGCTGCCGGAAAAGGCAGAAGGAATATCGATGCGGCACCTGGCCTGGAAGCTGCTTTTTTCACGGATCTTCATGCGGCACTATGCCGCGTATCCGAAGCGGCCCTTATAAAAGCTGTCTTCTCGCAGCCCTGCGATGTGGTACTTTTCGGAGGAGACGTCTGCAATCACGGCAAGGGAAGGGATATGGGGCTGCACCGTCTTTCTCTAATAGCAGGCTATGCCGCTAAGCTTAATATCCCGTGCTATGCCGTACGCGGCAACCATGATAAAACCATTTCGAAAAGCGATTATGAAAGCAGCGGATTTGTTCTTCTGGAAAACCGGAATGTGCCGGTCAGCGGCCGGTCCGGACAGTTGTACCTGCTCATCGGAATCACCGATACCGGTAAGAAGAACCGTTCCTGGCCTTCCCTGCCAACCGGTCATCTGGATCATTTTCCTGCCGCCCGCCGGATTGTCCTGGTTCACAATCCGGAATACATTTTGTCGCAAAAAAATGTCCGGTACAGGTATCAGCTGTCCGGGCATTTCCATGGCGGTCAAATATATATGCCTTTCGACCTCGAGTATGCATTATTTCGAAGAGAACAGCTTGCCCGCGAAGGTATCCGGAGAGGACTTTTCTTCAGGAACGGCATCCGGGGCTATATTTCAAGAGGCGTCGGATGCGTCGTGGTTCCCCTGAGGCTGTTTTCAAAGCCACAGGTTACCCATCTTATTTTTCGCGTGCAATCTTAACCGGTTTTATTTTCCAAATGCCGTCGGCGTAATCCTGAATTGTCCGGTCTGAAGAAAACCGGCCTGACTGGCAGATATTGATCCAGCACTTCCTGGCCCAGGCAAGCCTGTCGGTATAATCCATATAGACACGATCCCGTGTGGCACGGTAATCAACGAAATCCCCGAGGACAAAGAAGGTATCTGCCGGCTGCCAGTTGGATCCATACACAAGGGAATTAAACAGATCCTTGAACATACCGGTCCCCCCATCATCAAGAGTACCGTCCGTGAGACGGTTCATTGCCTTCTTGAGGCCCGGGATATTCTCATAATGCCAGAGCGGATTGTAGAATTTCTTTGTAGAATCCAAATCTTCCACATGACAGCCGAAGATATAGATATTCTCATCAGAGACGGCTTCGGCTATCTCAACATTCGCCCCGTCACAAGTGCCGAGGGTAACCGCACCGTTCATCATGAATTTCATGTTCCCTGTACCGGAGGCCTCCAGGCCTGCAGTGGAAATCTGTTCAGATATATCCGCAGCCGGGAACATGCGCTCACCGTTACTGACATTATAGTTTTCAACAAAAACAACTTTAATTCGGCCTTTAATATCTTTATCATCGTTTACAAGCCGGGCAATCTCGTTAATGAATTTGATGATCGCCTTTGCGCGGAAATATCCCGGTGCCGCTTTGGCACCAAACAGCACAGTGACCGGCGGGAACTTGAGTGTCGGATCTGCTTTTATCCGGTCATAGAGATTCAGCACGTAAAGTGCATTCAGAAGCTGGCGCTTGTATTCATGAAGCCGTTTGATCTGCACATCGAAAACAGAGTCGGCATCAAGGATAATTCCTTCTTTTTCAAAAATATGATCGGCAAGGCGCTGCTTGCTGTCCCTTTTGATATCGAGGAAACGATTCATGACCGAATCATCGGCCGTATATTTAGCAAGGCCGGACAATTGCTCCAGATCCGTTACCCAGCCCTCGCTGCCGAGAAGTTCCGTAATAAGTCCTGAAAGCTCAGGGTTGCATGTACGCAGCCACCTGCGCGGTGTAACCCCGTTGGTCTTATTGGAGAATTTTTCGGGCCAGAGCTCATACCATTCCTTCAGTGTATCTTTCTTAAGAATTTCAGTATGAAGGGCTGCGACTCCATTGACCGACCGGGAACCGTAAATCGCAAGCCATGCCATACGTACCTTACCGTCACCGAGGGGTGAAAGCTGGTCGACATAATCCGTCTTACACTTTAAAGCGAACATTTCATTCCTGAACTGCATATTGATTCCGTCAATAATCTGGTAAATACGAGGAAAGAGAAACTGGAAAATCCCTATATCCCATTTCTCAAGTGCTTCAGCCATTACGGTATGATTTGTATAGGCATACGTAGCCCGGACAATTTCCCATGCCGCCGTCCACTCAACACCGTTCTCGTCGACCAGAATACGCATGAGTTCAGGAATGCCGATAACAGGGTGCGTGTCGTTAAGCTGTACGGAATTGAATTTGGCAAAATCAGCCATATCTTCGCCGTGCACAGCCTTGTAACGGCCGACAATATCCTGCAGGGATGCAGAGACAAAAAAGTACTGCTGACGCACACGGAGCACCTTGCCGTCATACGACGTATCATTTGGATAGAGAACACGCCAGATATCATTGACGCGGTTTCTTTCCATTACGGCATCATCAAAACGCTGTGAATTAAAAAGATTAAAGTCGAATTCCTGGGCAGGCTCCGGTTTCCAGAGGCGCAGGCGGTTGACATTCGACGTCCCGTATCCGGTAATCGGCATATCATACGGTACGGCCCATACATCTATATCATTGTAATGGACCTTAACCCGTTCTTCTTCACGGCGCACGACAAAAGGATAGCCGCTTTCCATCCAGCTGTCCGGTATTTCCTTCTGAAAGCCATTGGTGATTGCCTGGCGGAAAAGACCGTACCTGTAAAGAATTCCATATCCTGTAACCGGAAGGTTCATCGTCGCACAGGAATCTAAAAAGCAGGCGGCAAGCCTCCCAAGGCCCCCGTTTCCCAGGCCGGGATCCTTTTCCTGTTCGAGGAGGTCCGTAAGATTGATCCCAAAGTATCCGACTGCCTCTTTTGCCTGCTCATAAATTCCCATATTTACAAGGTTGTTGAGCATGGACCTGCCAACGAGAAACTCGGCGGAAAAGTAATGCTCCTGCCTGACTGTGTTGTATTCATCACGGGTGGTTTCCCAGTCATCGGCGATAAGCTCAACGATCGTATGGGAAAGGGCCGACCAATAGTCCCATAGGGTTCCTCTGTCGGCAGCTTTTCCTGCATCGGCGCGGATATGTCCGGCCATTTTTTCGCGCAGGACCTCGGGTGTAACTCTATTATTCATAACATTTATGCAAAGAAGTTCCGTCGTACTAAAAGAACTGCTTCGTTCTCCTTTTTGATTAAATAAAACATAATTCCATGTTAAATTGTATCAGGCGAACGAGGTACAGTCAAACAAGAAAAAAATCAGCCCCTAAAAGGAAAAATCTGCCGGATGAATCTTCTTAATATCCGATAACGGCAAGCACGTCTTTAATCTTGGATGTAAGTCCTTCATCTGCAACAACATATACACAAGTGTTGTCAATTCTTGAAATTACCATATATTTTGTTCCGTTATTAAGCGTATATTTTGAATGATTACTCACATTTTCGGTTGTCTCCGTATTGCCTGATGTTCTGGTCTTTTCAAAAATCTTTTGAACGGCTGTAAATCTTTCCTTGGCAACATCATTGGAAGTGCAGACGTAAAATTCGAACTGCACGTCTCCCTTATAAGCAAGATAAACGGATTTAAAATCTTTTGCCCCTGCAATCTGATCTGTTGCATCAGTGACGGTATAACCTGCCTCTTTCATTTTGGTCTGAAAAGAGTCTGTCGTCGCCGGAGTTTTCTTTGAGCAGGAGCAGAGGGTAAATGCAAGCACACAAACAGAAATGATCAGTATGATTCGGGTTCTCATTTTCATATTCTTTCGCCTTTCCATGGATACTCGCACGACAAATATGTGAGTCATATTTACAATTGGTTAGTAAGCAACAATATGTGTGACTCAGTATATTCCACCAATATTAAATTTGTCAAATTAATATATCCGGTATACCCATTCATGTCAGTTTAAAAACCTGCACACACAGGTTCTGTACAGCTGTCTTCCCCCGAAAGGAACTTCAGCCCTCTCTTGCATCTCGTCAGAGATACAGGTATTCTAAATCCAAATGTATGAACCGGAGGCGCATATGTCTTTATATTATCTTCCCTGGCTCGGAGCCGTTCTCGGCACAGCACTTGCCCTGCCGCTGCAGCAGCTATACAACTCGCTGCCGGAAGTCTGGCTTCAGGATTATGACTATAATCCTAAGGCGAAAAATGCCCGTCCTGCGAAGCGGATGAAATTTCTGCCGCATACCCTTATCGTGATGATCTCTATGCTTTTACTTTTCTTTGCTGCATTTTATGTAAATGAGCCGCGAGTCAGTGAAAAAGACATCTTCCATGTTCTGCTGATGCTTGCACCCCTCCTGCCCTTTTCTTTGATTGTCGTATCGGACAAGCTGAACAGGATTATACCCGACCAGCTCGTAGCCGCAGTCGCGCTTTGCTCGGTGTTCGGGTTCCTGGCGGACGGTCTTGAAGGAAGCTTCTGGATTTCCTCCCTGAATCCCTGGTATTGGAATCCCCTGAACCGGATTCTCGGCGCGGTAATCGGCGCGGGGCTGCTATGGGGAATCGGATTCATCGGATCATGGATCAGCGGTCAGGATTCCATGGGATTTGGTGATATTAAGCTGATTTTCGCATGCGGGCTCCTTTCAGGTGTTTACGGTCTCATTTTCGTCTTCTTTTTCGCTTTTGTACTGGGCGGCGTAATTGCTTTCCCGCTTTTTATCAACAAAAGGAGAAGGATTAAAGCGGAAGAGAAATTAATCATGGAAAGCAGTAATCCTGCCCGGAAGCGCAAAGAAATCGAAAAGAAAAAGAACGCGGTTCACTTCTCAGAGGATCCGGATTACATTGCATTCGGTCCTTTCCTGGTCCTGGGGACCGCTGTTTTTCTGATTTTCGAGACGCCTATACGCGAGATTTTCGTTAATTTTATACGTTAATAACGGCCGGTCTTTTTTGACAAACCATTACAAATCATGAATGAAGTTACGCGGGTAATATAACAACATGGCAAAATACGATTTCAGAGAGCCGGAAGATCCCATAGCATCCGGGGAAGATCAGGAGAAGGATACATTATTGCCGAATACGGCAACGATCGGGAATGTCGTGCTTTTTTGTGCGGCTTTCAGTACTGTTATTTCTTTAATCTGGAAGTTTATACCGGCTGCGGCGCTGCCGTTCGCAAAGTCATCAATACTCGGGTTCTCTTTAATTAACCTCGTCCGCCTTTTTCTGAGTCTGCTTCTTCCGATCATCTTCTTCTCGAGACGGTACCGCATTTCAGACACTCTGGTTATCGGGCGGAACCCAGGATTGGGTGCTGTTATTTTAAGCTTTTTGATAGGATGCCCGGCCTCTTTGATACTCGTATCCATGCATAATCTCCTTGTGCATTTTTTGGTAACAAACGGAATCACGCTGCTGATGCCGACTTTTTTCTATGGTTCTGAAGATATTTCGACGGAATCACGGCTGCTTGCATTTACTGCTGCATTTTTGATTCCCGTACTGCTGCAGGAACTGTTTTTCCGGGGACTTTTTTTCGCTGTTTGGCCGCGTTCGAGGGCGGTATTCCTGAAAATCCTTCTGTCCGGCCTTCTTTTTGCCGTATTCATGCAAAACCCGGTCGATTTTTTGCCGCTTCTGATTCTGGGAATCCTGCTTGCCTATGTGCGGCAGTCTACCGGCCACTTTCTGTGCCCGGTCATCACACAAATATCGATGCTGCTGACATACTACGTCTTTTCTTCGCTTCTTCCCTATCAGGATTATATAAAAACCACTGTTGCCAAGGAACTTGATTTTGCATTTCTCTATACAGCTGCTGCCGCAGTGGTAATGAGTCTTCTGGCTTTTCTTCCGGTACTTTCCCAGCTGAGGCGCATGTCGCGTGATGCAGCTGCAGTCGACCTGTCCATCGGGGACACAACAGGAGAGAATACACACGGGCTGTTTGGATGGTCACTGGGCCTTGGACTCATTTTATTTGCTGTAAGCTGGGTACTTTTATTAGGTATTTGAAGATTAAGCCTGCTCGTGATTTGTTTTTTCTATGATTTGTTCAGACGGCGCAGATCGGTCATGATTCTTTGATCCGTTTCATGTATAATAATTTAGTATATTATTATTCAGCTCAAAGACCAGGAGGCCTGCATGGACGAAAACCTTCGTTACCGTAAAGACAAGGCAACTGTCATTGCCATCATCAAATATGTACTATATCTTGCAATTACACTGGTTGTTCTGTATTTTTCGAGCAAAGTCATTGCCATCATATTTCCTTTTCTGATCGGGTTTGTTCTGGCAAAAGCTTCCCGTCATCTTGCGAAAGTCGTTCTTCGGCTTCAGGCATTTTTCCGGAAAACTTTCGTAAGGCAGCCCAAAATAACGGCGTCCGGTTCGCCTCCTGTTGAGGCGGAGGCAATTATAACCATTTCAAAGAAAAAAGCAAAACACAGGTCAAAACTCTATTATTTTATTTTCCCGCCCAAGAAAAAGAGAATGTTGTCAAAACGTTCTAAAATCGCTGTTGTCATATATGTCGTCCTTTTAGTTGTTTCCCTGGCAGCTATGGCTGCGGCCGCTACGGCGCTGGTTATACAGGCCAGGCACGTCATGTTCAATTTTCCTAAATGGATTACACAATCCAATTATGTAGGCATTGTGATCAACTGGATCTCGCAGTTCTCAACGGACAAAGGCGGATTCCTCACACCCGCGCAGCTTGTCAGCATTTCGGAATACATCAATAATGCCAAAATATCGTTAACGAACATGCTTCCGAATCTTGTCACGAGCTTTCTCGGAGGTGTTGTCACAATTGTCGGCGATCTTCCGATGATCCTTTTCGCAGTAATCGTCATCATCATGTCCGGTTTCTATTTTCTCGCCGACAGCAAAATGGTTTTCGAATTTCTTTCCAGAAATATTAAAAGCCGCACATTCCGCCACAGGGTGATCCACCTTGTTGACGATCTTTCCACAACACTTTTCAGAGTGCTCGGCGGATATTTGCTGCTTCTCATTATTACCTTTTTCGAGGCTCTTGCCGTGTTCCTGATTGCAGGAGTCAAATATGCCGTTGTCCTCGCCCTCATTACGGCGGTATTGGATTTTATGCCTGTACTTGGTGTCAGCGCCACCATGGTCCCGATGATGATCTATATGGTCGTCCAGGGTGATTATAAAGGCGTCGTGATTCTTCTGATCGGCATGGCACTTATTACTGTGGTCCGCCGCTTCCTTGAGCCGCCGGTCCTTGGAAGCGCTATGCACATGCATCCGCTGGCAACGCTGTTTGCAATGATTTTCGGTGTAGCTGTATGGGGTGCGATCGGTTTCCTGATGGGCCCTGTTGTCTTTCTCATATTAATGGAAGCTTTCAAAGGCTTCTCGCTTGATAAAAAAGTCCGGGAAACTGTCGGGAATATTCTGAATAATTTTTCGAAGTGAAGCACGGCAGCAGCTGAAGTGAATTCAGGCCGCGGCTGTATCTGCCTGCAGATGGTCCGGCATACGTTGGCTATTTGGATTTATCCTTGTCACCGTCACGGCTCAGGAAAGTGTAGGCAGGCAGTTCTTTTTTGACAGGAAGGTAATAAATCATCTGCGCATGGGGAGTTGATTGAATCGGCTCCCTGTTTTCGTCGAGCATACCCGACACAAGGATCGGCTCATGATATCCGTCCGGCATAAGGACATGCAGCAGGTCGCCTTCGGAAATCTTATTCCTTTGGGATACGACCGCCATTCCCTTTTCCTTATCATAGCCGATTACCATTGCGGCGACAAATGCAGGCCGTAAATAGGTGTCGTCCATAAATATCTGTGCATTGTCAGCAGGCTCATCGTAGAAAAAGCCCGTGCCGAATACGCGGTGGACCGTGCGTTCCAGGCTTGCTTTCCATCGGGGATCGGCTTCATAATTATCAGGTGATGCCATATAGGCTTCGAGAGCTTCACGGTAGGCCTTCGTAGTCGTTGCGGCATAGAAGGACCCCTTGATGCGCCCCTCGATTTTAAAGCTGTCTATTCCCGCCTGCACGAGTTCCGGAATATGGTCTATCATGCAGATGTCTTTGGAATTGAACAGGTATGTGCCTCTTGCGTCTTCCTCGACGGGAAGCATCTGTCCGGGACGTTTCTCTTCAATTACTGAATATTTCCATCGGCATGGCTGGGCACATTCGCCGTGATTGGCGTTGCGTCCGGTGAAATAATTGGAAAGAAGGCATCTCCCTGAATAGGACATACACATCGCTCCGTGCACAAAACACTCAAGCTTCAAATCGTCTGGTATCCGGCGGCGTATTTCGGCTATTTCCGGCAGGGTAAGTTCGCGGGCAAGTACGATGCGCCGTGCCCCCTGTTCATACCAGAAAAGGCACCCCTGCGCATTGGTAATGCTCGCCTGGGTGCTGATATGTATTTCGAAATCCGGATAAAGTGTTCGAATTCTGCGGAAAACTCCTGCATCCGACACAATCAGTGCATCAGCACCGATCCGGCGGCAGAAATGGATCTCGCCATCAAGTTTCTCGATATCTTTTGCATGGGCGAGGATGTTCATGGTCACATAGCACAGGACGCCGTGTTCATGGGCATATCCGACCGCTTCTTTCATTTCTTCATGTGTAAAATTGCCGCTCCCGGCCCTCAGTCCGAAAGATTTCCCTGACAGATACACCGCATCCGCACCATAAGCGACGGCTACTTTAAGCTTTTCTATATCTCCGGCCGGAGACAGGACTTCAACCTTATGCATCAGGGGGTAACCGTCGGCGTCGGGGAAGCAGTACCGGAAGGAGCAGTGGTCCAGTTAGGCCTGTACAATTCAACATTTTTTGCCTGTTCATCGAGAGTAACGGCAAAAGCTGTTCCTCCGTCGCCCGTAGCGCAGAAATACATGAAGTTTTCAGGAAGGGGATACAAAGCTGCCGTTATGGCATTCTTTCCGGGCATACAGATCGGTCCCGGTGGAAGAAGCGGATACAGGTACGTATTATAGGGGCTTTCACGCAGCCGGTCTGCCGGGCTGTCAGCCGACCAGACCTTGGGAAGTCCGTCTTTCTGGCGCAGGAAATTTATCGTAGCGCATGATTCCAGTTTCTGCAGACTCGGGTCCTTAGCTTTCAAGCGGTTATGGAAGACAGTCGAAATCGACAGCATGTCGGATGCACTGCCTGATTCACTCTGTATAATGGAGGCAAGTGTCACTACCTGATCCATAGTCATCCCGATTTTTTCGGCACGTACATAAAAATCTTCATTCAGTATTGTATTTGTGTTCCGGAGGAATGTGGCCACAATCTCTTCAGCCGAGGCATTCATATCAAAATTATATGTATCGGGGAACAGGTAACCGCTTAGAATAAAGTCGCGTCCCTCTGCTGCCTGGATCTGTGATACAAATTTATAGTCAACAAAAAGATTCGGGCTGTTCATGCACTCATCAAGTTTGGCCGGATCAAACTCAAGACCTTTGTCCAGAAGCATCTGTTTGATTTCTGTGTATGTGATCCCCTCCGGGAAAGTGATCGTAATCACCTCCGGCTCCTGACACAGCATGTACATCATCTCGTCGTAAGACAGATCAGGTGTAAGAAAGTGCGTTCCTGCCAGGTATCCTCCGTCAAAGCCGTTAAACTTGGACATCAATGTAAAAACAAGCGTGTTGTTAATCAACCCGCTGTTTTTAAGCTTCTCAGCAATTGCCGAAGTATCGTCACCATCGCCTACAACAATCATCACCGCACCTGCGGTGTCCTTGTTGATGACCAGTGTCTTGTTCTTCAACTCCACAGCAAGATTTTCAAACCGGTTGCCCTGTGAGGTCACGTAATTATACCCGAGAAAAATCCCGGTTATACCGACCAAAATTACCAAAAGCAGGACAACCAGAAATCCGACCATTCGCTTTAGCTTTTTTGAGAACATACCAGTCTGTGCTCCTCTCGCAGGTCTTATTTCTGCTTGCGGTTCTTCATGCGGATATCCGTATTGAGTATCCTCTTACGAAGGCGGATGCTCTTCGGTGTAACTTCACACAGTTCGTCGTCAGCGATGAACTCAAGGCACTGTTCAAGGCTGAACTGTGCAGGAGGTACAAGGCGAAGTGCATCGTCATTACCGGAAGAACGTGTATTCGTTAATTGTTTTCTCTTACATACATTGACAACAACATCTTCATTCTTGGGGTTGGATCCAACAATCATCCCCTCATACACAGGCGTACCGGCCCCGATAAAGAGGAAGCCCCGCTCCTGTGCATTGTAGAGTCCGTATATTACGGATACGCCGGTTTCAAAAGCGATCAGGACACCATGAGAGCGTGTCTCAATATCTCCTGCATACGGTTCAAAACCACATATTACGCTGTTCATTATACCATTGCCCTTGGTGTCGGTCAAAAACTCGGTGCGGTATCCGATGATTCCTCTTGTAGGAACCTTGAACTCCATTCGGCTGTATCCCTTCTCGGGAGGCAGCATGTTGATCATCTCGGCCTTGCGCTGGCCAAGTTTCTCAATAACCGGCCCGACGAATTCCTCGGGTACATCAACAAGAAGCATCTCAACAGGCTCATGTAGAACTCCGTTGACTTCCTTAAGAATGACCCTGGGTTTTGATACCTGGAATTCGAATCCCTCACGGCGCATTGTCTCAATCAGAATGGAAAGATGAAGCTCTCCCCGTCCTTTTACAACAAAAGCCTCGGTCGTATCCGTTTCTTCCAGACGCATCGATACATTGGTCTCCATTTCACGGAAAAGACGGTCGCGTATGTGACGTGACGTGACATACTTGCCTTCCTTACCTGCAAAAGGACTGTTATTGACAGAGAAAGTCATGGATATTGTAGGTTCGTCAATATTGACGAAAGGCAGTGGCTCAATACATCCGGGATCACAAACGGTGTCCCCGATATTGATTTCCGGAATACCTGCGATGCAGATGATTTCTCCGACAGTGCCCTCCTGGACTTCCTGTCTGCCGAGTCCCTGGAAACGCATGAGTTTTACAATTCTGGCTGATTTCTGGGTATTGTCGTCAAATCCGCAGACAACAACATTCTGGGCCTGGCGGATTGTTCCGCGCTCAACGCGGCCGATTGCAATTCTTCCGATATAGGGATCTGAATCGATATTTGAAATCAGAAGCTGGAGGGGCGCATCATTATCGCCCTCCGGGCATGGAATGTATTCCAGGATGGTATTAAGAAGCGGATGGAAATCAACGGCTTCCCCGTTCTGGTATTCTTCCAGCGACATGCAGGAAATACCCAGCTTACCGGAAGAAAATACGATCGGGAACTCCAGCTGTTCGTCGTCGGCGCCAAGCTCGATGAAAAGCTCAAGAACCATATCAACAACCTCGATGGGGCGGGCGTCCGGACGGTCGATCTTGTTTATGCACACAATGGGCTTAAGGCCCATCTCAAGGGCTTTACGAAGGACAAAGCGGGTCTGGGGCATGGGACCGTCATAGGCATCCACGACCAGGAGAACACCGTCAACCATTTTCAGTACGCGCTCTACTTCGCCTCCGAAGTCAGCATGCCCGGGTGTATCGACAACATTGATGCGGAAGCCTTTGTAGCTGATCGCTGTATTCTTTGCAAGTATCGTGATTCCGCGCTCTCTCTCAAGTGCATTGGAATCCATAACGCAATCAATAATCTGCTCGTTTTCACGGTAGATGCCTGCCTGCTGAAGCATAGCGTCTACGATGGTTGTTTTACCGTGGTCAACGTGGGCGATAATAGCAATGTTGCGGAGATTTTCAATTTTAGCCATAAAAATGTGTTACCTCTTCCTTAATCCCTTATCCTTTTGTCTTATACTATTCAATTTTTTGACTTAATCTTTTTCCTTCTGGCGCAGATAAAAGCGCAGAGGAGTTCCTTCAAATCCAAAATTCTTCCTGAACTGGTTCTCCAGATATCTCTCATATGAAAAGTGCATAAGCTCCTTGTCATTAACAAAAAGAATGAATTGAGGCGGATGGGTTGCAATCTGGGTACCATAATAAATCTTCAGGTGCTTGCCCTTGTCCTGGGGTGTGGGAACCATCGCGATCGCCTCGGCGAGTATGTCATTAAGCATTCCGGTCGTGAGACGACGGCCTGCCTGTTCATGAACTTTCGTTATCAAATCGAAAAGCTTCTCGACACGCTGTCCGGTTTTGGCGGAAAGGAAAATGATCGGAGCGTATGACATATAGGAGAAACGCTCACGGATGTCACGTTCCATTGTCTCGAGCGTTCCTGTGGTCTTCTCTATCAAATCCCATTTATTGACGCACAGGATACATGCTTTACCTGCATTGTGGGCAAAGCCTGCGACCTTGGTGTCCTGTTCGGTTACGCCTTCAAAGGCATCGATTAAAATGACACATACGTTGGCACGTTCAATCGCAGCAAGGGAACGGATCATGCTGTATTTCTCGATGCAGTCGTCAATACGGCTCTTCTTTCGAAGACCGGCAGTGTCAATAATTGTAAACGTACCATGTGAATTTACGACAACAGAGTCGATTGCATCACGGGTTGTTCCGGGAATATCCGACACGATCGAGCGTTCTTCCCCGGTCATCTTATTGGAAAGGGATGATTTGCCGGCGTTAGGCTTGCCAATCAGCGCAACGCGGATCGTCTCATTTTCTTCCTCTTCGGATGTTCTTTCCGGGAAATGATCAAAAAGCGTGTCCAGAAGCTCGCCGATCCCCAGACGATGCGCTGCAGAAATCGGAAAAATATCACCGAGTCCGAGGTTGTAAAATTCATAAAGTTCCGCCGGCAATGCACCGACATGGTCAACTTTGTTGACGCAGACGACAACCGGACGCTTGGATTTCCTGAGCATGATAGCAATATCATGGTCGGACGCCGTGAGTCCGGACTTCAGGTCGCACATAAACAGGATGACATCAGCTGTCTCCATGGCAATTTCTGCCTGCGCGCGCATGCTCTTTAAAATTGTATCATCCGTTACCGGCTCAATACCGCCTGTATCAATCAGGAGGAAATCACGTTCACGCCACGTAGCCGTCGCATAAATCCTGTCGCGGGTGACGCCGGGCTTATCATCGACAATCGATACCCTCTCGCCTATCAGCGCATTAAAAAAAGAGGATTTACCGACGTTTGGACGTCCGATAATCGCAACTACTGGTTTACTCATCGCTTCTATTACCCCGCTTTGGTGATCTCTGACGCCCTCTTCGAACAAAAAGACCGGTGTATTCATCTAATGCCTCGAGAAGTCCCTCACCAGTCGGCCGGCTGATCACAACCGGAATGGAAAGTTTGTCCCTCAGCTCATTTACTGTCATATCATCAAGGAATATATCCTCGTCTGCCTTCAGGGTACAGTCCGGCAAAAATATTACATCCGGATCGCCCTTCCCTGTACTTCGGTCCTCATCGACGGCACGGACGATATCCTGTCCCGTCAAAAGACCTGTAACCGTGATCGTTTCACCAAAAAAGTGATTGACCACCGCCCTGACTTCCAACTTGATATTATAGAGCACTGCAATCTGATCCGCAAACGAATTCAGGCAGGGTTTTGCATCTACGCCAGATAGCACCATAATAAGGGGGCGCAAAGTACCGTTTTTTGTGCTTATTGCCACCTTTTTACGTTTCCTGGCAAGAAGCCCGGCTTTCATCTGCCGTAAATATTCACTGATCAGTCCGACACCGTTTTCAAGCTGCGGAAATCCTTCATACCAGGAAGGTGACGGAATCGTCCTGCCGGCCCGCAGAAAAAATTCATCTGCCGCGAAAAACACTCTCGCGCCGCGTGTTTTCTTAAAATATTTCTGCCAGCGACCCACAAGGTCCAGAACAGCTGATGCAGTTTCCCTGTTAAAAAGCGAAAGCTGTGCTAATTGGTTTTCGTCACGGAACCGCGTTATACCGACCGGTACGACAGCAATCGAACACAGGTTTGCCCCGAGGGAGGAAAGATCCGTAAGTGTTCTTTCGAGCACGTCCCCGTCGTTTAAGCCGGGACACAGTACGATCTGGCAGTTCAGAGAAATGCCGGCCGCTGTTATGCGATGCAGGCGTTCCATGATATTGCCTGCAAAGCGGTTGCGCATCATTTTTATCCTGACCTCCGGATCTGACGCATGCACAGAGACATTCATCGGAGAAAGGTGATACGAAAGAATCCGGTCAAATTCCTCTTCCGAAAGATTTGTGAGCGTCACATAGTTGCCGGTCAGAAAGGACATGCGCAGATCGTCGTCCTTAAAATACAGGGATGGGCGCAGGCCCCTGGGAAGCTGGTCAATAAAACAGAACACGCAGCTGTTATGGCAGGAAGAGCATGCATCCAGGAGAGGCTCTTCAAAGCCCATGCCCAGTTCATCATCCTCATCCTTTTCAATCTGCGCTTCGAAAAGAGATCCGTCTGTCCGGTGAAAGGTCAGGACGAGCTTCTCACTCATGACCCGCATGCGGTAATCAAAAATGTCCGAGACTCCTTTTCCGTCAATGGAAAGGAGTATATCTCCGGGCACAATCCCAAGCTCATCTGCAATGCTGTCTTTGAGCACTTCAGATATGCGTCGATTGTTTTCATTTTTAACCGCCAAAGCGTCAGTCTCCTTTACCTATGAACCAGAACATGATTCATCTCTTTGCACTCTTGTGTTCTTAGCAAACAAAAAAGCAGTGCGTCCTTATCTAAGAGATCCGCACTGCCATTCTTGAAAGCTGTCTTATCCGGCCTAAAATCAAGCCGTAACTTCGATCTTGACAATTTCCTTGCCATCCAGATAACCGCAGGTCTTGCAGACCTTATGACGCAGCATCTTCGTGTGACACTGTGGGCACTCTACGAGTCCGGGCAGAGTGAGCTTCCACGCACTTCTATGACGAGAAGTTCTTGCCTTTGACCATTTGCGTTTTGGATTTGCCATGTATCCACCTCCATCACTTACCTGTCAGAGACGTTCTCCGACATATATCGGCGCCACTCATTAAGCTGAGGCGCGAATGATATTATCATATATGACACGGACCTTTGTCAAGTAAATCTTGTATGTTTTTAATGATTTTACCCTTTATCTTCATTCTTTTCAAGACTAATCTGAATTGAGATATCATTTTGGATCGGTTCCTGGTCAGAAAGAAGCAAAAAATAGCTCAATTGGATTTGTCGATATGTTTTATTTCCCGAAAATACATCCGGCGCTTCATCAGAGACGTGCCACAATTCCTCCGGAACCGAAAGATGCTTCGTCTCGATATCCATCGCAAAATCTCCGTACGGCGTGGTAAGAAGCCCATGCGTCCTTGTTTTCGGGGAGAAGAAAAGATCAGTGGTATTGTCCCCGATGCGCTCTATGTGCAGTTCATCCTCCCGTTTATTGTATGACAGCTTGTGCAGGGATTCACATTTCTCCTCTCCTTCAGGCGGCTGCGTCCACGATACAGTCAGCTTGCCACCGGCAATTGTCAGTTCACCGGCAGCAGAGGGAGCCGACGAGTCGGACAAACCGCTTTCCAGGCTAATCAGAACCTTCATGAGTCTTCTCCCCTCAAATGTATATCTCCGTATTAACGCGTCTGGTTCCCGAAGGCCTGTCGCCGCCCAGAAAAGGAGCCGTCACTTCTTCAAACATCTGCGGGTCGTCGCTGGTATAGAATGTATGCAGAGCCTTTATATTTGACGTGTTCAAAAGAAGGTTCTCGGCAAGTACTTCCCGGACGCGCTGTGCGACACTTGCACCCGCATTGATCAGAGTCGTCCTATCGCCCATTACATCGGCTATTGTATTCGCAAGAAGCGGATAATGGGTGCAGCCCAGAATCAGGGTATCAATTTGATTGTTCTTCATATCCTTCAGATACTCTTGGGCCGCCATGCAGGCAATCTTTGAATCCCACCATCCTTCTTCTGCAAGAGACACAAAAAGAGGGCATGCAGCCTGCTCTATATAGAGATTGGAAAGGGCCGTCCGGTTATTGCCCGCCTCCAAAAAGTGCTGCGCCGCTTCTTCGACTGCGGTTTTGTACACTCCGCTGCTGACGGTAGCCCGAGTTGCAATGATGCCTATACGGCCCATATGAGTCGTTTTTACGGCCTCAAAAGCTCCGGGGGTGATAACCTCAACAACCGGCACGCCTGCCTGCCTGCTGACAGCATCAAAGGCATGTGCGCTTGCCGTATTGCAGGCAATGACGATCATTTTGACATTCTGACTTAATAGGAACCGCATATTCTGCAGTGAATAATTGACAATCGTATCATGGGATTTGGTACCATAGGGCGAACGTCCGCTGTCACCGAAATATACGGTGCTTTCACCGGGCAGAGCACTCCATATTTCCTTGAGAACTGTCAGACCGCCGATGCCGGAGTCGAAAACGCCTATCGGCCGGTTATCCGAAACTTCAGAATTCATGCCTCCCACCCCTCTGTTCATTCAATACACTCCACGCGTTTTTTATTTTCCGATTCATCCAGAGCGTACGTTACCAGTTTTTTCATCAGCTTATCAAGCGGTACGCCGGAAACTTCCCAAGCTTTGGGAAAAAGACTGATCTCCGTAAATCCGGGAAGTGTATTTATTTCATTGAGATACAGGCGGCCGGTCACCCTGTCGAGGAAAAAATCAACACGGGACAAGCCGCTCGCACCTGCTGTTTTGTATGCTTTGACGGCAAGTTTTTTGACATGCAGCATCATTTTCGGATCGAGAAGGGCGGGAAGATATACATCCGCACCGGAAGCGCTGAAATATTTTGTATTATAGTCATAAAAGGGAACGCTTGCGTCTGTTGCGATTTCACCTGCCACGGAAGCCAGTGGTTTCTCATTTCCCATGACGGCAACTTCAATCTCCCTGGCATTCACATATTCTTCCACAAGGACGGTCCTGTCATATTGAGCCACTTCCACAAGACCTTGCTCCAAAGCCGTAAGATTGTCCGCCCGCATCGTTCCGACCGATGACCCGCCGTTGGATGGCTTCAAAAAGCATGGAAAGCCTATATCGAGGGCTATTTTAGCTGCGGTCAAAGATGCATTCCGGCTGATCTGCTGACGTGTTGCAGACGTGTACCGGCACTGGGGTATGCGCGCCCTGGCAAAGAGCTTTTTGGCATAAAGTTTATCCATCAGTACTGAGGAAGCCAGAACTCCGCTGCCAACATATGGAAAACCGGAAAGTTCCAGAAGTCCCTGAAGTGCTCCATCTTCACAGTTAATGCCGTGTACGGCAGGGAAAATAACATCCGGAACTTCGCCGCCCGCAGCTGCTACGATAAAATCCCGGACTGATGCCGGACTTTCACCTTGTATTGTCGAAAAAGAAAGACGGTCAGACCACTTCATGTCGCGGATATCTTCATCCGTGCCGTCGAAGCGGCCCCAGCGCCCGTCTTTTGTGATACCGACTCGAACCACCTGATACCCTGCTTTACGCAGTCCGCTTAGAATATTGCAGGCGGAACGACAGGAAATCAGATGCTCTGTCGATACTCCTCCAAAAAGAACCAGAACTTTTTTAGCCATTATTCTTGGCCTCCCTATATGCGAATGGAAGCGCTGCAGATTTGCCAAAAGAAGACTTTTCTGCAATTTGCGCGCAAATCAGTATTTATTTTACCACGAATTCGCAAAGTCGGCGAAGCGCAGCTGACTTTACAGAAGAATTCTTTCATCAAATTTCAACTTAGGTATCGACCCGACCCATGATACTCTGATACTATGAGGGGTACAAAGTTTCTGTAATGGTGTAATAATGCCTGTATACAGAACAATTATGCGAACATTAATCCAAAGCCTCATGTAAGAGGCAGAAAGCATCAGGGAATTATGAAAAGTTTTATCGTGTCCGCCGACAAAGACGGAAAACACGTTGTCCGCGTCGCTATCAGCGAATTTGAAATGCTCACGCCTGCCATTCTACAGAAGGCACTTCGTCACAAAGATATCCGCATCAACGGCAAAAAGATCAGCGAAGACGGTCCGGTACTGACGGGAGATCATGTTGAACTTTGGCTGGCCGACGAGTGTTTTGTCAAATCGGCACCGACTGCAGGATCCGTATCAAGCCTCGCGGATTACAAAATCGTATCCGAGACCGACCGCCTTCTTGTCGTAAATAAACGGCAGGGTCTTGCCGTTCATTCCGGCAAAGGTACAGAGGGACCGGTTCTCATCGATCTTATCCGTAAAGATCAGCGAAATCAGGATATTGATCTTTGCCACCGGATTGATATGAATACAGGCGGCCTTGTACTTCTTGCCAAAGGCAAGGAGAACCTTGAACATGCGATCGATCTTTTCAAAAAAGATCTGATTACCAAGCGCTACCGCTGCCTGGTACGAGGCGTGCCAACGGACGGAGAGCCATGTGTCTGTGTCGATGACGCCATCATGAAGGAAGTACATGCTTTTCTGGAAAAACCCGGTCACGGAGACGTCTATATACACGATATCCCCAAAGAGGGTGATCTTCCCATTACTTCCCGTTACCGTGTACTCAAGGTACTCAAGAATATCGGGCCCGACAATGAGGACGTTTCCGAGATTGAAGTGGAGCTTGTCACAGGAAGAACCCATCAGATCCGCGCACAGTTCGCGCATCTCGGACATCCGATCCTCGGAGACGGCAATTACGGGCGCAATCAGTACAACCATTACTTCACCTCAAAGAACGGCAGCAAAGTGCGCTACCAGCAGCTGTTCGCAACAACGCTTCTGTTTGCCCGCATTCCGAAAGAGAACCGTCACTCCGGTCTTTCCAATAGAAAGTTCTCTATCGTCCCGATGTACGATGTCGATCTCCCGTTTACAGCGGAAGAGATCAAATAGGAGAACCGGCTAGATTGTTTTTGCAGTAACGGGGGGAACTTGCTTTGTTCAAGAAGAAGAATGATACGGAGACACATCTACCGTATTTTGGATCAACGCCGGGATTAGTAGACATATTGATAGTTGTTTTACTAGCTTTTATGGCCTTTCTATTTTTCGATCAGTGGTACGATATGGCCTATACGTCCCAGCAGTCCGGCGATCTTCTTGATCTTATTTTTGCCGGAAAGCCCTTCGATTTTTATGGATATGTAATCACACAAGGAGCTGCCGGCCAATATTTTCCACTGTTAGTTGGCAATCCAACGGTAGCTGCGGCATATAACATTCTTGTGTACATCGTGCTAGCTGTCTGGGAACTTCCCATATATGTGATTAACCATATAGTACCCATACACGCTTATGAACTGATGCTGGGATTGTGGAGCCGGATGCTTGGCATAATTTTAATCGGCGTGTGCTACAGGCAGTTCACCAGACTTTCAGAAGACATTATGTCCGATAGAAATAAGGCAAAATGGGCAGGATACTATTTTTTAAGTTCCCCTCTCATCATATTTTGTGTAATTATCAGGAATCAGCTTGATATTATTCCCGTACTATTGATTATTCTGGCACTCAGACAATATTTCAAGAAGAATTTCATATCTTTCTGCCTGTTGATGTCCGTGGCAAGCTGTTTTAAGATGATGCCCTTCTTTATTGTTATTCCCCTTCTTTTTCTTGCTGAGAAAAGAATCGGGAAGCTTGTTAAGTACATCGCAGCCTCTCTGTCCATTTATGCAGCAACTAATATTATATGCTATCTGGCAGACCCCGGATATTCACTCACGCAGGATATGATAATGAAGTCCGATGCATTTTCGAAGTATATCTTTAAAGTAATTATCCCGGGTGGAGACTCAAATACCAGTGTCTTCCTACTGATTTATTTTCTAATCTGCGTTATCGCCTATGTCGTCAGACCTATGGAAAAGGATCTCCCTTTTTATGCCATTCTGTTTGGTTTTTCATCTCTGTCTGTATTTTTCCTGTTCGTCAAGTGGCATCCGCAATGGGTACTCCTGCTTCTGCCTTTCATCGTTCTTCTTGTTTTTTCACTAATGGATTTCGAATTTGGTATCCTTTTGGATATTTCGCTGATTACTGGATTTCTGCTGATAAATATATTACTTCATCCCATATGCAATGTTTTTGCATATTCAATTTTTTGCACAATCACGAATACCCAATATGTCCCGCCCGTTAGCTCCGACCCGATTTACACATTCTGTATGGATCACGGCATTACGACAATTATACCTTCCACATTGTTTTTTGCCGGTATTGTTGCCCTCATTTTGGTTGCCTTTTTGAATAACCGCAGTAAATCGACGAAGATTAACAGTTCTTTTGACAACAGCTTCAAAATCCATCGGGGATTGCTGTATGCACGGACTGCAATCATTCTTATATATATGGTACCACCGATTGTGAGCTACTTGAGTCATCCGATCGTCTGACCTGGAATTATTCAGGTGTTCCCATATTCCATTACCGACCGGCTGTATAGGGCAATGCCTTGGTTGGCGTTGGGATGAATGTGGTCAATTATATATTTTGAGGTTATTTCCTTCGTAAGAACTGCGCAAATAGCAGGGTTGGGATCAATATACACATATGTATTTTTATCACAATAACTTTTCAGAGCATTACCGTATTCAATTAAAAGTGCATCCCGTTCTTCATTCGACACTTCAGTATAGAGGTCGTTATCGAGCGCAAGCCACGGGCTGACAAATACAAATTGCGCTGCCGGATTCGCCGCCTTGATTTCATTAACTAACGAATTGATGTTTGCAATATACCTGTCCGCATCCATTGCACATGTCTTCTCATCCCTGTACCGCACATCGTTTGTGCCGATAGCGACGACATACACATCTGCGTCATGTGCCTCAATCACCTGTGAATTTGCCAGCAACGTCCGGGTCGTCGCGCCTCCCCACGCCTCGCGGCTTACCGCAACATCCGGGAAAGTCTGCATGAGTGGTTCATACCACCCATACCCTCCATTTTTACTTCCTGCAGTAAGACTGTCACCAACAAAGCAAACGGAGGAGGAACCGCTGATAAGCTTATACAGTTCCGTTCCCTTCATCTCATCTGTTATTTTCAAAGCAGCCGCCGGCTCTCTTACATAGCCCTCCGGGAACAGATAATACCGTTCCTGCGCCTGATCCAGCGTCAACTTAGCTCCGAGCATGACGGAGGTGACTGTTGCCTGAACCGCCCTGACCCGATCCATCTCATATGTGCTGATTTGTTTCCGCAAATCCGTATCGGTCAGGATATCATAGATGGGAAGCGCCCTGTATATCCCGTCAACAGGCGACTCGGTCCACATGGGGATCACACCGGCACAGATTATCCTGCCGGTTACCGGATCCAGATAGATTTCAGTGATCGCAGTGGCATCCCCGTCGTCTTCCGTGTAAGAATTAACGAAATTACCGCTGCAGTTGACAATCAAGGCCTGCCTTGGGGTTCCGTCTTCATCTGCGGCCGTAAGAAATTCAACCGGCTGAACGGCATGGGAATGGTCGCCCAGAATCAGATCCGCCCCAGCAGCAACAAATATATCGTTCCAGGCGGCCTGATACGTGTCAGTCACATGTGAGAATTGTGTGCCCATATGAGGCATTACCAGAATCACATCTGGTTTACTCTCTTTGGCACGTTCAAAATCACTGATGACGCTTGCCTTTACTTCATCAAAATACTGACTGGACGGATCTACGAGAATTGATGTTATGAATGTATTCTCATTCAGGAAATAGTCTTCCTCATAATTGTTGACTCCGAATGTATAGGAAAGAACGGCAATCTTCAGTCCGTCCACCGTAAGCATCTGCACGGTATTTTTCTCATCTTCATTTCTATACGATCCGGTATGGCCAAGCCCTGCCGCATCAAGAACATCAAGCGTTCTCATCGCACCCGCTTCACCCTTATCCAGAACGTGATTATTCGCAGTTGTTACAAAATCAATGCCCGCATCTTTTATGGCAGCTGCAAATGAATCAGGGTAATTCAGGGACACGGATAATCCGTCATCATAATTTCCTGTGGAATAGCCGCTCTCTGCGCCTGCCGAAGGTCCCTCGTATACCCCGATTGCCAGATCGGCTTTGGACAGATATCGACTTGCATAGGTGAACTTCGGACTGAAATCATATTCACCTGTCTGATCGGAATAGGCTGATCTGACCTGATTCTGCAAAAGAATCAAATCACCGACAAATGCAATTGATAAGGCATTTTGAATATCTGCTGACTGTTTGTCAGACAGCACGGGATATTCAGCTGTCGCTATTACTTCATTAGTCTGATCTGTATCTTGGAAAACCGTTTGCATCAGGGGCAGAATCAGAACCAGAATCATCACAAGAACCATAGCATATCGAAAAACAACTTTTTTATGTGTGTTTATTTTCCCTGTTGAATCATATATCATATCTGTAATTCTGTTTATCATTGAATTAAGTACTCGTGATACAGTGTCTGCCCCCAAAATAAGAAGTGTCACGATACATGCAAATGAAGCAAAAAGAATATATAGCAAAGTGAATTCCTCTGCCGGTAAAATCCGCACATAAATGAGCGTAATAATTCTGTGAAGCACATAAATGAGCCTTTTGCATTATCCCAATATGCACTTCGATTACTGCTGATCGATTCGGTCATAGCATACAGAACTCCGTCCTATAGAATGCTGAAAGCAGATCAGATGATCGTTTTTACCTTCCCGATAATTTTAGCAACTACTTCTTCAACGGTAAGTTCAATCACTTCCCCGGCAGCACGTTCCTTATACTCGACGATTCCCTCGGAAGCCTTACGGCCAACCGTTACGCGCAGAGGAATACCAATCAGATCGGCATCCTTGAACTTAACGCCGGGACGTTCCGAACGATCATCAATCAGAACCTCAATACCGGCTTGCTGCAGCCTGTTGTGAATATCTTCTGCAACAGTATTGATCAATTCATCCGATGTGTTGGTAGGAATGACAATCGCATGATAAGGTGCTGCAGCCAGCGGCCAAATGATACCGTTCTCATCATAATGCTGTTCAATGATAGCCGCAAGCGTACGACCGACACCGATACCATAACAGCCCATGATCATCGACCTCTCCTGCCCGGCCTGATCAAGAAATTTACAGTCCAGGGCATCAGAATATTTTGTCCCCAGCTTGAAGATATGCCCAACCTCTATCCCGCGGCACGTCTCAACAGGCGCACCGCATTGGGGGCACGGATCACCGGATACAATCGTACGGATATCGACAATTCTCGTTGGTTTGAAGTCGCGGGAAAGATTGACATTCTTCAGGTGATAATCAGTCTCGTTGGCGCCTACGATGAAATTGGTCATCAATGCGACCTCGTTGTCCACAATCAGTTCCGTCTCTTCCTTAAGGGCAACAGGGCCTGCAAAACCCACGGCAGCGCCGGTTATACGCTCAACATCAGCAAAGCTTGCCAGTATAAGCTCATTAGCATCGAATAGATTGGAAAGCTTTGTCTCGTTAATCTCACGGTCACCTCTTACCATAACGGCAACTATTTTGCCGTCGATGGAATACAGGATGGTCTTAACAAATTCTTTGGAGGGTGCATTCGTGAAATCCATCAATTCTTCGATCGTATGCACATTCGGTGTGTATATTTTTTCGGGTTCAAGAAGAGCGGAAGACATGGTCGTCTCCGGTACTATACAGACGGCCTTCTCTTCGTTGGCAGCATATCCACATGCAGGACAGTATGCAATGGCATCCTCTCCGACAAGGGATTTAACCATAAATTCCTGAGAGCCGGAGCCGCCCATTGCGCCGGAATCGGCATCAACCAGAATATAATCAAGACCACAGCGGTCAAAAATGCGGCAATATGCCTCATACATAGCCTTGTATGATATATCAAGCCCCGCCTCGTCTGCGTCGAAGCTGTAGGCATCCTTCATAACAAATTCACGGGCACGCATCACACCGAAGCGGGGGCGTTTTTCATCCCTGTATTTGTGCTGAATCTGATATAGTGTAACAGGCAGCTGACGATATGATTTGATATTATCCCGGACTGTCTCGGTAAAAGGTTCCTCATGTGTCGGTCCGAGGCAGAACTGCCGTCCTCCCCTGTCCTGCAGGCGAAACATTTCCTGTCCGAATTTATCCCAGCGGCCGGAAGCCATATAGACTTCAGCCGGTAAAATTGCCGGCATAATTAATTCCTGTGCACCTGCCCTGTCCATTTCCTCACGGACAATGTTCTCGACTTTACGATACGCCCGGTATCCTACCGGCAGAAATGAATATATTCCCGATGCAATCTTCTTCATGAGTCCGGCACGAAGCATGAGCTGGTGACTGACAATTTCAGCATCGGATGGAATTTCTCTTTGAGTCGGCATAAACAACTTGGAAATACGCATATTTTTATCTCCTGATCTTTGGTTAATGAACATAAGTGAGTATACTTTTTAGGCTTCACAATGTCAAACTGAGAAAAGGCAGCTTCAGGTTACACAGACAAAGTGAAATACTGTCAGATATCCAAGATAATTTCTGACAGTGAAGGAGTCTTAATCTTTATATCCTCTCCCTGATATTGCCGCGTAATATGCATTCTCATCTTCCCTCGCCGTAAGAATCAAATAGAAATCATCAGGCAGGTCAAGTATCTTTGCGGAGAAAATATCCAGGCTAGAAAATGATAATAATTTCGGAAGGAAAACCCCCTCGCGCTTATCGTCGTAGGTCCTTTTCAAACCAACAGGATCCCAGTATATTAAATGGTCTGTCTGATTTGGATCACCAATCAAATATATCTCACAACTGTCGGTATCAATGGTCACAAATTCGCTGCTCATATCTGGCTCAATCGTAATCATCGCTTTTTCCAGCAAATCGTCATAATAGACGTATGTACGGTTGTATACAAACATCTCCCCGATATTGGTCAGTTCCATAAAACTGTATTCCCCGGTCGGAGAATAAATATATTCGTAACCAATATCAATTTTGTGGTTACCTAAAGACAAGGATGGATCCATATTAAAGTAATTTTGCAGGAGAAATAATACAATTACCCCACCCATTACAATTCCTGCAAGTGTTTGACTCTTCCAGATATACGAAACCGTCCATACGCAGATAAGACTGGCAGGAAGTGCAAAGAATACATTATATCGAGGGCACATAGTCGTGATAAATAAGCAGGAGAAAACCATATATATTATTGTGCTTACCGCTATTCCAGCAGCAAGAGCGATGTCAGTTGATTCTCCGGTCAAATTCAACTCAGCACCTCTGTGTATTCGGACAATACACAAAATGATGGCAGAGATAGTTAGTAGTGTGATGACCCACAAAAAATTAGTGAAAACAAATTGTGACATCCTAGCCGAAATGTACCCGGCATTAAATCCAAAACAGAAATAACTGTTGTTATCCCATCGGAAAGGTGATGCACCGGTATTCAACTGACCATATGTAAGTGCCTTCTGTACAAGGGCTCTGTAAAGAAAAAGTGTCGGAGCTACACCATAAAGTACAAATCTCTTGGGAAACAGATAACGCTTTAGCTTTGCAATATAGTTCCTCCCTCAACGTTACCTGTACGAATAAGAATAGCAGGAATAAGAAACGAGGCTGCAAAAAGAATTCCTGTTTCCTTCGAAAAAATTAGAAGAAGCGATAAAAATGCTGCCAGATAGTCAAGCTCTTCCGCAAAAGCATATATTAGGATTACAAAAAACATCAGAGTAAAATAATCCGGGTTAATATGTGAGAAGAGACCCAATAAGTAGGGGCAGAAGGCAAACACTCCGGTTCCTGCCGCTTTTAGCCACGCGGATTTATCTGGGAAGATCCATCCAAATATTTTATACAGACAAAAAATAGCAATAATGGTAAGAAGAAGTGTAACGCCGTACACCCCAACCGCCTGTCTTGGAAACAGCATCTCTCCGGTGCCGATCAAAAGCGATGTCCCTTGCATGGAGTGAGTAAAAAAAGTGAATGAGGAAACTAGAGAATCAGGAGCAAATGTAAAGTTCTCTGTCGCAGTAATCAATGCATCATAGTAAAGTCCTCCATCATAACGGGGAACAGACGTGAACTGCAACGCAGCCAGAATGGAAAACACACCTGCAACCACTGTAACTGGCAAATATGACAAAATCTGCTTCTTTGATGATCTGCCATTTGTGCGTTGATCTTCCGCAATATAGAATTTTCGATTATTGCGGTATGTACAAAAGTCTCGCAATGAAAGTATTATCATCATCAACAGGCCGGCATTTAAGATGAAAAGAAGAATTGTGACCATATAAACAGAAAGATTGATCCTTCCACGATATACAACTGCGGCATCAAAAAAGAAGGTAACCGGAGCAAGGATAATTGCAAATTGAGTCAGGGAAAGAAATCTTTTATGTGCACTTGTTTTTTCCATGCTGCTCATCTGCCAGTTACCTTTCATATAATAATAAATTCTACGATGGTTAATTGTATGGCATGTGGCTGCAGACTTCAATACCTGACCCCGAACTTAAATTGAACATATAGTCAACATATAATCCTTTTACAGTAATTTATTCCTGATTGAATTGCGCTGCTTCTCCAAAATGGCTGTCAGAATCATGCCCATCAAAATGCCAACGGCTGCCTGTCCCAGGTTGGGGATCACTGATCCGGCTGCAGCAGCCGGTCCGTACATAAACGGAAGCGATTCATATCCAAAGTATCCCGCAATCATAATCACCTCGGCCAGCGAAAATGCGATGATCTTTCTCATGATTGAAATCTTCTCATTTTTCAGAAGGAATCCTGCAGTAAGTCCCATGAGGCCTTTTATGATAAAGGTTGCCGGTATATAGATCGGATAGCCGGCCAGCAGATCCGCCAATGCGGACCCGATAGCAGCCGGGAAGAATGCGGCCGGTCCGAGAAGATACGCACCGACCAGAATGAATCCATCACCGAGATTCGCGTAACCGATACCGGTTGGAATTTTAAATAATTGTGTTGCCAGAAGAATAAGAGCCGAAAACAGACCCGCAAAAGTTATTCTGAGAATAATCTTCAAAGCAGATCCGGACCGCGGTTCAATGCTCTTTTCTATAGTCTTCATTTCATTAGTCTTCATTTCATTAGGCTTCTTTTCATTAGGCTTCTTTTCATTAATGGCATTATATTTCATATCCCTGTCCATATGTTTTCCCTCTGTTTCACTTGATGTTGCTATTTTATCGGGATTTTGGTACCATTAAAAGTGTCAGTTTTGAATATATCGAAGGTATCAGATTGCAGAGAGGAAATGATTATGTATTTACCGGTACTAGACAATGACTCCGCCTCGTCTTTGTATATGCAGATTTACGATGGTCTCAAGCAGGACTTGATCTCAGGACTTGTTCCGGCCGGTACACGCCTTTCCTCCAAAAGACTCCTTGCCTCTCAGTTAGGCGTCAGTGTCAATACGGTTGATTCGGCCTATCAGCAGCTGGTTTCAGAAGGATACCTTGAAGCGCACGCAAAAAGCGGATATTTCGTCTGTGATCTGGGTGAAAATATCTCCCGGGCGGAGGCTTCCGTGAATGCATATTCTGATTCCGGCACAGCAGTATCCGCAGATACGGATTATGCTGCCGGCAGCAAGTCATCCGTTATTGATTTTTCACCGAACGGAGTTGACCTCTCGGCCCTGCCGCTTTCCAAAATCAAAAAAACGATACGCGATGTGTTCGAAACGGCCGGTGTGCAGGCTTTTGCGGGTTGTGATCCGCAGGGGGCAGAGGTTCTAAGGAACGCACTTTGCAAATACCTCCGCGAGTCCCGCGGACTTATTTGCCGCCCGGAACAGATCATACTCGGTGCGGGTACCGATTATATTCTCCAGCTCCTTATACAGATCCTTCGTTCCATGCATGATGTCATGACTGTAGCAATGGAAAATCCGGTATACAACAAGGCATATCAGATTTTTACCGGCCTTCAGGTTACGGTTGAACTGATTCCGCTGGACAAATCCGGCATCCATATGGAAAGCCTTTCGGCGAGCCGTTCGAATATCGTATACACAACACCATCCCATCAGTTTCCCCTCGGAATCATTATGCCGGTCAACCGCCGTACCGAGCTTTTGGCCTGGGCATCTGCAGTACCGGGCCGCTACATCATTGAAGATGATTATGACAGTGAATTCCGTTATGCAGGACGTCCGATTCCGGCAATCAGCGGTCTGGATGCCCAGAATACTGTTATTTATCTGGGAACATTTTCCAAGTCGATCGCTCCGTCCGTGCGAATCAGCTACCTGGTTGTGCCTCCTGATCTTCTAAAAGCATACAAGAAGAATCTATCCTACTACAATACGACAATCAATCACCCGGACCAGCTGATCCTAGCAAAGTTTATTAATAGCGGGGATTTCGAGCGGCATATTAACCGTATGCGCACAACGTACCGGAGGAAGCGTGACCTTTTCGTGCAGGCGCTTGCGCCTTACAAAGACAAGCTTCTGATCAGCGGAACCGATGCCGGGCTTCATCTTCTGTGCTGTGTGAAAAATGGTATGACTGAAGAGGAATTAGTTGGGAACGCGAAAAATGCCGCGACAAAAGTCTACGGCATTTCTTCGTACTATTTATTTGATAAAACAGGGATAAGACCTTACTTGTCCTTCGCTCCCAAAAGTACCGTTCTTCTCGGCTATGCAAGCCTCACCGAAGAGCAGATCATTGAAGGGGTATCCGCCCTCGCGCGTGCCTGGCAGCTTTAGGATCAGACTTTCTTAACGAGCTTTTCTGTTTCCTTTGCAATCGCAAGTTCTTCGTTTGTCGGGATAACAAGGACCTGTACGCCTGACACAGCAGCAGATACGTTCATTTCCACGCCTCTTGTTTCCATATTCTTTTTCCTGTCAATTTCAACGCCCATGAACCCAAGTCCTTCGACGGCACCCTCGCGAATCTGATATGTATTCTCACCGATGCCTGCCGTAAATACGATCGCATCAACTCCGCCCATCGCGGCTGCATAGGAACCGATGAACTTTTTGCACTGGTATATAAAAATGTCCAGGGCAAGGCGGGCTCTCTTGTTTCCTTCTGCTGCTGCAGCATATAAATCGCGGAAATCGGAAGACACGCCGGAAATACCCATCACGCCTGATTTTTTATTCATCAGGCTGTTTACGCCCTTCATATCAAGGCCTTCTTTTTGCATTAGGAAGGTCACAATGGCAGGATCGATATCACCGCATCTCGTGCCCATGCAAATACCGGCAAGAGGTGTAAGCCCCATGGATGTATCAACGCACTGCCCGTTCTTCACAGCGGCGATTGAAGAACCGTTGCCGAGGTGGCATGTGATTATTTTGAGGTCTTCCAACGGTTTGCCCAGCATGGCTGCCGCGCGCATGGCTACATAGCCGTGTGATGTTCCGTGGAAACCATAACGGCGGACGCGGTATTCTTCATATAATTCGTAAGGAAGTGCATACATGTAAGCTGCAGCAGGCATGGTCTGATGGAAGGCCGTGTCAAAAACCGCAACTTGCGGGACACCCGGCATAGCGGCTTCGCATGCTTCGATACCGATCATATTGGGCGGATTATGCAGCGGTGCAAGATCAAAACAGGCACGGATAGCACCTTTTACAGAAGGTGTGATGATGACGGAGTGCGCAAATTTCTCACCGCCGTGAACAACACGGTGACCGACGGCATCAATCTCCATCATGGAGCTGATCACGCCGAGATTCGGGCTGGTAAGAATCTCGAGGACTTTTTCAACAGCTTCCTTGTGATTCGGAAGATCTTCATCGATTGTTACTTTAGGCTGATCACCTTTTGTATGAATAATACATGCATTGTCAAGACCGATTCTTTCGGCTCCGCCCTTTGCCAGGACTGTGCCTGTATCAGACTCAAAAAACTGATATTTAAGGGAAGAGCTGCCTGCGTTAATGACCAGAACTTTCATGTGTGACTCCTTTTTTGACTCTCCGGCAAAGAAGCCGTTCGCACGGCTTCTTCTGGCGCTTTCGCACGATTTTTGTCGGTTCAGCCCCGTTTACTATTGTTTTTCTTCTATTCATAGGACTATTTCTTTTATTCGTTTGCCGGGCGTTTTACTTTATCGCCTGAACAGCGGTAATGGCTGCGACACCTACGATGTCATCTGCGGAACATCCGCGGGACAGATCGTTGACCGGTGCAGCAATTCCCTGTGTGACAGGTCCGTATGCCTCTGCTTTTGCCAGGCGCTGGGCAAGTTTATATCCGATATTACCTGCATCAAGGTCAGGGAATATCAGCACATTGGCTTTGCCGGCAACAGGGCTTCCCGGAGCTTTACTGTTTCCGACGGAAGGGACGATCGCAGCATCAAGCTGCATTTCACCGTCCAGGTTCAGTTCCGGGGCCTTCTCTTTTGCAAGACGCGTAGCTTCCACAACCTTTTCCGTCAGGATAGAATGAGCGGATCCGTAGGTCGAGTAGGAGAGCATGGCAACATTCGGTTCAATACCGGTAAGCTGCCTGAAGCTTTTGGCAGAAGAAAGTGCGATTTCGGAAAGATCATCGGCACTCGGGTTCTCAACGAGTCCGGAATCACCAAACAGGAAGACGCCGTCGGCGCCGTATTCACAGTTGGGAACAATAATCATGAAAAACGCAGATACAAGCTTTGTGCCCGGAGCCGTTTTCAGTATTTGCAGGGAAGGGCGCAGAGTATCGGCCGTACTGTGGCATGCACCTGAAACCATACCGTCTGCAAGGCCCATTTTAACCATCATGACGCCAAGATAAACCTCGTCCCTCATAAGTTTTTTGGATAATTCCCTTGCCTCTTCGATCGTTGCAAACTTCTTTTTTCTAAGCTGCGCAAATGCCTCGACATACTCGTCGTACTGCGGATAATTCTGTGGATCAACAAAAACAGCCCCTGAAATGTCCCATTTCCCGGCGCTGCCCATTAATTTTTCTTTGTTTCCTATCAGGATAACTTTTACAATACCACGTTCGATTAACTTCGCTGCTGCTTCAATGGTACGCGGGTCCTCCCCCTCGGGAAGTACAATTGTCTTATCAGCCGCTTGGGCCTTCGCTATAATTGTGTCAATAAATGCCATGAAAACATCCTTCTTTCTTTCTTTGAACTCGTATACTACGGTCATAAGTATAAAGAAAAAACAATGGCTAGACAATGGAAAAACAAGTGTTTTTACAAATTGCTCTTCTTTTATTCAGCAGCAATGTAATTTTGCTGCAAAATTACACGTCTATCGATGAAACAAAACACACAGAACTATACTCCCAGCAGTGCCTGGAGGTTATCCTTCGCATAAACGGCCACCCTTGCATTATCCAGCTGCCTGAAGATTGCACTCCTGGCTGCGCTTGCAGTATTAGTTGCAAGATGCCCTTCAAGACAGCCAAGTGCTTTACTGTATAGTTCCGAGTCGTTGGTTACCCTTGCAATCTGCAGCAAAATACCATAAGACTCGACGGATTCAACATTTGAGGATGCCTGTCCTGACAGCAGGTCATAATCCTGATAAAGCGTCCCCTCATTATATAGCTGCTCTTTAATCCACAAAAGTGTCTTCTGCGGTACCTCTCCGGCTTCAGCCAGATGCAGTGCTACTTTGAGGGACAAGGCAAGATCAACCTGCGCCTTATCTCCGTTATAGAATGCATATCCGGCTGAACTCTGTGTGTAACCTACTGCAAAAAGCGGCAGGCCATCTGAAATCATTGCACCCGAAAGAATAGCAAGCGCCTTGTCATACATCGGCTGATATTTGCTGTCTGTACTGCTGAGAATACGGAATACTTCAAGGTCCAGTGATGCAAGTGTAATCGTCGTAACGGTATCGGCCGGTGATATTTGTCCGTCGGCTGCCGGTGTGGTATCCGGATTTAACCCGATCGGAGTGGGCGTCGCTAAAGCAGTAATAGTCAGATCCTCTGAAAACGCAGCATCTGCAGAGTATAGGATCGCCGCCAGGTTTTCGATCCGCGACCAGTCGGATAACTGCCCCCACTTCTGATAGTATTCCAGAAGCGCCCTCAGATATCCAATGGTAGCCTCCATCGAATAGGCAGACATGGCCGGTAATTCTTCATGATCGGCTTTGGCGGGAAACACCGGCTGCGGTATCTTAAATGAACTGATTTCCGAGATCTTCCTTGCCGGCACAAGATACCCGTTATCCGATATAAAATACTTTGCAATCGCATTTTCAAGGGCCTGAGCAGAATTCTTATTTCCCCTTGCCACATAGCATCGAAGCAGATTTACCTGGTCCTGCGCAGTAATATATTCGGACTCAAGACTTGTAACACTACTGATGGATCCAGGCAGCACATACCAGCTGACAACAAAAGGCGAGGTTTTCGTCTGATCCCGCAGAAGTGAGAGTGTCCGGGAAAGCATATCGGATTTCACGATTTTTGTGTCTTTTGAAAGGGCGGCAATTTCCGCACCGGCAGTACTCACCTTGACCTGCACATCCCTCCTGTTATAGAAAAACCCTGTCAGGTACATAGTCAATAATACGGCTCCTGCGGCAAGGATCAGTCCGGCTGCAATTAGGATATAGATCTTTCTGAATCCTTTTTGTATTGATGTCCGTCTATTTGATCTGCTTTTCATGCCAATCCTCCAAAGGGACCTGATGATGCGCCCGATTCACGGACTATCATAATCAAAACAATCCGTGTAGAATAATGTTAATACAATTATATTCCAAATCGCATCCCACAGGCTGATGTCCCTCCTATTTTATCACATTCAACCGAAAAGGCAGGTGTATTCATTCATGAAAGCAATCGGAATCATTGCCGAATATAATCCATTCCATGCGGGTCATGATTATCAAATCAAGAAGGCCCGTGAATTTTTCGGTGAGGATACAGCTATCGTGGCTGTTATGAGCGGCCCTTTCGTACAGCGGGGAGAACCCGCCCTGGCAGGTAAATGGGTACGTGCACAAGCTGCACTCAACTGCGGAGTCGATCTGGTCATCGAGATCCCGTTCACATATTCGTGCGCCTCAGCCGAACGATTCGCGCATGGTGCGGTATGTCTTCTTCAGGCAACCGGAGTCGTAACCGATCTTTATTTCGGATGTGAAAGCACCGACCTTTCCCTGCTGACTGCTATGGCCGGTATACTGTGCGAAGAAGGCCCGGCTTACACGTCAGCTTTAAAAGAAAACCTTAAGGAAGGTCTCTCCTATGCCAAGTCGAGGGAACTTGCGCTGACAGGATGTCTTTGGGCTTCAGAAAATAAAGTTTTTGCAGGAGAATGCGCAAGCCTGCTCAAAATGCCAAATGCCATTCTCGCACTTGAGTATCTGGTCGCCCTTCGGAAGACCGGTTCGTCAATAAAGCCGACCGCCCTCCTGCGTTCCGGCGCCGGATACCACGACATCTGTCTGGAAAGCCCTAACGCTAGTGCTGCTGCACTCCGTAACACTGTTACAAAGGCAAGCAACGCAGGGATTTGCGGTGTTTCTTCACTAGCCGGGCTGCTCGCAGGCAAGATGCCTCCGGAGTCCCTTGCCCCGCTGTTGTCCGAGTGGTCAAATGGTATCAGGCCTATCCTCCCCGCTGATTTTTTGCCGGAATCCATCCTTGCCCTGCGCACGCATACGACCGAACAACTCGACCGGATGGCTTACATGGGCGATCAGGTATCACGCAGGCTCAAAAATGCGGTCTCCGGTCTTCGCAGCAGCTCAAAAAAGGATTTACCGGAGTCATTTAAAACCTTATCCGACACAAAAAGATATGCGGGAACCCGTATTAACCGTGCATTGATCTCCCTTTTATGCGGTCAGACAGCTGATGACCTTACCGCACTATCCACTCCTGAGTATCTTCGGATTCTCGGGTTTTCCGACCGTGGAAGGTATCTGCTTCGTCTGATGCGCAAGACGGCTGCGCTTCCGCTTATTGATAAGGCGTCGGATTTCCTGGAATACGGCCATAATGCCAAATTAGTCCGTATGGCGGAACTCGATCTCATAAGTGCTGAAATATGGGGGCAAAAAGCCGGATATATTTACGGAGACGAATATGAAAGAACTGTAATCCGGATCAAGGGGAAAAAATAGAGGAATGGGGATATCCTTCCCGCCCGAAGATTTCCGGCAGCGCCTGCAAAAGGCCGTTCTGCGGATATTCTGCTTCCCTTGCGTTCGGATGCTCTTTTGCGGTACAATATTTTGATACGTTTTGAAATTCCACTGAATAGTACTTGAGAAATGGGGGATCATATGATGACCGGTAATGTTTTTGATACTTTAGAAGCCCGCGGATATATCTCACAGGCAACGCACAGAGATGAAATCTATGAGAAATTATCTAAGCCGGGTGTTTCTTTCTATATTGGCTTTGATCCCACCGCAGACAGTCTGCATGTCGGCCATTTTGTCCAGATGATGGTGATGAGCCATATGCAGCAGGCCGGGCATCACCCGATAGCCCTTATGGGCGCCGGAACGGCTATGGTAGGCGATCCGAGCGGCCGCACCGATATGCGCCGGATGCTGACTGTTGAGACGATCCAATACAATGTATCGCGATTCGTGAGCCAGATGGGTACGGTTGTTGATTTTACTAACGGTCGTGCGAGCCTTGTCAACAATGCCGATTGGCTCCTAAAATTGAATTATATTGAGTTTTTACGTGATATCGGGCCGCATTTTTCAGTTAACCGTATGCTTACTTTTGACTGTTACAAGAATCGCCTTGAGAAGGGCCTGTCTTTTCTCGAGTTCAATTATATGCTGATGCAGAGTTATGACTTTCTATACCTGTACAAGAATTACGGCTGCACACTGCAGCTTGGCGGAGATGATCAATGGTCTAATATTTTAGGCGGCGTCGAGCTGATTCGAAGGAAGGAACAAGGGGAAGCTTTCGGGCTCACTTTTACTCTCCTGACCACAAGTGAAGGCAAAAAAATGGGCAAGACCGCCAAGGGCGCCGTCTGGCTTGATCCGAACAAGACGACTCCTTATGAATTTTATCAGTATTGGAGAAATGTTGATGACGCCGATGTTATCAAATGTATGAAGCTTCTTACTTTTATTTCGCTTGACGAGATAGCAGAGTACGCGAAGCTTTCCGATGCAGCAGTCAACGAAGCGAAGAAACGCCTGGCTTTCGAAGTTACAAAGATCGTTCACGGGGAAGAACTCGCTGACGCTGTCAGGAAACAGACGGAGGATCTTTTCGAAAAAGGCGGACGCTCGGATGATATGGCTACAACGATTGTTGCAGCCGGTGACCTTGCCTCCGGAATCTCCATTCTGGATCTGCTCTGCCAGGCTAAGCTCACGGCTTCCAAAGGCGAGGCCAAACGGCTGATTGCACAGAACGGAATAAATCTCAACGATATTGTAGTCAGTGACCCCTTCTATCTGTTGACGGATAAGGACTTCTCATCCGGCGAAGCCATTATCAGGAAAGGCAAAAAGATTTACCACCGCATCCGGATTGTTTAACTCACATCCTTCACCCCGGATCCCGGAAGAAACATCTGTTGAGTAGAGTGCAGCATCACGTCTGCCTGATCGTTATAAATATTGAAGGAGAGTGAGAAAATGCTTTCGGTCACGCGTCCTTCCGGCACACTCGCAAGACACGGGTCGGGAGATCTCTTTTATCTCCTGTTTCTGTATGTTTTTTCTGCTGCACTCCTTCTTTTATGTACACCGAACTCGCCTTTGTTTTCAACTCAGTCATGGGTTGATCCGAATGTTTATATGGATGTGGGACGCGCGATGAACGAAGGCCGCGTTCTTTACCGTGACATTTTCGACCATAAGGGCCCGCTTTTTTTGATGTTTTTCGCAGTGCTCGCCCCTTTTTCAAAATATTCACTCACGGGTCTTTATCTTCTCCAGACCGTGTGTCTTGGTACAAGCCTTGTATTTCTTTTTAAGACGGGCTGACTCTTTCTGTCCCGGACGGCCAGTCTTTTTATCTGCGCAGTCTTTCCGTTTTTTTGCTGGCCGGCTCCATCTATTCAAACGGCGGTGGTTCTCCGGAAGAAATACTTCTTCCTTGTTTTATGGGGAGCCTGTACTTCGTGGTTAAATCCTTTCTGCCCGTGAAGGAAAATACTCCCGCGAAAGTTTTGCTTCGACCGTTTTGGTTCCACGGAATTTTTCTTGGCATCGTCCTTCTGACAAAATTCGACCTGTTTGTCTTTTTTGCAGCCGGGTCAGGGATGCTTCTTCTGAGATTTCTTTTTCAGCGGGACTTGCGAAGTTTTTTCGGTGCATTTTTCCGCCTTATTGGCGGTATCCTCCTTGCTTCCCTTCCATGTACCATTTACTGGGCTGCAACGGGAAGCATCAGGGATTGTTTTGATGTTTATATCCTGTTCAACCTGACTTATGCCTCCTCCAAAGTCTCATCGGACTGGCTTTCCTCAACTACTACAGCTCTCATGATCGTTTTTATTAAAAACCTCCCCGGAATCATGTGTTCCGTCCTGGGACTGTCCGTCCTCTGGATACGGAAAATCATCTCCCGCTATGCATTCTTCACCATCTTCCTTATGTTCCTGTCTTTGTTCATTGTATCTTTTGGAACGGGAAGGGCTTACTGGTACTACTGTATTCCTTTTGTATGTTTTGCCGGGCTCGGGGAGATTGGAATCGCTGATTTTATGAGGGAGGCGTACACACAGTGGCGTATAAAAAGAAGTAAGCGAACGCAGTTAACACGTCCTGTTATGTTTCATGTTCTCAAGACAGCCGGACTGGCTGTATTATTCGCTGCAATCATTTATGCTAACGGATTCTGGCAATTGTCCTCGGTTATTACAACGGATAAATCGGGTGTTGAAAATATATGCAGTGCCCTTCTTTCGAACTGGGCAGATAGCGGCGGCACGGGGCAGCCTGACATGCTTCTTTATCACAGTCCGGAAAACGGATACTACTGTGAACTTGGCACAGCTCCGCAATATAAGTATTTTTATAGCCCCGGCGTTTCACTTGATTCCATGCCGGATTACATAAATGCCCAGAACTCTTACGTTGTTAACGGCCTTCCGGATTATATAATCTGCGCATCCCGCCTGCAAAACGGCGATTTCGGAATAACCGGGCTGAACAGCCGGTATGTTAAAATTGCAACATTCGAAAAAAATACGAAAAAGCCTTACTCGGACAGCGGGGTGTCTTACCTTATGCTGTACCAAAAAAAATGATACGCTTACATTTACTACTGTTTTAAAACTGAATAATTGCCGCACATCGAAAAAGTCCCGGAAAATCTTACGATCGCCCGGGACTTATTTTCAGATAAATTAGGTCTTTTTATGTATTTACGCCTGAACGCTGGAAGCTTTTGCAAGACGGGATTTTTTTCTGGCGGCAGTATTCTTATGGATATATCCCTTGGCAGCAGCTTTATCAAGAGTAATCTGAGCTTCCTTCACGGATACAGACACGTCTGCATCTGCTAGTGCGATGGAGGCCTTCGCCTTCTTTACCACCGTGCGAATCTCGCTCTTCTTCATCTTATTCGCAGCCGTTTTCTTCTCAGTTACCAGTACACGCTTGATTGCGGATTTAATATTCGGCATTTCCTTCACCTCCATCTGATTTATCAATTTAGACACCAAGGAATTTTACCATGATTCCTTCGGTTATGCAAGGGGAAAAAGCGGATATGCCGTCTGCTTCCTGCCTGGTTACGGTATAAATCTGCCATTTATTCCAATCCGCCATTTGCAAAATGAATTTTCTGTTCCTTGATTTTCCGGCTCAGCCAGAGAAGTTCGCATGAAATGACGGTGACCGTAATCAGCAGTGCCGCGGCATCGGCAATCGGGTTGGCGAGCCAGACTCCCTTAAGGCCGACGAATTGAGGAAGTATAAAATACAGAGGGATCAGAAGTATGATCTGACGAAGAAGTGTCATCACAAGAGATACAAATGACCGCCCGATAAATTGGAAGAAGTTGGCCGACACGATCTGGAACCCCAGGAAAGGAAGCATAAACAATACCATGCGCATTGCCTGGGAGGTAATTGCGACAAGTTCAGAGTCATCATTAAAGAGAGCGACAATTTGCCCTGGAAAGCCCTGGATCACGATACTTGAGACGATTGTAATGCCGGATACCAGAAGGATGGAAAAGAAATAAGCCTCACGGACGCGCCGGTAATTTTTTGGCGCCGAAGTTGTATCCGATAATCGGCTGGATTCCCTGTGTGATGCCGATAATGGGCATGATGCAGAACATGGCAATGGAATTGACAAGCGTCATCGCCGAAATTGCCATGTCCCCGCCCAGCTTCGCAAGCTGGAGATTTGCCGCAATCTGCACAAAAGATGCTGCACACTGCAGGGCAAAGGATGAACTTCCTATTGCGGAGATTTTGGCCAGCACCTTGATTCTGGGACGCAGGTTCCTTATATGCAGCAGAACGGGGGATTTCCCATGCGTGTAATAGAAAAACACAATGCCGAATGATATCAGCTGAGCGATGGCCGTGGCTATGGCGGCACCGCGGACTCCCATATTCAGTCCAAACGGCAGATAGAATTCCGCTCCAGCAATTTTAATGTACCCGGCCGGGAAAATGAATACCGGATCCAGAATGATATTGGAGAAAGCACCGATAACCTGTGTCATCACCGACCAGGTCGGATGTCCCACACCGCGCATCACACTGGACATGGCAAATTGCAGGGTATTGAATGTATTTACGGCCAGCAGGACATACACATATTCCATCGCAAACGGTAGTGTCATATCGCTCGCACCGAAGAGTCGAAGGAGAGGCTCTGTAAATACAAGGCCTAAAATCGTAATAATGGTTCCCGTAATAAAGGAAAATGACGCACAGTTGCCAAGCACGAGCTCGGCTTCTTCCCGTTTCTTCTCTTCAAGGCGGATCGAGATGAGTGCCGTCGATCCAATTCCGATCAAAGCCATGAAGGAAAAGGCTATTGTTGTCAGCGGCAGAGTAAGTCCGACACCGGCCATAGCAATTGCGCCGCTGTCCATCTTGCCTATCCAAAAACGGTCCACGACATTGTAAATAGCATTTACCATCATCCCGATCATTGTCGGAATGGCAAATGACAATACAAGCGACGGAATTTTCTTTTCTGCAAGCACTTTTTCACGCGAGTGCGCCTTTGAACCGCGAAGATCCGCTCCCGAAAATTCAGTGCATTCGCCGGCAGAAGCACTGTCTGTAATACTTGATTTTTCATTCATTTAAACTGCTGTCCTTCTTCCCCCGGCGGCACGGGCAATTTAGATGCTTTTTTTAATACTTCCCTATGCAGTATGCATTTGAACCCGTTTTCCGACGATGATTTTTACAAAAATAACTTACAATTTGGTATTCACAGGCAAGCACTTATGATAAAATGTGCTTATAATTATATACACGCAGGAGGTATTGTTATGGCTAATGAAGGTAATGTAAAACTATATGCTATCCTGGCTTACATTTGCCCGCTTTGGATTATCGGTTTATTGGTTGAAGAGAAGAACAATGAGCTGCTTCGTTTCCATGTTAATCAGGGTATAGTCCTGACAATCATTGGAACGATTGCATCCGCTATTACATGCGGTATTGCAAGCATTCCGTGGCTCATCTTCGCAATCATCGGTATCATGAATGCCAATAAAGAAGAAATGAAGCCGTTGCCTTTAATCGGAGGCATCAAGATCCTGAAGTGATCATCCATATACTATTTCCATCATAATGACTTATGGGTGAAGTACTTTATCGGCCTTGAGTAAATCCCGTGTGATTTCGCACATCGGAACCGACTGTATTTGTAATACGGCCGGTTCTTTTTTGTAAAAATCAAGACTCTCGCGGCATGCTTTGATTTCAACGTCCTGTGCACAGAGGTTTTGCAGGATGGTTCGGGCCGGGTGGTCCGCGTCCAGGACAAGGACGCCGCGATGGTAGAAGACAATCTCATCGGGCAGGGTAACCCGCTCGCACAGGGACTTCAGAAAGATCAAAAGCAGTTCTTCCCCATGTTTACAGTCATCCGATCCCAACTGAGCATTTGATATTGCCACAACGATCCTGCCGGGATTTCCGGATGTGCCAAGTAAGGCATATGCGGGATCAAACTCTATTTCCCTGTCTATACACTGCGTTTTTTCAAGTTCGGCGAAAGCAGCGCCGGAACCTGTCCTGCACCCGTTTCCCTTACGATTTGGCATCATGAATACCCCCTTTTTCCGACAGGAATAAAATGGCTCTGGCAATTGCAGATTTACTGCTTCCCCATGGTTTATCCTTGTTTCTGTAATCAAATTTGAGTGTGAACCATTCAAGGTCCTTTATGATTTCATCAAATCCCTCATTCTGCTGTCCGGCAAGGGCAAAGACAAATTCATTCGCCTGATTTTGCGGCAGGTATTTAGCAGCACCCCGCAGGAGGGAAGCTGTGTGGCTGAGGCAATGGTTGTTACGGGAAGTAAATAATGACCTGAATTCTGAATCCTCAAAGTACATCCATAAAAGGACATCGATGTAACGGTCCATTGTGTAGTCGATCTTATCACAGATGATGCAGGAATCCACCCGCTTTTCAATCCTGTCAGCCAGACTTTCCAGGTTTCTCTTATAATCCCGGTCACGGCCTTTCAGTAAGGTACCCTTCGCCGGGGCTGCATCTGAAAGGTCACCGCCAATATCTTTCTTTAAATCAATTACATGTGTATGCAGCATCAGCCCTAATCCCAGGCGGTTAATTTCCCTGCCGTACAGTCCGGTCAGATGCTGTCCGCAGAAGCCGGTCGAATTGGTGGTCTTCCGGACATCCGGCTCCATCAGGGATGCCCCGAGGTAATAATCAAGCGAACTGTTTTCTATATTGGCAGCAAGATCACACAGGGGGCAGCCCGATACGGACCGGTATGCATCGGTAACGGGAATCGTATATATTTTTTCTTTCATGTTGTGGTTTCTCCGATACAAGAGTTCTGGCTGTTGACATGTACAAGGCGTTTCGCACGTACATCTACGGCTACCATATTAATCGAGGAATACTCTTCAACATACCGGCCGATTCTTTCCTGCGAGGCGCGAAGCACCTCTTGGGCATTGTACCCGTAAATCAAAGCAAGATCGATACTCAGCACAACACCGTATACCCGCTTTTCAGTCTGGAATTTGATGACGTCACATACACCGGGGACTTTGCGGAGAATTATACGTACAAGATCAAGAAGTGCCTCGTCAGAAATGGAATATGATCCAAGGCTCGAAAAGGTAGGACGTACTACGGTACGCTCTGTATCCGGGGCGATTGTCTGAACGCCACGTTCTTTATCAAGGCGGCGGCGAAGGCGGTTCAAAGGATCCGAAAACTTACCGGAGAATTCATGTTTGATTTCCATGCTCGGGACCGGGATCGTATGCATGCCTTCGGTAATCCTGGTGTGTTTCGCCTGCTGCATCTCCTCCTCGGAACTGATATCTTCAATTTTGATAAGCATGGCCGGCTGGCTGAGCCAAAGGTTCCCGCAAATTTTTTCGAGCATGGCATCCGACGTCCCCAGTATCATAAGGGTGGTGGGCAAATGCTCGGCAAGGGCTCTTCTCATAACTCCGGAACGACTGGGATCAGCAAACAGGGCCTGCCTTACTGATTCAAGTTTGGTGGGAGCTTTCTTAGCGGAGGTTCCGGCGACAATACGGCTACCGTTGATCAGCAGGCCGTCATCAATAATATAGTAAATCGCATTATTCTTGGCGACCTGAATGGCACGGGTGCTTTTACCGGTACCGGATGACCCGATAAAGGCGACCACAGTAATCTGGGACAGCATTTCACGCATGACCTTCTCGTTATTTGCAGCTTCTTCAATATGCCGTTCCACGCGCGCATGTGTCAGACCGTCACCGATCCGCTCAAATCGCCGGAGCGTCGCCATCAGTTCCGGACTGCCGACACCTCTGCGCACAGTTGCAGCAGGTATCTGCGCATTTGTCTGTTCCGGTGCTTTATCTTTCGGAATTTGTATTTTTGGCAGTTCCACGTAATGTATCCTCTTGGCTGTCAGGAATAATCAAATCAATTATCCCAGTTATTGAACACTTCCTGAATATCGTCATTCTCTTCCATTTTTTCGAGCATCTTTTCAAGATTATCGATGGCTTCCGCATCAGAAACCTGTGTCCAGGTAATCGGAACGGGGCCCAGGTTGGAATGGGCAAAAGTATACCCTTTAGCTGTGAGCGCATCCTTAACAGTGTAATAATCCTGTGGATCTGTCACGACTTCATAATAGCCCTCTTCGGAAGTGAAGTCTTCCGCACCGGCTTCAAGCGCGTCCATCATTACGGTCTCTTCTTCTTCGAATTCCTCTGAATCGATAAGAATGATTCCTTTTTGCTGGAACAGGAAGGAAACACTTCCTGCTACACCCATATTTCCGCCGTGCTTATCAAAAAGATGACGGACGTCCCCTGCCGTACGGTTACGATTATTCGTCAGGGTACGTACCATAACAGCGACTCCTCCGGAACCATACCCTTCATAAATTATTTCTTCGTATTCTTCACCTTCGCCGGCGCCGGCTGCCTTTTTGATGGCGCGGTTTATATTGTCATTCGGCATATTATTCGCTTTTGCTTTGGATATAACATCCCTAAGCCGCGAATTGTTCTCCGGGTCAGCTCCGCCCTGCTTTACAGCCAGCATAATTTCCTTGGCCGACTTGGTAAAAACAGCTCCCCTTGCGGAATCTGTCTCTCCCTTTTTTCTTTTAATGGTACTCCATTTTGAATGACCGGACATAAATACCTCCCCAAAACCCGAGTTATGTTTTATCTCCTGTTATAGTAAGGGAAATGGTCCCGAAAATCAAATTATAGTATGGTCCCCGGAAAAATTACCACCCCGGCCAAAGCAGCGGCGGCAATTACAATTCCAAGGTACGGAAGGAATATATCCTGATTTCTGACTGTCCGAACTGCAGCATAGGCAAACAGGCCCGGAACGGCTGCAGGAAAACCGATTGTCGTAGAAACAGCAATGAAGAGTAAATCACTTGTGCGGATTGTTCTCCCCGATGGAGCAAAGTAACCTCGAAATGACTTCCCGGTGAATATATCCCCAAAAAGCACACGTGGAGACCGCAAGTCAAATGGTGTGAAAATAATGAGCAGAAAAACGATCACAGCAGAAAGTAGAAAGGATTGGGCTGCGGATCGGAGAATAGGCAGCAATGTCGGCAGATCAAAAAAACAAAGTATCACACGTATGGGCAACAATGCAAAAACACTGGCCGATAACCGGAACATTCCGGTCTTATGGTCTTTTTGAATCATCATGGAAACAATAACGATTGCAGCGAGGGCCAATAGAATTATGAGCGTCATAAATCTAATAATATCCGGTGCCGATGCTGCAGGCAGGTAGAAGGAATCTCTTCGCTGCCAGGCTAGACCTGCAAAAATAAGACCGGTCAGAAATTCAATTTTCGCATAACGGGATGAAATCGGCGATCCGCAGTACCTGCATTTCCCTTTCAGTAATATCCAACTGAAGAGAGGGACAAGATCAGGTGCACCCAGCTCATGTCCGCAGCTCATACACATCGAATGTCCTTTTACGATAGTTCGTCCTTCAGGAATCCTATATATACATACATTAAGGAAACTGCCGATTACAAGACCAAAAACACCAAAAAACAGAGTGTTAATTATTTGAAAAACCAGTAACACGTCCATGTTTGCCCTCGCTTTATCCAATGTGTTCATTTTACCATATTGTTTCCTGTGATTACGGTGCGAATTCATTTTGCCGGGACATATCTATTGTTTTATCTATATTAATCAACTTGTTCACAAATAATTAAGAAATTAACAGGCTGTGTATTTCGCAAAATGTTCTTTTCTTTATCCAATCGCGTATAATATGAAGTGATCGACAAAATGATGAGTCTGAAGGCCGGCCGCCGTGCCAATATCATAAGGATCCGGACATATACTGTTATTCTTGTCATATTTGTTGATATGTTCAAATATATGATATGGTATATATTACTCACTTTTAATCGGACGCAGCCCGGATCGACACAATTTTGGTTTAAGAGTCAACTTTAATGGGAGGATCAGATGAAGCGACTTGGAGATATTCTTATAGACAGCGGCTTTCTCACAGCTGCAGAGTTAGCCGAGGCGCTCAGCGCACAACAGGGATCGAAAAAGAAACTGGGTGAAGTCATTGTTGATATGGGGTTTCTGACTGAGTTGGATATCCTTCGAGCGATATCCAGTCAATATGACATCCCTATTATCGACCTCCAAAACGTAGACATTGATCCGGAAGCAACAAAAGTTGTTCCGGAATCATACTGTATAGAAAATTCAATTGTTCCGATTGGATTTGAGGGCGACCGCCTGGTCGTTGCCATCTATGATCCGCTCAATATTCTTGTATCTGATGATCTTCGTTTCAGGACCGGAAATGAGGTCATCCCTCTTCTTGCCCCCCGAAAGGCAATTGAAGAAGCAATCCAGCGCAATTACGGTAAAGAAGTTGCGCAAAAGGCTGCAGCTGACCTTGAACTGGAAATTGACGTTGAAGCAATGAAAAACCTCGGCGAGCAGATTACGGATGATGTCAATCAGGCTCCCGTTGTCAAGCTGGTCAATTCCATGATTGAGTTTGCGGTTCGTGCAAATGCATCGGATATTCACGTTGAGCCTATGGCTGACCGCGTCCGTGTGCGTATTCGTATTGATGGCGTGCTGTCCGAAATTATGAGTAACCCGCTTGGGGCCCGTGATGCGATCATTACCCGTCTTAAGATCCTGGCCGGTCTCAATATCGCCGAAAAGCGGATTCCCCAGGACGGTCGTATCCAAACCATCATCAACGGTAAAACGGTTGATATGCGTGTATCCATTCTTCCTACAATCCACGGTGAAAAAACAGTTATCCGTATCCTTGCCAAGAGCGATTCCAACCTGAACCGTGCATATCTGGGTATAAATTCACATAATAATGAAATGATTGACAGGATTGTACGGGTCCCTCAGGGAATTGTCCTGATTTCCGGACCTACCGGATCAGGAAAGACAACCACCCTCTATACTCTTCTTTCCGAGAAAAACGAACCTGAGACAAATATTATTACTGTTGAGGATCCTGTTGAAATCCAAATTGCAGGGATTAACCAGGTGCAGGTGAACGCTAAAGCCGGAATGACCTTTGCGAACGGTCTGCGTTCTATTTTGAGACAGGATCCCGATATCATCCTCGTCGGAGAAATCCGTGACGGCGAGACAGCCGAAATCGCAATGCGTGCTGCTATCACAGGCCATCTTGTTTTCAGTACCATTCATACAAATGATGCCGTTTCTTCGATCAACCGCCTGATCAATATGGGGCTGGAGCCCTTTATGGTATCGTCTGCATTGATCGGAGTCGTATCCCAGCGTCTTGTACGCCGTATCTGCACAAATTGCAGAAAAGAATATGAACCTGATGAAGTGGAAAAAGATGTGCTGCACCTTAAGCCCGGACAGAAGCTATATGACGGTGCAGGATGCGGCGAGTGCAACGGTACCGGCTACAAGGGAAGAATTGCCATTCACGAAATTGTAATTATTACCAAAGGTATGAAGGCTCTTTTGGAAAGAAGGGCCAGTGAAGATGATATGAGACAACTGGCTATTAAGGAAGGTACTCAAATGCTTGCTCAATCTGCGGCTGAACTGGTGCTTGAAGGGATCACCACAGTTAAGGAAATGAACAAGGTTACTTACTCTATTGAATAAATAAGGAGGTTTGACTGTGGAAGCGTTTACTTTATCAATGGACTCAATTCTAACCGAAGCTGTTCATCGTCAGGCATCGGATACTCACTTGACTGTCGGGCGTCCGCCTATGATCCGGGTTAACGGTGACTTGATGCCAATGAATACGAACATTCTTACACAAAGCGACACGGAGTTTCTTTGTAAATCCATGCTGGATAAGGCAAGGCTTCTGTATTTAGCCGAGCGCGGCGAAGTTGATTTCTCGTATGTAGTCAAGGATTTCAGTCGTTTCAGATGTAATGTTTTCAAACAGCGCGGCAGTTACTCCCTGGCTGCAAGAACAATTACCACACAGATACCGACATGTGAACAACTTGGTCTTCCGGAATTATTCAAGGAGCTGTCGCTTCGTCCGAGGGGACTGATTCTTGTAACGGGACCTACGGGTTCCGGCAAATCGACAACACTAGCTGCGATGGTCGGCCATATCAATCGAAATCGCCGCTGTCATATTCTTACGCTGGAGGAACCGATCGAGTATCTTCACAGGCATGGTGAGTCAATGATAAATCAACGTGAGATCCATGAGGATACACTGACTTTTTCAAATGCATTACGTTCTGCCCTTCGTGAAGATCCTGATGTAATCATGGTCGGGGAAATGCGCGATCTGGATACAATCAGCACAGCAGTAACGGCTTCTGAAACGGGTCACCTGGTTATGTCAACCCTTCACACCAGCGGTGCCGCTGATACGGTAAACCGTATTATCGATGTATTTCCGCCTCATCAGCAGGATCAGATCCGCGTCCAGCTCGGTTCCGTCCTGGTCGCTATTATTTCCCAGACTCTCGTTCCCAGGGCAGACGGTACGGGCCGGGTTGCTGCATTTGAAATTCTGCTGGCAAATGACGCCGTACGCAATCTGATCCGTGAAGGAAAGACATACCAGATTGACAACACAATTGCAACCAGCATCAAGTCCGGTATGTGTTCTTTGGACTATTATCTTTCTGAACTTGTCAAAAAGAACCTGATCACTCGTGAGATGGCTTTGACCAAGTGCAGAAATGTAGAAGATTTCCGGAGGTATATGTCAAATACAAGCAGTTCTGCTAATTCTGCATCAAGCGGACTTTTTGATTCCCTTGAATACTAATAAAATACATATGACGAAAGGAGGTCAGTCTCATGCCAAATTTCAAATATGAGACAATCGACAGTGCCGGGAGTTCTTCCAAAGGAGTTATCGATGCACCGAATATAAACGATGCTTCCAAGACCTTACGGGCAGACGGCCGATATATTGCATCTCTTGCACCTGATACCGGGTCAAGTGTTCTCAATATGAAGATTGGAAGCCCCAGGCTAAAGACCAAAGATCTTATGCTTATCTGCCGTCAACTCTCTTCTCTTCTCAGTGCCGGAATTACAGTCATCCGGGCATTGGATATGCTCTATCAGCAGATGGAAAGTAAGAAAGCCAGGGAGGTCATCGGAAATATATATGAGAGCATCCAGACTGGCAAGACGTTGTCCGAGGCATTCCGCGAGCAGGAAAAGGCATTGCCTAGTATTATGATCAATATGATCGCAGCCGGTGAAGAATCAGGAAAGCTGGATGATGTAATGGCCCGTTTGTCTTCCCACTTTGAAAAGGAAGGCAAACTCAAAAACAAAGTGGCTGCAGCTATGGTTTATCCTGTCATTTTGGGATTTGTCACTCTCGCTATCACTCTTGGACTTATGATTTTTGTCGTTCCGCAATTTGCAAAGACTCTTGCTGATCTTGGAGCACCGCTTCCCGGAATCACGAAATTCGTTCTGGGAATGAGCTACAATCTCGTTACATACTGGTACTTATACTTGATTTTCACAATTCTTGCTATTGTGTTCTGGCGTGCATACCGGCGGTCGGAAAAGGGCGGGTTAGCCTGGGATAAATTCAAGCTAAAGATTCCTATCGTCGGAAAATCCGCAAGGATGACAGCTGCATCCCGGTTAACCAGAACGATGTCAACTCTTTTACAGAGCGGCATTAATGTCCTTGAAGCAATGGAAATTACCAGCCGTACGCTCGGCAACAGATATCTGGAGTCACGGCTATATGAAGCCCGTAATGACATTCGCAAAGGCATGTCGCTTTCCCGTTCCATCCGGGGTGTTAAAGAATTTCCTTCCATGATTTATGCAATGATGGCAATTGGCGAGGAATCCGGTACACTCGATATAATTTTGGATCGTGCTGCCGACTTTTTCGAAGAAGAAGCTGATGCAGCAACAGCTAAATTGACAGCAGCTATGGAGCCTCTTATGATTATTGTGATGGCTGGAGTTATCGGTCTTGTTATTGCTGCCTGCGGCGCCCCTATCCTTTCTATGACCACATCCATCATGTAAATTATGTAAAACCGCCATACTGCAAATATGACCTGATCTGCGATTATCTGAAAGGAGAGAAAACATGGGAAACCCAATGGATACATTTACAAGATCCTCCGATGTTGCGATTGATGCTGCAAGTGCTAACATGCGGCTTGTGCAAGGCACTTACAATCGAAAAAGCGGACTCCTCCAAATTGAAAAGGCGAGCGTCGTGCCGCTTGAACCAGAGACAATAAATGACGGGGTGGTGGCTGATCAGTTCGGAGTTGTTATGGCACTGAAAAATGCAATGGCAAAGCTTGATATCAACACACGCAGGGCGATTTTTTCTATAGAAGGAAGTTACCTTCACACCAGGGACCTTGAGCTTCCGGTAGTCCGGCCGGAGCAGCTCACCGACATGGTCCGTTACGAAATTCTGGGTCAGAGCAATACCAACCGTGACATGATTGTAGAGTATATTATTTACGGCAATTATATTGATGAGGAAACCAAACAGCCGAAGTATCGAATCCGTGCCACTGCTATCCCCAAGGAAATTGCAGTTGACATACGTGACCTGATGAAGAGTTGTTCCCTCACACCCGTAGCGCTTGATGTGAACCCCAATGCGATACGCAAGCTTTTCCGCTCCGGGATGATTAACAACCATGTCAACCTTGAAACAAATACCCTGCTTTTAATTGAGCTCAGCAGCAGGACAACAAATGTTACCGTATTGGACAAGGGTTTTCCTGTACTCTCAAGGCGTCTTCAATTTGGTCATAACAGCATCCGTCAAGTGGCTGAAACCGTTAAAAAAGTCCAGAGTACCGCAGCAGATAAGTCTTCCATTCTTACACGACGTCTCCAGGTAGTCAAAGGGGAGCCAATGAAACCTCTTGAGATTTCCGACATTGATGTATGGAATGAGACCGTAAAGGAAGAACCGTCCCTTAACAGTGCCGTGTCTTCCTATTTTAAGAGTCTTACCGAGGCTGTTTCAAGAACTGCTCAGTTCTCCATTTCTAAGTATCATCTCGACAGCATCAGCACCTGTTTTATTTATGGAAGCGGTGCATCATACCGGAAAATGGATAAGGAACTATCCCGTCAGCTGGGAACTCAGGTAGAGGTACTCACCACTCTGAGTAATGTTATCGCACCAAAAGACTTTGTGCTTGCAGAATACGTAAACGCCTGCGGCGCTTTGATCAGGGAAGGCTGAAGGGAGGGATATTACAATGGCAAACAGTAAGAAATTCGAATTATCCAAAAAAGATATGAACTTTTTTTCGGAGTTTTCAGCTTCGGCCGGGCAGATTGGGTCCTATATGTCTTTAGCTCTGCTTATTTTATTAGGTCTTCTTATCGCCGGTGGTGCTGTTTATGCAGTCGTACTTGTTCAAACAACAGCAACAAGAAGCAGTATCGACTCGCTTACAAACAAAATGAACTCTGAGAGTTATCAGTCCCAGCTTTTGAAGTATTCTGAACTCAACAAAGATATGTCAGGACTGAACCAAAAATACTACGATGTCTCTTCGCTTTTTTCCAGAGTGCAAAATACGGACAAAGTAGTTTCCGCCAACATGGATGTCGTCCAGAGCAATTTACCGAAGGATGTTGTAATCACAAACTTTGATTATTCCGATGGAACCATAATCATTAAAGGATCCGCCGACAGCTATTATTCTCCTTTGGATATGGTTGCCAACTTCTCCAAGGCAAAGTTATTTACCTATGTTGATATTACAAGTATCAAGCAGATTGATTTTGGTCAGTCGAGCCTCACACAGGAAGAGTTGAAGTTTAAGAAGAGATATAGCTTTGAGATCCACGGATACTTGAAGTCAACATATGTTGTGCTTATTTCAAGGCTTCTGGATGCTGCTCCTGCTACCCCACTTGCAGCGATCAAAACGCAGACTTTAGGTATTGGGGAACAATATACCGAAACCGGAGTCACATCATTTGCAGATGGTACCAATACATATAATTTGAGCAGGGTTTTAATTAATGGTGTGGCAGTAACCGACGCACAGTTTAAAGAAATACAAACGAGCAATACTGTTTCTGGAATAATTTCCGAGTCTGTCGATATCAAGCTCTTTTATACTCTTGCACCAAAGGGAGGACAATAAGCATGAAACTTTCAAAACGCGAGACCATTATGATAACGGCACTTATCTTCGTTGTATTGGTTGCCGGTTTCTGGTTCCTCCTTCTCTCCCCTGCCAGGGATGCGCTTTCAGCCAGTCAGAACGAATATTCTACGCTTAAAAGCGCAGATGATGCATCGCAAAAAATAATTGACAGCGTAACAAGCCTGTCCGGTACACGGGACGATCTCAAAAGCAACGTTGCAAAAATAGAAAGCAGCTTGCTGCCCGAGCTTGATACAGAAGTGTTATCGGAACATTTTGCTGCAATTGTAGAAAAGAACGGTCTGCACTTTATTACGGACATTTCGTGTGATCCGGTTGTCACGGAGCAACTACAGTTAGCCGACGGTACCTATAGTAGTGATATTGTTCAATGGGTTCGCATTAATATGTCGATATCCGGTACAGACGGAATAACCGAAGGTGGCATTCCTGCAGTTGGTTATGATGATTTCATGGCAGCTGTCAAAGAAATTGAGGCTGTTAAACCGGATTCAATCCATGTATCCAAAATTGCCATGGAAGATAAAGGCCAGGGTTTCCAGACTTTCAATCTTTCGGTGGATGTCTGTGCTTTCAAACTTCATGATCGAGTTTCAGCAATCGATCCGAATGAACCCTACATAACTTGGACACGTGACCCTGTTGCCATAGGCGGAATCTTCGGCGTACCCTATGCAAACATACCCCCAAGTCAGATTGATTTTAACTTCTTCAGACCATTCGCAACAGTACAAATCACAGGCGGAACCGCTGGTAATCAAACGGGAACGGGTCTTGTTCCGACACCCTGATCCGAAAGTGCGAAGAAATGTGAAGAAAGTTCTAATTTTATATTGAAATTCTTCACAGAGAGGATATAATAAAGATACAATTTAACCCATCCTTAAGGAGGAACGTATATGAAAAAGATTCAAAAGAACAAAAAAGGCTTTACGCTCATTGAAATGGTTCTTGTTATCGCTATCATCGTTATCTTAGCAGCAGTAATGGTTATTTCTGTAACCGGCTATCTGTCAAAGGCGAAAACAGCTAGAGTGGCTGTTCAATCTCATAATGCTGATTTGTCTTATGGTATGAGCGAAATTAATGCTGCTACTGCCTGATCTGTCAGATTTGTGCCCGTATTTTTCTTTTACAAATGATAACGGCGCGTATTTGTGGGAGCAACAAATTTTATTCAAAAAAGGGGCTGTTGCAAAAGTGATTGAAAAATCACCGGAGCAACGGCCTCTTTTTATGCGGTTTTAGGTGTGAAAGCCTCAAATAGCCTCTCTAAGGGGTCATTTGAGGCGTTGGGTTATTCACATAAT
>Ga0209540_10000041_pt1 | contig 177433 bp, 196 predicted proteins | sample BarGraIncu01121A_FD_184501 | JGI IMG/M metagenome (GOLD analysis project Ga0209540, IMG submission 184501) | Arctic peat soil microbial communities from Barrow, Alaska - Barrow Graham LP Incubations 011-21A (SPAdes) (version 2) | ecosystem: Environmental > Terrestrial > Soil > Wetlands > Peat...
AAAGGATCCTGTCTTAAAGTTTGGTCAAGGTTCTGGGATTGCAGTATGCAATTTTACAGTGGCGGTAAATAGAAGATTTAAGAAAGAAGGGCAACCAGAAGCAGATTTTATTCCTATTGTGTGCTTCAACAAGTCTGCAGAGGCAACAGCTAATTATATGACAAAAGGGAAGTTAGTAACTGTATCAGGCAGTATAACAACTCGTAACTATGAGGCTAAGGATGGTACTAAAAGATATATCACTGAGGTAATTGCTGACGAGGTTGATTTCCTTGAATGGGGAGATAAAGCCTCCGGTGCAAATGCTAATGAAGGTGGAGGTAATAGTGGATCCAATACTGGAAATAATGATTTTGGTAGCGACAGTGATATAACACCAATTGACGACGGAGATATTCCATTTTAGCAATGATATAAGGGAAAGGAGAGATTGATTTGCGCTATAAATTTACAGATAAAGAAATAAACGAATTATTAAGTAAGATGGTTATACTTGTAGATTCTCGAGAACAGGCCAACAGTCATATTACAGATTGGTTTGACAAGAGCAAGAAAAAATATACAGTGCAAAAACTTGATTATGGAGACTATGGTTGTTATTTGCCACTTGGAAGCTTCGAGGGACAGACTAGAGATATTTACTTCACTGATGAATTAGTGATTGAAAGAAAGTTCTGCATCGATGAATTGGCCATGAATTTAAAAGATAATAAAACAAATATTAATGAAATCAAGAAAGAAATAATTGATTTGTTTGGAGAAAAATATCTAGCTAAAGTTTTAAAAACTGACTATAACAGAATGAAACAAGAATTAACCTCAATCAACAAGTATGGAATAGAATTTTATATCTTCATGGAGGGCAAAGATTTTGATGAAGATATAAGAAAAGGAAATTTTAGAAGCAGATATGATCCGAGCACATTGTATAAAAGATTCAAGGCGCTAGAAAGAGAATTTAAGACCATAATACGACCTACTTCAAAGGAGTTTATGGGGAGCGAAATATATAATACTTTGCGCTATGGAGTCAGAAACATATTAGTTCACAGGGGCTTCATGGAAGATGTACGACAAAACTAAAGAGTTGAGGTGTGGATCATGGACTATAAATCTATAAAGGCTCATTTTAAGGTGAAAGAAGACAGAGGGGACATATGTAAGGCCATGTGTCCCGCACACCTTGACAAAGAGGCAAGCCTTAGTCTTAAATATGATAAAGCAAAAGGAATTACAATGCTTAAATGTTTTGCAGGATGTGAAACTAGAGACATTGCAGAGGCAGCGGGACTTAAGGTTTCTGATCTCTTCGATAAAGCATTGAAAGATAAAGATAATGCTAATAAAAATGAAATTACTTACCAATATAAAGATGCTTTAGGAAATATTTTGTTTGAAAAGGTAAGGTTTGAAGCTACAGAACAAAAGAAAAAACATTTTGCTCAAAAGAGAATTATAAATGGTAGTACTGTTTGGGGCCTAGATGAAGGAACATATTATGAAACTTATTCAGGAGGAGATAACTGGAGCAAGAAAAAAAGAGATAAAGTTAAAATGAAAGACTTCCCTATGTGCGGACCGGTTGTCTATAACTTACCTGAACTTATAAAAGCTATTAAGAAAGGTGAACATGTTTATGTAGTGGAAGGTGAAAAGGATGCTGAGAACCTTGGAAAATGGGGTTTAGTTGCAACATGTAATTTCGATGGTGCATCAATAAGTACTCAAAAACCTAAATGGAGAAAAGAATATAACCATTACTTTAAAGGTGCCAAAGTCATTATTTTAAATGACAATGATGATCCAGGCCGAGCACATGCAGACAACATTGCCGCAGAGCTGTTCGGAGCAGCTGAATATATAAAAAGAGTTGAGATTCCTGAACTACTGGAAAAAGAGGATGTTACTGACTGGATTAATGCAGGCCATGAAAAAGATGAGCTTATAGAAATTGTTAATAATACATCTCTTTATGAATATGATGATGCAGAAGAACAGAGTCTCATTAGCTTCAATTTTTCTGACGTAGGAAATGCTGAAAGATTGATGGCCACATACGGTAAAAACATTAGATATAATCCTGTTCGTAAAACCTGGCTGTTATGGTCCAGTAAACACTGGGAGCTTGACTTTGTAGGAAAGATTGAAGGACTTGCAAGGAAAGTAATAAGAAAGTTACAAGTAGAGGGCAAGGCAATATCCTTAGAGGAATTAGATTATGAGGACCGGGCAAAGAAAGAAAAATTAAAAGAATCTATTCAAAAATATGTGTTAAGAAGTGAATCTGATGGAAAGATAAAAGCTATGGTCAATCAGGCCATGACGCAAAGTAGATTAATTATAACTGAAACAGACAAGGATAATTTCTTGTTAAATATTCTAAACGGTACTTTAAATCTTAAGACTGGATTGATAGAAAAGCATGATAGGAGAAATTTTTGTACCAAAGTTGTAAACATCGAGTATGATCCTAAGATGCAATGCCCAAATTGGACAGGCTTTGTTAATAAAATATTCTTGGGTGATGAAGAATTGATTAATTACATTCAAAAATCCATTGGATATTCCATGACGGGCGATGCTAATTTGCAATGCTTTTATATCCTACATGGTAATGGTGCAAATGGTAAAGGAACTTTCATAAAAACTATCATGAGATTCTTGGGAGATTATTCCGACAGTTTAGATTCTAAAAGTTTGATGGAAAAAATGGGTGATGAAGGTACAAGAGAAGAAATCGCAGGATTGATAGGGAAAAGATTTGTAAATGTGAATGAGATGAAAGGGTCCAAGTCCTTTGATGAAGGATTATTAAAATCTCTTACCTCAGGAGCAGATGAGACTGTAAAGGTTAGAAATTTATATGAGTCAAGTTTCAATTTAAAGCCCACTTTTAAATTATGGATGAGCACCAACCATATGCCCAAAATAAATAATGATGATGAAGGTATTTGGAGAAGGGTTCGAAAGATTCCATTCAAATATAAATTTATAGGTGATGACAAAGATGTGAATTTCTTTGAAAATAAGATAATACCTGAGATGAGTGGGATATTGAATTGGGCTATAGAAGGCTGCTTAAAATGGCAACAAGAGGGCGAACGTATCCCAGATGTTGTTAAAGCCTCAGTTGATGAATATAGAATTGACAGTGACCCTATTCAAAGGTTTATAGCTGATGAATGTATAGTTGCAAACAGCGAAACGGTTAGAGTAAATGTACCAGATATGTACAAGCGTTATGAGTCTTGGTGCAAAGAAAATAAAGAATACACACTATCCTCTATTAAATTTACTAAAAAAATGGCTGAAAAGGAATTTGAAAAGGGCAGGAGCAATTCTGGTTTGTATTGGAAGGGGATTGGACTAGTAGACAAGGATCATCAAGTAGGCATGACCGAATGTGATAATATATACAACCCATTTGTTAAGGATTAGGGAATATGTTATTTACAAAAGACAATGAAGCTTATTGAATTCAGGATGGATAATTATATAATAAATCCATCCTGAAGATATAAAAAATCAATATATATTTAGAGTTGTTTTAGATAATTATGTATCATTTGGGGTTTGTTATTAAGTTTATATAGTTGAAAAATCTTACATACAATCCACTTATGAGAATAAATAAAAATGAAATTGATACAGTTTGTAAAAAGAAATCTTTCAAGTTTCCATTGGTAGGCGATTGATTTTTTATATATGTTTTATATAGTTGCTTCAAGCATTTAAAAATATTCAATGCAATTAACAGAACTATGATGGCCAAACCAATTATTTGTGTCGCAAAGAAAAGCACATCGAAAGCGTGGAGTTGAGTTACTGTTGATAGTGTTTTTAAGTTGAGTAATTTGAGTGACTGTTTAGTTTGATTGAGAGTGTTAGAACCATACGAAGGATGATAAATATAAATGAGCATTATGAACAAAGGAAACCACTTTAATGTATTTGAACATAAATACAATTTGTCTAAAAGAACTATTTTACTCAAGGCAAATAGCACCAATAAGTTTATTAACAATCCTATAATTCCGAAAGTAATAACATAGAAAATAACAATGTCCTGATATTTTAAATAGAGGGAGATAACTATAAATCCAATTATTGCTCCTATACAAATCTTTCCGGCTAAATCTTCAGAAGTGTTTGATGATTTCGATATGGGTTTATCTATAGGAGTAGTTCTAAAGTCATAATTATTTGTTGTTTTATTATTGGAATTTTGGTTTAAGGTATTGTTAAAACTGTTGTGATTGTTACTTAGAAGATGATTCTTTATGTTCGAACCAAATAATGAAATAAAAAGAGACAAAATTGAGAAAATAGAACCAACGACACCTAATAATACAATATTATCCATAAAATGCACGCTCCTTAAAAATGTAGTAACACCATTTTACAAGATTTATAATAAATTTACAATATTATTTAAAATATTCCAATTTAAAATATTCCAATTTAAAATGTAATTAAGAATAAAATGTGTATGGAATTTAAAAACCGTGTAGGCTTTGTGTAGGCTTTGTGTATAAAATAATCGACTCAAAGTATTGGCATTGCTCAGTAGTGTAGTAAGTGTAGTAAATTTTTAAAAAAATAGATAGTGTGTAAAACATATGTAATATATATACATATGTACACATGTATTATGTATACAATAGGGAATTTTCCTACACTTTATGCACGAATTATACTTAAGCCTAGGAATACCAATGGGTTAAAGGGCGTGTAGGAAAATAAAAATCCTACACTAATTTAAAATTTCCTACACGAAACAAAAATGGAGGCAATTTATGTATAATTTAGTTATTTTAAAGAAGAAATATAATTCACTTCTTCAAAGAGAAAAGAAGGCTTGTTTGTATCTGGATAATAAGAATATAAAACTTGAGGTTATAGAGAAAAGTTATATTCCAGAGTATCAGAAAATTATTATAGAGCTTAGTGAAGTTGGAAAGCAAATTGAAGGTGCTACCAAGGGTGAGCTACTGAATGGGTTTAAAATTTGAGGAGGGTTATTAATGCAGAAGGGAATACAAATATTTAAAAATGAAGAACTTGGAGAAATTAGGGTAATCGCTAAAAATGGACAATCTTGGATTATAGCAAAAGACGTTGCGACAATATTAGAGTATACAGATGCTGAGGCTATGACAAGAAGATTGGATGATGACGAAAAGCTAAACCTACAAATCGTAGGTATAGGTCAAGCAAGAAGCGTTATAGGAATAAATGAAAGTGGATTTTACAATGCAGTTCTAGGAAGCAAGAAATTAGAAGCTAAGAAATTTAGAAAATGGGTAACCAGTGAAGTTCTTCCATCCATAATGAAAACTGGAAAATATAACATAAGAGAACAGTCTCAAAATATTAGTGAGTTGAGAGAATTTAATAAAATGGTAAGTGGGATTACTAATAAGAAATTGCGTAATAGTTTATATACACAGAGAATAGAGAAAATGGGATACGATGTATCGTTGAGAATTGATAGTAAAGAAGATAATGACAATATAATTCTTATTAATAAATTTCTAGTAGAAAATTGCACCAAGGTAGCAGGTGCTAGATTTGGAGTTTCAACGTTATATGAAGTTTTCGGGGAATGGAATCAAAAGGCTGACGTATTTGTTTCTCCTATTAAATTTAGTAAGATTTTAAATATTATTGGAATTGAAAAAGGCAGATCCAGCAAGGGTAGATATTGGCAAGGGCTAAAGTTATTGAAGAAATTTAAGGAGGCGTCTATATGCGAATAGATTTTGAAGATATGTACCTGGGTCGGATAGATCAAATTAAAATAGATATAAAAAATGCAGTTTGTAAGAAAGACTGGACACTTAAAGCTAAATTGACAGCAGAAAAGAAAATGTTAGAGGAACGCATTGGTAAGTTAGGTTAAGACAAAATACTAAGGAGGAACAAACTTGGATTATATAAGAGAGGCTGTAGAGTTCTTAACCAATTATGATAATTTAAAGACATCATTGATAAATCTTGATATGAGTATTAAAGAAATTACAGAGGAATTAAATGTGGGACAACTCAAAGGTATAGCATATTCAGATATGCCTACTGGTGATAATTCTCAGCTACCAGATGATAAGCTAGTAAATAAAATATATATGCTGCAGGTAAAGAAACAAGAATATGCTTTAACTAAATTGACAATTAAAAGAATGAATAAGATATTATCCAGGCTTCCAAGTAATGTTGAGAGAATATTGAGGGGTTATTATATTTTAGGATATCGAGAGGAGACTCTTTACAAATATACATGCTGTTCTGAAAGGACCTTCTACAGAATAAAGAATCAAGCGATAAGAACATTCGCAGTTCAATTACATGGAATAAGTGCAATAAAGTAATGGCAGAAATATGGCAGTGCATTTGACAGGATATAGTGTATAATAGAGTTATAACGATAAATAGTTAATTAGAGGACACTGGTGTACAACTGGTGCCCTTTTTATATTTAGGTGTAACCCACAAAGGAGATGATTAGATGTTAGATGAGAGACAAATCAGAGCGGTAGAAGCTAAAGCAAAAGGGTTTACAATTACAGATGTGGCAAAGGAAGCAGGGGTTAGTAGGAATACGGTGTACGAATGGATAAAATTGGAAGAGTTCAAGGCTGAGCTTAGCAAACTCGAGCAAGACTTTTTATCCTCAACAAGGCAGGCAGTCATCTCCTATGGACCTAAGGTAGTGGAAGAGCTTAAGAAGCTGGCTACAAAGGGCACGAGTGAGAAGGTAAGGTTAGATGCATTGTCTAAACTATTAGATAAGACAATGAGCAATGCAACTAAGATAGAAGTAACAGATGGCAGAGAAGATAAAGACAATGTATCAGTTGATGTACTGGATAAAGAGATCAAAGAGTTTGAAGATGAATAATATACGGTCATATGTTAATAGTTAATACATACTTTGTTAACTATTAGTTCATATAATCATATAAGAATGTCACCAATATATGGCACACATTGAATGAATGAGGCTATGACTATGATTGATTGTTTCTATTAATGTCGTGAAATTTATATTTCACGACATTGCACTATATTAGTAAGTAACAATTATTATCATTTATAAAATTCCCCCAAAATAAATTCAGGTTCAGATTCATTGAGAGGGCGCCATAGTTTCCATAATATTTTTTTAGCTTCAAGTAGACTATGGATTTGATTTATATGATAACAGGCCATTATATATTAAATAATAAGAGGGTGAGTATATGGATGAATCAAAAGAAAATAGAAAATTGCTTTATACTTACCTGAAAAAAGAATATGGTCCTAAACGAGCTGCTGAATTATTGCATGAGAATAATAAAAATTTATTTGGGTACCATGGACTTGCATGGTCATTAGGTAAAAGGTCATTAGAATTTTTCTGTCTCTACTTCTTGCAGGATGTGTTTCTCCCTAAAGAAGATAATGCAGCAGCGCCAATAGCTGAGGTGCACCATGAACTGTGGAAAGATATACAAGAATCAATTATAGGTCATGGTCCTTCACAAATAGGAAGGATATTACCAAGAGGTACAGGCAAGAGTGCATTTGGAACATTCGCCACTACAATATGGTGCCATTGTTATGGATTTAAAAAATATACTTTGATTTGTTCTGACATAGGATCTACTGCTGAAAAATTTATAAAAGATATTAAAAATACATTTTTAGATAATGTATATATTGAAAAAGCTTTTGGCAAGTTGCTTAATGATCGTGACAAAAGATACATTTGTAATTCTACACAGCTAGAGTTCGCGAATGTATCTTTTTTAGAGGCCATTTCTTCAAGCTCTCCTATGCGTGGTAGAAAATATGATAATTGTAGACCTGATCTTATTATCCTTGATGATTATCAATCCGAGGATGATGTAAGAACTGAAGATGCCAGATTGAAAAAATGGAAGCGCTTCAGCGATGATGTTAAATATGCAAGTCAGAAAGCGTTATATCGTAATGGCAAGTTGATAAAAAAGGGTACCACTTTTATTGCTGTTGGAACACTACAGCATAAGGAATGTTTTTATAGTAGATTGATGAAGCTCCCCACATGGAAGTTTAAAAATAAAAAAGGGGTATTGATTGATGACTTTGTAGATGGAACAGGTAAATTAATCAATGGGCTAGACCATTACTTTAAGACGGGTTTATGGAAAAGATTTAAAATGATTTTATTTAACTTTAAAATTGAAACTCACCTTGAGGATGCTAATGAATTTTATTGGTTACACCAGAAGGAAATGCAATACCCTATGCTGTGGGCTGAATTCTGGGATTGTTTAGATATGGCAAGTAGTTATTACGAATCTCCTAGTAGTTTTAAACAAGAGGTTCAGGGTGATATTAATAGCATAGGTGAGAAATGGTTTAAGACAATTGCTACTGAAACAAGAATTGAGATGGAGACGCACAAATTTATTAAGACTATGTTGTGCGTAGATCCTGGCGCAACTGCAAATGTTAAATCAGATTACTCAGCATTTTTAGTTGGAAGCCAAGCCGATAATAATTTAAAGTATGCTCGTAAAGCAGAACTTGCAAAAATAAATGCTCGTACTGATTTTGATAAGTATCTGGGGCACATGATTTTTTTATTAAAAGAATTTCCTGATACCACTCACGTTTATATTGAAAAAAATACTTTCAATGGAGCGGATGCCCATGACCTTGAAAAATTAATTTTAAAGGATCCTGTATTGAAACATAAAAATATAGGGATTATCAATGAGGCCTCTAGAAAAAACAAAGATGATAGGATTTCAACTATAATCCCATCTATGAATACAGGGCAAATTATATTTTGTGAAGAAGATGAGGAAGCAATTGACCAAATGAAAGACTTTAGTGGCCAGAAATTTTCTGAACACGATGATATGCCTGACATTACCGCTGAATTTTCAAATAGAATCGGTGATATTAAGAGTAAAAGTAACTTTAAAATGAATTGGGTATAAAAAAGGAGGTGAAAAGACATGGGGTTTTTTAATTTTAAAAAAACAGTAGCTAAAGTAGTTACTGGCGTTAAAAGAAAAATGTTTGATGGGTATTATTCGCAACAAAGTATGATAGCCCCTGAAATGAATACAACAGATTTCTTGCGCTCGTATGGTCAAATAGGTTGGCTATTTGCTGCGGTTAACAGAATAAGCCAAAATATAGGATCCAGTGAATGGAAATCATATAATGGCGAAATGGTTCGGCCAAACAGTTTAGCATTAAATGTTCTTAAGCGTCCCAATAGATTTATGAGCCAGTACCAATTGCTTTGGAAGTCGGCGGCATACCTTGAATTAACAGGTAGGTGCTTTTGGTATATTGCCAAAGATGGATTAGGAAGGCCAAAAGAAATTTGGTGTTTAAACCCTTTAGATATTTGGATTATTCCTGATAAAGACAATTTTATAAAAGGTTATTTATATAAGGCCGGAGCTGAACAAATTCCGTTAAGCGTTGATGAAGTAATATTTATTCCATTGCCTGATTTGTTAAACCCATACTCTGGCAAAGGACCTGCTCAGGCAGCTAGTAGCAATTTAGAAATTGATAAATATACTTCAACCTATATTAAGAACTTTTTCTATAATGACGCGCGCCCTGGTGGAATAGTAAATTTCCCAGACATTGATCCTGAAGAATACGATAGGGCAGTAGAACAATATAAAGATAAGCATAGAGGAGTAGAAAACAGTAATGAATTATTATTCACTAAAGGCGGAACGGTAACATTCACGCCTATAGCCATGAATTTAAAAGATTTAGATGTTTCTAATCTTAAAGATAATACAAGAGATGGAATTCTTGGAGCGTTTGGTGTTCCAAAATCAATTGTTGGTATTACAGATGATGTAAATAGATCTACTGCTGAAGCGGCAGAGTATACTTTTGCAATGCATACAATTAAACCAGTGTTGCATCTGTTTCAAGACGTATTGAATAATGAGTTTGTACCAATGTTTGGTGAAGATGAAGAGCTTAAGTTTACTGATCCTGTACCCAAAAATAAGGATTTCGTTAAGGCTGTAGTTGATACTCAAGTTGATAAATCACTGACTAAGAATGAAGTTAGAGATGTGTTGAATAAACTTATGGGATGGAATCTCCCGCATATTGAAGGTGGCGACGTAATTTATCAAGGTGTTAATTTACAACCACTAGGAACCGCATTACCTAGCATTCAAACACCAGCACCAACTGAAGATGTTCCACCTGAGGAACCAACCAAAGGAATTAAAAAAAAAATCTACAGTAAAGTGATAAGAAAAAAAATCGCAAGACAAATTAATAAAAATAATGAGTCCAGGCATCAAAGTTTTCTGAAAATGTCTGCACCTTTACAGGCAAAATTTGAAAATATCATTAATAATTACTTAAAAGATATGAAAAAAGAGGTATTACAAAAGGTATCTGCTGGGAATAAAGATCCTGTGGACGTTAAAAAGTGGAATAAGATACTTCAGGATAAAACCTTAGATGCATATATACAATGTTTTGCTGTTGGTGGCAAGTCTGTAGTGCAAGAATTTAAAAATATTGGTAATTATACGCATAAAGATCTAGGAATTAGTTTCGATATTAAGGATCCAGCGGTAAAAGCTAAGATACAAAGCAAGATTTCAAAGATAACTCAGGTGAATATTGATACAAAACAGCGAATTAAGGACCTAATAGCCCAACAATATAAGGATTCAAGCGATGAAAACGAGAGTTTTACTATAGAAAACATAGGAAAAACCATTGAAGCAGAGAATTTTTCAGAGTTTTGCGCGTCCAGATGTACTTTAATAGCACAAACTGAGGTAATAAGTTCCTTAAATCAGGCTACAAGCGAGACTTATAAACAAAATAGTGACCTAATTGATGGGAAATATTGGTTAGCAACGTACAATAATACAAGAGAAACGCATCAAAAGGCCTCAGAGGATTACTCAGAGGACAAAGCAATCCCAGTATCAGATCAATTTAATGTTGGTGGTTACGATTGTGAATGTCCTGGTGATGATAGTTTGCCAGCCGATGAAGTTTCTGGATGTAGTTGCTGTATGTCTCCGAAAGTTAATGTATAAGAAAGGGTGATTATAAATGAATTTTGGTGAAGCTTTAATAATAGCAAAGTCAGGAAAGAAAATAAGTAGAGAAGGTTGGAACGGTAAGGGAATGTTTGTAGTTTATCAAAAGGCTATCCTCAAGGCATAAGGTGTAATTTACAAACAGCTAAAGCATGGGGATTAAGCGAGGGTGATTTATTCAGATGTGAACCTTATCTACAAATAAAGATGGTTAATGGTTCTCATTCAATGTGGGTCCCAAGTATTAATGATACTCTAGCTGATGATTGGGGAGCAATTAAATAAACTCAAACAATGAGCCACATGTAATGTAGGTTCTTTTTTTATGCGCTTAGGAGGTGAGAAGGTGGAAAAGCAGCTAAAACAATTAAGTTTTAAAGTGAAAGTAGTAGATCAAGAAAATAGAGTTATTGAAATGATTGGTTCGGATGAGTCTAACGATAGGGCTGGCGATAAGATGCTCTTAGCTGGTGCCAAACTAGATAATTTTAAAAAAAATCCGGTGATTGTTGCAAACCATAATTATGGGCAAAGCGAGAAACCGACAGTTATTGGTAGGGCGCTTAGTATAACAATTGAAAAAAGTCAAATGATATTTAAAATACAATTTGCAGAAACAGAGAATGGAAAAGAATGGTTTTATTTATATGCTAATAAATACATGAACGCTAGTTCAATTGGTTTTATCCCAATTGATTTTGAGCCGAACAGTAGCGGCGGTTATGATTTTAAGACTTGGGAGCTATTGGAATTATCGTTAATTTCTGTTCCTTGCAATCCTAACGCGGTACAAAGGGCCTATAAATCAGGGAAAATTTCAAAAGGCATATACGAACAAATAAAAGAATTGGAGGTTTTAGATATGAATGTAAAAGAATTAGAAGCATTGGTTGAAAAATCAGTTAGTGGTTCGGTTAAAACATTACAAGCAAAACATGCTAAAGAAATTAAGGCGCTTAATGCAAAAATCAAAGCCATGGAGGATGCTCCAGCCGAAGATGAATCAACTGAGGATGAAGGCTCAGAAGAAACAGAAATGAAAGATATATGTGATGCAATAGGTGCTCAGCTTGAAAAATTAAGGGCATTATGCGGGGAAGAAAAAGCCGTTGAAACTGGAGATGAAGAGGGTGCTCCAACTGAAGATGAAGCAAAAGACTATTCCGAAGAAGAAATTCAAAAGATGGTCGCTGACAATATAGAAAAAATGATGAAGGAGGCAAAATAATATGCCAAAATTAACAGCAAAAGAATTAGCGGCAGTAGTAGCAGGAACAACCGAAGCAATCCTTAAGGAAAAAGGGTTTACAAAAGTATTAAACAAACTTAAGTTTTCTACCAACGAGCCAGGTGAAATGAGTAAAGAGGAAAAAACATGTAAATACTTTATTGCAAAAATGGATAATAACAGAGCAGAGATTGCGAAATATTGTGGGGGTACTGTAAAAGATTTAAGTGGTGCTACGGCTGGAAGCGGACTTGAATTACTCCCAACTGAGTTTCATGCGGATATTATAGATAGAATAACATCAGATCCTATCGCACTTAGAAATATTTGCACAGTTGTTCCAGTTACATTTAGGAATGGGACTTGGCCTATAGGGATTACAGGAGTTTCGTTAACGTGGGAAAATTCAGATACAAATCCATTAACTCCAACCGCACCAACATTTACAAGCTTAAGCTATAGTGTTATTAGATTAGATGGATATACAGCAATGGCTAGAGATTTAGTGTCAGATTCACCAGTTAACCTTTATGGATATTTAGTAAAACAGTATGCAAAAGCTTTTGTTAAGGCAGAAAATATTGCTATTATGGTCGGAACTGGTACTAATCAACCACAGGGAGTTATTAATGCTCTTAATTTAAAAGTAGTACCATCTATTAACGCAGCTACTACTAATATCTTACACTGTGACGATATGGTTTCATTACCATTCGCAATTGATGTTAATTGGAGGGATGGCGGTGTTTATTACATGAATACCGGTGCTGTAAGACAAGCTAAGTTATTTAAGGATCTTCAAGGTAGGTATTTATGGGTTAACGGAGATATGCTCGCGGGTAAACCAGCCACATTTAATGGATACCCTGTACAAGAATTTACTGCATTATTCCCTGAAAACTTAACTGTAAATGCTAAAGCAACATGTTCCGAAATGGTATTTGGAAACTTAGAATATTTCTACTTATTTGATAAAGGTGAAATGGGTTCTGAAATGAACACACAATCAGATCAGGCTTTCAAAAATCATGAAGTTTTGGTAAAGATGTGGCAAAGAATCGATGGTAAATGTGCCATTGGTCAGGCATTTGCTCTTCTAACTGGATTCTTAAAATAATAAAAGTAATGGCTGTGAGAATTACTCATGGCCTTTTTTAAAAGGAGTCAATATGAAAATTAAAATATTGGTTTATGTGCCCAAAAATGAAATTGGTACAATGATAGATTTACAGCCGGGTGAGATTATAGCAATGGACGATAGTGTTTGTGAAGAATTAATAAAAAAAGGAAAAGCAGAATTTCAATTTTAGGAGGAATAATATTATGGCAAAAGTAGTTAAATTTATAAAACCACTTGAACAATATAGAATAGATGATTGTGCAAGTTTTGAAGATAAAGCAGCGGACAGGGTTGTTGCAGCGGGCTATGGGTTAGAAATGAAGCTAGAAGATACAAAGATTATAGAGCCAAACACTAAAAAATAGAGGTGGTGTAAATGGTACAAAAAATTACAAATGGATATATTGGATTGGGTGCAGACGTTAAGCCAACTACTTATGTACCAGCTGGATTTACATTTTACGAAACCGACACAAAAATAGCTTGGATTTTTGATGGGGCTAATATAAACCCAGTAACTGGCAATGGTTGGTGGCCATTATAATGAGGTGGTTTTATGAGTTATAGTGATATTTTAAATGTTAAATATTTAGTTCGGCTTGAAATAATTGACCCATTGTATAAAAGATATAAAAGACCTATAAATCAAGTTCAATATAATCCCATTACGTGGGCAGAGTGGACAAAAACAATAGGAATAACAGCTAATAGTTTGGGGTTAGAAATGACATCCGATGGCTCAACCTGGATATTTGCGCATATACCTACTAGCTTAAAAGTAAGTACAAAGTATGGGTTACTCTATAATATAGTAAATGCAACTATTACTCAAAATTTTCTCTTGGGAACGGGTTTAAATCCATTTAATAGTGTAATTCCTAAAACCATAGGAAACAATAAATTTGTAATAACTACATTAACGAGTTTTAGTTATAACCAAGTACAATTAGGGATAACAAATACAGACAGTATAGGAAATAAAATTAAATTAAAAGATATTAGATTATTTGAACTTCCAACAAGCTCACAAATAGAAACAGATTTTACTAGTTTAACAGCTGACCAACTCAATACAAAATATCCATTTTAGGAGATGGTATAAATGCCATTAACAACCATAGAAAAATGCAAAAGGTATTTAGGACCAAACTGTCCTGATGGGGATGATGAATTTATAGATGATTTAATTAAGAATGCTCAATCATTAATAGAGAATTATTGCCATAGGCACTTTGATATAAAAACCTATACAGGGGAGCAACACAATATAAATCATAAAATATTTACTAAAGAAACTCCAATCACATCAGTAATAAATATTGTTAGACTTGATGGAAGCATCATAAATACTGTACCTGATTCTAGCGACATGACTAATTATAGAATATTCCCTGGCTATGTTGAGTTATTTGATTATAAATTTGTCACTATGGGCAACAGGCTTAAGTATGTAAACAATGAAGAATCTTACATTGAGATAACTTATACTGCTGGATTTGAAACCGTGCCCGCAGATTTAAGCTTTGCAGCTACTAAGTTAGTTGCTATGGAATATAAAGAAAGTCGCGAGGATAGACTGGGGCTTGCAAGTCATAGTGAGGGAGCTATAAGCGATACCTATATTGCAAAGGGAATAAATTCGGAAATGCCACTTAGTGTCTCTGCAATATTGGATAGATATAGAAGAGTGAGTATATGAGACAAAATATACTTGATATTCTTATTGCTACTATTACTAAAGATGATACAGGAAGAGAAATTAAAAAATGGTCCGTGAATTGCACTTCATTTGGGGGATTTCAGACTGTAAACTATGTTGCTGGTTATAAGCCTTTTGGGGTGACTGATAAAACAAGTAATGTTTTTTATTGTAAGGATATTGAACTTATGAAAAGATATTATCTATTAAAAACCGATTCTAACCAGTTTAATGTCACTTATAGAATTGGAGTTAACAATAGACAATATATAATAAATTCAATTTTACCTTTTCCCAATCATATGGAAATTTACTTAGAGCTGGTGGTATAAATGGCGGGAAGTGTAGACGAGGTTCTTGCAAATTGGGTAAAAAGAGTTGAAGTAAAAGTAAATGAAGTGACTTTAGCTGCTGATAAGGCAGTTTTGAAAGCCGCTTTTTTTTGCGAGGGTGAAGCTAAAAAAAATGCAATGATTATGATTTACAATGTGTCAATTCCAGTCAATGAAAAAGGAATTGCAATGTGGAAAAGAACTGGCTTGTATAAGGCGAGTATCGGTAGCGGGCTTGACCCTGATAATGAACATAGTGCAATAGTTTATAATACTGCACCCTATGCCGGTAAAGTTGAATATGGAAGTAGTGATGCTCCTGGAGCTGAAAGCCCAGGAATGCAAGGCAGACCAGTAATGACTAATAGTGTATTTAATAACAAGCCACAAATTAAAACGATAATAGAAAAATATATGAGGGAGGTCGTAAACAAGTGATAGATAATAATGCGGAGGTTTATGCAATTCTTGCTATAGTTGGAACAACATACCCACAATATCCCACATCATTTGCGACTTTCCCTATAATTTCTTATTGGGATTCTAACCATACTGCTGATGATTTTGCAGATGGTAGAAGTGGAGCTGATGTTATTGAAACCACTGTGGATGTATGGGAGAAAGAAGATGGAGAAGGTAATTTAATAAAAATTCATAAAGAAATGGATAAGGTTATGAGAGGCGCTGGCTTTATAAGATCCAATCCAATTGTTGGAATGTACGAAACGGACACTCATGTATACCATTATCAAGGAAAATATAAAAAATTATATGAGGAAATAGATTAATTAATAATAAAAATTAAGGAGATGTTTTATTTGGGTTCAAATTTTGTAAGTGTAGATAAATTATATTATGCAGTAATGGCAACTGATAGTGATGTTTCACCACTACCATCCTATTCAATACCAAAACCATTAATGGCTGCAGCTAAAGTTCAGGTAGATCCAACTAATAATAAGGTGCCATATTATGCTGATGGTGTAAATATTGAAATGGCACAAGTAGTTACAACAGGTAAGGTTGTTATCCAGGGTTCCACATTGCCTCTCTCTGTACAGGCTGATTTGTTCGGTCATACATTAGACGGCTTAGGTGGATTGACTTATAATAAAAATGATATAGCCCCTTATGTTTGTATTTTTTATAGGAGAACCAAAGCTAATAAAAAATTTAGATATGTTAAGTTGTTAAAATGTATGTTTGATGATACTTCAGATGCAGCAGCTACAGCTAACGCGAGTGTAACGCCTCAAGATGACACTTTAAATGGATCACTTTTCTCGAGAAACAGTGATGGTAATTGGAAAAAGGTTATCGATGATGAGGCAGTTGGTTACGTAGATATAAGCAATTCATTCTTTAACCAAGTTGATGGAATAATTGATGTTATCCTCCCAACTTTAACGAGCACAATTCCGGCTACAGCCGCTACAGCGGTAGCAGTAGGCACAGCATATCAATTTGTTATGTCTGAAAGTATTAATCCTTCTACAGTAACACCAAACAACTTCTATTTAATGAAAGATAGTGATGGTACGATTGTTAGCGCAAGTGTAGCTTATAATGATGTCACAAAGACTGTAACGTTAACACCTACGGTTGCTTTAACCGCTGCAAGCAAGTATTTTGCAATTATTGATGGAGACGTTACTGACATAAACGGTAATCACATCATATCTATAACTAAGAACTTTACGACTGCTTAAAAATGGGGGTATATCCCTCTTTAAATTAAATTTGAAAGGAATTGATATAAATGATATTAAAATTAATGATGGACCAAAGCAACGAGGTAACTAATCCAGAGACTAAAGAAGTAACTACTGTAATAACTCAAGTTGAAAAAACTTTCAATACTGGATTTATGAATGGTAGAAGGTTAAAACAAACAATGGCTATATCATCCGAAGTGGAGGGTCAAAACCCAGATGATGCGACAATAGATAAAATGGTAGGTTACATCGTAGATCTCTACAGTAACCAGTTTACATTAGACCAATTCTATGATGGCATAGCTTCAGACAAAGTATTTTCAACTTTTGAAGAATGTGTAAAAACTATTATTGGGAACACCCAAGAAAAGGCAGAATTATTAGCAGTGTCACAGGGAAAAAAGTAAGTAACGGAGAAAAAACAGAAACAGTAAGTAGCGGTAAATTTTCTCCTATGGATTTTGTATATGAATTTTATGAAACTCTCATGTGGCAAGTTGAAAGAGATGAAGATGGCAACGAACACAAAATAAAATACATGACAATTAATGAAATTGACGAACTTGATGTTTTTTTCTATCTTGATTTAGAAATATACAATAACAACAAAGGTAATATAAAGGCTATTGCAAGAATGGACGCAATGGGATTATAAAAATAAAAGCAAATAAGGATTATCTTATACAGGTGATCTTTTTTTATTGCCTAAAAAGGTAGGTGAATAAAAAGTGAGTGATGAATTAGCACTAAAAATTCCAATAACCGCGGATGCTGCTGGGTTTAGTTCAGCCATGCAAGGAGTAAAGGAAAGTGCTAGTGGTGCATTAGGTGGAGTAAAAAGCCATTTAGCGGATGTGAAATTAGCATTTGGAGCAATAGGGATTGCAGCTGGAGGTTATTTAGTTAGTGCTGTAAACAGTGCCGCAAAAGCAGAGGTAAGCACCACTAGATTGAATAAAATGTTACAGAACCAAGGTATGTCATTTCAGAGTGCCAAAAAAGATGTTAATGAATTTACAAGTGGAATAACTAAAATGTCTATATACTCTGGTGAGGATGCAAGGGATGCATTGGCAAATTTAACCCAGAAAGGATTGTCTTATGGCGAATCTTTACATTCTTCCACTGCATTAACAAACTTAGCAGCTGGGGCAAATATAAATTTAACATCTGCTAGTACTTTGTTATCCCAAGCGCACAATGGACAGTACATGAGATTGGAAAGGCTTGGAATAGTTACAAAAGAACAGGTTAAAAATGGTTTAACATATGAACAAACATTAGGGTTAATCAATAAAAGATTTGGTGGAACTGCCGCAGCTCAGATGGAAACTTATACAGGTCAGCAAGCTATGTTGGCTAAAAGTTTTGCATCTGTAAAAGTAGCAATAGGAACTGCATTACTACCTGTATTGACTGAACTTACAAAACATACAAATGAAGCTTTACAACCAGTAATTGCATTTATTAAAGGGCATTCTCAATTAGCGGCTGGTATATTGGTAACAATTGCTGCAGTAGGTGGACTAGTTGGAGGGTTTGCGGTACTAGCTAAAGTAAGTGAAGTTTTAGGGCCTGGTGTAAAAATAATAACAGGACTTATATCTGGAATCAGTTGGCCCATATTGGCTGTAATCGCAACATTTACATTGTTTACATTAGCATATACTAAAAATTTTGGTGGCTTTAAAACATTTATAGATGGGGTGTTTAAAGGTGCTCTTTCTATTTTCAATGCATTTAAAGCGGCTATATCTGGTGGCGATGTTGGCAAAGAATTAAGTAGTTCTTTTGGTAAAAATACAGGACAAATAAAAGTAGTTATACAAGGAATAGTTGATGCAGTGAAAGTATTTGTTGCTATTTTAACTGGCAATTTCAAATCAGCTACCAAAATCATAGATATGTGGGGCGATGGCTCTGATGAAACTATGGGCAAGGTTGTAAAAACTGTGGCTAAAGTGGCATTAACTATAAGAGATGTAGTAACCTCTATTGTGTCTTTTGTTAAGGCCCATATGCCTCAAATAAAAGCTGTTATTAGTGATGTTTTTAACGGAATAAAAACAATATGGAATAGTGTACTGCTTCCTTTACTTAAAATTATGATAAATAATTTAGGGGTTATTATATCATTTGTCGTAGCTCATTGGCCTCAAATTAAAGATACGATTGAAGCTGTTTTTAATGGAATAAAAGTAGTATGGGACAAAGTATTGAAACCAACGCTAGCTTTTCTAATTACTGGAATTAAGGCTGTGGTTGACTGGATATCTACTAACTGGCCTTTAATACAGCAAACCGTGACTACAGTTTTTAGTAATGTCAAAAAAACAATCAAAGTTGCAATGGTTGTTATACAATCTGTTATCGAGGCAGCTATGACAGTGTTGAAACCAATATGGACATTAGCATGGAATGTTATAAAAAATGTTATAGGCCCAATTTTTAATTTAATAAAAGATATTATATCTACTGCAATGAAAATTGTTGGTGATGTAATAAAATTAGCTATGAATCTTATCAATGGTAATTGGAGTGGAGCCTGGAAATCTTTATGTAATATAGCAAAAGATATTTTTGGTGGTATGAAAAAAATAGTAAACGATCAATTTGCTATTATTGGAGGATTATTCAAAGGGGTTGCTACAACTGCGCTAGGTTGGGGCAAAGATTTAGTACAATCCATTATAAATGGTATTAAAAGCAAAGCTGCAGCAATAGGAAATGGCGCAATGGATATTGTAAATCTAGTTATCAAGAAGTTCAAAGAGGGCTTCGGGATTCATAGTCCCAGCACCGTTTTCCATGGGTTTGGGTTTAATTTAATTCAGGGGCTCATGAATGGCCTCTCAAGCACAAATTTAAAGAGTTTCACTGGCAATATGATTAAAAGTATAAAAAGTTCTTTCTCTAATGGTACTGGCGAAATCAGTTCTGCATTTCAAGGAATGCTAGGTGGCGCCAACGGTATTTTGGATGGCGCTGAGGGATTACTTGGGAAATTAGGTATTAGTATAGGTGGAACTGGTGGAGCAAGTGGTAGCGTTTTAGATATGATAAAAAAGGCTATTGGTATTACTGGAACTGATCCAAGTAATCTGAACGCATTAGCAACTATTGCAATGCATGAAAGTGGTGGTTCTCAAACTGTTCAGAACAACTGGGATTCGAATGCAAAAGCCGGCATACCTTCGGCTGGTCTTTTTCAAATGATTCAGCCAACTTTCGATGAACATAAATTGCCTGGTCATAATAACCGATTAAACGGAGTAGACTCAGCAATTTCTGCTATTCGATATATGATTAGCCGATATGGTTCAGTGAATAATGTACCTGGAATAAAATCGTTAAAACGAGGCGGAGCTTATGTCGGATATGCAAACGGAACTTTTAATGCACTTGGAGGACTAAGCATAAAAGGTGAACATGGACCAGAACTCTCTTGGAGTAATAGTGGTGACAAAATAATAGATGCCCAAAACACAAAGGCATTGTTAAATATTCCTGCTGTGCTTCAAAAATTAACAGAATCAATTGATAAAATCAACACAAACAATAAAGCAACAAATAATACAGGTGGAGATTATAAACTAGCTGATAAAATTTATATAAATAATGATATGGATATTAAAAAAGTCGCTGAGCAATTTGAATTTTATAGAAAAGCTTATGCAAAAGGGAGGGGAGGAAACTAGATGTATGATTCTTTTAATTACAACGGAATAGAAAGTAGTGATTTTAATATTTTTATGTCAAGCAAGCCTTCCAGACCGATTGCCGCGAAGCGAGTACAATATTATGATATTCCAGGCCGCAATGGCCATTTAACTGTTGACCAGGGGCTTTTGCCGGCTACAATAACGGTACCCTGTACAAATATGGATGTATCGCAAGAAGATTTAAGACAAATTAAAGCATGGTTAAGTGGTAGCGGAAAATTAATTTTTAGTGATGAACCTGACGTATATTGGAAAGTTAGGCTTGATCTTCAAGTTGATTTTACTGTTGCTATAAAGCAAGTGCACCAATTTATTTTGGTATTTGACAGCTATCCTTTAGCGTATTCAATTGATAATAATTTAATAACATTAACATCTGCCGGAAAAATTTATAATCCAGGTACCGCAGAGAGTGATCCAATTATAAAAATTTATGGTAGCGGTATAATAGTCCTTAATGTTAATGACAATATTATTAATTTGTCTAATATAGATGGATTTGTTGTAATTAATGCTGAGATGATAAATGCTTATAAAGACACAATTCTCATGAATCAATATATGCGCGGTGAATTTCCGTTTTTCATTGCGGGTAGCAACACTATATCGTGGACAGGCACTGTAAGTAAAATAGAAATTATTCCAAATTGGCGGTGGTCGTAATGATCTGTTTGTATGACAGTAAAACAACCAGGGGCAATTTCGATAATAATGGCATAGTTATTTTATCTGACTGCCTATCTTTTCTCACAACTGAAAAGAACAATGATACTTATGAAGTTGAATTTGAATACCCTATTGATCCCCAAGGGAAATGGAAATATATATTAAATGGGAATATCGTTAAAAATTCTTTAGGTCAATTATTTAGGATTTATCATAGGCATAAAACTATAACTGGCATTAAAGCAACTGGACGTCATATATTCTACGACTTGTTAGATAACTTATTAGAGGATGTAAGACCAACTAATTTAGGTGGAGCTGCAAGCGTTGATTATATACTAAGCCGGACTCAATATATGCATCCATTTACAAGTATGGGTGATGTTGGTGGGAGCAATACAATATATTTTGTTCGCAAAAATCCAATTGAGGCAATTATGAATACCGGTGGGATTATTGAAGCTAGTGGCGGTGAACTTGTAAGAGATAATTTCAATATTAAATTATTACAAGCAAGAGGATTAAATCGTGGAGTATTAGTCAGTTATGGAAAAAACATTGAGGGTATTGAAGAAGACTTAGATGAGGATTCAATTTGCACTAGAGCATTAATACTAGGTAAGGATGGATTAATGTTACCTGAAAAATATATCGATAGCCGGTATATTAATAATTTTGCTCATCCAAAAATTAAAGTTGTTGAATTCGCAGATATTGGCGTGGATGCAGATGCAGGAATAACAGAAGCACAAGCGATAGTATTGTTAAGAACTGCAGGACAAAATTATATGCTTACATCAAAATGCGATGAACCTCCATTTACATACGTTGTAAGTTTTTTACCACTTTCAACTACTGAAGAATATAAAAATTATGCTATTTTAGAAAGTGTGTATCTGTGTGACACTGTTATCATAAGACATACAAAACTAGGTATGGATTTGGAAGCTAAGGCAATATCCATTACTTTTAATGACTTGACTAAAAAAATTGATACTATTGAGCTAGGAAGTTTTAAACCCAATATAGCTACTAGCATAAATAATGCTATACAAGGGGTCAAGCAATCTATAATACAAGTTACGAGTGCTTATCAATTAGCAATAGAGAATGCTACAAAATTAATAACAGGCTCAAAAGGCGGGAATGTAGTAATACGACAAAATGATGCTGGAAAACCATATGAAATTTTAATTATGGATACAACCGATATTATGACAGCACAGAATGTATGGCGATGGAATAGTGGAGGATTTGGTCATAGTGCTACAGGATATAATGGCCCATTTGATACTGCAATAACCCAAGATGGTCACATCGTAGGCACGTTTATTACTGCGCTAGTTATTAATGGTGGACAAATAAAAACTGGCTATATAACCTCGGAAGATGGCAAAGTTAGCATAGGGTTAGATAGTGGTACAGGTGTCCATATAACAGGTTCAGCACTAACATTAACAAATGGGAACAATGAAGTTGTCATTGATGGACTTCATAATATGCACAAGATATTAGCAAGTGGCACAATAACGATAGAAATGGTGGCAGGACAAACGAGCGCGGTATTCAATGTTCCGCATAATTTAGGGTATAACCCATGTTATGCCTGCTATACAATTAATCAATCAGGCGATATTGGACTGTTACCATCCTATAGTTTTTCCAGTAATGTTAATACTGCATTAGATATAGTCGGGGCAACAAGAGCATGGGTTAACACTACAAGATTACAAATTTATGTATTACGGACGTCTGAATTTACTGCTGCAAGCACAGATATTATTAAATACTTTTTATATAAAGAGGTGGCTATCTAGTGATTATATATTATGATCTAGCAACAAAAAAAATTAAACGAACAGAGGACAATACAATGATTCCGATTTTGCCTATGAACTCTACTTTTGAGGATCAAAAGGCATATTATAGATCGCAAAATGAAGATTTTATAAGTTTACCTTACGAGCTAGGAATTTATGTGTATAATTTTAATCTGAATTTTAATGCAGAGGGAGTTTTTATAGGTTTACAACCTAAATAATAAAGGGAGTGACGCAAATGATAAAACCAATCGAGCATTATATAAATATAGATTTAGCAACGAAAATCAATGTAAATCAATCAATAGTTATTCCAAAATCAGATACAAATAGTCATAAATTTATAATAAATGTATTTAATAATTCTGTCAGTTATAATTTAACTGACACAACTTCAAAGATATATTTAAAAAAATCTGATGGAACAGTAGTCTTTTTAAATTGTGTGATTGATAGTACAATTACGAATCAATTAAGTGTTTTATTGAGCACTCAAGCAGTAACCGCAGTTGGGCAAGTGGCATCTGAAATTACGATATATGGAACAGCTGGAGAAGTATTAACATCTGTTACTTTTAATTTTACAGTAAATGAAATAACACGTGATGATTCAGCTATTGAAAGCACGAGTGAATTTACTGCCTTAACAGATGCATTAGCAGTTATTGCTAGCATTGAAAACAAAGCAGAAAAAAGCTATGTAGATGCAAATTTAGCAATAGTTAATTCGAGTTTGGCTGATATTCCGTCACAAATTGCTGTAAAGGTTGATAAGGTTACAGGCAAAGATTTATCAACAAATGATTATAATAATACAGAAAAAACAGAAGTTGCAAAAGTAGCATCAAAAAGAGATAAATTGACACCAATAGAGGATGTAGACATATCTCAAGATTTAAGAAACAAGATGACAGGAATGACTCCAGTAAATAATTCTTTACCCGCTAATGCAAGTGTAACGTTGCCCTCGTTGGATGGTATAGTAAGAAGTTATTCATATCCTTTTCAAACAAATTGTAATTTTACTAAATCAGGGAGTCCAGAATTTGGGGCATCATTAAGAGATGGAATTATAGATGTACAACTTATTGGTGCTGATAGCAGTAAAAATTATAGTATTTCACAGATACAACGCAAAAATGGGACAATTTCAACTATCGATGTTTGGGACTCAGATAGTTATGGAATTGTATGTTCTTTTTATGCTACTAATTATACAGAACCAGTCGGCGTAGACACATTAACTCTAGTTGAAATGAATGCTAGTGGTATAACAGGAACTATAAAAATAAATTGGTCAAAATTTTTGAATCCTTGTATTTATCAATCTTTAATTTTTTCAAATGCTGGACTTCATAAGTCTACATATGCTAATGTTCAAATTAAAATTAATGGTGATATGAGGAGAGATATAGACTTAGCGAGAGGGTTACAAGAAATATTTCTAACAACTTTAGACTATACTCATAAATTTGGTATTAGCACAATAACACGTCAAGTCACAAGTGGAGCTAATAAATATTCTCAAATAGATTTATATGATTATACATCAAACAAGGTTTTATGCTCCTGGTATCAATTAAATTATGTTGAACCTACAGGAATAGATACGCTAGTAATGACCACTATGGATAGTGGTGTTTCTACTGCAATATTAAAAGTTAATTGGGCAAAGATACAAATGGGTGGATTTGCAGGATTGCCTTTATATTTTGTACCAAAAAGTTATGCACAACTTAACTTAGATCTATTAAATACTCGAGTTAAGCGATGGAAAAATAAAAAATGGTACGCTGATGGCGATAGCATGACCGAACAAAATATATATCCTTGGTGGGTAAATCTTTATTGCGAGTTTACAAGTTATTATAATGCAGGACAAAGTGGTTTAGGTATGCAACATATGGCAGAAAAGTTTGCAGTTGAACCATTAACAAATTATGATTTAATAACCGTATTTGCAGGTACTAATGATTATGGTGGGAGTACACCTTTAGGAACTATGGCAGATGATAAAACAGCGGCTTCTTTTTATGGTTATACAAAAATGGTTATTGATGCAATATTAACATCAAAGCCTACAATAAGAGTTGCATTTTTCACGCCTATACAAAGAGGTAATTTTACAGGTCAGCCAGTATTTCCGGCACCAAATAGTGCAGGGTTTACGCTAGACCAATATGTAGATGCAATTATTACAGTTTGTAAATCTTTTGGAGTACCCGTATTAGATTTATTTAGAGTGAGTGGCATAAATCAATATAATTTTGCTAACTATTTACAAGATGGTTTACATCCTAATAATACAGGTGGTGGTGCATTACTAGGTAGACAAATACAAAGTTTTCTTGAAGTAATCTAGTACGACCTTAATACTAAAATATTCCCTAAATGTTATTTATGGTATATAATAATATTATTACATATTAGGGGGAATTTACATGAGTTACAAAAGAAAATCTAATTCTAAATTTATAATAATTGGTACACTGACCGTAGCAGTGCTTATAATTATGCTAGGTATAGGCATATATAGAAATAACCAATTATTAAAAACAAATGCACAAGAAGCAAATATATATAATAACAAGCAAGCAGTAAAAGATAGTATTGCTCAAAAAAAAGCTGACATTGAACAAAAAAAATCAGATAAATATAAAGACAAAAAATGGTACGCTGATGGCGATAGCATGACCGAACAGAATATATACCCTTATTATTTAAAAGATATGTGTGGCTTTGCAAAATATTATAATGCTGGTCGAAGTGGACAAGGCATGGCAAGAATGGCTGATAAATTCGCAGTTGAACCATTAACAAATTATGATTTAATAACAGTATTTGCAGGTACTAACGATTATGGTGGGAGTACACCTTTAGGAACTATTTATGATAGTGAATATGCAAAAACATTTTACGGATATACAAAAATGGTTATTGGTAAAATACGAAAATCTAATCCAAAGATTGAAATAGTATTTTTCACCCCACTAAAAAGAGGCAAGTTTGAAAATCAGCCTATATATCCTGCTCCAAATGAAATTGGTGTACAGCTAGAAAATTATGTTCAAGCTATTAAAGATGTTTGTAACAAAGATTCGATAAAAGTTATAGATTTGTTTAATGAAAGTGGCATTAACGAAAATAATTTATTAAAATATACTAAAGATGGTTTGCATCCTAATGAAGCAGGATGCAAGAAAATTGATGTAGTAATCCAAACTGGTTTAGAAAACTAGATTGCGACGGCATCGGATAATATGTCGACGTCAGCGACGTCAGCGTCGTAACTGAATAATACAATATAGGCACTCGAAAGGGTGTCTTTTGTTATGCAAAAATAAAATTGCAGGGCACGATATAAAATCAGTGCTCTGCATGAATCAGTAAGCAGGAGTACAAATTTAATATACCATAATATGTAAATGTTGTAAAGTAGATAATTATAAAAAATAATAAATGCAAAGTCGGGATATGAGATCCTAATTACCTTTGCATTTATAAGGATTAATGATTAATGGTTAATAAAGTATATAATATATTAATTTTAACAAAATATCAAGTTAATGTGAAAAAAATGTGGAGGTGCATCATGTAAAATTGAATAATTAATCACTGAGGAACTTAGAAATAAGTTCTTTTTCTATGCAAAAAAATTAAGGAGGGTGGACATGAGCGAATCATTTAAAAACATTCTTATAGTAGTGTGTTCTATAGTTGGATCAGTGATGGTGGTAGCAGGATATAATCGACTTACCAAAAAAGATACAGAAGACGAAACTAGGAACAATGCAATAATTTCGACTAAGCTAGACTATGCAATCAAAGGGATTGAAGAAATCAAATCCGACAATAGAGAGCAAATTAAGCAGAATAACGATATTAATGAAAGAATGGCTACTGTAGAATCATCTACAAAGTCAGCTCATAAAAGAATTGATGAACTTGAAAAATAAAAGTATTAGGGAGGTTTTATAATGTTAGGTATTCAAAAAAAATTAATAGGTTACAATTTTTCTAAAAGAAGTTCAAAGGCTCAATATATTGTTATCCATGATGTCGGAGAAAAAGGGTCTACTGCACAGAATAACAAAGATTATTTTGCGGGAGGTGATAGACAAGCAAGTGCTGATTTCTTCATAGACTCCAATAATATTATACAGATAATAGATTATACAAAAAATTATAGTTGGGCCATAGGTGATGGTCATGGGGAATTTGGCAAAACAAATGCTAATTCTCTTAGCATAGAAATGTGTCTTGAGAACAATGGCCAGCCATCAGAAAAAACAATTCAAAATACTTTAGATTTAGCTAAGTACTTAATGAAAGAATTAAATATAGGAATAGGTAATGTAGTCAGGCACTATGATTGTTCACATAAAAATTGTCCTGGTTCTTTTAGTGCTAACAACTGGGCAAAATGGACTAACTTCAAGACTAGATTAGCGTCCACATCAAGTGTTGCTATTCCAACGGATACATTTAGAGTTCGTTTATCTTGGAATAACGAGAAATCTCAAATAGGATGTACAAGTGATCTTTATGAAGCAAAAGATATCGCAAATGCTCATGGTGGCTACTCAGTGTATGATTCAAAAGGTAAAAATCTTTATACATTGGCAGGTTCTAAACCACCTGAAACTTATAGAATAAGAAAAAGTTGGGCTGAGGAATCAACACAAATAGGCGATGTATATACAGACTTATATCAAGCTAAAGATTATGCAAATTTACATGTAGGATACAGTGTATATAATTCAGCAGGTAAGAATTTATATACACTAGCAGTAGCAAATCCAGTAGTATCAACAGATACTACATATAGAGTAGTAACAGGCTCATTCTCGGATAAAGCAAATGCAGATAAAAGAGTAGAAGATCTAAAAAAAGTAGGAGTTGATTCTTTTATAATTACTAAATAAGAGAGGATGTGATTAATTCCCTATCTAAGGTACCTTAATTGGTGCTTTTTTCTTATTTAAAATAAATTCTTGGAGGAATGTAAAATGTTAAAAACAATTTCAAATAGCGTGGTTCTTACTTTATTACTCGTGCTTTTGGTGGTTACAATCGTAATGGTGACCATTATTATAATTTTACCCAAATTAGTGGCTAAAGGTATTAATGTAGAGAAATCCATCGCAACCGCAAAAGATGCTTTAAATACTTCAGACCAAATACTTAAGGTTGCTGATAAGCTATTACCAAACAACCCTGCGATAGACATATTGCAAACTATAGAATCTTATGCTAAAAAGGCAGTAGAGGGAGCAGAACAACTCTACTTATCATCCCAGTTGCCTATCGATGAAAGGCTTATAGAAGCCAATAAAACAATTAATTCCGCTTTAAAAGTACTTGACGTAGAAGTTACACCAGATATACAGGTAGTAATAAACGGAGCAATACAAGCTGAGGTACTTGCTCTTGGGCATAAAGATTTAACAGAAGCACAAAAACAAGCAGCTGTGACCCAATTACAAACTACAATTGCACAATTAACAGCCAAAAATCAACAACTAAGTCAATCCTTCTTACAAATTAAAAATACAGTGAGCACCATTCAATAATTTAGACCTCAGGGAGAAATCCTTGAGGTTTTTTTATTTTTTTGAAGGAAAATAGATATAAATGTAGAATAGTACATTTATATTGGTTATTTATAATGAATAAAAAAGGTTTAAGAAGGAGTTTAATTATGGCTACCTATAAATTCAATAAAATTTTTATAGAAATTAGATATGGAAATGCATTATTTTTTAATGACATGAATAAATTACAAGTTATAATTGATGAATTAAATTACATATTTCCTGTGAGTAATTATGATTCAAATCAAAAGGCTTTAGTACTTGCAAATGTAGAAAAACACTATACCCTTAATATTGGTGCTAATAGGCTGATATTAGACATAGATAAACCTAATGATTTTGATACTTTTAATGAAATAGCAATTAGTTGTATTAAAAGTATTTCAAAATCATTAAATATAAAGCAGTATTATAGAGTGGGAATGAGAAGTATAAGAGGGCTAGAAAAGAAAAATATTGCTGAAGCTAATAACTATGTAAGAAAGAATTTTATTAAAACAAATGATACCGCTTTTAGCGCTTTAGGGGACAAAATGAATAATTTTGGACTATCTTTTTCTTTTGAAAATAATGGGTATAGAATTATGATGAATATTAAAGCAGCCGAAATGCATACATTGGAAATTCAAAATAGTATTGTTAAATCGAATGAACAGATATTTCAAGTACTAGTTGACAGCGATGTTTCCAAAGAAGGACTTTTAAATTCAAATGATATAAATTCTAGCTTTATTAAAGATGTAATAGAGATTAATGTCGATAAAATTGATGCATTTATTAACACAATGGGCGTATACTAATATGGAGGATGTATTATTAAAAAAAGCTATAGATTTGAATGAAAATGAAACCGATGGAAAATTGATTCAATTTCCAACTGTTTCAAACGGTAACAGTAAAATTATTGAAGAACCTGAAATGGATAAAATTATTATACAGGTTCCAAAAGGATCTACGGTTAAATTTCAAATAGTAAAGAATGAAGAAAACACTAGTATATCTAATTTGGTGCCTTTAAAAGAAATAAAAAATAATGAAAGAATAGTAAAAAATGGATATGCAGAAGAGGCATTTACATCAGATTATGATATAATAGATAGTGATGTGACTATAAATAACATTGAAAAAACAAAATTAGGAATTCTTATTCAGTGGTATAATGATGCTAAAAAAGAGCTGCAATGTTCATTGGAAAAAAATAATAAACTTGAACAGCAATTATATTTATTTAAAGAACAAAAGGAATTAATATTAAAAGAATTATTTGTAGATTATAAAACTAGTGTGGGTGAATTAGATACAGATCTGGTTGCTCAAGGTATTGAATATATTAAAAAGGAGCGTAATGATATGAAAAATGTTAGAATAAAATTAGATTATCCTATCCCTAATGTCACAATTGTATTTATAATTATATCATCTATAATGCTGTCCTTCTTTTTGATGTCATTTGTATTAACAGTATTTAATAATATATATATAATGCATCCGTTTTATAGCTTTTCATCGGCTATTGGTGCTTTAGGGATTTTGATTACTTCGATTGCGTCAATAAAGGATTGGAGGGGATTTATAAAGAATGTCAAATGATGACAATAAGAAATCAGAAATATCTCATCTTATAACGTCTGCGTTGGGATTAGAATTTCATACTGACGCAGGTAAATATAATGTTGCATTTACGTTAGGTTTATTTATTATAGCAGTTGCATATGCGTTGGGAGATTATATTCAAATTTTTGTATATGCCTTTAAATTTAATGAAAAATACAAAACATTAAGTATATTCGAAACTGCTAAAGTTCCATTGATATGGGGGGCTATTTGCTTTGGATATATGGTTTTTATTGCTGATAAAAGAGGAAAAGTTAAAAAAGAAATAAACACAGGAGTTAAAAATGAACCCAAAAAATACATAAATAAACCGCCTAATACAAATAATCATCATGTGTCTAAGTAACCAAAGCATGCCAATATTTCAAATGAAGTATTAGCATGCCTTTTATTTTGTATTTCTTTTTTACAAAGGAAAACATTACCCCTTCCAATTTCAGTAAAATGTTGTATAATATAAGAACATATGTTTTGGAGGGGATAGCGTGAAAGTTGTAGCAAAGCCTATTGAAATGGTTGCATGGACTGATACAAAGGGGAATATTAATCCTGTAAGATTTAAGTTGATTAAGAAAGATGAAAGTAGTTCTGTGATTAAAATAGATAAAGTTATTAGCGTAGATAAGGAAAAATTTGCGGGTAATAATATGTTAGTGTACAAGTGCCAGAGTGTAATTAAAGAAGTGGATAGAATGTATGAACTTAAATATGAGCTTGGTACTTGTAAGTGGATATTATTCAAAATTTAAGCCTCAGGGAGTAATTTCTTTGAGGTTTTTTAATATTTTTTTTGATTATTTTAGTAGTAAGAAAAGCACTGAAAATTACACCAAATAGCACCACGCATAATAGGCCTATATTGAGAATATGACTATGCCTATACGTTATTTCAAGTAATATGCGTACCGGTCTAATATATGTAGATAATATATACAAATCCTTTAAGGGAGCCAATTACAACTTTGTCCAATAATTATTTTCCATATAAGATATTACTATTAAAATATATAGGAGAGAGGGGACGCGGTTTTATCGAAAAGCTTTGCACATAATAAAATACCACCACAAAATCTGACCAAAGAACAATTCCCTGATCATGAAAGAAAAGATAAAAAATATAAATAAAAAAATACTGCACTTGGGGGGATACCCAGTGCAGTATTTTTAATAAATATTACATCTAATTAGTTAAAAAGTAGCGTATTTAAATTATATACCAACTTTTAAAATTCTATTCAATTTAAATAATAGAAATAATTGGGATATGAAATCTTTTAAATATATCATGAATATTATATCAAATCCCACTTTTATATTTCTCTCTTTATTACTTAGCCTGGCGTAATTGCTAGGTCTTTTTTATTTTTTGCTCTAAAGAATAAAAAGGAAAACATTACATCCTGAAATTTCGATAAAATGCTATATAATTTATATGAAGGTGTCACAAACAAATGATAAAGAAGGTGAGAAAGTAATAACTATGGAGAAATTGTTGACTCAGAAAGATGTAGCCGAAAGATGGCAATTGTCAGTAAGAGCTGTGGAAGGGTGTAGAAAAGCTGGAACTATAATAGCGGTAAAGGGAGTCCCTGGAATAAGGTTTACTCTCCAGCATATCGAGGAAATTGAAAGCACTAAAACTGATAGGTTTTCTCCAATCGAAAGAAGAAAGCTTGAAAGAGAAATTGAAAATCTTAAACAAAAATTAGCCGCTTATGAAGATGCGAGGGCAATTTTATTAAGCGTTACATCTAAAATTATTAATTTATAAAGTAGTAAATATATTAGTATAAAGGACGAGGGCAAATTAGGTGCCGTAGGATAAACAATGTTAGACGTTTTTTAATTTAGGTAGGTGTTGTAAATGGAATTGCTTTATACAGTAAAGGAAACTTCAAAAATTTTAAAAGTTGGAATCCATAAAGTCTATGATCTTATAGATAATGGGCTGTTAGTTACGTTGAAACTTGGCTCACTTAAAATACCAGCCATTCAGTTGGAAAAGTTTATTTCAGATTATACAGGAAAAGATTTAACAGATTTAAAGAACATAAAAGATTTATAGTATACAAACTTAAAAATTATACCCATATAAAATGTATTGGGGCTTATCCAATGCATTGAATTACAGAATAATAAAGGAGTATTGCAGTATTTAGAGAAAGGCACTGGTTAATCCAATGCCTTTTAATTTTTAACCTTTCTAATTAAAATAAATCCTTTACTAACAAAACAAGGGCCCATGATCCGGTTTTATATTTTATCAGTTTGCTGGGAGCCACTTTTAAAACCTTGCTTATTTTTATTAGTAGATCTAATTTAATATCCCATTTATTATTCTCAATCTCGCCTAAATAACTTCTACTTATGCCCACCTTTTCAGCTAGCTCATTTTGAGTCATTCCTTTAGATTTTCTAAATTCTTTTATCTTTAGTGTATACATGTCCATATTTTAATTATATAAGTGGCTGATACCAATGTATACAAGTAATTTATTCCACTTGGAATCACGTGATGGTTCTTGTATGCAAGTACCTTTAAATTTATAATTGTGTTAGGGTGATAAGATGTTGGTACATAGAGAAAAAATAAGCAATTCTATAGAAAAAGAATTGTACGCAAAATTAAAAAAACTATCTGAGAAAACGAGAGTTCCAATATCAAAATATCTTGATGAAGCTATAGAAGACCTTTTAAAGAAACATCTTGCTGAAAAGTAGGGTGTTTTGTTCTTTTTTGTAATGATTTAGTGCAAAATTGTCGGAAATGCCGAGGGGCTCGGCACTATTTAGACTTATACTTAAGAAGATGAAACGGTACAATGATGATGATTAAAAGTAAAGTTGCCAGATAGATTGCATAATGCATTTTTATATTGCACAATGCGAACGGGTGTTCTTTACTTTTGTAATTTAACATGATATTATAAATACATAAAAGGACAGAATTTACAAATGATATACATAAAAAACGAGAGGGGATTAGTATGGGGCAAGCAAATCATAGAAAGGATGTTTCAATTTTAAAAAACCAATCGGGGGAAAATAACACAGATATTAGTATGAAAATGACATCGAAATTAGTTTTGCTTGAAATAGATTTTATCTGTAAAATTCAAATGGTACTGAACCAATATGATACATTGGTTTAGTACCATAAAATTAACATTCGTCAAAAATTCGTCAAAAATTCCATTGCAACTCATTATAATCTATTATTAGTTTTTAAAAACTAATTCTACTAAAAATGTTGGTATCGCTACAATGTGTCATTGTATTGCATTTCAAGTAAAATTATTTTTAATAATACGTATTCTGCGGCAAGACCCAGATATTGTAATGATCGGTGAGATACGAGATGAGGAAACAGCGCAAATAGCTGTGAGAGCATCAATAACTGGACATCTAGTATTGTCAACTCTTCATACAAACGGTGCGACGACCTCTATATCCAGGCTAATAGATATGGGGATTCCATCCTATTTAGTTGCAGATTCATTAGTTGTAGTACTCGCTCAGAGATTAGTTAGAAAATTATGTAATTATTGTAAAACTGAATATGAGGTTATTCATGATGAATTTGCGCATTTAGGATTAAAGATGGGAGAAAAAACATACAATGCTTTAGGGTGTAATAAGTGCAATGATACTGGTTATAAAGGGAGAACAGTGATATATGAATTACTGAAATTAGATAGTAATCATAAATCTATTATAGCAAGAAGTGGAATAAGTGATGAGCTTTGGAAATATTGCAATGAGAAGAAATCAAGTTCTTTTATGGAGAGCTGTAGGGCATCAGTGCTTAAGGGGATAACCTCAATAGAAGAATTTCAAAATGCTACTTATAGCTATAATTTCAAATAGTATAACTAGAAAAACATGGAGTAAAAGTTTTCCAGGGATAGGTGAAAAATATAACATGAGATATAAATACATAGCTAAAACATCGAATGGGACTTTAATAAAGGGTACCTGCGTGAGTGATAGTATTGAAGAGTTAGCATTACAATTACGTGAAAAAGAAATATATTTGCTAAAATCTAGAAGTATAAAAAAAATAGCTGAAATTTCTAGTAAACCTAATTTAAAAACTATATCAATATTTTGCAAGCAATTCTCAATCTGTATTAAATCGGGCATAGCAATATGCGATATTCTCAATTTACTTTACGAGCAAATGCTAAATAAATCCATAAAGAAGAGTCTTATTAGTATTAGAGAGAATGTACAAAAGGGTAATTCACTACATGCAAGCATGAAGAAGACTATAAATGTGTTCCCAGAGTTTATGATAAATATGATTTATTTGGGTGAGGAGAGTGGAAAGCTTGATATAATCCTTGAAGAATTGTCTAAGTATTATGAAAAGGAGCATAAGCTAATAAAAAAATTTGCTAATTCAATGATTTATCCATGCACAGTATTCCTAACATTAATGATAGTATCATTGTTTTTGATGATAAAGGTAATACCTGTATTTATTACAAATTTGAACTCAATGAATGCAGATATTCCGCTAATAACAAGACTTGTTTTAGGTTATAGTAACTTTTTACAAAATAATTTATTGTGGATTACAATAATTATTGTGATTTTAGCTTCTGCTTTTATAGGATATATTAAAACAGAAAGTGGGAAAATTGTTTTTGATAAATTTAAATTTATGTGTCCCATATTAGGTCCGGTATATAAACGTCTTGTTTATACACGGTTTTCTAGAGGACTTAATTTGTTATTAAGTAGTGGTGTGGGTCTACTTAGAGCTTTTGAAATAATCAATGATGTTATAGGTGATAGATATTTTAAGCTAAAGCTAAAAACGGTTTTTAGTGATATAAAAAAAGGAGAAAATCTATCAAGCTCAATAAATGCTATGAACATATTTCCACAATTTTTTGTGGCTATGATAAAAATAGGAGAAGAAACGGGTAATTTGGATGGAATGTTTTTAACTGCTGCAGATATATTTTATGAAGATGCCCAGGAAAATGTAGAAAGAGCGACAGTGCTACTTGAGCCAATCCTAATAATAGTTTTAGGAATCATGATAGGCACAATTATATTAGCTGTTATGCTACCAATGTTAAATGTTATGGACTCTGCAGGTAAATTTTAAAGAAGTAAGAAAGAAAGGTGAATTTATGCGCAAAGGATTTACATTGATTGAGATTATTTTAGTTTTATCAATTATTAGTATAATTGGAGGTTGTAGTGTTATTTCACTCAAATATTATAAAACAGTAAAAAATAAGCTAGATGCAGATTATTATTGTAATGCTACAGTAAGTTTTATTAATAATTCTAAAATGTATTGTAGAGAAAAAGCATGTAGTGCAATTGTAACTTTTGATATACCAAGAAATGAAATGAAATTAGAAAATGGAATTGAAATAGTAAACAAACTAGAATTCTCAAATAAGATAACATTATATCAAGTTACAGGGAGACAAAGTAATGGAGATATCGTAATTGATAATAAAGGATATAGTAATGATGCATGCACAATAATATTAAAGGATAATAATTCAGTAGATCATGATATTACAATGAGAGTAGGTACTGCTTATGTTAAAATCAATAAGTAAAAAGGGATTTACGTTGGTTGAGGTACTATGTAGTATTGGAGTATTCTCTATAATTTTCATTTGTATGATGTCCTATGAGTTAGCCTCTTTAAATATGAAAAAAGATATTAAAACTATAAATAATAATGTGTTAATAATGGATACTTTAAAAAAGAATATTATATACTCTATGTCATTTGAAGAATTAGAACAGTTGCAAAAGTATAATAAAATTTTTATAAACAAAGAAAATTTAACATTTGATAGAATTAGAATGCCAGCAGTGGATTTGTTTTCAAGCAATGCATCCATAAACAATTCTTATATAAAATTAACTTTTAAAAAATGTGAATTAAAAGTTTATAGTCTTAATCTATCATTATATTCAAGCGAGCAAAAGGATATCTTAGAATTACAGTGTAATTTCTATAAAGGTAATTATAAATGAATAGAAAGGGATTTACACTTATAGAAATAGTAATTGCTATGGGATTGGTGTTCTTATTAATAGGGGTGGTTGATAGTATGCTTATCTCTTATATGAAAAGCTATAAAAACGGTGTGGTACAAAACAAGGGTTTTTATTATTTGAATGAAGCTATGGCGGTAATAGAAAAAGAAGTCAATCAAAATGCTCGGGACGTAAAAACTGAAGGGAATGTTATTAAGATAGGTTGTGATGATGGAACTACGTTAAATCACATAAAATGTATAAATGGTAAACTTTATATTTTGTATGGAACAAAATATAGTATACCTATGGATAGCTCCGCTAAGAGTGTAATTATAGATGATGTGAAAGAGTTTGTGACTATAAAAACCGGAAAAATCATTTATATTAAAGTAATTTGGCACAATGGTCAAAGTATTGAGAGGTGTTTGGCGATAGAAAATGCAAACTAAAAAGGGATTTATATTAATTTATACTATTATTGTAGGGATTATTTGCTTAATTATTATGATGTATATATTTGGTATTCAAGTTACAGAAGTTAAGTATTCTACAAGTACTAAAAAATACTTATTAAAGGAGGATAATTATCAAAAATATAAAGAATATTTAATGACTTTATTTTTTACGTATATTGATGAAAATAATGAACAAATAAAAAAGGCAGGGATAAATGAGTTTTTCATCAATTTTAACAGTAAGATAATAAAGTATGAAAAAGCAAAGGTTAGCTACTCTAATTCAACAAATGAATTCATTTTTGCAACGCCTTATGATGATAGGGCAAATAGAAACGACTATTTCAAATTAGAAGCTAGTGGTGAGAGCTTTAAGCTGATATTTATAAAAACTGATTATACTTATTAAGGAGGAAGGTAAAAATGAAACTTAGAACAAATATGTTTTTAGAGGTTTCGCCTGAAAGAATTTCAGGTATAGAATTTTTTAAACACAATTTCCTAAACAGGACCATAAATATTACAAAGGGAGATACATATTACAAGGATAGACACAATATAAAAGATTTTAAAATTGATATAAAAAATAAAAACTTATATATTCTTGTTGAAGGTGAGACAGTATATATTAAAATGGTAACATTACCAATAGTTAAAAAATATCTAATTAATGATATGATTAAAAATGAATTAAGATATTATTATAAAGATATAGATCATATTGCATTTACATATAAATTGATTAAAGAAGACAAATTCAATATGGAGTTATTAGTTTTTTGCTTAAAGGGAAATAACTTAGACATTTTAGAAAATAGCATTGAAAATAATATTAATTTAAAAAAGGTAAATTTAATTCAATTTTGTTTTAATAACTATTATTCTAACAAAATTAATGTGAAAAACTATATATTAGTTATTTATTATAATTTTAATTTATATTTTTTAATATGCAGTAATAATGAAATAGTAGCTAATAACATTGTAAATATTCATGAGGAACCTCAATTTGAATTTTCACATTTAATGAATGACTTCTTAGAACAGTATAATGATTATGCAAAACAAAGTGAAAAAATATACTATGCAAATACTAAGCAACTAGATATTAATGAATTTAAATATATTGCATTACCTCATCAAATATTAGATGAGTTAAAGCGTGAAGAATTGCTAAAATATATAATAGTAAAAGGGTAGATAGGTATGATAAAAAAAACATTCATTCCCAATTGGTATGCAGATAAAAAAAATCAAATAAGAAATAAAAAAACTAAGATATGCATTATTATATTATTGATAATAAATATTTTATTGCTTAGTCTTATATTAAATACTTATAATAAAATAAAAAATATAGATGGAGAGATTAGTAATCAAAAGAAGAATATTAATGTTGAAAAAAATGTAAAAATTGTAAAAACAACTGTACAGGATATAACAGCTATTGAAAAATATAAAGAACTTAGCAATTTTTTCGATGAAAATAATTTGAATTATAAAAATATTATAATTACTAAGGGTAATTTAGAAATAGATATGGAAGCTAAAGATTATGAGGAATATATAGTCGTGATAAAATGCATGGAAAATCACTACTCAATAAAAAAATTAACACCAAATATTAAAGATGAAGGGAACTTTAACTTCAAAGTTATTTTAGAGGTATAAGAATGTATAAAAACAGAAAAAACAATTGTATTTTAGGGATACTAATGGTTTTAACTGTGATTTTATATGTTAGATTTATTAGAGTTAATAATAAATTTAACACATATAAGAATCCGGTGGTATTTAATGTTACAAAGGAGAAAAATCCTGAGAATATAGAGAAATATGGCTACAGTGATATTTTAGAATGTTTAGGAGAAAACAAAAGTTTTGAAGTGAAATCAATTAATATGATGGAAAATGAGAAATGTAATGTGGAAGTCAATTATAACGGAGATACAAAATTATTGCACAGCTTCTTATGTTCTTTAAGTGAAAATAAGAATTTTTTAAGTATAAATAAAATTAGCATTAGTAAAGATACTAAAATTACAAGTATCAGTTTTAATTTTAAAAAGAATAAGTGATCAGTAAAGATATCTGTTTTTTATAAAAAAGCGGATATCTTTACTGATAATTATTATGAAAATATATATACTCTAAAGGGGATAGTTATATAAAAGATACAAAATTATTTGAAAAATATATAATAATATTTGCAAATGTCATTAAGTTTTGATAAAATAACATTGTTGTACTGTAATGGATATAGAGGGATGCACTGGAGTGATTAGTGGATTTAGTTATATTTAGTAGAGATATAGAATGGGTATTAATTTGCCCAGTACGGTTATAATATAAATGGATTAAGTAAATTATGAATGAATTTTGGAGGGATACTTAATGATATCAGCAGGAGACATAAGAAAAGGGACTACTTTTGATGAAGGTGGACAAGTTTATACCGTAATAGATTTTTTACATGTAAAACCTGGTAAGGGAGCTGCATTTGTAAGAACTAAATTAAGAAATGTTATTAATCAAGGAGTTACAGAAAAAACGTTCAACCCAACTACAAAATTACAAGAGGCTGTTATAGAAAGAAAAGAGATGCAGTATTTATATGTAGCTGATGGACTATACTACTTCATGGATCAAGAAACATTTGAACAAATACCACTTAATTACGAGAAAGTTGAAGATGCAATAAAATATTTAAAAGAAAATATGTTTGCTATAATAAAGTTTTATAAGGACGATGCTTTCTCAGTAGAAGCTCCAAACTTTGTAGAATTAGTTATAACTAGCACTGAACCAGGTGTTAAAGGTAATACATCATCAAGTGCAACAAAACCAGCTACTGTAGAAACAGGAGCAATAATTCAAGTCCCAATGTTCGTCAATGAAGGTGAAACTATAAGAATAGATACTAGAAATGGCGATTACATGTTAAGAGTTTAAATTTTATAATTAAAAAGAACCAATTTGGTTCTTTTTTTTTGTTCTTTTTTAATATATGAGCACATATATTAAGTAAATGAATCTCAATCAAGTTAATCTCGACCAAGTTAATAAATTTTAAACTATATGGAATATTTTACGACACTTCATAATAGAAATTATATATGGGAGGGTGAGAAAAATGTTAGCTACAAAAGATTTATTCGAGATATTACCTAAAACTATTAGAAATAAGTTGGAACAGGCTGATAATTTGCAGCAACTTGAAGAGATTAGGATAAAAGTAAACAAGCCTCTGTTTATTCATATTGGAAGTAAAGAAAAGATGTGGGATTATATTGCAACTTCCGAGGATATAAAATACATAATGCAGAGGATTAGCAGTTATTCAATATATGCTTTTGAAGACGAGATAAGACAGGGGTATATAACAATAAGAGGTGGACATAGAGTTGGATTATGTGGGGTTTGTGTTATTGAAAACAATAGCATAAAAACTATTAAAGACATTTCATCAATAAACATTAGGGCATGCAAAGAAATTATTGGTTGCGCTGATAAAGTAATGCCTTATATTACTTATGATAATTTGGTACACAATACAATTATTATATCGCCTCCAAAATGTGGTAAGACAACTTTACTTCGCGATATTTCAAGGCAAATATCCAAGGGGAATACATCGACAAGAATTCATGGCAAAAATGTTTCATTAATTGATGAACGTTCTGAAATAGCTGGTTCTTTTAAAGGAATACCACAAATGGATGTAGGCATAAGGTCGGATGTATTAGATAATTGCCCCAAGAGCCAAGGAATTATGATGGCAATTAGAAGCATGTCCCCTGATGTGATAGTTTGTGATGAAATTGGAACGAAACAGGATATGGAAAGTATTTTAATGGCATTAAATTCTGGAATAAGCCTAATTACAACTATACATGGTTTTGGAATTGAAGATTTGTATAAAAGGTTAGTATTTAAAGATATCGTAGATAATTACGTGTTTACGCGGGGGATTGTGCTGAGTAACAAAAGAGGAATTGGAACAATAGAATATATTTATGATTTTACTAAAGGAAAAGACGTGTGGAGGTCATAATATGATAAAAATAATGGGATGTATCGTGATATTAGCTGCTTCTACTATGGCTGGATTTATATACAGTGAAAGGTTAAAATTCAGAGTTTTCCAACTTAATGAAATAGAGCGGGCGGTTTATCAACTTCAAAATGAAATAACTTATGTACATGCTCTTTTGCCAGATGCTTTTAAAAGCATAGCGGATAAAAGCAAGGAACCTATAAATGACCTTTTTAATAAAACTAGTGAATTATTATCTGATAATGAATATGAGAATGTATATGAGGCTATGAACAGTGCAGTTAACTCAGTAAAAAACAAATTATATCTAAATATTGATGATATAAATGTAATTTTGGATTTATCCAAAACTTTAGGGGAATCCGATATTCAAGGTCAAAATAGTATGTTTATACTTACAATAGCTAATTTAAAAAAGCAAATTAAAATATCAGAAGAATATATGAATAAAAATATAAAAATGTATAGGTATCTAGGTTTTTCTTTTGGGGCAATGCTTGTAATTGTACTAGTATAGGGAGGAGGTTATTTAAGTGTTAGATGTTAGTTTGCTGTTTAAAATAGGAGCAACAGGTATTCTAATTATTATAATTGACAAGGTCTTGAAAAGTGGTGGCAAAGATGATATTGCAGTAGTTGCAAATTTAGCTGGAGTAATACTTCTCCTTATGATGGTTATAAATCTAGTAAACAAGCTGTTTACTTCTGTAAAAACATTGTTTCAGTTTTAGGACAAGTAGGTAAAAATCTATAATTGTTATCTACTCCCAGAGACACATGCAGAGGCAGGCGAGGAGGATATTATGGAAATAATCAAAGTTGTTGCATTTGCTTTCATAGCATTGTTCATTGTTCTTATATTTAAAGGCAGAAGAGATGATTTAGCTATTCAAGTAAGTATTGTAGCAGGAATACTAATTTTCTTATTTATGGTAAACAAACTTACAATAATAATGGGTTTTCTACAAACACTTGCTAATAAAGCCAATATTGATGTTATATACTTAAATACAGTTTTAAAAATACTTGGAATTGCCTATTTAGCTTCCTTTTGCAGTGAGATTTGTAGGGATGCTGGAGAGGGCAGTATTGCAACTAAAGTAGAATTTTCTGGAAAAATATTAATATTAGCATTGGCGATACCTATTTTAATGGCAGTTATGCAATCTATTTTGAAAATAATGTAGAGGTACTAAATGAAAAAAATTACTAATCTTAACGTAGAGGTATAATATGAAAAAAATATTACTAATTTTGATATTTTTAATATGTCTCCCTATCAGTGTACAAGCTACGCAAACAGGGACAATAGGAGAAAAAGAACAGAGTGAAATAAGCAATTTATATGAGTATATTTCTAACGTAAAAACGAAATATGAGATATTCAACGATATGGAGCCACGAACTTTTGTAGAACAATTTATTAAAACTGGTGAAAATGGATTTAGTTTTAAAGCTATATCTAATTATATTATTAGATATATGTTTAAAGAAGTCATTGCATCTATGCAGTTAATTGGGAGTCTTATGATTATTGCTATAATTTGCGCACTGCTTCATAATCTGCAAAGTGCGTTTAATAAAGAGAGTTTATCGAATATCGCTTATTTTGCATGTTATGGTGTAATGATCGTGATGATAGCTAAAAGTTTTTATATAGTTGTGGAGCTGGCAAAAAATACCATTGTTAGTATGACGGATTTTATGGCAGCACTTATACCAGTGCTAATGATGCTCCTTGCGAGTGTTGGCGGATTTGCAGAAGCAACATTACTAGACCCAGTAATAATGGGCTTTACGACTGTTAGTTCTAGAATATATGTAGATATTATTATTCCTGTAATATTTATGAGCTTCGTACTACAATTTGTTAAGAATATATCCAGTGATTATAAGATAAAGAATTTAACAAAGCTCTTAAAACAAATTGCTATTTGGACCCAGGGAATAGTGATGACATTGTTTATTGGAATGATTACTTTAAGAAGCATAGCAGCAAAAACCATAGATCAAGTTACTATTAAGACAGCAAAATTTGCAGTAGATAATTTTATACCTGTAGTTGGAAAATGTTTATCTGATGCAATTTCTACAGTCGCTGGATACACACTTCTTCTAAAAAATGCGATAAGTGGTTTAGGATTAATTATTCTTATAATAATAGTTTTATTGCCTATTATAAAATTGCTAATTATGGCTTTTTTATATAAATTGGCAGCGGCACTAATAGAACCGATAAGTGACGAGCGTACAGTGGATTGTATGAATTCAGTAGGGGATTCTATTCTTCTTTTAATGTCTTGCGTAATATCAGTAAGTGTAATGTTTTTCATAATGGTTGCGATAGTTGCGTCCACAGGTAAAGGAATAATATCAGGTTGACAATTAGCCTGCGCGTTTATGAACATATGTAAAAGTAAAAGTAGAAGTTACTAATAAAGGAGGTGGTGATAATTTGATAGAATCATTAAAAGTCTGGGTAACAAACATTACCATTGCTATATTTTTTATTACTGCGGTGGAGATGATTTTACCTGACAATAACATGAGAAAATATGCGAAATTTGTATTGGGACTAATGCTAATTGTAGTAATTATAAACCCTATAATAAAGATTTTTGATAAGAATTTTGATTTAACTGCATATGCCACTAAAGCAACAAGTTACATGGAAAGTAATACTTCTCTTACTGATATTAAGAAGTATAAGGATATTAACATAGTAAATACAACAGAAAATTTTAAAAAGAATTTAGAAAATCAGTGCGTTACAAATTTAGAACAGACTTATCCAGAAAATAAATACAACGCTGATATAAAAGTTGTTTATGATAGTAAAAATCAAGTATTTAATATTAATACAGTCCAAATTGAAATTGTAGACAAAGGCGTGGTAAATATAAAGAATATAGAAATAAACACAAAAAGTGTAAGTGTATCTAATAAAAATATTTTGAATGATCAACAAGGAAACAAAATAAAGAAGCTCTTAAGTACTGAACTAAAAATATCTAATAATGCTATTACTGTTTATAAATTAAATTCATAAAACTTATGATTATTGATTAGTAAAAATATGAAAAGAGGGGGATTTTATGAACAATGATAATTTACTTAGTAAATTTACTGAGTTTATTAAGAAAAAATTAAACAATGGTAATGGCAACAACAAAACAGATAAAAGCAAAAAAACTGATAAAATGTTAGGAAACTTGGTATTAATGATACTTGTGGCAGTTGTAATAGTATTAGCAAGTAGTTTTTTTAAAACACCAAAGGCAACTTCAACTGTCGCTACGCAAACACAAAAGAGCACAACAGCCAAAGAAAGTAACACGGCAGAAACAACTGAGTATGAAGGACAGCTAGAGAACAAACTTAAATCGACACTTGAGGGAATTCAAGGAGTTGGAAAAGTACAAATTATGATCTATTTTGAGAGTAGTGAGGAAAGTGTTCCAGCAGTAAACGTAAATGATTCTAAAAGTACCACACAAGAAGATGATACTTCGGGTGGAAAAAGAAATATTACCCAAGTGAATAATGGAAGTACTGTTGTTATGTCCAATAAGGGAGATACAAACGAACCGTTAATTGTAAAAAAATACAAACCTGTTATTACAGGGGTATGTGTAGTGGCGCAAGGATCAGGGGAAAAAGTTACAGAACTTAGGATTAGGCAGGCAGTAATTGATTTATTTAATTTGCCTGAAAATAAAGTTAATGTATATCCTATGAATTAGTAGCATATAATTTCTTAGAAAGGTAGATGGGGGGAGATATTATGAATAAAAAACAGTCTGGTATAATTGTTACGTTGGTAGTACTTATTGTGTTTGCGGGGTATCTTGCAACAAAGGTTAATGGGCCATTATATGTAAATGATGGCGATTTTAGTAGTGAGAAGAGTGCTATATCCTTAAAGGAGAACAAAACAGCTTCAACTGCTTCGACTTATTTTGTAGAAGCAAAATTATCAAGAGATCAAAACAATGCAAAAACGCTTCAAACGATTAAAGCTTTGATTGATGATACTAATACTCCAAAAACACAAAAGGCAACTGCTTCAAAGCAATACTTAAACATATCCTTGGCCTCTCAAAATGAAGAAGACATAGAACTTGCACTAAAGGCTCTAGGGTATAGTGACTCAATGTGCAGTATAGTAGATGATAAGGTTCAAATATTAGTTAAATCTGATAAAAAACAACTTACAGAAGAACAGCTTCGCAGCATTAATGATGTTGTAATGAGTAAAACAAAACTTGAAAAAATTGAGGTTAAGATAAAAGAATAATATTTGTAAATGCTATATTTATCTGATATAATAAATATAGCATTGTCATGTTTTACCTGAGTTAAATAAGGAGGTACTAATATGGAAGATAAAATTTTAAACGAAACGGAAATGGGTGTTGTTAAGATATCTGAAGATGTGGTTAGTGTTATAGCGGGACTCGCTGTTGCTGAAATAAAGGGAATTGTTGGAATGAGCGCTAGTTTAGTTGGTGGGATAACCCAGATTTTAAGCGGAAAGAAAAATTTATCTAAAGGCGTTAAAGTCAATGTAGGAGAAAATAGTGCAATAATTGATTTACACGTTGTAGTTGAATATGGTGTTAGGATTCCAGAAGTAACTGAAAAAGCACAAATAAATGTGAAAAAATCTGTAGAGCTTATGACAGGGCTTACAGTTTCAGCCGTAAATGTGTATGTGCAAAATGTTGTATTACCTAAAACAGAAAAGCTTGAGGAAATAGAAGCATAACAATAAACACCCTCTGTAACCGGAGGGTGTTTATTGTTATGTTTGTAAGTCTTATATTAAGGGTATAATGTGAAAAGAGAGAATTAGGAGGATTACTAATGAATAGAAGGAAGTCTAGAGAAACGGCAATGAAATTGCTTTTTGAAATGTCAATAAATAAAGAGAATTACGAGGATATAATAGAAAATTTTAAAGAGAATACAGATGTTGATTTAAAAGACATTGATATGTTATATGTTACAAAGGTGTTAGCGGGAATTAATGTACATGGTAAGGAAATTGATGAAAATATTGAAAAGCACTTAATTAAGTGGAAATTAGCTAGATTATCAAAAATGAATTTAGCTATTTTAAGAATAAGTACATATGAAATATTATTTGAGGAAGAAATACCGGGTAAGGTTTCTGTAAATGAGGGGATAGAACTTGCTAAAAAATATGGAGAAGATAGTTCGCCAGCTTTTGTAAATGGTATCTTAGCAAAGATGATTTAAAGAAACCAAAATTAATTAAATAACAATAAAGTAACTAGTCAAGATGCTAGGATATTTTGCGTCATACAATCGCTATGGGCAAACGCTTATAATACGAACTATTAGGGCCGCATGTCCCTTAGTGTGACGTAAAATATCGATGTCATTTTTGATTAGTTATTTTAGTTTAGTAATAGAGGGATTTTGAAAGATTATGAGAACCTTAGTGTAAGATTAAATATTTTTAAAATATTTAAAAGGAGAGGATAATTTGGGGATTAGAGTTAATGGCAAAATAATAGTTGAAAGGTATAGAAACGAAATTAAGTCTATTATAAAGGTTGGGGTTAATAAGGGACTCAGAGTGCCATCTATTAAGACAATATTAGTAGGTTACGACGGAGGTTCTTTGTCGTATGTAAAAAGTCAAAACAACCTTTGCAGTAAGTTGGGTATTTCATATAATTGTATTCAATTTGATAAAGACATCAATAAAAAGGATATTATAGATATTATAGAAAAATTAAATAAAGATGATAGTGTAGATGGCATAATTCTGGTATTACCTTTACCTAAAAATCTTAATGAGAAAGAAATTACTTCTAAAATTTCATATAAAAAGGATATTGATGGATTAACAGATGTAAATATGGGTAGATTTTATAAGGGAGAGAAAAGTTTTATTCCTTGCACTGCTTTAGGAGTCATTGAAATGATTAAAAATACTGGATGCAAGATTAAAGGTAAACATGCCGTTGTTATTGGTAGAAGCAATATTGTAGGAAAACCAACAGCTCAGTTGCTACTTAACGAAGATGCAACAGTAACTATATGTCACTCCAAAACTATAAATCTAAATGGAATCTGTAAAACAGCAGATATAATAGTATCCGCAATAGGAAAACCAGGTTTTGTTACAAGTGACTTTATTAAAGAAGGAGCGGTTGTTATAGATGTGGGTACTACAATGGTAAATAATAAAGTTTCTGGAGATGTATGTTTTGATGAGGTTATTGATCATGCAAGTTATGTTACCCCAGTACCAGGTGGAACGGGACTAATGACTACGACAATGCTAATTAAAAATGTTTGCTCTGCATGGAGGGATAATGTTTATTAAAGTAATAACAGTAACTGCCCTCAATGGATATATTAAAAAAGTAATTGATAGTGACTTTATATTAAATAATGCTAATGTTAAAGGAGAACTATCTAATGTAAAATTACATAGTAGTGGACACATATACTTTTCATTAAAAGATGCATTTGGAAAGGTAAATTGTATAATGTTTAAATCACAAGCTCAAAAACTTACAATTATACCTATGGATGGAATGAATGTTATCATTCGAGGAAGAGTTTCTGTTTATGAACGTGGAGGGGCATATCAAATATATTGTAATTCCATGGAGACAGATGGAGAAGGGCAGTTATATCTAGCTTTTCAAAAACTTAAAGAAAAACTAGAAAAAAAAGGATTATTTGACGTAGTGTACAAGAAGGAAATACCTTTATTTCCCACAAGAATAGGGGTAATAACATCGCAAACTGGAGCCGCAGTTAAAGATATTATTAATGTGGCTACAAGACGTAATCCAAATGTTAACATGCTCATATATCCGGCACTTGTTCAAGGTATAAATGCTAGCGCAAATGTTGCAGAAGGTATAAAATATTTTAACAGCTTAAAAAATGTGGATTTAATTATTATTGCAAGAGGTGGGGGATCCATAGAGGAATTGTGGGCATTTAATGAAGAAGACTTAGCGAATGTAATCTATAATTCTAAAATACCAATAATTACTGGAATTGGTCATGAAACTGATATCACCATAGCGGATTTAGCGTGCGACCATAGGGCACCTACTCCATCTGCAGCGGCAGAAATTGCTGTGAGAGACTTATTTGAGTTAAATAACCAAATTAAATCACTTAGGGAAGTGCTACTAAAATCTGTGCAATTTAAAATTACTAAAGAATATAATAAAATTAACTTGCTAAATAAAACTTTAAAAATAAACAATCCTTTAAATTATATAGTTAATCAATATACTCATATAGATAATTTAAAAGTGAATCTTAATTACAAATTTAATGCAATAATTTTATTAGAGAAGCAGAAACTATCAAAGTTTAATGCTCTTTTGCACGCGCATAACCCTTTAAATGTATTAAATAAGGGGTATGCAGTATTGCAAAATAATGAAAATCAGGTTATTTGTGAAATTAACAATTTAAAGAATATAAAAGAGGTAAAGATTACGTTGAAAGATGGAAGTGCTGGGTTTAAATTAAGCAAGGTGGAGGAATTTTAATGGCAAAGAAGAAAGAATCTTATGAAAACATGATGGGAAGACTTGAAGAAATTGTAAACCAGATGGATGGAAATGAAATTACTTTAGAACAAACAATGAATAATTATGAAGAGGGTGTAAAAATTTGCAATAGTTTATACAAAATTTTAAATGATACAGAAGGTAAAATAAAAATATTAACAGATGAAGGTGAAAGAGATTTTATTGCACTGACAGATGAAGTTAAAAGTTAGTTAATATTAAGGTGAAAAGAAGGGGTAAAATGAACATAAAATTTCTTAAAGATTTAGTGGAAAACTGGATAAGTAATTATTTCTATAATAAGTCAGAAGTTAACAATAGAAATTTTGAACCAATGATTTATAGTTTAAAAGTCGGAGGAAAGAGAATCAGACCAATTTTAATGCTCCTTACATATGCTATGTACAAGGACGATTATAAAAATATTTTACCTTTTGCAGCAGCTATTGAAATGATTCATACGTATTCTCTTATTCATGATGATCTGCCTTGTATGGATAACGATGATTTGCGCAGAGGCAAACCTACAAATCACAAAATATACGGTGAGTCAATAGCGGTACTCGCAGGAGATGGATTATTAAATGAAGCTATGATAATAATGCTAAATCAATGTTTAGATGGAAATTTAAGTAAAGTTAAGGCAAGTACATTAATAGCAAAGGCTTCTGGAGCTGATGGAATGATAGCTGGGCAGATTTGTGATATTTTAAGTGAAGGGATCGCAATATCAGAGGAAGAACTTTTATATATGCATAGGAATAAAACAGGGCAACTAATTAAAGTGGCAATTGTAAGTGGTGCTGTATTAGGCGATGCAAAGGAGGAGGATATAAGGAATTTAAAAGAGTATGGTGATAAATTAGGTTTAGCGTTTCAGATAAAGGATGATATATTAGATGTAATTGGTGACGTTGCTATTCTAGGCAAAAATGTGAAAAGCGATGAATGCAATAATAAAACTACTTTTATAACTATGTATGGTTTGGAAAAATGCAAAATGAAGTGTAATGATTTAACTAAGGAGTGTTTTGATATATTAAAAAAACTTAATGTTAATACAGAATATTTAGAAGAAGTCACAGAATTTTTATTGAAAAGGGAATATTGAAAATATTCAGAAACATTGAAAAATTACTAATATTAATTACTTCATAAGTTGCGTCTAAAGTGCTATTAACTTGCTCTCCTAGGCAAAATAGCTTTTGAATTAAATATTATTATATGATATAATATCCCCATAAATGTGGGTAAAATAATATATTTAATAAAAGAGGATAGGTATATATGAGTAAAATTTTAGATGATTTTAATGATATAAATGCAGTGAAAAAAATGACTATACAGGAATTGAATATTTTTGCAGGGGAAATTAGAGATTTTTTAATAGAAAAAGTGTCTAAAACTGGAGGACATTTAGCTTCTAATTTAGGAGTTGTAGAGTTAACATTAAGTTTATACAATGTATTTAATTTAGAAAAAGACAAAATAATATGGGATGTAGGTCATCAATCTTATGTACATAAAATTCTTACAGGAAGAAAAGATAAATTTGATTCACTTAGAAGTTTTGGTGGATTAAGCGGTTTTCCTAAAAGAGAAGAAAGTAAATATGATGTGTTTGAATCAGGACATAGTAGTACTTCTATTTCTGCCGGACTCGGCATGGCAAGGGCTAGAGATTTAAAGGGAGACAATTATAATGTCATTTCGGTAATAGGTGATGGGGCACTTACAGGTGGCATGGCTTTTGAAGCTTTAAATGATGTAGGATTTAGAAAAACCAAAATGATTATTGTGCTTAATGATAATCAAATGTCTATTTCTAAAAATGTTGGAGGAATATCCAAATATCTAAGCCAATTTAGAATTGATCCAACTTATAATAGAATAAAAAAAGAAATAAACTCTACTCTTAGAAAAATTCCTAGTGTAGGTGACGGCATGGTTAATTCAATTCAAAAGCTTAAAAATGGAATTAAGCAGGTTATCGTTCCAGGGATGTTATTTGAGCATATGGGTATAAAATATCTAGGACCTATAGATGGTCATGATATTAAAGAAATGAGTAAAGTTTTGAAGCTAGCTAAAAAAATAGATGGACCAGTTATTATACATGTTATAACTAAAAAAGGTAAGGGGTATAAATTTGCTGAAGAGCAGCCAAATAGATTTCATGCGAGAGCTCCATTTAATCCAGCAAATGGAGAGTTATTTAGCAGTTCTAAGGAAAGTTACTCCGATGCATTTGGTGAGCAGATCGTTCACCTTGCAAAGGAGAATAAGAATATAGTAGCAATAACAGCGGCAATGCCTGAAGGTACAGGGCTAGAAAGGTTTTCAAAAGAGTTTAGAAATAGATTTTTTGATGTAGGAATTGCAGAGCAACACGCAGTTACGATGGCTGCAGGAATGGCATCACAGGGATTAAAACCTATTTTTGCAGTCTACTCTACCTTTCTTCAAAGGGCATATGACCAAATTTTACATGATGTATGCCTTCAAAAATTACCAGTTATTTTTGCAATAGATAGAGCCGGCATAGTTGGTGAGGATGGAGAAACCCATCAAGGAGTATTTGATTTATCATATTTATCTCATATTCCAAATATAACAATCATGGCTCCTAAATGTATAAGTGAACTTAAGTCTATGCTAACTTTTGCAGTTAAACAAGATTATCCGATTGCTATAAGATACCCTAGGGGTGGGGATAATTGCAATGTTAAAATGTTTCCAATTGAAAACTTTATAAGAGGGAAGTGGGAAACTCTATATGAGGGTGGAAAAATAGCATTTATAGCTACAGGCAAAATGGTCGAAAATGCTATTTTAGTTAGGGAAAAATTAAAAAACATTGGAGTAGACGCTACTGTAATTAATGCGTGTTTTATAAAGCCCATTGACAGAGCACTTATTTCAGAGTTAGTCTATAAAAAATATTCATTAGTAACTATTGAAGATAATCTCGTGCATGGGGGGTTAGGTTCTTTAGTACTTGAGTATGTAAATTCACTAGAGGTAAAAACAAAGGTCATTAGTCTAGGATTCAAGGATGAATTTATTTCTAATGGGGCAGTTGACATATTATATAAATTACATAAATTAGATGTAGATGGTATTTTTGGAAGTATTTTAAAATTAGTTTAAATAGTGCACTTTAGTGGATTTTTAAGGAGTTTTTGTGTTGGAAAATAAAGAGAGATTAGATGTTATTGTAGTTGAACGGGGAATTCTATTTTCTAGAGAAAGGGCAAAGAATAATATAATTTCTGGAAACATATTTGTAGATGGAATTATGGTTACTAAATGTGGAAAAAAAATAGACATATTATCTAAAATTGAATTTATTGGAGAAGATATTCCTTATGTAAGTAGGGGTGGTTTAAAACTTCAAAAGGCTATAAATTTATTTGATATTGACCTTGAAGCTAAAACTTGTATAGATATAGGTGCATCTACAGGTGGGTTTACAGACTGCATGATTCAACATGGAGCATGCAGGGTATACTCTATAGATGTTGGAACAAATCAGCTAGATGATAAGCTAAGATGTGACGCCAGGGTAGTGTCTATGGAAAAAACAAACATAAGGTATTTAAGTTTGGATAGCATTGGGGAACCTGTAGATTTTGCAAGCATTGATGTATCATTTATATCTCTAGAAAAAGTTATTCCAAATTTACTTAACCTATTAAAAAATGATGGCTCTGCTGTAGCACTATTGAAACCACAATTTGAAGTAGGAGTAGGTAAGGTAAATAAACAAGGTGTGGTTAAAAAACCAAGTCAACATGTGGAGGTAATAGTTAAGGTTTTGAACCTTTTGAAATGGCTAGGTGTAAAGGTTATTAATGTTAATTACTCATCAATTAAAGGACCTAATGGTAACATTGAATATCTAATTTATTTTACTAAATCTCAAAAAAATTATAAGAATTTTATTGAAGATGATATTAAACAATTAGTTAGTGAAGCCCATAAAAATTTAAATTAGGGTCAAGATAGAGATACCAATAATAGTAGATACGTGATATAGATAGCGGCAAGGAGGAAATATGAAAAAAATTGGCATTAATATAAATACCACTAAGGATAGAGATGGAAAGATAATTAAATATGTAAAAAGTATAACTAGTAAGTATATCGATAATAATAATATATTTACATTTAAAGATGCCATTGGCCTTGAGAATGTTAAGTACAATGATTTAGATATTATTATTGCTCTAGGTGGAGATGGAACTATTTTAAGGACATCACGGAATATAAATAATTCTAATATCCCAATTTTAGGAGTAAATATAGGAAATTTAGGCTTTCTCTCAAGTGTGGAGCTGTTAGAATTTGAAAATGCTATGAAAAGATTTTTTGAAAATGATTATTATGTAGAAGATAGGATGATGCTTAAGTGTACCTTACCTTGTCGAGGGGAAACTGAAGAATATACTGCTTTAAATGACATAGTTGTATCAAAGGGAACCCTTGCGAGAGTTGTTAAATATGAACTGCAGATAGATGATAAATTTTACATCGATTTTACAGGGGATGGGCTAATAATAGCCACGCCAACGGGTTCTACAGCCTATTCATTATCTGCAGGGGGACCTATAATTTATCCTAATCTAGATGTAATAGCTTTAACGCCTATTTGTCCATTGTCACTATCCATGAGAACTATAGTTCTGGACAGTAAAAGTAAAATATCTGTAAGAATAAAATGTGAACATGAAAGTATATTTTTGACATTAGATGGTCAACGAGCAATAAAGCTAAATAGCTATGAGAAAATATTAGTAAGTGTTTCAGATAAAAAGTGTAGATTGGTTAAATTTAATGATTATAATTATTTTGGCATCTTGAGAAAAAAAATAATTTCTAGGACGACAGATTGTGAGGGAGAGAAAGATGAAAATTGCACGTCATGCAAAAATAATTGAGATTATTCATTCTAAAGAAGTTGAAACCCAAGAGCAATTAGCAGAAGAACTTAAAAATAGGGGCTTTGATATTACCCAAGCAACTGTTTCTAGAGATATAAAAGAACTAAAACTAATTAAGGTTATGAATTCATATGGAACTCACAAGTATGCTACTAGTTCTCCAGGTGATAGTTTCTTATCTAATAAATTAGTGAATATTTTTTCTCAAACGGTGCTTTATGTTGACCACGTAGATAATTTTATAGTGTTAAAAACTATATCAGGAGCTGGCGGAGCTGCTGCAGAAGCTTTAGATTCCTTGAAATTCAGTGGTATTGTAGGAACTATAGCTGGAGACAATACTGTTTTTATATTAGTTAGAAAAGAAGAGTATACAAAAGAGATAATACAAAAAATTAAAAAAATGATTAATGAATAGGAGGAGTTAATTATGCTCCTACAATTAAATATTATGAATTTTGCCCTTATTGAAAAATTAACTATTAATTTTGAAAAAGGATTTAATGTGCTATCTGGAGAAACAGGAGCAGGAAAATCTATTTTAATTGACGCTATAAATTATGTATTAGGGGGTAAATTCAATAAGAACTTAATTAGGACAGGGGAAGACAAAACTTATGTTGAGGCAATATTTACCATAGACACTATTAACAATAAAAATGTTTTAGATGAAATGGATATTGATTATGAGGATACAATAATTATAAGTCGTGAAACATTTCAATCTGGGAAAAGCATTGCTAAAGTTAATGGTAAGTCATTGCTACTATCAAAGATTAAACATATTAGTAAAAATCTATTAGATATTCATGGTCAACATGATAATCACAATTTATTAGATAAAGTTAATCATATATTTTATGTTGATTCATTTGGTACTGGTGGGATTCAAAAGGTTCTTGTGGGATATAACAAGAAATATACGAAGATGATTAGTATTAAAGATAGAATTATTAAATTAGAAGGAAATGAAGGAGAGAGAGAAAAAAGAATTGATTTTTTAAATTACCAGTTAGAAGAAATTAAAATTGCTAATCTTAAAATTGGTGAAGATGAAGAACTTTTAGAAAAATATGCAATAGTTAGTAATGCAGAAAACTTGGAGAAACATTTATCAAAAAGTTATCAGTTATTGTATACTAGTGATGAAGAAAATACTTCAGTTTTTTACAATTTAGCTATGGCAATTAAAGATCTTAGAAGTATAGAAAAGCATATGGAAAAGATTAAAGTAATTACAGACTCTTTAGAGGAGAGTTATTTTAATATAGAGGAGAGCATTTCAGAGCTTCGCGACTTAAAAGAGACAATTTATTATGATGAAAAAGAATTAGAATACATGAATAGCAGAATAAGCCAAATTAACAATTGTAAGAAAAAGTACGCACCTACTATTGAAGAAATTTATAAATATAAAGACAAAATACAAATTGAGTATGATGAATTAATTAATAGTTGTGAGATAATTATTCTTTTAAAAGAAGAAAAAATTGCTATAGAGAGTGAAATGAGAATTATAGCAGATAAAATTCATGAAATTAGATGCAGCACAGCAAAAAAACTTCAAGATAAAATAAAAGAGGAACTAAATTACATTGGACTTGAAAAAAGTAAATTTTTCATAGAGGTAAGACAACAGATTGAGTTTTATGAAAATGGATGTGATAAAGTTCAATTTTGCATATCAACCAACCCAGGAGAACCATTAAATCCTTTAGAAGATATTGTGTCTGGAGGAGAATTATCACGTATAATGCTTGCACTTAAAACTGTATTCGTTGATAAAGATGAAATACCAACTGTTATATTTGATGAAATAGATACAGGTATTAGTGGTAGAATTGCACAATGCGTTGCAGAAAAAATGTATTCAATATCGTTAAATCATCAAATTTTTTGCGTAACTCATTTACCTCAAATAGCCAGTATGGCAGATATAAATTATTTAATATCTAAAAATGTTATAAACGATAAAACATATACAAATATTATAAAAATGAATGAAGAAGAAAAACAACATGAAATAGCTAGAATGATAGGTGGAGCGCAAGTTACTAAATTAACCTTGGAAAATTCTAAAGAAATGATAAATATGGCAAAAAAACAAAAGAAAAGTTAGTTTTGTTAGGTGATTATAGTAATAAAAATACGTATTATAGGGAACAATAAAGTCATAGACTATGGCTTTATTTTTTTTGCTTAAAAATAAAGTATCTTATAAATTACTTATTACATAAGATTTAGATAATTTATATGTTAAAAAAATTAAAGCCATTATTATTAATAATAATTACATATAATCTAAGGTTGTAAAATCCATTAAAAGAGTGAAAATAATTGAAATATAGAAAAAATTTTAAAAATTATCATAAATTAGTTTTTAAGCTATCTCTTTTACTATTTTTGAATTAATGTTGTAGCATAATAGGGAGAATTCAAGGGTAACTTAAAATTATAACTACAAGAGAAAAGGAGGTAAAGCTTATGAGGAAAAAGTTGAATAGATTATGTTGGATTATGATACCTCTAATAATAATTGCTTTAAGTGTGTATTTTAAAGTTGGGAATAAAGTTGCTCAAATATTTGATGGACCAATGAAAAGCATATATTCTAGCAATTTTATAAAAGTAAAAGAAGATAGAGGAAAGATCCTAAATAAATCATATTTAATTCAAAAAGAGAATGGCGTAAACATTGATCTAATAGGTTTATTACCAGTTAAATCAACCTCTATAAAAGAAAATACTGATATAATGGTTTATCCAGGAGGGCAACCAATTGGTGTTAAATTAAATACTAAAGGTGTTTTAGTAGTGGCTTTATCTGATATTGAAGGTGAAAATGGTAAAACACCAAGCCCTGCTGCTAATGCAGGTGTACAAATAGGAGATAGTATAATAAAAATTAATAATGTAGAAATAAAACATGCTGAAGATGTAACACGAGCTATAAATAAAAAAAACAACTTGGAACTCACTCTGAAATTACAACGGAAAAATAATCCGAATTTTTTAGAAGTAAAGGTTAAACCAACTCCTGATTCCGCAGATGGAAAACAAAAAATAGGATTATGGGTACGTGATTCAACAGCAGGTGTAGGAACATTAACTTTGTATGATGATAAGACTAAAAAATTTGCTGCATTAGGGCATCCAATTACAGATGCCGATACTGGAACAACACTTAATGTTAATAATGGTGTAATTATATCATCAAATATTGTATCCATAAAAAAAGGAACAAGAGGAAGTCCAGGAGAATTAAGAGGTCTTTTTATAGACGAAAATAAAATAAAAGGACAAATAGTTAAAAATACAGAATGTGGTATATTTGGAGATGGAACTAAAAGTCTTATAAACAGTAAATTTAATAAGCCTATAAAAATAGGTAGAAGAGATGAAATTAAAGAGGGAAAAGCTGAAATTTTAACTACTGTAAATGGTAATGAACCGGAATTATTTCAAATAGAAATTCAAAAATTATTATCTCAAAAGACATCGGGTCCCAAAAGTATGATAATTAAAATTACTGACTCTAGGTTATTAGATAAAACTGGTGGTATAGTGCAGGGAATGAGTGGAAGTCCAATAATTCAAAATGGTAAAATCATTGGTGCTGTAACTCATGTTTTAATTAACAAACCTGATGTAGGATATGGAATATATATAGAATGGATGCTAAAAGATGCTGGTATTTTAGCAAAATAACTAGCATTTTTTAAGAAAAAGGGTTAAAATGAATACTAAGGGATAAGGGATAGCAGATGCTATCCTTTATTTTATAAATAATGTTAATTAATTAATTATTTGTAAATATTTTTAATTTAAGAAGGAATTGTAATTCTTTTGTCGAATTAATATTTGTTAAGATATGGGAATTTATTAATAAAGGGGAGTTATAATATGGAAGAAGCTAGAATTAGTGTACTGATTGCAGATGATAATAAAGAATTTTGCAACATTTTAAATGATTATTTGTTAAGCCAAAGAGACATTATGGTTACAGGCATTGCAAAAGATGGAATAGAGGCTCTTAAGTTAATAAAAGAGAGAAAACCTGATTTAGTGGTATTAGATATAATAATGCCACACTTAGATGGCCTTGGGGTATTAGAAAGATTGGGAAGCATGGATCTTGATCCAATACCTAAAATAATAGTATTATCTGCAGTAGGGCAAGACAAAATTACACAAAGAGCTATAGCATTGGGAGCAGATTATTATGTAGTAAAACCTTTCGACATGGAGGTATTTACAAAAAGAATAAGACAAATGTTTAATAATACGATTTCTAGTGACAGTAGTAAGAAATCTATTTCTTTTATTGATACCAGTGAGCCTAGAAAAATTAATCGTAATGAGCCAATGGACCTTGAGGGTGAAATTACAAATATAATTCATGAAATTGGAGTCCCAGCTCATATTAAAGGTTATATGTATCTAAGAGAAGCAATTACTATGGTAGTAAACGATATTGAACTCTTATCTGCAGTAACAAAGGAATTATACCCATCCATTGCTAAAAAATTTAACACTACAGCTAGTAGGGTAGAGAGAGCAATAAGGCATGCTATAGAAGTAGCATGGGGACGTGGTCAAGTTGAAACTATAAACAAAATATTTGGTTACACTATACATAATGCTAAAGGGAAACCCACTAATAGTGAATTTATAGCGATGGTAGCCGATAAGTTAAGATTACAAAACAGAGTTAGCTAACTAATATTATCAAGGGGTTGAGGAAATAAAAAGCAATAAACTGTATAAAAAGCGTCATGAAAATATGGTATATTGTGTAAAAAAGTGTATAAGCTTTAAAAAAACAATCAATAGACCTTTTCTATTTATAGATGTAAATAGAGGAGGTCTATTTTAGTGTTTTTTAACTATCTTAAAGAGCAAGGGAATCTTAAAAAAGACATTGTAAAGAATATTAAACAATTTAAGAATGAAAGAAAACCTAAACAATTCATTACGGATGAACAGTTTGGAGAATTATTAAGACATATAGATACTACAAAATTTCATGAATATAGAGATTATATTTGTATTATGTCATTATTAGATACTGGAATGAGAATAAGTGAATGTTTAGAAATTAAAGTTGATGATATAGATATAAATAATAGAGCAATATTATTAAAGGGAGAAAATACAAAGGGTAATAAAACTAGATTTGTATATTTTAGCCAAATAATGCAAAAGGAAATGAGAAGATGGTTACAGTACAAAGATAGATATGTAGAGTCGGATTATCTATTTTGTAGTACAAAAGGTAATATTGTATTAATTCGAACTTTCGAAAAGAAATTTAAAGAATATGGAGCAAGAATAGAACTAAATGATATTACACCTCATCAACTTAGGAATAATTTTGCAAAAATATTTCTAATGGCCGGAGGTTCAATATTCACATTATCTCAAATTTTGGGACATAGTTCAGTAAAAATTACGGAGTCTGCATATCTAGATTTAACAGATGAAGATATTAGAAAAACTTATCAAGCATTTAGTCCTTTAGCAAATATGCGAAAGGGGAGGTAAGTAGCATGACTAATTATACAATTATAGATAATAACTTAATAACAGATACAACCTTGTCAGATAGTGCTTACAGGCTTTATAATTTGATGCTATCCATGTGCTATGGGGAAAAAGATATAATTTCATCCTTCCATTAGATATCTTGCTGAGAGGCTTAATAAGAGCGTAAAAACAATAGGTAGAAATCTAAAAATACTTAAGGAGAAAGGGTTAATTATATCAAGACATAGAGGAAGCATCAGTAATTTATATACATTATCTAGATACCATTTACGAATGATATCTTTGTGTTCATCAATTATAGTAGGGCTAATCGTCCTTGAATATTTGGACTCCACATCCTTCTTTATTAAACTCTTAACAGTATTTTTTGACATATTAAGTTCACATGCTATTTGTTTTATTGGTACCCCTTTGTTATACATATTTTTAACTGTAGCCAATCCCTCAAGTCTTTCACCTACACTCTGATTCCTCCTTATAAGCTAATTAATCTACTCACTCATAAGAATAATATTTTAAGGTGATGGAGTCAATATTCATTGTATATCAACAGGCGATTTAATTATCATAGAAGAATTAAAGAAATTTAAAGAGTATTTATGTGTATATTGTACTGATTATGAGCATGGCGGTGTATGGGGTCAAGCCTATATTATTGTAAATAAAAATTTGAATTACATAGATTTTGTAAGAACCATATAGAATTGAGGGCTTGAGCATTAGTATTATGCTTTAGTCCTTTTTATTATTCAAAGAGATTAATTGTTTACACAATATTAATAAAATAAATCGAAAGATTTTAGAGAACGACATAACAATGAATTAAAGGGAAATTGAAGTTAGCGATATGTATATATATACTATACCTTTGGTATGGATTGGTCTCCCTATTTCAAGGGTGAAAACTGTGTATATATATTGGTAGTTTTAAAGCTATACAAATAAGTCCTACAGGGGTAGGCAAGGAGACTAAATATGAAAAAAGATGTTAGAACAAAGCAAGGGGTTTATGTATGTCATGTCATAGATGGAGAAATAAACTTTGTTCAAATTGGTTCAGGAGTTTTAGGAGATAGAATATCAGGAAACCCCAGTAAATTAAAACGAGGGGTCCATGATAGTAAGGAACTACAAGCAATTTATAATAAAGTTGGAGAATGTAAAATGGAAATATTAGAAGTTTGCGAATCAATTGAAGAAGCACGAAGTAAAGAAAATGATTATATGGATTATTACAGAAGAATAGAAGGGGTAGTTGTATTAAATAAATATCCAGCAGTAACCACAAAAAAATATGTAATTGTATTAAATGAAGAAAAAGTTAAAGAAATAAAACTATTACTAAGAGAAGGAAAAATGAAAAATAAGGATATTGCTATAATATATGGAGTTAAAGATTCTGTTATCAGTAAAATTAAGACTGGATTATTATGGTCAAATGTTGAAATAAAAAATGAGATTGATTGTATTCCCGTACTTTCAACCTCAGATGATTATACTAATATATCATTATAATTAATACTAACATAGAATAAATATAAAAACAAGTAATACATAGAAGAAAAATGACTTTAAAAGTTACAAATAGTAAAAAATATAAAAGAAGGAAATTACCTGTTTAATGTAGAAATATATTTCATAGGAGAGGTGATTTTAAATGGATGAAAATGAAAAGATATATAAAATATTAAAAACCTTAAACGAAGAAAATAGATTGCCTACAATAGATAAAATTGAATCATATGGGGGTGAGTATAAAAGTATACTTGGAAGAATGGCAGAGGAGGGGTATATTACTTATTTTGGTTATCCTCGTTTTAATGTAAACGCAAGTGCCAGCATTGCTATTTTAGGTATTAGTTTTATTAAAATTTGGGAGATTATTAATGATATAATTATTTAATTAAGGGCATCCGATTTGGGTGCTTTTTTTATGTCCAAAAATTATTGAATTATTAAAGAATATAATATTGATATCGAGGACGTTGACGAGGAATATTTAGTTGATACATTAGGAACTACAATGATGCAAGTTATATGTGATAATAAAGAATTAGTTGATTATATATAAAACATAAGAAATAATTTACAATTAGCACTTTTTTGTTGGTGAGAATAGAGTATAGTGAACATAAAGAGGTGGTATCTATTATGGTAGTCAACATAAGATAGGAGCTAATGTTAAAGGTATAAAGCAAGAAAAGGTTGAGAAGGTAAAGAAAGTATATCTACATTCAAATAGTAAGAAGATTAGATTAATACCAGCATTTATAATAAATGCTGGTATATGTGGGTTAATACCACCAGTGGGTGTAAGTATATTTATAGGTAATCTTGTTTGGAATAGTGGAGTAAGTTACGGGAAATGGTAATAAGGATAATGCAATAGAGTATATATAATGTGAGGATATCATTTGATTATGGTATTCTTTTTTTTTGTGAGTGTACTAGGTTATTAATACAGAAATATGACGATACAGAAAGTGAGGTGATAAACAATGGCAAGTAGAGTAATAAAGGATAAGGTTGTTAAGTCAAAGAGTACAACTACTAAGATAAAGGATAAAGTTAAAGATACTAAGTTAGAGCTCAATGATAATCAAAAGAATTTCTGTGTTGAATATATAAAGGCTTTGAATGGAACACAGGCATATATTAATGAGTTAATAGATAGTTATACTGCAAATGTAGAGGTGACGGTGGGTGGAATTAGTAGCCAACTTTAAATCAATGGCATTCGATGAGACTGCAAGGTATAGTGACCGTATTAAGGCATCACAGTTATTAGCACAATATAAAGGTTGATAGAACATAAGGATGTCCTATATTATAGTTATAATATGTTAGATAAGGAAATGTTGTAATAATGATAGAGGTTAATGCATTGAGAGATAAGAAGCAGATAGAGTTAATGAATAGAGTGTTAAAGTTGTTTTTGGCAAGCTAAAAACCATGCACTGCGGAACTTAATTTTTCCAGCACCCTATTCCCATTACTGGGGATTCATGGTTGAGTGTGTTAATCGGTAACTTGGGCCGGTAAAGACTAATAAATGACTGTGATGAACAAGTCTGTCGATAATAGCACTAGTAAGCTTTTCATCGTAAAAAATTCCATTCCATTTACTAAACTCTAAGTTTGTAGTGATAATTACACTTCTTTTTTCATAACATTCAGAGATTACCTGAAATAGTAACTGAGCACCCTCTCTTTCGAAGGGGACGTACCCCCATTCATCACAAATCAACATGTCAATTTTCTCAATCTGACGCATAAAACGTTTCAATTCACCTTTAGCTTTCGCTTTCGCTTCACTCAATTGGTTAACTAATGCTGCTGTTCGAAAGAACTTTACTTTTTCACCTCTAGAACAAGCAGCAACTCCAATGGCAGTGGCCATGTGGCTTTTACCAGTCCCAACAGGGCCATATAATACTAGGTTTTCTAGCTTATCAATAAAACCTCCGGTTTTTAGATCATCAATATCAATCGCTTGAGGAACTTGTATATCTTTAAAAACATAGTCCTCAAAGGTTTTAATAACATCAAATCCAGCTGATTTAAGGTTTCTATTTCTTCTAACTACTTCTCTATTTTCAGCTTCACGTTTTAATATCTGTGCTAAGAAATCCCCAAAATCAGTTGCTTGAATTTCTGCATAGTTTTCGTAAAAACTAGTTCCTAGTCTAAGTTCTTTGCAGTAATGTTTTATTAACACATCCGAGTTCATTGATTTAGTCCTCCTGCAGTCATTAATTTATCATAAACCGTTATGTCAGGAGTGTACTTCTTAAGTTTTGGGATTGTTTCTCATAAACAAATTTCTAGTTCCGGTAAAGGGCCGGCCGTTAATCGACAATATGTAGCCCAAATACTATCAACATCACTTGTTCCACACTTAATACTTTCTTCAAATGCTGCTATTGCAGAATCTATATTTGTATCTGCTGTCATTTTTGTAAATAATTTAAGTGCTTGCTTTTTGCTTACATAATCACATTGATTCATATATTCTTTAAGGGTTGTAGGTAGTTGGTTAAAGAGCCCTGTGTATTTTAGGGCCGTAGGCCGCTTAGACATAAGTTCTAAATAAGGGATCCAAATCATCGATTCTTTTTCTTCACCATATAGCCTGCTATGAGTAACTATAAAATTATTGTTATAATCTAATACATCAATGTCATAGGCTCCAACTTTAAACATAACTTGCTGTCCTGCCATGTTGGGAGATGTTGAATAAATCCTTCCATCAAACTTCGCTTTACCGTAATTGTCTGCCTTTGCAAATTGATGCAAATACACCTCAAATGGAGCGTCCGGAAGTTTAAAGAACTCTATAATATCTTCTTCAAACAAATCTTTGATAAGCCCATAGCCCTTATAATGCATTCTATTCATGTCCTTATCACATTTTTTAAGAAGTTCCTTATTAAATTCTTTTAGACTTTTAAATTCTGGAACTGGAACTAAGGGATTTCGGCGGTGGTATCCCACTTTTGCTTCGACGGATCCCTTTTCGTTACCACTATTTGGATTGCAAAAATTACTTTGAAAGCCATAGTGCATCATAAATCTTATAAACCCGTTAGTTAAATCACGTTTCCCATATTCTTTAACTTTCTTAACTACTGTAGACATATTGTCAAACCATATAGCTATTGGAACTCCACCGACATGTTCGAATATTGCCTTCATACCTTCTAATAGACATTCTTGATTTTGACTTTTAAAGAGTTGCATATAGCCACCATTGCTATGTGGATAAGATATATTAAGATAATTACCGTCATATGTAATACCATTTTCAATAAACCGAGCTTCTCCAAAATCAACCTGAGCTTCACCTGGTGGATGCTCTAGTGGTAGAAATCCATCGGTCACCATAGCTAATTCTTTTCGTAGCTTTGCAACGAATTTTCTTACGGATCTTTCATGAGCATCAAACTCATTTGGATAGAGTTCTTCCAATCGATCATGTACTCTTTTTGCTGTATGTTGTTGTTTGTGCGGAGCCTTCTTATCTTCAGTGAGCCATTTCAAGACAATATCTCTGTAGGGTGATAATTTGCCCTCCCGCTTCTGTTTTATGGGCATTGGGATATTAAAATCTTCTTTATCAACATACCTTTTTACGGTAGAAAAATCATGCCCAGTAATTTCTGCGATTTTTCTTAAACTTTTCCCTTCAAATTTTCGCAAATGTCTGATACGATATATATGTTCCATTGTTAGCATCTCCTTGTTCTCCTTTTCGGTTTCGTCACTAAAAAGGATAATATATTTTAAGGGTGCTGGCAATGGAATTTTTCCATTTTATGCTTGGTTTTTTAAAGGCCGGTCTGCATTGATTTTAGTATACCAGAAACATATGGTAAATTTTAAGAATGCATATACAATAATTATTTAATTAAGATTGTAGTTGTTGAACTCCGATTCCTAATTTCCGCCACTATAAAAATAATTAAAGGTATTATAACTTCAAAAGGAAAGGAGTAAAATGACCATATATTGGAAGCGAAGAATTGTGTTTCCATAGTGTTTTTGTAAATAAAAAAAGAGAAACTTAACATTAGAAGAGCTACAGGTGTTGTAATAAATTTATAATCATCGAACCCAAAAACCTTCGAAATTCCATTGCAAACTGCAAATAAACATATGCTCACTTTAATAAATACACACACTAAAAATACAATAACTACAGTCATCTCAAGTCTTTGAAGAAAGCCTAGTCTAATAAGGCCTACTGACATGGTAGAATGGAAATATAATCTAGATACGGTTGCACTACCTAATACTAAAAGATTTCTTAGTGATGTCAACAGTATAAGCCCTCCACCAATAAATAAGCCTACTATAAATGTCTTTTTGTAATTTTTTACTTTAGATATATTTGTAAATACCATTGTAAAAACTACAGTTTGACCAAATGGAAAAGTAAAACTTGAGAAAGCACCCTTAAACAATGGTGTAACTCCATTGTTTAGTATTGGTTTTAATCTGCTAATATCCATTTGTGGAATTGATAATATAGGTACAATTATAACTATTGAAATTATGATCCAAGAGAAGAGTTCAGCCCATCTTCCTAAGACTTCAATACCCGATTTTAAACTCCATATAAGTAGTATAGTAAAAAAAATCATTGGTAATACCACTGGTGTATTAGGGAACACTAAAGTATTGGTAAAATCTGATAGGGTTCTAAGAACTAATGTTCCAGTATGAAAGACAAACCATATCATTAGTATACAAAAAAAATTTCCTGTAAATTTTCCCATAACGATTTGAAGTATATCAAATAAATCTTTTCCAGGATATAAATACAAAATTCTAGAGTACATAAATAATAATATATTAGACCATAAAATAGCGATAATTATTGCTATCCAGACATTTTGATTTGCTTGATTTCCACTTCCCATTAAAAGAGAATTTCCAAGTAGAAAAAGTATTATTAATATAGTTGCTTGTCTTTCAGAAATAGCTTCATTTTTCATTTATGCCTCCTAGAAATTTTGCTTTATTTAAGCATATGAATTAATTTTAACCAATTTATTATATTCTATGCTTAAATATCCCCAATAATTAAAATTAAACCAAAATAAGAAAGGAGTGATAACAATGGAAAATACAAATTTAATTCAAACTAATGATTTAATATCAACAGCAGAATATGTTCCTGCTTCAGGTTCAAATAAAAAACTAATATATAAAACTGCTTTAGCTATATTGGAAGATATTGCGAATAGTCCAAGTACAATGAAGGATTATAAGAATGATGATATAGCTATTTCTAATTTTGCTGAGAACTTACAGAGTAGAATTAGCCAACTAGAAAAGAAGATTCGTCAAATAGCAAATGATGACGATGCAGTTACTTCTAATGATAGTGGGACTAGTTTTGTAAATATGTTCAAATAAGGGAGGAGATTCAAATTGAATATATTTAATGATGATTCAAATTTTGTCTACTTATTAAAAGCAATGGGACAAAAGATAATTATTAATGGAATAGAAATATAAACTCTAATTTCTAATGAGAAAGATAAAACTATAGTAGAAATTAAAACAGGTGATTATGTACAATATCAAGGTCATAACTGGATTATAGTTAGTGAAGTATCTAAAACTAATACTATATATAAATCTGTAATGAGGAAATGTACTAATACTCTAAGATATAAAGCTTCTGTTGATGGAGTGGAAACAATAATTTCAATTCCTACATTTATAGATACTGGAACTACTTCTATAGATGAAAATAAATATTTTAATTTATCAAATGATGAAATAGTTTGTAGTACTGGGTATTCAAGGATAGATAAAATTAAATATATTACAGAGTTTGACTCTGCTACAAGATTCATTTTAAAATGAAGCAATAGCACAAAATTATAAGATTATTGATGAAAGTGGGACAGATTCTACACTTGAATATAGATTTGCAATAAGTGATATCACTTTAGCCAGTATAGAATCTAGTGGAACTAATTATGTAAATATTATAGGTGAAAATATAGAAGGTGTTATTACAGCTACAGATGATGAGGTGGCAGTTTCAAGTCCAGTAGTAACTTATTCTATTACTATAAATGTAACAGCAAAAACAGTAGCACCTAGTTATAAAATAATTACATCTACAACAACTACTAGTAATTATGATTATATTTTAAATGGGAATACAAGAACTTATGAATAAAGATGGGTATAGTAGCTCCTGCGAACCAATAGATAAGTAAAAACAATACCATAATCATAGACAATGGAGTCTTTATTACGAAAATTTAAAGAATTCTATTTTAAATTTACAGTTTATTTTTATTTTCGACATTATGATGACATAAAGAATTGTTATTATAAATATATATCAAGTAATTGATTTTTTAATTAGAGTCCCCCTTTAATTAAATATATAAATATGAAACTAGTAATGGACTGGCGTAATTTAGCCAGTCTTTTTTATTTTTTGCTTTAGAAGCAATGACGGTAACTACTGGTATTATATTTAATATCAAGAATAAAGAGAGCACAGAGAAGGCAATGGAAGCCGTAAGAAAACTATTCATGTTGTCAGTGGTGTATAAAGAAGAAGGTATTGCTATATTGGAATCTATGTTGAAGGTATTGAAATAAAATGATTTAAGGATTAAGACGGGTGATAGTTGTCTATCCTCATAATATAATTATGGAATTTACCAGGTATTATGTTATAAATCTACATATGAGAGCATATCTATAATATTAGGGTTGGAAAGAGGGAGGTAATTTTATAGTATGTTTAAATTTATTAGTAAAAAGCCTAATTTGACAGTAGATAAACTTATTAGAACTATAAGAGATATTAGACTTAGTAATGCTATCATAGAAGAACCAGAATATATGAGTGCTTCAGGATATAGCAAAATAATAGTGAAATTAGATAAAGTAAATATCATTGATATAATAAAGATTGATTCATCTTCAAAAGAAGAAGAGCATAATGTTGAAATTGAGCTTATAGATGATAAATCAAATGAGCTTATTGTATATAAATCCCCTATAGTATATGTAAGAGAAGAGAATTCTGGGAAGTTGTTAATGAAAGCAAATGATGAATATTCATGTGGCAAAATACTAATTAAAAATAATGTAGTTAAGTGGGACATAAAAGGAAATTGGTGTGAGTATATAGCTTCTCAAATTAATCAATTAGAATTAGAAATAAATAGCAAAAAATTTAAAAATGAAACTGAGAAAATTAAAAGAGAAGAGGAAATTATAAGGGAAAAAAGTGATAAAGTAAAAAATTTTAATAGCTTATTTAAAGAGGAATAATATTGTAGAGGGTGATAATAATGGTAATAGACAATCGGGAAAGTTTTGATACTTATAAAGATAAACTAGTTTGGACCAAAATTATTAATATTAACTTATTTGCTAACACTAAAAGTATGCACTTAGTAAAATATTATAAAACAGAATCCAAAGAAGAATATTATATATTTGAATATATTAGGGCTGATAATAATGGTGTTAATGTAGATAATTTCAATGAACAAGAATGGGGTGAAATAAAGAAACAAATTGATTTTTCAGATGGTTGCTATATTTATTCTCATAATATTTATGAAAGAAATAATTTTAAATTAATAACAAGAGGAAAAGTAATTAATAGGTATAAAGTAGAAACGAACAACATGAGCAATCGTTAAGAAAGTAAATAAAAACAAATTTTACAGTAACTAAGGATGCATATTATCCTACCTATTATCATAAATATAAATTAAGTTATAATACCCATATTATAGTTATTTTTGTTAAATTTTAACTCATATGAGGTGAATTCTAGCATATATATATATGGTAAGTGATTTAAATAACATATTAAGAGTAGGTAATAAGAAAATAAAATGATTAACAAAGGGGGAAAAATTTATGTCATCAAGTAAATTTTTAAGTAAAATAAACAAGCATATACAAGAAAACTTTTGGTTGTATATTATAAGTATTCTTTGTGTATTTACAGGTATAATTTTAGGAATATATAGTGTTAAATACATGGGGGGGTCTGAACGAAATGATTTAGTAAATTACTTGACAAATTTTGTTGATCCTTCAAATACAAGTGGCATTAGTTACAAATTAATATTTTTACAATCGATCAAAAATAATCTACCTGTGATTATTTTTATTTGGTTTTTAGGTTTAACGATAGTCGGAATACCAATAATTATTATTATTGACTTATTAAAAGGATTTACAGTCGGTTTTACATTTAGCTTTATGATTAGCGGGATAGGAAAGAGTGGTGTTGGAATTGCAATGCTAGGGGTGCTGCCACAAAACTTAATATATATTCCCTGCATTATTTTTGCCTCAGTAGTATCCATGGAATTCTCAATAATGTTACTTAAGAACAAGTTTAATAAACAATGGACAAGTAGTATATCTAGCAGAATAATATATTATAGTGTAATATTTATTGTTATTGTAATGTTGTTGTTTATAGGGATAATTATAGAAACCTATATAGGACCATATTTTGTTAAAAACCTTATTAATAATATTGGAAGCGTAAGTAAATGAAGCGTAGGGAGTTATGGCATTTTGCATTGCTGACACTTAAGTGTTTTATTATTTTAATAGTAATTGGAATTTTCATCCCTAAAGCTGTAGACTACTTGCTCCAAAATCTTATTAACAACACAAAAATTTATAAAAACAGTGTTAGAGTTTACAAATTAGTTGATAATAATTATAAAATAGTTTATAATTATATTCTTACTTTTTATCTGTTTTTTAGAGTATAATATAAATAGAAATATTAATATTCTCTAAATATGGGAGAAAAATCATGAAAAATTTACTGGCAATATATATTAAAAATTTAAACTGTAATAAGTTAACTAGAAATACCGTAGAAGCTTACACTCGAGACGTCAAACGCTTTATTGAATTTATGGAATATAGAAATGAAACTTTAGAAACCGTTGATTGTATAACAATAATGGCATATTCTGAGCATCTTAGAAAAGAAGGCTATGTAAATAGCTCTATAGCAAGAAGTATCTTATAATTATAAATAAAATATAGAGAATACCAATCCGCTTTCATTAAGTAAGAAGGCTGATTGGTATTCTTGTTTTATATCAATAATATTTTTTTTGATTTATTATAAATAAATAGTGATAATATCAATGTAAATTGGTAAAAATAATGTTATAAATTTTTAAAAAAGCAGATAGCATTAAATAATTGTTATCTAGCTGAAAGGAATACGAGGAGGAAGCATATGAAAAGAATTTTTAGAAATGTATTTTGTTTAATTTTATCATTAATTTTTACCATGCAGCTGTTTGGTCTGTCAGCTAAAGCAGAAGGAGAAAATAAGGATGATAAAGGGATTGTTGTAGATGCAAAGTCAGCACTACTAATGGAACCAGCAAGTGGAAAAATAATATATGAAAAGAATTCTCATGAGAGATTTGCACCGGCTTCAGTAACAAAAATAATGACTATGTTATTAGCGATGGAGGCAATAGATTCCGGTAAAATTAAATTACAAGATAAAATAACTGTAAGTGAAAACTCAAAAAAAATGGGTGGAAGTAGTATGATACTTGATACTGGAGAAGTTAGAACCGTTGAAGAAATTTTAAAAGGCATTGCCATTGCATCCGGAAATGATGCAGCAGTGGCAATGGCAGAATATTTAGGAGGTAGCGAAAGTGCGTTTGTAAACATGATGAATCAAAAAGCAAAAAGTCTTAATATGAAAGACACTAGTTTTAAAAACTGCACAGGATTAAGTGCAGAAGGACATTTTTCATCTGCTTATGATATTTCGATTATGTCTAGAGAGTTATTAAAACATCCTAAAATATTAAAATATTCATCTACTTACATGGAAACTATTTCTGAAGGTAGAAAGGCTCCAATAGGACTTGTAAATCACAATAAGCTTGTTAGATTTTTCAATGGATGTGATGGAATAAAAACTGGATTCACAAACGAGGCAAAATATTGTATATCTGCTACTGCAATGCGAAGTAATGTACGAATGCTTGCAATAGTTATGGGGTCACCAACTTATAAAATAAGAAATAATGATGCTAGTATGTTAATGAACTATGGATTTTCTAAATTTGAAACTAAAAAAATAGTAACAAAAGACCAAGAATTAGAAAAAATAATTCTAAATAAAAAAGGTAACAAGTTCCTAATAGCTAAAGCACAAGAAGATTTTAATGTGACTCTTGAAAGAGGTATGAAAAATAAAATCACTAAAAAATTTGTTATAAATCAGGGTTTAAAAGAGTATAAAAAAGATGTAGCAATTGGATTTTGCCAGATATATGTTGATAATAAATTATGTGGTAAAATTAATATATACAGCGATCGTGATATCAAAAAATCGAGAGTGTGGGATAATTTTAAAAATAATTTTATAGAATTATTTGATAAAGCAATTTAAGTCTATTAAAAACTATAGCTTCTGGGCAAAAGAAAGATTTGCTTAGAAGCTAAGTTTTTTTATTTTAATTGTTTTAATTTATTCAAGTAAGTATAAGTAAGCAGAGTTACATTATTACTAGTTATTTTTTCTTAGATGATTTATACTTAAAATAAACCTTGTATAAAGAAATTAAAGTAAGCTAAGATTTTTTTATAATTAATTGTTTAGGAGAGAGTGTATATGCCATTAAGTATAAAAGTAACTAATTTTGAAGGCCCATTTGATTTATTATTACATCTTATTAAAAAGAACGAGATGAACATCTATGATATCAATATTGTTGAAATTACAAATCAGTATTTGGAGTATCTTAAAAGTATGAAGGAAATGGATTTGGAGGTGACATCAGAATTCATTGTTATAGCTGCAACTTTAATTGAAATTAAATCAAAATATTTATTACCTAAAAATAAAGAGGAACATAACCTGGACGAGGAAAATGATGTGGAAAAGGAATTACTAAATAAGTTAATAGAATATAGAAAGTATAAAGCTATAGCTCAAGATTTAAAGATAATGGAACAGGGTGCAGGTATAATGATTAGTAAAAAGCCTGAAATAATTGAAGTGGATACTAAAGATATAAAAGAAATTGATTTTCTTGCAAATATTACAATTTTTGATTTGTATAATTCATATAATAATCTAATGCATGAATATATAGATAAAATGAATACTAATAATATTATAAATAAAAAAATATTGGTAGATGAATATAGAATAGAAGATAAAATGGATGAATTGAGACATAAACTCGATTGTTTTGGAAAAGTACATTTTACAAAATTAATATATGAATATTCATCAAAAATAGAAGTTATTGTTACGTTTTTAGCTTTACTTGAGCTAATTAAAATTAGAGGGGTTATAGTAATTCAAGAAAGTAATTTTAAAGACATATATTTAGAGAGGGTAACTTAATATGGATGAATTTTATGTTAGACAATTAGAAAGTGAAAAGATATCGGCTAAAAACATATATTTCTCTATAATTGAATCTTTGTTGTTTGTTGCTGGGGAATCATTAAAGTTAACTGAAATTGCAAGTATATTAGAGTGCAGTATTGATTTCACAAAAGAACTAACAAATGAATTAAGAAAAAGGTATGAAAAAGAGGACAGAGGAATTAAAATTATAGTAACTAATGATGAGTACCAATTTGTTACCAAACCATGCAATAGTGATTCTGTTCAAAAATTATTGAAGACAAATATTAGGCAATCATTATCGCAGGCTTCACTTGAAACTTTGGCAATAATTGCATACAAACAGCCAATAACTAGAGTGGAAATTGAGGAAATAAGAGGCGTTAAGAGCGATAGAGCAATTTATACTTTGTCAGAAAAAAGATTAATTATAGAAAGTGGACGCAAAAGTGTTCCTGGAAGACCAATTATTTATGTAACTACCGATGAATTTCTTAAACATTTTAATTTTCAAGATTTGAATGAAATGCCGCCCTTGGAAGATTTTAATAAAGGAAAATTAGAACAAGATGATGATATAAATCAAGCTGAATAACCTATCTTTATAATAACTTTACATATTTATTGTCAGCAACCCCACCATAACTATTTTTATTGAAAAATAGTTATGGTGGGGTTGCTGTTTTTTAATTATAGGAGTTTATAACTAACTCTTATAATTTAAGAGGAACTATTCATCGCTTTTTTCTTTATCATCGCTAGATGCATCTTTATCACATTTATCTTTAAACATGCCTTTAACAATGTCAAAAATCTGTGGCACAGTATCAACAATTTTATCATATGTATTTTGTTGATCTACAGATAATAATCTTATTGAATCGTTTCTAACAACTAAAAATGCAACAGGCTTTACAGTTACACCGGCTCCAGAACCACCTCCAAAAGGATATTTATCACTTGTCTCAGAAGCCTTTATACTATTGAACTCACTACCTCCAGATGCAAAACCAAAACATACTCTCGAAATGGGAATTATGGTAGTGCCATCTGGTGATTTTATTGGATCCCCTACAATTGTATTTACGTCTATCATATCTTTTATACTTTCCATAGTGCTCTTCATTAAATTTTCAATTGGATGATTATCCATTTATATTTCCTCCTTTATATTTTTTTATATTCGTCTTGTTACGTTTTATGGTTATAAGGCAAAGTGACATCACAAATGCAATATAAATAGTTTTTGCTAAATTGATATAGATTACACTCGAAATTTCCATATTATAATCATTTTTTTGAAAATGAGGGATAACTTTAAAATTAGTCTTTTTAACTTTAACAAAATTCATTAATAATAAATACAAAAAACTGTAAGCGGAATGTATTAAGCCAAAAAGAATAGCTACAACGGCAGCGTCATCAAATCCGTATTCTAGTTTAGTGTTTAAAGTTACTATTGGTTTGAATTTTAATTTCTTAATTTTGTAAATAATTAGTTTTATATTACTTAATAATAAAGAATTAAAAATGGTTTCTTTTAATTTAGATTCTAAATCATTATTTAAATTAATTTTTGAAGGCTTTTTTAACTTTAATTTTTTATTATATAAGTAAATTTCCATAACTTTGTTTGAGTATTTAAGAGTTATTTTGATAGGGATTGGAAATAATAAAATTATTAAAGTTAAAAGGAGCACGATTATAAATCTAAACATTTTAACCTCCTAATTTATCTAATAACTGGTATTATACCCATAAATTTAAAAAAAAATCAACAAATCAATATTATACTTGTTATTTATACTTAGTTAAAGTTTAACGACATTTCAGAAGGAAAGTCTCCCACTTCTATAAATGGGAGGATAACAATTGAGAATTGTTATCTACTCCAGAGGTCTACAAAGGGGTAAATCTCCTTCTGAAGTCGTTAATATTGCAGCGACCCAGGAGATGATTTAATATCATTTAATTTTTAAAAATTTAAAAGAGGTGAAATCATGACAAAAAAATTGAAAGTATATTTATCATTATTTTTAGGCATGTTTTTCTTATTTACATCTTTGTGTCAAAATGTGTATGCAGATGATATGTATGTTAATGCTATAAGTGCCATAGCATTAGATCGTGATTCTAAAGTTGTGTTATATGAAAAAAATGCATACACTCCAATTGAAATTGCAAGTACTACAAAGATAATAACTGCCCTAGTGGCAATTAAATGTGGAGATTTAAACAAAAAAATAATTGTATCAAAAAAAGCTGCAACTGTACGAGGATCAGAAATAGGATTAAAAGAAGGAGAGGAAATAACATTAAGAGAGTTACTATATGGACTTTTGCTAAGATCAGGAAATGATGCAGCAATAGCAATCGCGGAGGGTATTAGTGGGAATGTTGATGAATTTTTGAAGCTTATGAATGAGTACGCTTTAGAAGCTGGCTTATTAAATAGTAACTTTGAATCTCCTCATGGGTTAGATAGTAGTAATCATTATTCTACAGCATATGATCTAGCTTTAGTTACTGCAAAAGCAAAAGAAATTCAATTTTTTAATGATATAGTTGGATCTAAAGATATTGATGCTAAACAATACAACTTCAATAGAAGTTACCATAATATAAATAAAATTTTATATCTTTTACCGAACTCCACAGGAGTAAAAACAGGGTTTACTGGAAAAGCTGGTAAATGTTTAGTAACTTCTGTTAAAATTCAAAATAGAGATGTTATTATAATTACTTTAAACTGTACCCCTAGATGGAAGGAAACTGAAAAAATTAATAATTATATTGAAAAAAATTATAAGTTTAAAAAATTAATAAGTAAAGATGATATTTTAGGGGACATTAGAGTTAAAAACGGAACTTCAAATGCTGAATTAGTAAGTAAAAAAGATATTATAATTCCAGTAAAAAATGGTCAAAAAATTGAAGTTAAAATTAAAAAGCCCAAATATCAGGTTTATGCTCCATTAAATAAAGGAGAAAATATTGGTAGGGCAGATGTATATGTAAATAATAAACTAGTGCTTACAGAGGCTTTGATATCTAAAAAATCTGTGAATAAGAAAAACAATTTTAGTATAAAATTTGATGAAATCAAGAATTTAATTATTCATAACTAATAAAAGCGTGTTTAGGCTATTTTATTAGTTAGAAATAGTTATTATAAAAAAAGTATTATACTTAATTTGTAACAATATTTGTATTTTCAAATATTTTAATAGTATAGTACTTTAGGAGGCTACATTCATGAGTTATGAACCCTATGATTGTATTGATGTAGGAAGTGAATTTTGTCCTAGCTACACTAAACTGCGATAAGCAGTTTAGTGTAGCTATTTTAGGGATATTAATTTGATTATTACTATGCCTTTAGCTCCATCCCAAGATATTGAGGATACTAAATTATTAAATAGCAAACGTTTATTATTGAAATCCAGATTATTCATAAGTGATGAAAAATCATTTATAGAATATAAAAATTTATTTGTTTTTGACTCATTGTTATTATTTTTATAGGAAGCAGATTTTAAGATGTCATATTTAATATTTAAATTTTCAATTTCACTTCCTAATTTGGAAATTTGTGGCCTAATATATTTCGATATTTCATTGTCTAGGGATAACTGATTTACTAATATATCCATTTGGGCTTGTTTTGTATTTATTTGCTCTGGTAAATTGTCTATTTCTGATAACATCAAATTACTTTTAGTAATTTCAATCTTAAGTTTATTTAACTCTTCTAGTAAAATATTTTTGTTTATAGAAATATTTTTCAGGTTATCTATAACTACTTTTTCAAGTTCATCCACTCGTATATTAGGATTATTACATCGTATACCTTTTGAATAATCTTTGGTACTACAAACATAATACTGAATTTTTTTATTTGTTTGTGCGCTAATATGACCATGTTTAACAATCATACTTTTACCACATTTTGAACATTTCAAAGTTCCAGTAAATAATGCTGCTGACGAGGTTCCAAGCCTTGGTGCTTTATTTTTATTCATATCTAATATTTTTTGTGTTTTAAGCCATGTGGAAGCATCAATAATACCTTCATGGGTGGAAATTGCAGCTATCCATTCTGTTACATCTCGCTTAATTCTAGCACCTTTACTTTTATTATAAGTTAAAATACCATGTTTATTATTAGCTTTGCCCATTACATTCATTCCAGTAACTTTAAGATAATTCATAACATCTTCATTTGCTCTAACATAGAGGGGATTTCTTAATATGAGTTGGATTCTTTTCTTATTGAAGTCCACCCCGTTTTTTGTTTTAATACTTTTTTTGTAAATGAAAATAAAAACTTGGTTAATTGATTTGTACTGTAGATATTTGTCGTAAATGATTTTTACTACATTCAATTCCTTTTTAATAGGTGATAATGTATACATAGTTTTTTCCTTGAATTCGAAATCTAAATAGGATAATTTTTCACTTTCATAGCCCAAAGGTGTTTGACCGCCGAGCCATCTTCCACTTTTAGCGAGCTCCAACATATTGTCGCGAACCCGCTCACCAATAGTTTCTCTTTCGAGTTGCGCAAAAACAGAGGCGATATACATCATTGCGCGTCCCATAGGAGTTGATGTATCAAACTGCTCATTAACACTTATAAAGCTTATGTGCAAGCAATCTAATTTATTTATAAGGGTAGTGAAATCAGCGATATTTCTGCTTATTCTGTCTAGTCGATAACAAATTAGTACTTGGAATTTTTTTTCTTGTGCATCCATTAGCATCTTTTGAAACTGGGGCCTTTTAATATTTTTACCTGAAAAGCCTTCGTCCTCATATATTATAAATTTTTCAATACTTAAATGATTACATTCACGCTTACATAGTTCAATTTGGTTAATTATTGATTCACCTTTTCCTGTAAATTTTGATTTTCTGGAGTATATAGCGGCAATTTTCAATTTGTTTACTCCTTAATAATTAATCATATGACCTAATGGAGTGGTATAAAAGAATAGAAAATGATATTCTATAAACTATAATATCACTACAAAATAAAGATATGTTTTCTAAATAAATAATATTACGCAAAAATGTATATTACTAGATATATTTACTTATATACATTTTTGTAACATTAAGGTCAAAGCCACATATTATAACATAATAGCTGATGTGGAGGAATGTAAATGAAGGTTAATTCTACAATTCTTTTAGAATTAAATAAAAAAGAAGTAGAACTTTTGAATGAGCAATATACAAGGAGTGTTGCAAAAATAGCGGCTTCAGAGCTTTCACTGCAAGAAATAAATGATCTAATTGAAAAGTTAATGATTATCTAGATTATTTTAAAGCTTGTGGGAAGTAGCACTATTTTTAAAAAGGAATAAATCAATTAGAGTAGAATAAAATATAAAAGAGAAAGTTTGGGGATAATGATGTGTTGCTTTTTAATAGTGAAAAGTAAACAATATAAATATAATGAAACAAATCCTATTAAAAAATGATATACTATTATAATATTCAATACAACATAAAATATGGAGATGATTTATATGAAGTTATGCGAAATATGTAAAAAAAATATAGCAATGATATTAACATCAAAAATTGAAAATGGAAAGACGGAAACTATAGGATTATGTATAGAGTGTGCTAAAAAGAAGGGGATTCCAGTTATGGACCAATTGATGCAGCAAGCTGGATTATCCTCAGAGGACATTGAAAGCTTAAATGAGCAAATGGGTAGCATGTTTAAAGATATGAATTTAGAAGATATGAACTTAGAAGATATGAACCTCGAGGGTTTGAACACAACAAATCCTAAAATTGAAAGTGGGGATGGAAAAAATATTATTAGTAACATTTTTAATGGGCTATTTTCGTCAGTTGATAAAAATAACGATTTTATAGAGGGAGATGTTGAAACTTCTTCAAAGACTAAAGAATCACCTGAAGACAAATCAAAAAAGAACTGGTTTAAAAAGAAGCGAAAACACTTAGATACATATGGAATAAACTTAACAGATAAAGCAAAGCAAAACGGTGTAGACAAGGTTATTGGAAGGTATAAAGAAATTGACCGTGTGGTACAAATTTTAAATAGAAGAAGTAAAAACAACCCTATATTGATTGGGGAGGCTGGAGTAGGTAAAACAGCTATTGCAGAGGGTCTTGCTTGTAGAATTGTAGAAAAACAAGTGCCAGAAAAATTATTTAATGCTGAAGTTTATTTACTTGATCTTACATCGGTAGTTGCAGGAACACAATTCAGAGGACAATTTGAAAGCCGTATGAAGTCAATTATTGAAGAAGCTAAAGAAAGTGGAAATATAATATTAGTTATTGATGAGGTGCACAACATTATGGGCGCGGGTGAAGTTCAGGGCGGGGCAATGAATGCAGCAAATATTTTAAAACCAGCTTTGGCTAAAGGGGAAATACAAGTTATTGGAGTGACTACGCTTGAGGAATATAGAAAATATATAGAAAAAGATGCGGCACTTGAGAGAAGATTTCAGCCAGTGTTAGTTGAGGAACCAAGTATAGAAGAGACCATTGAAATTCTAAAGGGAATACGAGGCTACTACGAAGATTATCATAAAGTTAAAATATCTGATGAAGTAATTGAAGAAGTTGTAAATCTATCTGAAAGATATATAACAGACAGATTTTTGCCAGACAAAGCTATAGATGTTATTGATGAAGCCGGCTCTCGTGCTAATTTAAAAAATAGAGGACTTGTGGAACTAGCAGAGTTAAAAGAGAAATCAGAAAAAATTCAAAATGATAAGAAAGAAGCGGAGGTTACAGGGAATTTTGAAAAAGCGGCAGAATGTAATACGAAGTTATGCAAAGTAAAAGAAGAAATTAATGAAAAACAACAAAGATGCAGTGATGTTCAACTTACGATTGATGATGTTGCATATGTAATTGAGGCATGGACTAAAATTCCAATTCAAAAGATTACAGAAAAAGAAGCGAAAAAACTATTAAACTTAGAGGGGAGGCTCCACACACGCGTTATAGGTCAAAATGAAGCTATTACGAGCTTGTCTAGAGCAATTAGACGGAATCGATCTGGTTTTAGAAAAAAGAAAAAGCCTTCTTCTTTTATTTTTGTAGGACCAACTGGGGTTGGAAAAACAGAGTTAGTAAAAACACTTTCCTGTGAACTTTTTGGAAATGAGGAAGCCCTAATACGCATTGATATGTCTGAATACATGGAAAAACATACAGTTTCAAAGTTAATTGGTGCACCACCAGGGTATATAGGATATGATCAGGGTGGGCAACTTACTGAAAAGGTTAAAAGGAAGCCATATTCGGTAATTCTTTTAGATGAAATAGAGAAGGCTCATCCTGATGTATTTAATATGCTACTGCAAATTCTTGAAGATGGAATATTAACAGATAGTCAAGGCAGAACTGTTTTCTTTGAGAACACTGTAATAATAATGACATCTAACGCAGGAACTAAGTTTAAAGCAAGTAGCATTGGTTTTGTTCAAGATGATTATGACATATTAGAAGCACATGTAAAAGACGCTTTGAAAGAAACCTTTAGGCCTGAATTTTTAAATAGAGTAGATGAGATTATTGTATTTACCCCACTTAAAAAGGAAGAACTTAGGAAAATAGTAGATTTGATGATTATGGAAGTAGTGAACGAGGTAAAGGAAAAAAAAATCACATTGCATGTCTCGAAAGATGTAGCAGACTTTATATTAGAAAAAGGATATGATGATAAATATGGTGCAAGGCCACTTAGGCGAACTATTCAAAAATACATTGAAGATGAAATCGCAGAGCATTATCTTCAAAATAAATTTAGTGAAGGGTCAACCATATCTATAGATCTAAAAGATGATAAAATTATTATAGACTAAAGTTAAAAGCTGCTGAGTATTGCTCAGCAGCTTTTAACTTTAGTCTTATTTATTGCTTTATGTTTTGTTTGCCTATATTATAATCCTTTTTTAAATTGTAGAGCTTGTACTGTTGTTCTACATAAATAGTTGAATAAAAAAACACATTACATAAAAATACTGCAAATAAAATATCCATTATTACGTGTTGCTTAACAAATTCTGTAGAGATAATAATAAGAAAGCCTAAGATGTTAACTGGAATTTTAATTGATTTTCTAGTATCAGTAGCATTAATTCCTTTAACAGCAAGGTATGCAGTAATCACATGTATGCTTGGAAAACAATTATATGGCTCATCAGAATTATAAGTAAATATAATCAGCTTTGAAAATATATCATCCCCTGTAACTATTGGTCTTGGGACAGTGGTTTGGAAAAAGTAATAAGTTATAAAAGCAACAACAAAACATAGGCTTAAAGTAATCATAATTTTATAGTAAACATTTCTGTTTTTAAAGCACAAATAAACAAAACAGAAGGCTAAAAAAAACCATAAAGCCATGTACGGTATTATGAATATCTTTATAAGTGGTAAAAAATTATCTAAACTAGTACTAAGATTATAAATGCCTCTTTGAGTGTTATTTAGTTTCCAATAAAATAAATTAGAAAAAGGAATAGAACCAATAAGAACTAGCGGCAATAGATTCATAAAAATTTTTTTCAACTAATCAGTCCTCTCTTCAAAGACTATTTTAACGTAAAATAGCAATAGTTTCAATGATTTTCATAAAAAAATTATGATTATAAAGTAACTAATATAAAAATTTAACAATATATCTCTAAGTAGTACAGACTTGTTAATGATTATCGCAGTTTGGTGTCTCAAACATGTCCTTGCCATCTGGCAGAAACAGGAGACTGTATATTATGTTCACAACTTGCAGGTAAAGATTTTTGTGACTGCTGCAACTTTAATGGAGTATGTATTTATCAAGAATATGCTTCAAACAACTACAAAGCAAAAGAAAGTAGGAAATATTATAATTGCAAAATATTAAAAAAAAGTAGATTTGAGGACAATGTTATTATACTTACAGTTAGCGCAAGTGATAAATTGGTAAGTGAATTGGTTCATGCAGGAAGTTATATTTTTGTTAGACGTCCAGATACAGATTCGAGGTTTGATACTCCAATATCAATAATGGATACTGATACGAGAAACAATACTATAACTATTGCTATAGAAATAAAAGGATCTAAAACAAAAGCATTAGATGTGTTAAATGTAGGGGGTAAACTGCTCGTAAAAGCACCATTTTGGAATGGTATTTTAGGACTAAAAAACATATCTACAATTAAGAATAGTAAATGCTTAATTGTAGCAAGGGGTATAGGGCAGGCACCGATGATACCACCACTTAAGCATTTGCATGCAAATAATAATGAGATTATAGTTGTGCTCGATAATTCGCCATATAAAAATAGTTTTGTGAATCAGTATCTAGAAAAATATGCTTCAAAAATTTTGATGTGCAATACTATATTTCGTGGCAGAATCACAGATGAATTTAATAATATATTGATTGATTTAATTAGTAATAATGATATTAGATTAGTGCATTGTGATGCTACAGATATTTTAAATTATGAATTGATGAAGGTAGTGGAAGATTTAGATAAAAACATTAAATATTCTTGTTGTAATAATGCCAAAATGTGCTGTGGAGAAGGCATATGCGGCTGTTGCACAAGAAAAAATAATGACCGTAAATTAAGAAGGCTCTGCAAAATGCAGACAGAACCTAAATATGTTTTAGAAGGGAGGAGAATATTTTGAAGGTTATTGTAATTGGTGGCGGATGGTCTGGTTGCAGCGCAGCGATCATAGCAAAAAAGGCAGGAGCTGAGGTTGTATTATATGAAAAAACGGATATGCTTTTAGGGCTTGGTAATGTAGGCGGCATTATGAGAAATAATGGGAGATATACTGCAGCCGAAGAAATGATAGCGCTAGGGGCAGGAGATTTAATACATTTGACTGATGAAAATAGTAGACATAAAAATATTGATTTTCCAGGGCATAAACATGCATGGCTTTACGATGTAAACAAGATTGAGCCAGCAGTAGGAAAATATTTAAAAGATATGGATATAGAAGTAAAACTTATAACAAGAGTAGTAGATGTTGAAAAAGAAGGCAATAAAATAAAAGGAATATATCTATCAGATGGAATATATGTGGTCGCTGATGTATTTATAGAAACTACAGGCTCAACAGGGCCAATGGGTAACTGCTTAAAATATGGAAATGGGTGTTCAATGTGTATTTTAAGATGTCCAGCTTTTGGGCCAAGAGTAAGCATAAGCTACAGAGCAGGTATTGAAGATTTAAAAGGAGAAAGGCAAGAAGATGTATATGGAGCTTTTAGCGGTTCTTGTAAATTAGCTAAGGAGTCTTTAGCGGGTGACGTTATAAAACAGCTTGATGAAACAGGAGTGGTTGTCTTAAGGGTTCCAGAAGAAGATATAAATTTAGATAAACTTAAACTAAAGGTATGTCAGCAGTATGCACTTAAAGAGTTTGCAGAAAATATGATCCTATTAGATACAGGTCATGCAAAATTAATGACTTCATATTATCCGTTAGAAAAGCTCAGAAAAATTAAAGGACTTGAAAATGCAAAATATATAGATCCGTATGCAGGTGGAAAGGGGAACTCTATAAGGTATCTATCCGTAGCGCCAAGAGCAAACAATATGAAAGTTATAGGACTAGATAATCTGTTCTGTGCAGGTGAGAAGGCCGGCTTATTTGTAGGTCACACAGAAGCCATTATTACGGGGGCTTTAGCAGGACACAATGCAATCAGAAACTATTTAGGTATGCCCCTTTTGATATTACCAAGGTCACTCGCCGTTGGGGATATAATAGCTTATGCAAATGAAAAAATGAACTCTAAAGAAGGGAGAACAAACAGATATACATTTGCGGGAGCAGAGTATTTTAAGCGAATGCAGGAACTAGGACTTTATACTTTGGATATAGATGAAATTAAAGGGAAAGTAGAAAAGTTAAATTTAACTCATATATTTAATGAAAAACTTATATAAAATGAAAAAGTTATTAGTATATTTTACAATGTAATACACACAATACTCTCATGTGGAAAAGATTTGTTATATATGGACTTTTAGGTCTCTTAGCAGAAGTTTTGTGGAATGGGTTTGGAGCTATGCTTAGGGGTGATGTATTACTTAGGGGTACTACCTGTATTTGGATGTTTCCTATCTATGGTCTTGCTTTATTTCTTGAACCTGTACATTATAGGATAAAACATCTTCCGCTTATTGTGAGGGGAGGCATATATATGGCTCTTATATTTGCGGTAGAATTAATTAGCGGACTACTGCTTAGGTTAGTAATAGGAGAGTGCCCATGGAACTATGTAAATAAAACATTGTCAATATGCGGAATAATTACATTAAGTTATGCACCAGTATGGATGGCCTATGGGATTATGTTTGAGAAAATACATGATTTTATAGTACGTATTGAGAGAAACATTACTGGTAATGCTAATTAGTTTTAGATTAGATATTAAAATAATAAGAAACTTGATGCAGTAAGTTAGATGTAATTATTACATTAATCTTACTGCATCAATTGTTTTAAACTTAGAGTCATAAATATTATTAGGATATATTAATGCTTGGATGCATAAATAAATTAAAAATAAGTATATAGCAATTTATAAGCATAGTAAAATAAGAATACGGCTAAAACACCTACGATAATCCAAAATACAACTAGGTTATGAACTTTTTTTTTAGGTTTTGGAGTGAAAATATCAACAATCTTATTGAGTGGTTCATTAATTTCCTCATGAACTAATTTTTTTAAATCATTATCCATTGAATACACCTCATCAATTATTTACTTAATATAATATATTATCTATATGTAAACTAATATTACTATATATAGAAATTTTATGCTTAATTAATTAAAACATGTTACGGATAGAAAATTAAATAGATTAAAAAATAATGATAAAACCACCACTCTAATTAATTAGAGTAGTGGTTTTTTTAGGGGGGAATAACGATGAAATAAGAAGTTAATAATATTACATATTATTTATTTGAAGTTACTATAATATATACTATGCTAAGTTAAAAAAAGGTTACTAATATTTTATAGTATTCGCAAAGAAATAAATTATAAGTAAGACTTATAGGTATAATAAATATTGCTTGGAGAGAAAATAACAAAGTAATTGAGCTGTAAGTTTTAGACATAGTAAAAAAATCAAAGATAATTTAATTTGAAAGGAGGTTTAAAGATGCCTGATCATCAACATGTTGGAGGTAGTAAAAATAGTAATATTAATGTTAAGCGTGACAATATTAGTAAACCTAAAAAAAGTAAAGGCGATAAGAAAACGGAACCTTTGTATAAAAATTTTAATGGAGAAACACTTAAATAATGAATTCAGTGTCTTGTGCTTGAGCAAAACAATGTTTAAAGGAGGGCAATAAAATGCAAAAGGGTAAAAAAAGTGAAGTTAATAGTCAGGAAGTTAATATTGGCACTAAAAGAACGGATTCTAGCGAAAAGCATAAACATGTAAAAAAAACAAAAAAATAAATTAAATTTTAAAGGATACATCCATATATAGAAAGAGAGGCGATTTAATGGCAAACCAAGGAGAAACTTTAATAAACGAAGGTTATAAAATAATGAAGTTTGAACGTGCTATTGATAAAGTTACTGGTCAGGAGATAGGAGAAATTGAGGTTAAAGCGTTAAATGGCCAAAGGCAGTTTATAACATTAGATGATAATGCTGCAGATGAGATAGAAAAGAATTTATTTGAATATTTAAAGAATAAATAGTATGGATAGATATTCTTCTACATTTATAAATGATTATCTTACATTAGACAATATATAAGGTTAAAAATAAAAAAGTTATAATTACCATAATGAGAATAAGATGTACTTATAACAATTAAGTATGTCTTATTTTTCTTTTACTAGCATATGAAAGTTTTAAATTAGGAGATGTAATTGTTAATAATATATTGTAGAATAGAATTTGTGTTAAACTTCATATATTAATGTTTCTGAACATATTTATGAAATTAAAATTAATATTATTTTAAAATTCTAAATTAATAAATATACTATATTATTTTAGAACTAAGTTTTAGGAGGAGTTTTGAATGAAAAAAGTTGCAGTTATTTTTAATGGCGGAACAATTACTATGACAGTCGATCCAAGAATAAGGGCTGCGGTTCCAACCTTAACTGGCGAAGAAATAATGTCTATGGTTACGGGAATTGAAAATTATGCAGAAATAGAATCATATACTTTTTCAAGTCTGCCAGGCCCTCACGTGACACCTGAACTAATGATGGATTTATCTAAATACGTGCAAAGTTTCTTAAGTAGAGCGGATATATGTGGGGTTGTAGTGACTCATGGTACAGATTCACTTGAGGAAACAGCGTTTCTATTAGATTTAACTATTGATAATGCAAAGCCAGTGATAGTTACAGGGTCAATGAGAAATAGTTCAGAACTTGGGTATGATGGCCCAGCGAATTTAGCAGCCTCAATTTGTACTGCGATTTCGGAGAAGGCACGCAATAGAGGTGTTCTAGTTTGTTTAAATAACGAACTCAATTGTGCCGGCGAGGTTACGAAATCACATTCAATGCATCTAAATACTTTTAAGAGCCCGGAGTTTGGTCCAATAGGTATTATTGATAATAATGAAGCCATATTCTACAGAGATAATTTAAAAAGAGAACATATTACAACGGATAGTATAGACATTAGAGTAGATTTAATAAAAGCTTGTGCCGGAATGGACTCTAAACTGATTGATTTTTGTGTGCATGAAGGTGCTAGGGGACTTATAATTGAGGCTATGGGGAGAGGTAACATCCCTCCTAAAATGGCAGAGGGAATAAAAACAGCTATAAAGTCTGGAGTGGTGGTAGTTATGGTATCTAGATGCTTCAAAGGGAGAGTGTTAGATTCATATGGTTACCCAGGAGGGGGAAAAGAACTTAGAAATGCTGGGGTGATTTTTGGAGATAGACTACCAGGTCAAAAAGCTAGAATTAAACTTATGCTTGCACTTGCAAGTACAACTAATATAGAGGAAATTGAATGTTTGTTTGAGAGTGGAAGATACAAAAACCGAATATCATAAGAAAATTTGTTTTAAATATTCGTGATGATGTTGACGTATATGCCCATTTTTGGTATTATATTTGGGTAAAAGCAAAAGATTAGTTTAGTTATTTGCAATAATATTACCAGTGGTAGCTGTAAACCATTTTATAAGCTGATAATAAATTGCTAATTATTATCAAAGCTATAATAAAATACAAGGAGGATAAATATGAAATCAACAAAATACACCGAAAAAGTTTCTATACTTGAAAAGCTTTTTAAACTAAAGGAAAACAATACATCAGTTAAAACAGAAATACTTGCTGGTATAACTACATTTATAACGATGGCATATATTATATTCGTAAATCCTAATATTCTTAAATTTGCCGGAATGAATGTACACGGTATAAAGGGGATTGGGGCAACGGGTTTTAATGCATTAAATGATCCAGTTGTAGCATCTGTTTTTGCAGCTACATGTATTGCTGCAGCTGTGGGTACATTTGTAATGGCGTTTTATGCTAACCTGCCTTTCGCGCAAGCACCAGGAATGGGATTAAATGCATTCTTTACTTATAGTGTATGTTTGGGACTAGGATATACATGGCAACAGGCACTAGCGGCGGTTTTTATGTCCGGAATTTTATTTATTATAATAACGCTTACTTCAATACGAGAAAAAATAGTGGATGCGTTGCCCCAAAATTTAAAACTCGCTATTTCAGGTGGTATTGGTCTGTTTATAGCACTTATCGGTTTTAAAAGTGGTGGAATCATCGTAGCAAATAAAGATACTTTAGTAACATTTGGTAACCTTACAACTCCAAGTGCAATAGTAACTTTAATAGGTATAACTGTTACCGCAATATTTATGGCTAGAAAAGTAAAGGGATCTATCTTAATTGGAATCGTTATAACTGCAATAGTAGGAATCCCTTTTGGAATTACGAAACTCTCAGGAATTCATGTATTTAGTGCACCACCATCTCTTGCACCGACATTTATGCAGTTTGACTTTCCAGGTCTTTTAGGATCAGGAGCCGGTAAGGGTTTGTTTGCAGCAATAATGAGTGTAGTCATGGTTGTAATAACCTTTAGTTTAGTAGATTTGTTTGACACCATAGGAACCCTGGTAGGAACAGCAACAAAAGCTAAGATGCTTGATGAGAATGGACGAGTAAAAAATATGAACAAGGCATTAATGTCAGATGCATTAGCAACTACTGCAGGAGCAATTATGGGAACAAGTACTGTAGTAACCTATGTTGAATCTACTGCAGGAGTTGCAGAAGGTGGACGAACAGGCCTAACCTCCGCCACAGTAGGTGTTTTGTTTTTATGCTCACTATTCTTTAGTGGCCTTGTAGGAATAGTACCTTCTGAAGCTACGGCTCCAGCACTTGTAATAGTCGGAGTGCTTATGATGAGTGCTGTTTCAAAGATAAATTTTGAGGATTTTACAGAGGCACTTCCAGCATTTTTTACAATAGCAATAATGCCATTTAGCTATAGTATAGCAAATGGAATAGCTGCAGGAATTATTTTTTATCCTATAGTAAAAGTTGTAACAGGAAAGGCTAAGGAAGTAAGTCCTATAGTTTATGTTTTAGCAGGATTATTTATAATTAGATTTGTAATACTACCTTAATGCCTAGAATATTTATTGATACACTCCAAGCAATATGATTAAATAGTATAAAGTAGCTAAATTGGTGCACATAGAATAAATGGTTACATTTTTATTCTATGTGTACTCTTCTTGTTTATATATACAAAAGTATTGTAACAAAATAAGTATCACTTGAATAATATAATATATTATGAATAAAGGGTGATATTATGAAAATAAATAATAGATTATCTAATGTGGATGAATACCAATTTAAAAAAATTGACGATATAAAGAAAAAGGCTTTTAGTTCGGGCACAAAAATTATTGATCTTAGTATAGGGGATCCAGATTTATCAGTTGATTCAAAAATTACGGATGCGTTGATAGAGGGATTAAAAATCGAGAGATATAACAATTATCCTCCCTATGATGGAATAATTGAAATGAAAGAAGCTGTTTTAAAGTACTACAATGATGTTTATTCTGTAAGTTTAAGTTTGGATGAAGTAATAATTCTTATAGGATCCAAAGAAGGTATTAGTAATGTGATTCCAGCTGTATGTGACGTTGGGGATTGTGTAATAGTGCCTGAACCTGCATACCCTGTTTATAGTATTTGTTCAAAACTATGGGGCTGTATACCGTATACTGTACCATTAACACAAAACAACGGATATACGCCTAATCTTGATGCGATTCCTGAAATAATCGTAAATAAGTGCAAGCTGATGTTTATAAATTATCCTAATAATCCAACGGGTGCAGTAGCTAGTTGTGGCTTCTATAAACGTATTGTAAAGTTTTCTTATGATAATAATATTGTTTTATGCAATGATTCAGCATATAATGAGATAATTAAGGTAGGCAAAGAACCCATTAGTCTTATGCAGTATGATGTGAAAAGGCAAAATGTGGAGTTTGGAACCTTATCTAAAACTTACAATATGACTGGATATAGAATAGGATATGCTGTAGGTAATGCAAAAGTAATAAATGCCCTTTTAAAAATAAAAAGTAATTGTGACTCTGGTCAATTTATTCCAGTTCAAAATGCTGCAATTGCGGCGCTTAATTTAGAACGTGATTATGTTCAAAATATAAGAAAAATATATGATGAGAGACGGGTGGCTTGTAAAAGTATTCTGCAACAAAAAAACATAGATTTTTTTGATTCGGAGGCTACATTTTATTTGTGGTGCAAAACACCTAAAAACTATACTACTAGTGAGTTTTGTGAGGAATTATTAATTAATCATGGAATTGTGGTTACTCCTGGCAGTGTTTTTGGCAAACTTGGATACGATTATTTCCGTATATCACTTACAAAAGACATCCTCATTATTGAAGAAGCTTTAAAATCTATAAAAAAATTTGGTGATTAAAATTATTATTGGTATAATATAAATTATATAGGAAATATTTTATAATAAGAATGAGTTATTTTAGAATACATGAAATTACAATCTATTGACATTTACGACTAGAAAGTCGCCTACTTCTATAAGTGGGGCAGATAACAATTGTTAATTGTTATCTGCCCCAGAGATATACAAGGAGAAAATATACTATCATAAAGAGAAACTTATAATTTTAGATTGAAACTTAGGTGATAGTTTATGTATAATTATTAAGGATTCACAATGAACATTGGAAGGATGCGTTGTTATGATTAGGAGTATGACCGGGTTTGGGAGAGGAAGCTCTGAAAAGGATGGTAAAAGCTTTACAATTGAAATTAAAAGTGTTAATCATAGATATTTCGAAACTAATATAAGAATGCCTAGAGTATTAATGGCTTTCGAGGATAAAATCCGAAAAATAATTGGTGGAAAAATAAAAAGAGGAAAACTTGATGTTTTTGTAACTCAAGGCAATTATGATAAGGAAGCCGTTGTAGCTTATTTAGATGAAAAGTTAGCGGGGAGTTATATAAGCTGTTTTCGAATGTTAAAAGATAAATATAATCTAGATGGCGATATATCGGTTGAGACAATAGCTAGATTACCCGAGGTAATAACGCTTAAACAAAAGGAAGAAGACGTTTCAGAAACCTTTGAGCAGATTGAATTATCACTAACAAAGGCGCTTGAAGCTCTTCTTTTTATGAGAGAAAGAGAAGGTGGAAAATTATTAGAAGACGTTATGAAAAAATGTGATTCGATTAAAGGCTTAGTTGAAAAGGTTAAGGAAAGAGCGCCGCTTGTTGTTTGTGAGTATAAGGGAAAACTATCTCAAAGGCTAAATACTCTGCATAAGGAGATTGAATTTGATGAGAATAGAGTTGCCATGGAAATTGCAATTTTTGCTGATAAGGTTGGAATTGATGAAGAAATTGTAAGACTAAATAGTCACATAGAACAAATGAGGGAAACTCTAATAATAGACGAACCAATTGGTAGAAAACTGGATTTTATAATTCAAGAAATGAATAGAGAAACTAACACTATAGCATCAAAAGCAAATGATTTGGAAATTTTGAATACAGTAATTAATATGAAAAGTGAAATAGAAAAAATTAGAGAACAAATACAAAACATAGAATAAACAGGAGGTTCGCGATGAGTATAAAGTTGATAAACATAGGTTTTGGAAACATTGTTTCAGCAAATAGATTGGTAGCCATAGTCAGCCCTGAATCAGCTCCTATCAAAAGAATAATTCAGGAAGCAAGAGATAGAGGTATGCTAATTGATGCTACTTATGGAAGAAGAACCAGAGCAGTTATTATAACTGATAGTGATCATGTTATTTTATCAGCAGTTCAACCTGAAACTGTTGCACATAGATTATCTGTTAAAGATGAGGAACGTATAGATGAGGTAGAGGAATAATGAAAAGCAAAGGACAGCTGATTGTTATTTCAGGACCTTCCGGTGCTGGTAAGGGGACTGTGTGCAAGGCTCTTCTTGAAAAAAATAATTTTTGGATTTCTGTTTCAGCGACAACAAGAGAACCAAGAAATGCTGAAATAGAAGGAACGAATTACTATTTTATAACTAAAGAAAAATTCCTGGAAAAAATTGCAGCAAACGATTTTCTTGAATATGCAAAGGTTTATGGAAATTATTATGGTACACCTAAATCTGAAGTTATAAAAGTATTAGAGCGTGGCCTTGATGTAATACTTGAAATAGATATTCAAGGCGCCCTTAATGTAAAAAGGGCTTATCCAAGTGGTTTGTTTATTTTTATTCTTCCACCATCTATGGAGGAATTAAAAAATAGAATTACTAATAGGGGCAGTGAAACACCAGAGTCCCTAATTACTAGATTTACATCTGCACATAAAGAGATTAGTTTTGTTTCAAAATATGATTATGCAGTAGTAAACGATACTGTAGATAATGCTTGTGATAAAATTCAAAGCATTATAATTGCAGAAAGATGTAGAGTCGATAGAATGAATGGAGATTTTCTAAAGGAGGAAATAAGTAATGAATAATTCAATGATTAATCCATCAATAGTAAATTTATTAGAAAAAGTAGACAATAGGTATTCATTAGTTGTAGCAACATCAAAAAGAGCAAGACAAATAATAGAAGGCCAGAGTCCGCTTGTACATGTGGATTCTAATAAGCCTGTAACTATTGCTATACATGAAATTTATGAAGGAGCTATTGTTGCTATTACTACAAAAGAAGGAATAAAATAGGATGAAAAATAAAAAGACAGTAGTTATTGGTGTAACAGGTGGAATAGCAGTATATAAGGCTTTAGATGTTATTAGTAGATTAAAAAAAGAAAATGTTGATGTGCATGTTATAATGACAAAAGCAGCTTGTGAGTTTGTAAATCCTATAAGTTTTCAATCACTAAGTCAGAACATTGTTATTCATGATATGTTTGAGGAGCCTAAGGCATGGGAGATACAACATATACATATTGCTAAAAAAGCAGATTTGTTTGTTGTAGTTCCAGCAACGGCCAATATAATCGGAAAAATTGCAAATGGGATTGCTGACGATATGCTTACTACTACTATTATGGCTACAAAGTCACCAGTGATTTTTGCTCCTGCAATGAATGTAAATATGTACAATAATCCAATAGTACAAGGTAATATTCAAAAACTTAAGGCTTTTGGATATAGTTTTATTTCACCCACGTCAGGAAGACTCGCCTGTGGAGACATAGGTGAAGGTAAATTAGCGCAAACCGAGGATATTTTTGAAATAATTATGAGTAACTTGTATCCGATCAAAGATATGATTGGAACTAAGGTTCTAGTTACAGCTGGACCAACGATTGCACCTATTGATCCAGTAAGATTTATAACAAATAGGTCGACAGGTAAAATGGGATATGCAATTGCAAAGGAAGCAAGGGATAGAGGGGCGGTTGTCACTTTAATATCAGGCCCATGCAATGAAAAAGCACCCTTTGGTGTGAATTTCATAAAGATAAATACAAATGATGAGATGAAATCAGCTGTTTTGAATAATTATGATGATAGTAATATAGTTATAAAAGCAGCAGCTGTATCTGATTATAAGCCAAAAGTATACTGTAGTAGTAAAATTAAGAAAAGTGAAAATAGTTTAAATATAGAGTTTGTACGAGATAATGACATTTTAAAAGAGCTAGGATTACATAAGAAGGATCAAATATTAGTAGGATTTGCAGCAGAAAGTAATGATTTACTGCAAAATGCACAAGAGAAACTATTTAAGAAAAATTTGGATTATATAGTTGCTAATGATATAACAAAATCAGACAGTGGTTTTGGAACTGAAGAGAATAAAGTGGTTATTTTAAGCAAATATAATGATCCAATAGCGTTAGATAAAATGTCGAAAAAACAAGTTGCTATGGAATTGTTTAATTTAATAAATAAAAAGCGCTAATGCGCTTTTTATTTATTAAAAAAATTATAAAATTAAAAGGGTGATTAAGTGTATCAGTATGCTGGAGTTGTGGTGAATAACGATTCGGTTCAAGTGGATAAGGTTTTCACATATAAAATACCGATTAGTTTAATGGGCAGCGTTCTTTTAGGATCTAGGGTTAAAGTACCGTTTGGTAGGGGAAACAAGACACTTGATGCTTTTGTATTAGAATTATATAAGCAGTGTGATAATGTGAATAATATTAAGGAAATAATAAGTATTTGTGATGAAATGCCACTCCTTAAAATTACTGATATTGAACTTATAAAAATAATGAAAAAAAAATATCTCTGTACGTACTTAGAGTGCATAAAAGTTATTATTCCAAGGGGCATTACCAAAGGCATTAAGAAGAAGACGGTCCAACTATTGACAACGCGAAACCAGCTAGAGGGCAAGTTTTTAAATGAACCTTATAAAGACATATATGAGTTGATACAACTAAATAATATGAAATATAACAAAAATGAATTTAGCAAAATTTTTAATAAGTCACTGTCATCAACTAACACAATGATTAAATATGGATTTTTGGCGACAAAAGAGGTTATAATTAATAGGTATAGTGATAAAGACTATTCTAGGTATGAAGAAAAAATACTAAATGAGAATCAACAGAAATCAGTAAATTTTATAAAAAATTCTAAGTCGAAAAAATTTTTAATTCATGGAGTTACAGGAAGTGGAAAGACTGAAATATATATGAATCTGGTTAGTTATATGTTAAAAGAGAATAAACAATCTATAATTTTGATACCAGAAATATCTTTAACACCTCAGATGGTTGAGAGATTCAAAGGTAGATTTGGACGTGATATAGCAGTTTTTCATAGTAGGTTATCAGATGGTGAACGATATGACGAATGGATGAGAGTAAAGTTTGGAAATGTTAAAATTGCAATAGGGGCAAGGTCAGCCATCTTTTTACCTTTTGAGAATTTGGGATTAATTGTAATAGATGAGGAACAAGAAGCAAGTTATAAATCTGACAGTGACCCCAAATTTGATGCCAGGGAAATAGCTTACATGAAATGCGAACTAGAAAATTGTAAATTGGTATTAGGCTCAGCGACTCCATCTATTGAAAGCTATTATAGAGCTACCATAAACGAATTAGAATTGATTAGAATTAATGAGAGAGCTGATGGTGCGTCCATGCCCAAAGTAGAAATCGTTGATATGCGAGAAGAGCTTATGAATAACAATCGTTCAATATTTAGCAAGTCACTACACGAGGGTATAACTGAATCTCTAAGAAAAAATGAGCAAGTAATATTGTTTTTAAATAGAAGAGGGTTTTCCACATTTGTATCTTGTAGAAAATGTGGATATGTATTTAAATGCAAAAAATGTGATATTTCATTGACTTATCATAATGAAGGTGAATACCTAACTTGTCATTACTGTGGTGAAAAAGAAAAAATTAGTAAAGTCTGCCCTAGTTGTGGTAGTAGTTATGTGAAATATTTTGGAGTTGGAACAGAAAAAATCGAACAAGAAATTAATAGAATATTTCCAAGTGCAAAAACACTTAGAATGGATTTTGACACTACTCGGAAAAAAAATTCTTATGAATATATATATAATACATTTAAAAACAAACAGGCAGATATATTAATTGGTACTCAAATGGTTGCTAAAGGATTAGATTTTGAAAATGTTACTTTAGTAGGAGTAATAGCTGCAGATTTATCATTAAATTTACCTGATTTTAGGGCTTTTGAGCGGACGTTTCAACTACTTACCCAGGTTTCCGGAAGAGCTGGTAGAGGAAGTAAAGAAGGTAAAGTAGTTATTCAAACATACAGTGCAGAAAATACGACTATACAATATGCAGCAGATAATGATTATGATAGTTTTTATAAAAATGAAATTATGGTGAGGAAAGCTATGGACTATCCACCATTTACAAGTATTCTCGTAATAACAATGAGTTCTGAAAATGAAAATTTGTTAATAAAAAGTATGCAAAATGTTGGTGAAAATTTAAAATATAAAATACAAAATAATGATAAAATTACATTACTAGGACCATGCCCTTGTGGAATATCTAAGATTAAAAATTTTTACAGATGGCAAATTATCATTAAAGGAAATATTGAGGAAATAATTGCAGACGAAATAAAGAATTTTGTTTATGAATCGGTTAAAAATGTTTATAATAGTATAAGGGTTAGTATAGATATTAATCCAAGCAATATGATGTAACAACACCTTTGATGGTGATTTAACAGCATCACAGATGATGATAACGACAAGGAGGTTATGGCATGGCTATAAGAATGATTAGGGCCTATGGCGACGATTTATTAAGAAAAAAGAGCCGAGTGGTAGATGAAATTAACCCTAGGGTTTTATTATTAATTAAAGATATGAAAGAAACTATGTATAATTCAAAGGGAATAGGGCTTGCTGCACCACAGGTCGGTGTTTTAAAAAGAATAATAGTTGTTGATGTTGGAAACGGACCAGTAGTAATGATTAATCCAGAGATTGTAGAAATGCAAGGTTCACAAGTTTCAGAGGAAGGTTGTTTAAGCATACCAGGAATACAAAAGGATGTAGAAAGACCTGAAAAAGTAAAAGTGAATGCTTTAAGCGAAAAAGGAGAAGAGATAGTAATCGACGGAGAAGGTCTTCTTGCAAGGGCTCTCTGCCATGAAATAGATCATTTACATGGTGTATTGTTTATTGACAAGGCTATAGAAGGTGAGAAAAAATAATATGAATATAATTTTTATGGGTACACCAGAATTTTCAGTACCAACCCTTCAAAAACTAATAAATGAATTTAAAGTTTCTGCTGTTTTTACTCAGCCTGATAGACCAAAAGGAAGAGGCAAAAATTTAGCTATGTCAGCAGTTAAACAACTAGCAGTGACCTATAATATACCGGTATATCAGCCTTTAAGACTTAAGAATAATGAGGAAATGATAGAAAAAATCAAAAATTTAAAACCCGATTTTATTGTAGTAGTGGCGTTTGGTCAAATTCTTCCAAAGGAAGTGTTAGATATTCCTAAATATGCATGTATAAATCTACATGCATCACTATTACCCAAATATAGAGGGGCTGCTCCTATAAATTGGTGTATAATTGATGGCGAGTGTAAGAGTGGCAATACAACAATGTTCATGGATGTTGGTCTTGACACAGGGGATATACTTTTAACAGAGGAAGTGGAACTGTCTAGTAATATTACAGCAGGAGAATTGCATGATATCCTTATGAATAGCGGTGCGCAGCTTTTAGTTAAAACTATAAATGGTATAGTAAATAAGAAAATAGAGCCAGTTAAACAGGAAAGTGAGTTTAGTTCATATGCGCCAAAGTTAGGTAAAGAAATGGCTATTATAAACTGGGAACTAAGCAATATTAATATACATAATTTTATAAGAGGGTTAAATCCATGGCCAATAGCATATACTCACTATGAGAATATAGTAATGAAAATATATAAGTCAAGAGTAATAAATGAGCAATCCAATAAACAGATTGGAAGTATAATAGAAGTTTCAAAAGAGGGATTAAAGGTATCAACTGGTAGTGGTGTTTTGCTTATTGAAGAAATACAGTTTCCAGGTAAAAAACCCTTGAAAGTAAAGGATTATATAATAGGAAATATGATAGATGAAGGTTCTATTTTGAAATAAAAATGATAAAAACTATAAAACTGGAGCTTATAAGAACTTTTCTTATAAGCTGATATGTACAAACAAATCAAATATAAAATTGAGGTAATAGCATGAATAATAGCAGACTCGTAGCAATTATAGTTATAGAAAAAGTGTTGAATGAGGGTGCCTATTCGAATATTGTTTTAGGACTCGAGCTTAATAAATCGGAATTAAGCGATAAAGATAAAGCCCTAGTTACAGAAATCGTTTATGGTACACTAAAATACAAATATACTATTGATAAAATATTGTGTAATTATATTAAAAAGGGCATAGATAAATTAGAGAGTTTTGTTTTAAATATACTAAGAATATCAGTTTATCAGATTAGATTTTTAGATAAGGTCCCTAGCTTTGCAGTGGTTAACGAGGCTGTAAACCTAACTAAAAAGAAGAGCAATATAGGAGCATCAAAACTTGTTAATGGTGTACTTAGAAGTTATCTAAGAGATAGCACCGCAAAGTATTATAATGAACAAGATAATATTGAAAGATTATGTTTTGAGTATTCGTTTACTAAGGCCTTAGTTAAACTCTTTATAAGGCAATATGGACTTGAAAGCGTAGAAATAATTCTTAAAGGATTAAATTATAAACCAGATGTTACAGTTAGAACTAATACTTTAAAATTAACTTATAAAGAAATATGGGAAAAACTTATACAAAATGGATATAATATAGAAGAAGGTTATGTATGTTCTGAAGCAATACGAATTATTAAAGGTAAAAATATAGAGGATAACGTTTTATTCAATGAAGGAAATATAACAGTTCAGGATGAGAGTGCTATGCTCACAGCGGTTTCTATGGATTTATTGCCGAATTTAAAAGTTTTAGATCTTTGTAGTGCACCAGGAGGAAAGACAACACACATTGCAGAGATAATGAGAAACACAGGTCATATAGATGCATTTGATATACATAAAAACAAATTGTCGCTAATTAAAGAAAATCTAAAGAGAATAGGAATTACAAATACAACTTGCGATGTTCATGATGCTACAATTTATGATCCAAATCTATATGAATGCGCAGATAGAGTACTTATAGATGTACCTTGTTCTGGTCTTGGAATTATAAGAAAAAAACCTGAGATAAAGTGGAGTAAGAACATAAAAGATATAAAAAGTATAATAGAAACACAAAGAAGCATATTGGATAACGCTTCAAAATATGTAAAAAAAGGTGGAGTGCTTGTATATTCAACTTGTACCCTTAATAAAGAAGAGAACGAAGATAATATTGAATGGTTTATAGAATCGCATTCAGAATTTAAGATTCAACCAGTATTTTATGGAAAACTTGACAATATAAACTATAGTGATAAAGGTTATGTTACTATATTTCCAAATGAGTACATGGATGGTTTTTTTATAGCCAAAATCATAAAGTCGTAGTGGGTGAATAAAATGATAAATATATTAGATCTTAATTTAGTGGAGCTAAAGCAGTGGATGAAAAATAATGGGGAAAGTGAATTTAGAGCTAAACAAATATCAGATTGGATTTATAAGGGCCTTTTGGAATTTGATAATATGAATAATATCCCGCGGAGCATAAAAGAAAAGCTGAAAAATAATTTTTGCATGGGAATGCCGGAACTTGTTGAAGAGTATACGTCAAAACAAAATGATACAAGGAAATATCTATTTAGATTAGATGATGGTAATTTAATTGAATGCGTTGTTATGAAATATAAACACGGAAATTCCATATGTATATCTACTCAAGTTGGATGCAGGATGGGATGTGAATTTTGTGCATCTACAATTGGCGGTATGATTAGAGATTTAACCACCGGGGAAATGTTGGCTCAAATAATGAAATCACAGTATTTAATTAAGGAGCGAATTTCTAATGTTGTACTAATGGGAAGTGGAGAACCCTTTGATAATTTTTGCAATGTAATAAAATTCCTTGAAATTGTTAATTCAGAGGACGGGTTAAATATTGGTCAAAGGCATATAACTATTTCTACCTGTGGCATTGTACCAAGAATTAAGGAGTTTGCGGATATGAATATGCAGGTTACACTGGCTATTTCACTTCATGCACCTACAGATGAAATTAGAAAGAAGAGTATGCCAATTGCAAATAAGTATTCTATTTCAGAAATTATTGATGCATCTAAGTATTATATAAATAAAACTAATCGCAGAATAACTTTTGAATATGCGCTTGTGAAGGGTCTTAATGACAGGTCTCAAGATGCAGAAAAATTAAGTGCGTTATTAACTGATATGTTATGTCATGTTAATTTAATTCCGGTTAATGAGATAAAAGAGAATGAATTGAAAAGGTCTTCGAATAATGATGTTACTGAATTTAAGAGGGTACTTGAAATTAATAATATTCAGACAACAGTGCGAAGAGAAATGGGACTAGATATTAATGCGGCTTGTGGTCAACTTAGGAGAAGCTACATTAAAAGTGATAACATAAATGAGGGGGTGTAACAATGATTGGGGTTTTGTCAGATGTTGGAAATGTTAGGAAAACAAATGAAGACTCTGTAGGTTATTTTGAAAGTGGTGATTTTGACATTTATGCTGTAGCAGATGGTATGGGGGGGCATAATGCAGGAGAGGTTGCAAGTCAATTAGCTATCAAGGTTATAATGGAATATATAAAGAAAAATCACAATGGATTAAATCTAAAAGAAGTGCTTTCTGATGGAATAAAATATGCGAATAAGGAAATTTATGACCTTTCAATTCAGAATGATTCTCTTAAAGGAATGGGTACAACAATAACAATCTGTTTTAAAAAACAAAATGAAATGGTGGTTGCAAATGTAGGTGACAGTAGTTGCTTTGTTATTGATAATAACAAAGAATTGTTGAAAGTTACAAGGGACCATTCTTTGGTGCAACAGCTTTTAGATAATGGTTCAATAACTGAAGAAAATGCTAGAACTCATCCAAATAAAAATATTATCACAAGGGCACTTGGAACAAATGAACTGGTAGAAGTTGACTTATTTGATGTTGATTTGACTAATATAATCAAATGTATTTTATGCACAGATGGTCTCTCTAATGATGTGACTTATTCTGAGATGTATGATATTATTATTGAAAATGACAATGAATCTAGTTGCAAATTGTTAGTAGATTTGAGCAAATCAAAGGGAGGACGCGATAACATATCAGTTATCGTATTTGAAGGAGAGTGCAGAGATGATAGGAACCGTATTAGGGAGTAGATATGAACTCCTTGAAAAAGTAGGAGAGGGCGGAATGGCAATAGTTTATAAAGCTAAATGTCGTTTGCTCAATCGTTTTGTTGCTGTAAAAATACTAAAAGAAGAATTCTCAAATAATATAGATTTTATGAATAAATTTAAGAAAGAAGCTTCATCTGTAGCTAGTCTGTCATCAAATAATATAGTTAATATTTATGATGTGGGACATGAGGGCAATATTAATTATATAGTAATGGAATATATTGAGGGTAAAACTTTAAAGCAAATTATAGTTGAACATGGTAGTATGAATTATGATCAAGTAATAGATTATGGCATGCAGATTGCAAAAGCACTTGAGTGTGCTCATAAGAATAACATTATACATAGGGATATAAAACCTCATAATATTTTAGTGACTGAGGATGGTACAGTTAAAGTTACTGATTTTGGAATAGCAAAAGCAGCTAGTTCTGTAACTATAACGAATACTAGCACAGTAATGGGGTCAGCTCATTATTTTTCACCAGAACAAGCAAAAGCTAGTTTTGTAGATTTTAGAACTGATATATATTCTTTTGGAATAGTTCTTTATGAGATGGTTACAGGGAGAGTACCTTATGATGCAGAAAGCCCTGTATCTGTAGCCTTAAAACATATACAGGAACCAGTGGTGCCACCTAGGCAAATAAATAGCAATGTTCCTGAAAATTTAAATAAATTGATATTAAAAGCGATAGAGAAAGAACCTATAAAAAGGTATCAAACTGCAAAAGAGATGTTTTTAGATTTGCAGAGAATACAAAATAATAAATCATATACTATAGCAACAAATAGTATGGAAAATGAATATACAAGAGTTATGCAAGCTGTAAACGTAGCTGATTATGAAAAAGAAGAAAAAGAAGAAGAAGTGGCCAAAGAGAAAAAGCCTGAAATCAATAAGAAAAACAAAACAAAGATAATAGTTTCTATTGCAATAATTTTATTTATTGTTTTAGGTAGTGTTTTAGGACTCATGCTTAAAAACTATTTTTCCACAAATAGCGGTGCAACCAAAGTTGAAGATAAAATATTGGTTCCTAAAATTATTGGCTTAGATAAGGCAAATGCAGAGCAGTTAGTTGTAGAAAAGGGATTAAATTTTGTGGTGGTTGCAGAAGAAAATAGCGATAAACCTAAAGGTGAGGTCATAATATGTTTTCCAGATGAGGGAACAGAAGTAAAAGCTAAGGGAGAAGTAAGGGTTAGGATAAGCAAAGGGCCAGCGAGTTTCAAAATTCCATCGGTTAAAGGGAGTGATAAAAATTCGGCTAAAGCTATTATTGAACTGAAAGGTTTGGTACTTAATAATGTTACAGAGGAATTTAGTAACTCCGTAGCTAGTGGCATAGTAATTAGTCAAGATCCAATTGAGGATAGTTTAGTTGAAAAAGGTGACCAAGTAAATTTGGTTATAAGTAAGGGTGTAGAAGTTAAATTGGCAAAGGTTCCGAATTTATATGGACTATCTTTAAATCAAGCAGAGCAAGATTTGCAAAGTAGGAATTTAAATTTAGGTGATAAAAAACAAGTAGTAACTACCGATAAGTCACTAGATGGTAAAATCCTTAATCAAGGTATTGCTGCAAATAAGGAAGTTCCTCAAGGTAATTCTGTAAGTGTTAGTTATTATGTTTATAAAGAACCTGCAAAAGAGACATTTGATGTTCCAAGCTTTATAGGGAAAACTGTTAAAGAGGCGAAGGATTTAGCTGCAAAATCTGATATAAGTATATTAGCTCCTGGTAACGATGTTGATATCATCATTACGCAAGATAAGGCGGCAGGAACTAAGGCGGATGTCGGAGAAACTATAACATTAACATCTAAGGTTGCAGTAGCACCAGTAACACCACCAGTAACAACGCCAAAAACGGGGACATCTAAAATAAATGATGCAACAACTACCAAATAAAATTAAATAATTGGTATTTAAGAATATTAGTTCAAAGATAAATAAAGGAGGATATATGCAAGGAGTAATTATAAAAGGTATAGGCGGACTATATTTTGTAAAAGTTGAAGACAAAGTTATAGAATGCAAGGCTAGAGGGAAGTTTAGGTATACTGGACTTACCCCTGTTATTGGTGACAAAGTTGAAATAATGCTAGAGTCAGATGTTAGCAAAGGTGTAATTGAAAAGATTTTTACAAGAGATACAGAGATGATACGTCCAGCGGTTGCTAATGTTACTCAAGCCTTTGTAGTTTTTGCTTTTAAAAAACCTGATTTAAATATGGATTTGCTTAACAAATTTCTAGTACTTTGTGAGCATTATAGGTTAAAAATAGTTCTTTGTTTAAACAAGTTGGATTTAGTTGAGGATGTTGATGAGGGCCTTGTTAAAGAATTGAAAAGCGTCGGATGTGACATAGTCTTTTTAAAAGCAAAAGAGGGTGTTGGACTTTCTGAACTCAAGACAAGAATAAAAAATAACATTACTGTTTTTTGTGGTCCATCAGGAGTTGGAAAGTCAACTATACTCAATAGCATACTTGGACGCGAGGCTATGAAAACTGGAGATATAAGTAAAAAATCGCAAAAGGGTAAGCACACCACTAGGCACAGTGAACTTATTGAATATGAAGAAGGATTTTTGCTAGATACTCCAGGATTTTCAGCGTTAAGTTTAGACTTCATTGAGAAAGAACAATTACAAGATTGTTTTCCAGAATTTGAAAAACATAAATGTGAATGTAGATTTTCTAATTGCATGCATTATAAAGAACCTAACTGTAGAATTAAGGAAGCTGTTGAGGTTAATGAAATTTACAGGGATAGATATAAATTTTATATAAAAACATTAGAAGAAATTATTTCTAGGGGGAATAAAAAATGATAAAAATAGCACCATCGATACTATCAGCAGATTTTTCAAGGCTAGGGGAACATATTAAGCAGTTAGAAGCGTGTGGTTCTGATATGATTCATATTGATGTAATGGATGGTATGTTCGTACCTAACATTTCTTTTGGCATTCCAATCATTAAGAGTATTAGAAATCTAACAAAATTACCATTTGATGTACATCTTATGATAGAAGAACCAGCGAGATATGTAGAGGACTTTGCAAAGGCAGGAGCTGACATTATAACTGTTCATTATGAAACCGATAGGCATATTGATAGAACTATTAACTACATAAAAAGTTTTGGGGTTAAAGCAGGAGTTGCATTAAACCCTGCTACTCCTGTAGACTTAATTAAACATTTAATTAGTAATCTTGATATGGTTCTTATTATGACAGTAAACCCTGGATTTGGTGGGCAAAAATATATTGAGTACTGCTCGGATAAAATTAGAGAAGTTAGAGCTATCTCGGATAAGGAGAATAAAGACATTATGATTCAAGTAGATGGAGGTATTGATGAAACTAATATTCGAGAAGCCGTTAATAGTGGTGCTAATGTAATTGTGGCTGGGTCCGCAGTATTTAAGAATGGGGAAATCGATAAAAATATAAAGGCCTTAAGAGCTGGTATTTAACATGAAGGTAATAATAATATCAGGGGGAAGTCCACCCTCAAAGGAATTACTCATAAAGGAAATTTCGGAGAATACTTTTTTAATTGGAGCAGATAGTGGGGCTAATTGCTTATATTTTTATAATATAAAGCCTGATTTACTTGTTGGAGATTTCGACTCCATTGATGAAATAGTAATGGATTATTTCACAAAAAATAATTGTGAAATAGATGTTTATTCTAAAGAAAAAGATTTTACAGATACTGAAATTGCAGTTAAAAAGGCTCTTAACATGAAACCAAGTGAAATAGTACTATTGGGGTGCACTGGAGGTAGAGTTGATCATTTGCTTGGAAATATTGGATTGCTTAAAGTTTGCTTGGAAGAAGGCGTTAATGCATGCATTAAGGATGGGAATAATGTTATTAGATTAATTAATTCTTCAACTTCATTAAAAGGTAACTTGGGTGATATATTTTCAGTACAATCTTATTGTGATGAAATAATTGGATTAACAATTGAAGGTGCGAAATATCCCTTAAACAATTACAATTTGAAAATTGGGCAAGGAATATCTATTTCAAATGAGTTCAAAGAAAACAAGGTTCGAATTAAATTTAAATCAGGAACGCTTATGATAATATTATCGTCAGATTAATATCTATGAATGCAAATTAAAACTATTTCTTTATTGATGATTTCAATAAAAAAATAGTTTTTTATTTTTGCAACATTTGGGGTATCAAATCATATAATAATATTGGAACACTTTGGGAGGGGAACAACTTATGAGAAGGTGGTATAAGCACTTTAAATGCTTTAATCAGCTTGGTGTAATCATTGCATGTATAGGAGTAGGGATTATATTAGTAGTAGTAGCTCCGTTTTGGTTATGGTTAATTGTTGCGGGAGGAGCAATTGCTTATTGTGGATTTACTATAATGAATCACAACAATCATTGTTAGTGATATAAAGATGAGTAGCGCAAATTAAAATAACTTTTGCAATTCTTATGTTTGGGAGGTAAAATAGATGAAAATTGTGGCTATTAAATTACCGAGATTTATGTCTCGAATAATTAGATTTTTTTTAAGAAAATAACATAGAATAGCTCAGATTGTTACAAATACTTTCGATAAAATATTTGTGATTTATTGGTATATACTTTCATATAAAATGTAACGGCGGAAGTTGGTTTTACAGAAATACAGCCGTAATGCTGTATTTAAATAAAAAATGCAGCTATCGCAGCTGCATTTTTATTTCTTGAATTATATAGCACGTTGTACTTTACCTGAACGAAGACATCTAGTACATACATGTATAGATTTAGGCGTTCCGCTAACTATAGCTTTAACTTTTTGAATATTTGGAGCCCATTTTCTTTTTGACTCACGGTGTGAGTGACTATATTGGCTACCTGAAATAACACCTTTATTGCATATTTCGCATTTTCTTGACAATGAAAACACCTCCTTAAGACTATGAAGAAAAAAATCTTCTCAATTGAAACACGCATTATTGTAACATAAATACTACTACTCTTGCAAGTTAAATATGAAATTATTAGAGCACTTAAGATTATTAGTGGCTAAAGTAATTATATAATTAAATTTGTTGAATAAATTAGTGTTATAATATAAAATAATATATATAGCAGTATAAGGAGGAATTACAATGAAAGGTAGCATTACGACTGAGAATGGTAGTGTATATTATTCAGAGGAATCGTTAGCCAACATAGTTGGCATATCTACAACTGAGTGTTATGGAGTTGTAGGAATGGCATTGAAAGATGCCAAGGATGGTTTTTGGCAATTAATTAAGAGTGATGGTTTAAACAAAGGAGTTAAAATTAATTCTAAGCAAAACCAGCTATTTATTGAATTATATATAATAGTTGAATATGGTACTAAAATTTCTATAATTGCAAATAATATAATTCAAAAGATAAGATATAATGTTGAAAATTTTACAGGACTAAAGGTTGCTGCAATAACAGTAAACGTCCAAGGTGTAAGAGTCTAAGGAGGTACGCGCAGTGGAATACTTAAAAATTAACGGACAACATTTCCGGAATATGGCAATAAACGCATCAAATAGATTAGAAGATGAAAAAGAATACGTAAATTCACTAAATGTATTTCCGGTTCCTGATGGAGATACAGGTACTAATATGTCGATGACATTTAAAGCAGCAGTTCAAGAAATTGAAACTATTTCAACGGAGTCTATTAGTGAGATAGCGCAAAAGTTAGCTAGAGGTGCTCTAATGGGTGCGAGAGGTAATTCAGGCGTTATACTATCACAAATATTTAGAGGCATTGCAAAAGGGTTAGAAGGTAAGGCAGAAGCTACTTCTGAAGAGTTTGCTAAAAGTATTTTAGAAGGTGCCAATTTTGCATATAAGGCTGTTATGAGACCAACTGAAGGAACTATATTAACTATTATTAGAGCAGCTGGTGAAAGTGCGGTAAAAAGCAGACTGGAAAATGTAGTTATGCTTATGCAGGAGGTTTGCAAGCGTAGTGAAATTATGCTTAATAAAACTCCGGATATGCTCCAAGCATTAAAAGAAGCAAAAGTAGTTGATGCAGGTGGTATGGGACTTCTAATATTGTTTAAAGGAATGTATGAAGCATTAGAGAGCGGCATGGAAGCTAAAATTAATAAATCAGACAATAAAAGTACTAAATCAGAGACGATAACATCTGTAGCTACAGGTATACCTGTAGACATAAAGTTTGGATACTGTACAGAATTGTTGATTATTGCTGGAAATGTTGATACTAATAAATTAAAAAATTATTTAGAAAAAATTGGAGACTCAATGGTTGTGGTTTCTCAAGATGAGTTTCTTAAGATTCATATACATACAAATGATCCAGGTCTTGTGCTATCAAAAGCAGTAACATTAGGCGAACTTTCTAAGGTTAAAATTGAAAACATGAGGGAACAACATAGAAGTATATTGGGTATAACGAATGAAGAAGCTCAGGTAAGTGTTGAACCAGTTGAAATTCAGGAAACTGTTGAACCTGTAAAAGAAAATATTGTTCAAATTAAAAAATATGGATTTATATCTGTAGCAATTGGAGAAGGAATTAAAAATATTTTTGAGGATTTAGGTGTGGATGTAGTAATAGAAGGTGGCCAAACTATGAATCCGAGTACACAAAATATATTAGATAGTATCAATAAAATTAATGCTGAAAACATATTTGTATTACCTAACAATAAAAATATACTTATGGCAGCGCTTCAAGCGGTTGAACTATCTGATAAAAATGTAATTGTTATTCCGTCTAAAACTATCCCACAGGGAATAACCGCTGTAACTATGTTTGATGCAGAAGTTAGTGTAGAAGAAAATGAGAATATATTAAAAGAAGCAATAAAAAATGTTGCAACAGCATCTGTAACATTTGCAGTTAAAGACAGTGAATCTGATGGTAATATAATAAAGAAAGGAAATATACTAGGTTTAGTTGAGCAAAAGATTAAAGAGGTTGGTACAGATATATATATAGTTTGCGCGGATATTATAGATAGTATGATTACAGTAGATAGCGAACTTATTACAATTTTTTATGGCGAAGATTGCATAATAAGTCAAGTGGATGAGTTTATTTCCTCTTTAGAGCATAAATATCCAAATATAGACATCCAATATTATAATGGCAAACAACCATTATATTATTTTATTGCTTCAGTTGAATAAAAGCCCTAGGGCTTTTTTTCTTATATATTAGTAATAAGCATAACTATTATTAAAATTTTATTTTTGGAGTGGTATTTGTGAATACTTATAGTGATGTAAAATATATAAAAGGCGTTGGACCTAAAATGGCAGAAAACTTGAATAAGTGTGGAATTTTTAATGTATTAGATCTTCTATTATATTTTCCACGAGATTACGAGAAGTTGTCCGCGCATAAAAGCATTCTACAATGCGCAGAAAGTGAAAAAGTCATTGTTGAGTGTGAGGTTTTAGATATATTAAAAGACATTAGATTAAAGAATAATAAAACACTTTCTACAATAGTTTTTTGCCAAGGTGATAACGAATTCAAAGGTAAATGGTTTAACCAAACATATGCAAAAAATAGCTTTAAGATTTCAAATAAATATATTATCACAGGCAAAGTGAATAAATTTAAAGATGAAATAACAATTATGAATCCTAAAATAGTAAAAAATACTTCTATGGTTACAAATAAAATTATTGCTAAATATCCTCTTAAAAACAATCTTACGAATAATTTTCTTAATAAAATTGTTTCTGATGTACTCTGTAATATTGAAATAATAGAGAATCTACCCAAATGGCTTGTGGAAAAATACTGCTTTTGTTCTTTAAGTGATGCTACTCGCAATATACACAGCCCTAAAAGTCTAGTACTCCTAAAGGAATCAAGGAAAAGACTTAAATTCCAAGAACTATTTACATATTCATTAAAGATATTAATGTTAAAAGAGTTTCTAAAAACGAATAATGATGGTATTCAATTTAAAATAGCCAAGGAACTTACAACACTCAAGAATCAACTTCCCTTTGGGCTTACAAAGGCACAAAGTAAAGTTATAAGAGAAATTTTAATAGATCAAAAGAAAAATATAGGGATGAATAGACTTTTGCAAGGAGATGTTGGAAGTGGTAAAACTATAGTTGCTATAATTACTATGTTTAATGTAGTGAAAAATGGCTATCAAGCAGCTATGATGGCACCAACTGAAATCCTAGCAAAACAACATTACGAAGAAATTCAAAACGTATTAAAAGGTTTTTCATTAAATATACAAATATTATGTGGAAGTACAACTCCTAAAAACAAACAATTAATTAAACAGGAGTTAAAAAGTGGAACCATTGATATTATTATTGGGACCCATGCACTTATTGAAGATAACGTAGTTTTTCAAAACTTGGGCATGATTGTTACTGATGAGCAGCATCGCTTTGGAGTATCGCAAAGAAATAGATTTTCTAATAAAGGTAAAAACATAGATATTCTTGTAATGACAGCGACTCCTATTCCGAGAACACTATCATTATATTTATACGGAGATTTAGATGTTTCCATTATAGATGAATTGCCACCTGGAAGGAAGATGATAGATACAAGTTACAAAAGTATGTCCTCAAGTCGACAAGTGTACGACTTTGCGTTAAACGAAATTAATAAAGGGAGACAAGTGTACATTGTTTGTCCACTAGTAGAAGAAAATGAAGAGATTAAGTTAAGTTCAGTTGAGAAGCTTTACGAAAAGTTAAAAAAAGAACAATTTAGCGCTATAGAAATAGGAATGGTATATGGAAAAATGCCTAGTAAACTTAAAAATGAAATAATGGATAAATTTAAAACAGGGAAAATTAAAGCATTAATTTCAACGACTGTAATTGAAGTTGGAGTAAATGTACCAAATGCCACAGTTATGATAATTGAAAACGCAGAAAGATTTGGGCTTGCCCAACTTCACCAACTTAGGGGTAGAGTAGGAAGAGGAGTAAATAAGTCTTATTGTATACTACTAGCGAACATTACAAATAATATAGTTAGAAGAAGATTAGAAATATTAATAAAAAGTAATGATGGCTTTTTTATTGCTGAAGAAGATTTAAAAACTAGAGGTGCTGGAGAATTATTTGGAATAAGGCAACATGGTGAATCAGGTTTAATTTTAGCAGATGTGATTGAAGACATTAATATTTTAAAACTTGCAAATAATGAAGCGAAAAAGTTAATACATAGTAATAATATTGAAGATATGTTGCTAAAGAATGAAATAATAGAAAAAATAGAGCAAAGTTCTAGCTATATTTGTTTCAATTAGATAAAAATATCTTTGTATAAATCACTTATTTATGATAAAATATTAACGAAACTTGCTTAGATGGAGGAATATATATATGAGAATTATAGCTGGAAGTGCAAAAGGAAGGAAGTTATTGTCACCTATTGGGATGGGAACTAGGCCTACTTTGGATAGAATTAAAGAAGCTATATTTAATATAATCCAAAATAAAGTTCGGAATGCTGTCGTGGTGGATATGTTCTCAGGCACTGGTAGCTTAGGTCTTGAGGCAGCAAGTAGGGGAGCGTCTGTTTGTTATCTAATTGATATGGGCGATACTACATTTGAAATGTTAGTAAAGAATGTAGATAATTTAAAGTTTAATGAAAAATGTAAATGTTTAAAAGGTGATACATATAAATACATGCAACAATTTGCAAATGATGCGATTGTGTTTGATTTAATATTTATAGATCCGCCATATGCTAAAGACATGATTCCACCCGCTATTGAAATTATTGCTAGCAATAATCTTCTAAGTGCAGATGGAATAATTGTTTGTAAAATAGATTCCTCCGAAGAAATATATGAGGGGAATTCTACTATTCATCTCTCTGATATAAGAAAATATGGCAATACTACTGTATTGTTTTACAAATACAAGGGGGTTAATAATTAAGTATTATTAACTTCACTAGATAAATACATGGAGGAATAACATGAAAAAAGCAATTTTTCCTGGAAGTTTTGACCCAATAACCAATGGACATTTAGATATCATTAAAAGGACGTCTAAAATTTTTGAGGAATTGATCGTAGGAGTACTTGTTAACCCTGAGAAAAATTCTCTCTTCACTGTAGATGAGAGAGTAGAACAAATAAAAAATGTAGTGAAATTTTTACCTAATGTACGAGTAAAAAAGTTTAGTGGGTTACTTATTGAATTAATGAATAAAGAAGGTGCGGGGGTCATTTTGAAAGGACTAAGGAGTATTTCAGATTTTGAATATGAGTTTCAAATGGCATCACTAAATAATAAATTGGATCCAAGTAAGGAAACTGTGTTTATGATGACAAAGGCAAAATACTGTTATCTAAGTTCTTCTTCAGTTAAACAAGTTGCAATGCTTGGAGGATGTATTAAGGGGCTTGTGCCTGAGGAAATTATTCCGGATATTATAAGGAAATTTAATTCTAAATAGGGGTGGGAAATATGGATGTTATTAAGCTTTTAGAATATCTTCAAGGAATTATTGAGAGCTCGTCTAAAATACCTGTCACAGGTAAGTCAGTTATAAATAAAAAAGAAATATTAGATATAATTGATCAAATTATAAATCATTTGCCAGATGAGTTTAAAAAGGCTCTGTGGGTCTGTGATGAAAAAGAAAGAATTCTTGTTGATGCGAAAAGGCAAGCTAAGATTTTTGAGGAAGAGACCATTGACAAAATAAGAAGAAGAGTCGAAAAGCAAGATCTAGTTAAAGAAGCACAAACTCGTTCTGAAGAAATCATTGCTTCAGCTCAGAGGGATGGTAAAATTATGAGACTTGGGGCTAAAGACTATGCGGATGAAATATTATCTCAATTAGATAAAGAAATTGAATTAAAGGGTCAGAAAATGCTTCATAAAATTAAAGGCGATGTACAAGAATTTCTAATATCTCTACAGGGAGAAGTTACAGATACTACAACTTCAATAAGAGAGAATGTAAAAGAATTAAGAAGCATGAAATAATTTAATTATATTTATAAGAAGTAGTGGGATAAATAAAACCATTAATATTAAAAAGTATAAATCACTATTTTTATATATACCTATATTATTAAAAGTAAAAACAGATGAGGTATGTATGAAAATATAATATAATATTATGGTAAAAAGTGAAGAAATTATGGCTTGAACAAATTTTCGGGCAATATATTTTTTTATAGAAACATCATATTTGTAGGTATAGCTATAAACTTGAGATATGATAGACAAACCACTAAAAGCAATTAAAAAACTAAGGACTGGAAGTTTTACATATAGATTTGAATTACTAGAGGATATTAAATAACATCCATTAGTCATCTCGAGCATTCCTAATAACAAACCTTCTATAAAATCACCTGAAGAGCCAATAATTAAAGATAACTTATTAAGGACAATGTTAAACATGACATTGTCCTTAATCATTCCTGTGATTACTGAGAATACTACGATGAAACCACCTATATTTAAGGAGTTTTTCATAGCATCTTCAATACTGCTTTTTAATACCATACCAATATTTGTAGCGGTTGACTTGCCTTTAGAAAAATTGCTGCTTCTATTTTTTAGTTTAATAGAAAAATATTTTGAGGGAAGAATAAACCCCATAAACATGCAAGATAGAGTATTGGATAGCAATAATAGGTAGCCGATTTTATTACTTAACATCATAGAAGCACCTACGGAACCAATGATAAATAAAGGACTTGCATTAGATGCAATATTTAGCAATCTTTCGCAGGTATTTAAATCAATTATGTTTTTTTCATATAAATCGCAAGTATACCTTGCGCCTAAGGGATAACCGCATAGGATACTAACTAATAGTGGAAAGTTGCATTCTTTTGGTAATTTTAGTGGTTTACAAATTATATTGCCTAGTAATTTAGAATAGATATGAATGCCATCGTAGTTTATTATTATGTTTATGATGACTAAAAATGGGAAAAGCGAAGGGAAAATCGCATTAAAAAATAATTTTGCACCAGATAGAGTATACTTTATACAGATATTTGGTTCTAATATAATTTGGATAATAATAAGGGAACAAATTAAGGTTATTGATAAATTTATCTTTAAAGTTTTAAATAGCTTAAACAATAATATTATTATGAGAATTAATGATATAACTAATAGTAATTTCAATGCTAACCCTCCTTTCTAAAGTATTATATATTAAATATATTTAATATATAATAAACTTATGTATTAGAAACATTAATTTATAATATAATAAATAATACTATTATAAATGATAGTATTATTTATTTTTAATCAATAATGATAGGGGATATTAAATAATCACTATTAGGATCTACATTACTATTTATGATACTGTATGCACTTGTAGACTGAATATCTAGCCTAAGGGTGTCTGTGCACTCTTTAGGCATTTTAGCATAAAGTGGGATGATGCTGTTTGATTTTATAGATTTTAGAATTGATTTTCCATTTGAATTAAATCCTAAAATCCTTGCATAGGGGCAAGGCAACGATCTTAATTTCTTAGTATTAAAGCTATCAAATCCAATAAAATATTGACATAGTATTCTGCTAATTCGGGAATAAGTGTATCGTTTGCTTTTTATATCGGAAAGTGCACTAGAATAGCAAAAATTATTTTGTAAGGATTTAATAATTCTATTGTCAAGACCCTCGGTGGCATCTGGTAAATTTACTAAAGTGTTTTTTGAAGTAGCAGATTTATATTTTATGTATGGAAACATGGAATCTTCAAATGTAAATTTATGATTTTTTGAGTATAGGTTTTGAATTTCGTTTAATACTGAAATTGGAACAAGATCCTCAAGTTTTGATAAAGAACCATTTTCTTTCATAAAGCTTCTTATAGCCGTAGAGCTAGAAAACTTATTGTGTAAAATATTGCAATTATAAGATGCACCCTCTCTTTTTAAAGTGTAAGGCTTAATATAACTATTTAATTTAATTAAGCTTTTACAATACTCTATACCTAGTATATTGTTAGAGGAATTCAAAAAATCATCTGTTAATAAGTTTGATATGCTCATGTTTGAACTTATTAAATAATCATTAAGTGCCTTAGCTCTTGCTAAGGGGTAACCAATGCCAAGGGATAAATAAGTTTTTAATAGTAATTTAAATTCAAAAGGTTCTTGAAGTAATATATTAGATATGTTATACATAGTATTAATATCTCCATGTTCGCTTCCGAAACAAATATTATCAACTACTCCCAAGCTGTTTAAAAGGCTAACGGCGCCCCAGGAAAAAAACTCTGCTGAGGATACACTGTAAATAGCTGGCAACTCTATAACTAAATCTACACCGTTATTTAGGGCCATTTTAGTTTTTGTCCATTTGTCTATACTGGATGGTATTCCACGCTGAGTAAAATTTCCACTCATAACACAAATTAAAGCATCACAATTTGTTAGCTCTTTGGTTTTATTAATATGATATACGTGACCATTATGTAATGGATTATACTCAACAATTATACCTGAAATATTCATTTAATCACCTCATGAAAGTTAATTGATAAATAAATAACTATATGTTTATTTATCACTATATATTATATAATATATAGTGAACTAATAAAAGTATATGTTTATTTGTTAATGTTTAAAAATTCATATTAACAAGAGGAGCAATAAAAATGATATTTATAGAGAATATACGTAAAAGAGCACAAGTTGATAAAAAAAGAATAGTACTTCCAGAGGGTGAAGAAGAAAGAACTATAAAAGCTAGTGAAATTATAAATAGTAATTCATTTGCTAAGGTAATATTGATAGGAGATATAAACGTAATACAAGAAAAAGCAGCTAAATTTAAGGTTAATCTTGAAGGTATAGAAATAATAGATCCTAAAACCTCTAAGAAAACTGGCTTTTATGCAAAAGAATTCTATGAGCTAAGAAAAAACAAAGGAATGACTTTAGAAAAAGCTGCGAAGGCAATGCAAGATTATGTGTATTATGCAACCATGATGCTTAAAATGGATGAAGTCGATGGAATGGTATCAGGGGCAATACATTATACAGGCGATCTACTTAGACCAGGAATGCAAATTATTAAAACTGCGCCAGGAATTAAGGTTATTTCAAGTTTCTTTATAATGGAATTGCATGACCCCGAGTATGGAGAAAACGGACTGCTCTTATTTGCAGATTCTGCTGTTAATATAAACCCGAATGCAGAAGAATTAGCGGCTATAGCTATTAGTACCGCAGATAATGCAAAGTTGTTATGTAAATTTGAACCAAAGGTTGCAATGTTATCTTTTTCAACTAAGGGAAGTGCAAAGCATGAATTAGTTGATAAAGTTGTGGAAGCCACTAAAATTGCAAAGAGTGCTAGACCTGATTTGCAAATTGACGGAGAGCTTCAGTTAGATGCAGCTATCGTTAGTAGTGTAGCAAAACAAAAAGCACCGAGTAGTATGGTTGCTGGAAATGCAAATGTTTTAGTGTTCCCAGATTTACAATCTGGAAATATTGGTTACAAATTGGTGCAAAGATTTGCGAAAGCAAAGGCAATTGGACCAGTTTGCCAAGGGTTTGCGAAACCTATAAATGATCTATCAAGGGGATGCAGTGTTGAAGATATAGTTAATGTTGTTGCTGTGACTGCAGTTCAAGCTCAAATGCAAAAATAATTTTTCATTATAAGATTAGAAATATATGGTTAGGTGAGCAATTATAGATAAGTCTAAAAACAATGTCACAGGAAAAGACGCAGAATTACGCAGCGACGATTCAAAAATTAAAATATTAGTTATACAAACAAATGAAGAGTTAGTAATTGCAAGAGATACATTGGCCCTTATAAATGAAAATTATTGCTGATTTCTATGATAAATAATTCTTGACTTTTTACCGCATTGTTTATATAATAGACTGTGTTTGATGTAAGTAAAAAACAATTTAGTTAGGAGGGACGCAGAAGCTTTGCTCGAGCTGTATAATTTTTTTATACAAGGTATAAAGATTTTCTTTATATGAGAAAAAACTAAATATTATTTAGTTTTTCAGAGTGGATAGTATGTTAATAGATGTTTCAGAATTATTTAGTAATAAAAAAACAAGAAAAGAAATTCATTTAGATTTAGAAAAAGCTAAGTTTTGCTATGATAATGAATTTATACAATTTTCTAAACCAGTTAAAATGCACTTGGTTTTTAAACATATTGGTAATGAAATAGATTTAACTGGAAATATTGATACAGAACTATTACTTGCTTGTTCTAGGTGTCTTGAGACCTTTTCTTATTCAATAAATATTGAATTAAATGAAAGACTATCGAAAACTCTAAAGAGTGAAGATGAGGATATTATTTTTATTGAAAACGATAGATTAGATTTAAATGAAATTGTGGAAAATAATATCATTTCTATTCTGCCTATAAAAAGACTTTGTAATAAAGATTGTAAAGGCTTATGCCATCAGTGTGGAATCAATTTAAATCATAATACATGTAAATGTACATTTGATGACATTGATCCAAGGTTGGCAAAATTAAAAAATTTGTTTTCAACTGATTAAGGAGGTGTTACAATGGGAAATCCTGCTAGAAAATTTTCTAAAGGTAGAAGAGATTCTCGAAGAGCGCAAACATTTAAACTTGGTTTACCAGGAATAGTTGAGTGTCCTCAGTGCCACGATATGAAGCTTGCTCACAGAGTATGTAAAAACTGTGGATATTACAAAAATAGAGAAGTAGTTTCAATGGAACAAAAATAAAAAAGAAAGTCGAAAGACTTTCTTTTTTTATTTTTAATTAGAAATATAGTCTATGCACATAATTATATTTTTATTCTAGCATAATAAAACTAGAGAATTAAGCAATATAGTATATAATATAGATAAACAAATAAATGTTTATTTGTTTGTTAAAAAGGCACATTCAAAGTGAGGGTTTAAAATGGTAGTTGTTGTAGATGGAATGGGTGGAGATTTTTCTCCAAACGCTGTGGTTGAAGGTTGTATTGCAGCTATAAAAGAATATGATATAGATATATTAATAACTGGACCTGAGGATTTAATTAGAGAGGAACTAAAGAAGTATACCTATGATTGCAATAAAATAAAAATTGTCGATGCGAAAGAAGTTATTAGTACAAGTGAACATCCCGTAATGGCAATTAAACGCAAAAAGGATTCTAGTTTAGTAAAAGCCTTAAATCTTGTAAAAAGTGGAGATGCGGATGCTATTATTTCAGCTGGAAGCACGGGCGCTTTTTTAGCTGGATGTACCCTTATAGTAGGAAGAATAAAAGGTATAGATAGACCAGCTTTAGCGCCAGTAGTTCCTGGTAAAAAAAGGCCTTTTATGATAATTGATTGTGGGGCAAATGCAGAATGCAAACCACACTATTTACTCCAATTTGGACTTATGGGGAAAATATATTTTGAAAACATTCTAAAAGTAGATAATCCGTCTGTAGGTCTTGTGAATATAGGAACTGAGGAAGAAAAGGGTAATGAACTTACAAAATCAGCTCATAAATTACTAAAAGAAGCAAATTTAAATTTTGTAGGTAATGTAGAGGCTAGAGAAATTCCGTCTGGAGATGTTAATGTTTTAGTTTGTGATGGTTTCACAGGAAATGTTATTTTAAAATTATATGAAGGTACCGTTGCTAATATATTTGGTCTATTAAAAATGAGAATAATGGGATCCTTTAAAACTAGATTTGGAGGAATGCTTTTAAAACCAGTCTTTAAAAAATTCAAAAAAGACTTTGATTATAAAGAATATGGTGGGGCCGCATTTCTTGGAGTGAATGGTATTTGTATAAAAGCTCATGGAAGTTCAGATGCCAAAGCCTTTAAAAACGCAATTAAGCAGGCTACAATATTTTATGAAAACAAGGTTGTAGATAAATTAAAATTGGAAGTACAAAAACTAACTGAACAAGAAAAACTATCTGTGCAAGAAAAAACATAAATTAGAATTTGTTATAATTATTATGTAGCCTATAAAAGGGTAAGGAGGTAATACATTATGTTTGAAAAAATCAGAGCATGCATTTCGTTACAACTAGGTATAGATGAAGAAGAAATAAAAATGGAATCATCTTTTATGAGTAATTTAGGCGCTGATTCACTTGATATTGTAGAGTTAATCATGGTGCTTGAAGAAGAGTACGATATAGAAATTCCTGATGAAGATGTTGAAAAAATCACGACTGTTGGTGATATAGTAAAATATCTTAAGGCGCGTTGTGAATAATAACATAAGGATCAGAAGTACTGCGGTCCTTATGCTTTTCAAGCTTATTTTTGAATTTACTATATAAAGTGTCTTAAAAAATAAACAGTAAATAAGCTTTGTTTTAGGGGTGCTAAGTAAATTGAATAATAAACTTGAAGAATTAATCTAAAGAAATAAGAAGATGATTAAGAATATTATGTAGATAAAACATTAGTAAATAGACTTCCCAAAAGGAGTAATGATTATGAAAAGCGATATAAAATTACAGGACCTTGAGAGGGAACTTAAGTTAAATTTTAGTGATAAGGAGTTATTAAAAAACGCAATAACTCATAGCTCATATGCAAATCAGAAGAAAAAGGTTGAATTTAATGAAAGGCTTGAGTTCTTGGGGGATTCTGTATTACAACTTATAATATCAGAATACTTGTACATTCGTTTTACACAAAGGCCTGAAGGATATTTAAGTAAAATTAGATCTTTAATTGTTTGTGAAAATTCGTTATGTGATATTGCAAGTGGATGGAAACTTGGAATGTATATGAATATGAGCAAAGGTGAGGAAATTACTGGTGGTAGAAATAGAGTTTCAATTTTAGCTGATTGTGTTGAAGCAATAATTGCTGCTATATATTTGGATAAGGGGATAGAATATTCTAAGCTATTTATACTTAATAATTTTAAAGCAACAATTGAGAAAGCAATTAGTAATGAGATAATTTTGGATTATAAGACTAAACTCCAAGAAATATTTCAGCAAAATGGTGAAGTGAATATTTGCTACGAACTCGTAAAATTTGAAGGACCACCACACAGAAGAAAATTTTTTGTTAACCTATTAATAAATGATTCTTTAAAAGGATCGGGTCAAGGCTTTAGTAAAAAAGAAGCAGAGCAAAATGCAGCTAAAGAGGTTATGGATAATCAGGAGGATGGCCATGAGTAATTTGCATTACATTATTCCCATTTTCGTTCCACATGAAGGCTGCCCACATGAATGCGTATTTTGCAATCAAAATAGCATAACAGGCACAAATACAAAAGTTGACGCAATGTATGTGGAGCAAACAGTAAATGATTATTTACAAACAATAAATAGTGAGGATGCTATTATTGAAGTATCATTTTTTGGAGGAACTTTTACTGCTATAAATTTAGAAAAACAGATAGAACTTTTAACAGTTGCGAAGATGTTTAAGGATAATAACAAGATAAATTTCATTAGATTGTCTACAAGACCTGATTATATAGATGACGATATATTAAAAAATCTAAAAAAATACTCAGTAGATATTATAGAACTAGGAGTGCAATCAATGGATGATGAGGTGCTACTAAAATCCGGTAGGGGACATACTGCTCTTGATGTAGAGTATGCATCCAAACTTATAAAGCTGTATGGTTTCACCTTAGGACACCAAATTATGATAGGCCTCCCAGGAGATAATATCAATAAAGATATCGAGACAGCTAAAAGAGTTATTGAGCTTAAACCAGATATTTGTCGAATATATCCGGCTCTTGTGATTAAAGATACACATATGGAAACTATGTATAGAGAGCAAAAATTTAAGCCATATTCATTAAATGAGGCTGTTAAAATAAGTAAAATCATTTACATTATGATGATCTCGAATAAAATAAATGTGATTAGAATAGGATTACAACCCACAGAGGAAATTTCGGAAGGTAATGACTTGGTGGCTGGGCCATTTCATCCTGCATTTGGGGAGCTCGTTGAAGGCTGCATATATAATGATTTATTATATAATGTTATAATGGATAATTATAGTGATACTATTTCTATAAAGAAAGTTATAGTGAAAATAAATCCAAAAGATATTTCAAAACTATATGCTAATGGTAAAAGTTTTTTTAATGACACGAAAAAACAAATAAAGTCGATTTTAATAAATGTTGATCAAGACGCAACAATTAATCGTGGATGTATCAATATATGTTTGAATGAAAAAAATATCACCGTAACTATAGATGAATATGTGCACAAAAGATATAAACAAATGTTCTAAGCTGTTATATAAAATAAAGTATATATTACATTAAAATATTCTTAGTAATATATACTTTATTTATATTAAAAAAATAAAATTATGAGGTGAATTATGAAAAAGAGTAAGAGAGATAAATATACAAAAGTATTAGTTTATAGTATTGTGGTAATATTTATTATAGGTTTTGTAGTGCCAATGTTTAATTAGGTAAAATAGGAGAGTGTTTAAGTGTTCTTAAAATCTATTGAAATAAGGGGATTTAAGTCCTTTGCGGATAAAACAGAGTTAACCTTTAAGAAGGGCATTACAGCAGTAGTAGGACCTAATGGAAGCGGAAAAAGCAATATATCTGATGCTGTTAGATGGGTGCTTGGAGAACAAAGTGCACGAAATCTACGAGGGGATAAAATGGAGGATGTTATATTCGCAGGTACACAGTTTAGAAAACCGGTTGGACTTGCTCAGGTTTCGCTTACTTTAGATAATAGTGAATGCGAACTTGATATTGATTATTCTAACGTAACCATATCGAGGAGATTATATCGCTCTGGAGAAAGTGAATATTTAATTAATAATACATCCTGTAGGTTAAGAGATGTTCAACAGCTGTTTATGGATACGGGCATAGGAAAAGAAGGATACTCAATTATTGGACAAGGTAAAATAGATGCTATTTTAAGTGGGAAAACTGAAGAAAGAAGAAAGTTGTTTGAAGAGGCTGCAGGAATTGTTAAGTTTAAGACGAGAAAAGAAGAAGCAGAAAAGAAATTAGGTAGCACTGATCTTAACTTAGTTAGAATAAAAGATATTTTAAATACGTATGAAGAAAGATTAGAACCATTAATGAATGAAAGTGAAAAGGCAAAGAATTTCTTAAGACTTTTTGAAGAATTAAAAAGCAAAGAGGTCAGCATAATTATTGATTCTATAAATAAAGTTGAAGAAAAAAATAAAAGACTAAATGAAGAATGTTCTAAATGGAAGCTTGAGGTTATAAAAAGTACAGAGGAAAAAAAACAATTTAAGAAGGAGGTTGAGTACTGGAGCAGTGATTTTGAGAAATTTGAAAATAAAAGCCAGGAAGAGAAACAAGTATATTATAATAATAAACTAATATACCAGAATAGTGCTTCTGAAATAAATATTTTAAATGAGAGAATAGAGAATTTAGAAAAGGTCATTGATAAAACATCAAATGAGAGCGATATAATTCATAAAAAGGTGCTGGATTTTAAACGTAAAATTGATGGAGCAGAGGATTCTTTAAAAAATATAAAAAATGCTCAAATAGAAATAGTAGAGAACACTCAATTAGCAGAAATAAAAATAAAAAGTATTCAAGATAATATAGCAATTGAAAGTGATGAGTCGAAAATTTTTAAAGAAGAGCAACAAAGCAATAATTATAAAACTATTGAAGTTACAAACAGTTTATTGATCTTAAATAATAATATAAATATATCTAAAACAAGAATAAATACTATTAAAAACACTATTGAAAACTTTGTTGATTCAATAAAGTCCAATGGAATTAAAAAAATAATGTTTGAAAGCCAAATGGATGAATTTAAAGAAAAAACACTCAATTATGAGAGAGAATTTAATGAGAATAAGAAAGAAACTTTAAAACTTCAAAACATTTTAAACTCTGATGAGAGGATTATGAAAAATTGTAATTTTAAAATTAGTAAAGCAGAAGCTAATTTTACTGTACTTAAAACCTTAGAAAAAAAACATGAAGGTTATAATAAATCTGTAAAAAATCTAATGCAACACGTGAATGAAGGTAAGGTAGGTAGTATTCGTGAATGTTTTGCACTTGGAGAAATCATAAAAGTGGATAAATACCTGGAAGTTGCTGTAGAAATTGCTTTAGGGGGTGCTATATCTCATATAATAACTAAAGATGAAACCGTGGCAAAGATATTAATTAATTATTTGAAGGCAAATAATCTTGGACGTGCAACCTTTTTGCCTTTGAACATAATTAAAGGTAAAAGGCTTACAATTGATAATGGAACTAAAACTAATCTTGGTTTTGTGGGAATTGCTAGTGACTTAATAGGTTATGCTGAGAAGTTTAGTGAAGTTATGGCATTTATCTTAGGGAGGACAATTATATGTAAAGATATGGACTCAGCCCTTGAAATATCTAGAATTAATAATTTTAGATTTAAAATTGTTACCCTTTCAGGAGAAGTTATAAATGTTGGCGGATCATTAACCGGTGGAAGTGTGTATACAAAGACTTCAAGTATAATCGGAAGAAAAAGAGAAATAGAAGAATTGGGTATAAGTTTGGACATATTAAAAAATGAATCTCTTATTAACTTAGAAAAAATAAAACAAAGCAAATTTAAAATTTTAGGATTAGATAAGAAAAAGTCAAAATTAATTGATATGATTCACTTTGAAAATATTGAAGTCACTAAAATGGAAGCAAAAATAAATACAGTGCAAGATGAAGTCAATAGATTAAAAAATGATATGGAAAATTTAGATAATGAAAAAAATACAGAAGAGATTAAAGTTAAACAAGGCATTAAAGAGATTGAAAATAAAAATGTAGATTTTGCTAATTTTACAATTGAAAAACACAAAATACAGGAAAATCTTAATATAGTTGATTTTAAATTAAAAGATAGATTAGAGGAAATTGATAATATAAAAGAACTAATTATTGATGATAAGATAAAAAAAGCTCAAATTGATGAAACTATAAATAATAAGTGTTCTGAGATTCAAAGACTTAATGAAGAAATGCTAATATATAACGGCAATATAATTACATTTTCTAGAGAAATACAAGAGGCTATGAAAAACAAGGTTGCAAGTATATGTTCAATTGAAACTGAAAAGGAAAAAGTAAAGATAATAAAGAATATATTAGAAAAAACAGAAAAAAACTTTGAGAATAATGAAATTCAAAGAATTAAAATTAAAGGGCATATTAAAACAAGTGTGGAGAAGCTAGATAATGTTTCTATATCACTGGAAGAAATCGAAAAAAAATTCTATAAATGTGAACTAACCATTGCGAAAGTGGTAATGGAAAAAGATAGCTATTACAAGAAATTGAATGAAGACTTTGAGCTAACATATGCAGAAGCGTTGGAATTTAAAAGTGAGAAAGATAAAATTAATGAGAATGATGACATTGATAAGCTTAAACAAGAGATAATAACACTAAAAGCAGCAATATCAATGCTTGGAAAAATTAATGTAAGTGCTATTGAAGAATATAAAGAAGTGAAGGATAAATTTACTTTTATGGATAATCAAAAAGAAGATTTGGTGTTAGCTAAAAATGAGTTATTGACTGTAATATGTGAAATGACTGAAAAAATGAAAAAAATATTTGCAAAAAACTTTGTTATATTAAGACAAAATTTCAATGAAACATTTATGGAATTATTTAAGGGTGGAAGTGCTGACTTAATACTTACTGAGGGAGATGAACTTACATCAAAAATTGATATAAATGTGCAACCACCAGGAAAAAGACTCCAAAACATAAATTTAATGTCCGGTGGAGAAAAAGTTTTATCCGCAATTGCATTATTGTTTGCTATATTAAAGATGAAGCCAACACCATTTTGTATTTTAGATGAAATAGAGGCAGCGCTCGATGATGCAAATGTAGCTCGATATGCAGAATTTTTAAAGAGATTTTCGGATAATGTTCAGTTCATTATAATAACTCATAGAAAAGGAACAATGGAAGCTGGAGATGTATTGTACGGTGTTACCATGGAAGAAAAAGGAGTTTCAAAAATAGTATCTGTAGATTTTAACAAATAAAAAAATGTGACAATTGTTTTAAATAATAAAAGGCAAACAAGGAGGAATATAAATGTTAGGGGGATTTTTTGATAAATTAAAAGATGGACTAACAAAAACTAGAAATAGCATAACCGAAAAAATTAGTGAGGTATTAAACTTAGCAATTAATATTGATGACGATTTATATGAGGAATTAGAAGAAATATTAATTACATCCGATATAGGTGTAGATACTTCTATTTATATCATTGAAAAACTTAGAAAAAAGGTAAAAGATAACAAGATAAAAGACCCAGCAGAAATTCGGCCTTGTTTGAAAGAGGTTATAATTGATATATTAGGTTGTGATGAAAATCAAACAAAGTCTTTTGATCTACCAAAGGTGATTTTGGTAATTGGTGTTAATGGAGTTGGTAAAACTACTTCCATTGGTAAAATTGCCGCAACGCTAAAAGCTGAAAAATATAAAGTTCTTATTGCTGCAGCAGATACATTCAGAGCAGCGGCAATTGATCAGTTAGAAATTTGGAGTAGTAGAGCAGGTGTTGCATTAGTAAAGCATCAAGAGGGGTCCGATCCTGCAGCAGTGGTTTTCGATGCTGTTCAAGCGGCAAAAGCAAGAAAAGTTGATGTGCTAATTTGTGATACAGCAGGTAGACTTCATAATAAAAAAAATCTTATGGATGAATTAGCAAAAATAAATAGAGTGATCAAGCGTGAATATAGCGAAGCGCATTTGGAAACTTTATTAGTGATTGATGCTACAACGGGTCAAAACGGAATACAACAGGCTAAACAATTTATGGATATATGTCCAATCGACGGTATAATACTGACCAAATTAGATGGTACGGCTAAAGGTGGAGTTGTAATATCAATAAAAAAACAGCTTAAGATACCTGTTAGATATATTGGTGTTGGTGAAGGAATAGATGATTTACAAGTGTTTAATTCTAAAGATTTTGTAGAAGCTTTATTTTAAAACGTAATCATTAAATGTTTAGTTTTATAAAAAAATATTGTTCTGTTAAGTAAAACTACTTGACACTGCATTTAAACTCTGATAATATATGATTTGTGAGTCGGGTGATGAAATGGAAAAAAGATTTGAAATTTCCCTATTATTAGATTTTTATGGTGTATTGCTTACCGAAAAGCAAAGAGATATAATGGATTTGTATTTTAATAATGATTTATCTTTATCAGAAATAGCAGAGATAAATAGTACTAGTAGGCAAGCCATTCATGATACCATTAAAAGATCTGATAATGTGCTTTTAGTATATGAGGAAAAATTAAAATTATTAAGTAAAAATCATAAATTGAAAGAAACTTTAAAAAATATTATATCAAAACTGGATAACTTACAGATAAATATAAAAGAAGAAAAAATGAATCAGCTTATATGTGATATCAAAACCCAGATTATTGAAAATATTTAGGAGGTTTATTATGGCTTTTGAAGGGTTATCTTCTAAGTTACAGGGTACCATAAAAAAATTAAAAGGTAAGGGTAAGCTTTCAGAAAAAGATATTAAAGATGCTATGAGAGAAGTAAAATTAGCATTGCTTGAAGCGGATGTTAATTATAAAGTAGTAAAAGATTTTGTAAAAAAAGTTAGTGAAAAGTGCTTAGGTAATGGGGTATTAGAAAGCCTAACACCTGGTCAACAAGTTATAAAAATTGTTAATGATGAGTTAACAGACCTAATGGGTAATTCAGAAAGTAAGTTGGAGTTTTCCATTAATGGGTTAACAGTTATAATGCTCGTGGGACTTCAAGGTGCAGGAAAAACCACAATGGGCGGGAAACTTGCTCTTTCACTTAAGCGAAAAAATAAAAAGCCACTATTAGTTGCTTGTGATGTATATAGGCCTGCTGCAATTAAACAATTACAGGTAGTAGGTAAACAAATTGAAGTTCCAGTATTTACTATGGGTGATAAAGTAAGTCCCGTAGATATAGCAAAAGCATCAGTGGCATTTGCTAAGGATAATGGAAACAATGTAGTAATAATAGATACAGCAGGAAGACTTCATATAGATGAAAGTTTAATGAACGAACTTATAGATATAAAATCAAGTGTGAATCCAAGTGAAATAATGCTTATTGTAGATTCTATGACCGGCCAGGATGCAGTAAACGTAGCAGAGAGTTTTAATTCACAGCTAGATATATCTGGAGTAATTTTGACTAAATTAGATGGAGATACAAGAGGTGGTGCTGCACTATCTATTAAAGCAATAACAGGGAAACCAATAAAATTTGTTGGTTCTGGAGAAAAAATGAATGATTTGGAAGTTTTCTATCCAGATAGAATGGCATCAAGAATACTTGGTATGGGTGATGTTCTCTCATTAATAGAAAAAGCACAGCTGTCTATAAACGAGGATGAAGCAAAAGAACTTGGAAATAGAATGTTATCTCAAGAATTCAATTTAGATGATTTTTTAGCATCGATGCAACAAATGAAAAAGCTTGGACCATTGAATAAATTGGTTGAAATGATGCCAGGTGTAAACAAAAAAGACCTGCAAGGCGTAGATTTATCTAAAAGCGAAAAAGACATGGGAAAAGTTGAAGCTATCATAAGGTCAATGACTGTCTCAGAAAGAAAACATCCTAATTTGGTTAGTGGGTCTTCCTCTAGAAAAAAGAGAATAGCTAATGGATCAGGGACTTTGGTGCAACAAGTAAATAAGTTGTTAAAAGATTTTGAAATGATGAAAAAAATGATGAAGCAAGCAAAAGGATTCCAAAAACCTGGTAAAAAAGGGCTGTTTGGTAAAATGCCTTTTTAATAGGTTAAATAGAGAATAAACAAATTTAGATTTAAGGAGGTGATTATACATGGCAGTTAAAATAAGATTAAAAAGAATGGGTGCTAAACATGCTCCATTTTATAGAGTAGTAGTTGCAGATTCAAGATCTCCTAGAGATGGAAGATTTATTGAAGAAATAGGATACTACAATCCAACTACAGAGCCAACTACTATTAAAATAGATGTTGAAAAAGCGGCTAATTGGATGAAGAATGGTGCACAACCATCTGATACAGTTAAAAGGTTACTTAGCAAAATAGCAGTCAACTAGAAAAAATTGTAAGTAATGAATGGAGGAGTTTTCCATGAAACAGTTACTTGAAGTATTGGCAAAATATTTAGTTGATAAACCAGAAATGGTAGTAGTAAATGAAGTAGCTCATGAGCATATGGTACTGCTTGAATTATCTGTAGCACATGTGGATATGGGAAAAGTTATAGGAAAACAAGGTAGAATAGCTAAAGCTATTCGAACTGTTGTAAAGGCAGCTGCTGTTAAAGAAAACAAAAAAGTAGTTGTTGAAATAAAGTAAGAGTTAGGTTCTGCCTAACTCTTATTTTAATTAGATTTTGATTTTTAGTTTTCTTTATTCCATATAAGTAATTTTGAAAGGAGGATTTTAAATGAAAGATTTTATGAGCGTAGGTCAGATTGGTAAAACACATGGATTAAAGGGTGAAGTTAAGGTTTTTTCATTAACTGATAGTCTTGAAAGATTTAAGAAAATAAAAAATGTGTACATTGATGGCGAAATCAGAAAAGTTGAAGGTTGTAAACTTCAATCAGATAAAGCAATACTGAAAATCGAAGGTATAGATAGCATAGAGCAAGCAGAAACTTATAGAAATAAGTACTTGATGGTTAAAAGGGAAGACGCTGTTAAATTGCCAGAAGATAGCTATTATGTGGCTGATTTGTTAGAATGTAGTGTTTTTGAAGAAGGCGGAGAAGAGCTTGGAAAAATATTCGATGTTATTAGTACGCCAGGCAATGATGTATATTGGGTTAAGGGAAACAAAGAAGTACTTATTCCTGTGCTTAAGGATATTGTAGTTAGTATAGATATTGAAAAGCATATAATAATAATTAAGCCAATAAAAGAATGGTCAGAATGAAAATAGATATATTAACTTTATTTCCTGAAATGTTTGATATTTTTAATTATAGTATAATTGGAAAAGCAATAGAAAAAAAAATATTGAATATTTCATCTCATAATATTCGGGACTATTCTTTAAACAAACATAAAAAAGTAGATGATTATCCATATGGCGGTGGAGCGGGTATGGTAATGACAACTCAACCATTAGTTGACAGTATTAAGGATATTAAATTGCACAATAGCGGGAAGGTAATATTTTTAGGACCGCGGGGTAGTACGTTTACTCAAGATATTGCAAAGAAGTTATGTAAAGAAAAAGAATTGATATTTGTATGTGGTCATTATGAAGGTATTGATGAGAGAAATTATGAATATATTGATATGGAAATTTCCTTAGGAGACTATGTGTTGACAGGTGGAGAAATGGCTTGTATACCTATAGTTGATAGTATCTGTAGGCTAATTCCGGGGGTATTATCTTGCACGGAAAGTTTCACCGAAGAATCTTTTTATGATGGGGTATTAGAGTATCCTCATTATACAAGACCAGAATGTTTTGAGGATAAAAAAGTTCCAGATGTATTAATTTCAGGACATCATGAAAATATACGAAAATGGAGAAGATTGCAATCTCTATTAATAACTAAAGAAAAGAGACCAGATTTATTTCAAAAACTTAAACTTTCACAGGAAGATAAAAAACTACTAAGTAGTAAAGGCATATTGTAGTATAATCCAGATGGATTTATTTAAACAATAAAATTATATTTTATGTTGATATATATATTTATTTATGATAAAATATAGTTTGTGCTAGTACGGGCGGTCCTCTGTCATATCATAATGATTAAGAACGTCACAATAAAACTTTAGGAGGGAATGCACATGTTAGAAATTATAAGAGCAATAGAAGCAGAACAAATCAGAACTGACTTACCAGTATTTAATGTAGGAGATACCGTTAAGGTTCACATCAAAATCAGTGAAGGTAACAAGGAGAGAGTCCAAGTATTCGAAGGAACCGTTTTAAAAAGACAACATGGCGGTTTAAGAGAAACTTTCACAGTAAGAAGAGTAGCATCTGGTGTTGGTGTTGAAAAAACATTCCCAGTGAATGCTCCAGTAATAGAGAAAATTGAAGTTGTAAGATTAGGTAAAGTTAGAAGAGCTAAACTATTTTACTTAAGAGATAGAGTTGGTAAGTCTGCTAAGGTTAAAGAAAGAATGAGATAAAATTGGGGCTGAAAGGTCCCTTTTTACATTTAACAACAGATGAAATTCAAAAAAAATTTCGAATTTTTAAGTCAAACCACTTGAGTGTATAAAGTTACTTTTGTTGAAGAAGCTACATTAGTAGGTTATTAAGTAGGTGAATATATTGACTAGAAAAACATTTAAAGTAGCAAAATCTGCAGCAATTTCACTTATAATAGCTGTATTTATCATAAAGTTCATATTCCAATTAGTAACAGTAAATGGCGAATCTATGGTTCCAACGCTTCAAAACAATGATAAACTTGTTATTGAAAAAGTATCAAATTGGATAATAGGTGTTAAGAGAAATGATATTGTAGTAATAAAGTACCCAGCTGATATAAGCCAAAGAATAATAAAAAGAGTTATAGCAGTCTCTGGAGATAAAGTTAAAATTAATGATAATAAAATATACATAAATGCTAAAATTATCAATGAGTATTATAAAAATGAAAATTTTATGAAAGACTATGATGAAGTCTTAGTACCAAAAGATTCAATTTTTGTGCTTGGTGATAATAGGAATTTTAGTGAAGATAGTCGTAGTAATGATATAGGGTTTGTAAAACTCAATCTTTTGGAGGGAAAAGTGGCTATAAGACTTTATCCATTCAATAAAATGGGGAGGATTAGATAGATATGGGGATGACCATAAATTGGTTTCCAGGTCATATGGCGAAAACTAGAAGACAAATTCAAGAGAGCTTGAAACTCGTTGACGCTGTAATAGAAATTAGAGATGCAAGAATAGTTAAATCAAGTGCAAATCCACAAATTGATGAAATATGCAAAGATAAGCCTAGGGTCATTTTGTTAAATAAGAGTGATTTAGCAGAAGATAAAGTTACTAAAGAATGGATAGAAAAGCTTACAACTGATAATGTACGGCCACTTGCTGTAAATTGTATTACAGGTCAAGGGTTAAAAAATATAAAGATTACACTTGATGAGTTATTGAAACAAAAGCATGATAGGCAAAGAAAGAAAGGATTAGTTAATATTGTTACGAGAGTTATGGTAGTGGGTATACCTAATGTTGGCAAGTCTTCATTTATAAATAAGTTGGGAAAAAATAACATTACTAAAACTGGAGATAAACCAGGAGTTACTAAAAGCAAGCAATGGGTAAAAACTACCTTAGGAATAGAGTTAATGGATACTCCGGGTGTATTATGGCCTAGATTTGAAGATGAGGCAGTTGGACTTAACCTGGCGTTTACAGGTGCCATAAAAGATGAAGTTATTGATATTGAGGAATTAGCACTTAGATTAGTAGAGAGGCTGCAAACTAATAATGCGCAGCGGTTAATGGAAAGATATAAGCTTTCGGAAATTATGGAAAATCCAATTGACAATCTGGATAACATAGGTAAAAAAAGAGGTGCTGTAATTTCAGGTGGCAATATTGATTACAATAGAATAGCAGTTATGCTCCTAGATGAATTTAGAGGCGGAAAATTGGGACCTATATCTCTAGAAAGAATAAATGGAAATTAGGCTTTATATAAAAAAATTCATAGATGGATACTATCTAAAAGTATATACGGTGTCTTAAAGAATAATTAGTTAGGGCTATACTCATTTTTTAAGATGCCTTATTAAAAGTAATAAGGAGAAAATACCATGATGTTGAATAATGATTTTTTAAATATGACTTATAACGAAATATGTAGATTTATATTAAGTATAGAGAATACTGAAAACGTTTACAATCGTAGTGATAAAGCAATTATATTAAACATGCTATTGCAAGACAATAGGAAAACTGTTAAAAAATTAGGTAGTAAAATGTGTAGAATGTTAGAACTAAAAGAAAAAGAAATTCAGAGAGTTAAAAAAATGTACGAATTTGACAAAAACTATGGAAACTATAAATATGTAGCTGGGGTGGATGAGGTTGGTAGAGGACCTTTAGCAGGACCAATAGTTGCAGCCGCAGTAATATTAGATTTAAAATGTAAGGATAATAAAGATTTAATACTAAGAGCTAATGACTCTAAGAAGTTATCAATAGTTTGTAGAAAAGAACTATCTTATATTATTAAAGAAAAAGCATTAGCCTATAAAATTACTGCTATTGACAATAAACAGATTGATGAAAAAGGTATTGGTTGGTGCAATAATCAAGTATTTTTAGAATCATGTAATGGACTCACTATTAAACCAGATTTAGTTTTAACTGATGGATATAGAATAAAAAATTTTTCCAGTAAAAATGAATTTGTAATAAAAGGAGATACATTAAGTATAAGCATAGCTTGTGCTTCTATAATTGCAAAAGTATATAGAGATGAATTGATGCTTAAGTATCATAGTAGATACCCTGATTATGGTTTTGATAAAAACGTTGGTTATGGTACAGAAGAACATGTGACTGCAATAAAAAAATATGGAATTACTGATATACATAGAAAAAGTTTCTTAAAGAAGATTTTAAATGGAAATAATAATTAATAAAAAATTTACAAATGCACTTTGTAATTTTAAAGGTGCATTTGTAGATTTTTTATTAGATTCTAAAAACTAAATTTGAAAAGCATATAACTAAATTTGAAAAGCATCCATAATATGATTAACTAAAAAATCATTGTTTTCATAATTTAGTATGACTTCCATAACGTCAAATCTAAAATAAGAGTTATTTATATTTTTTCTCGAAATATAAACCTGAGCTGTTTTATAAATTTTATGTTGTTTAGAAGGAGTAACTGCATCAGATGGCAATCCAAAATTTATTCCATACCTAGTTTTAACTTCTATAAAGCAAATATAAGCCTTGTATACCGCTATCAAATCTATTTCTCCACATTTGCATCTGAAATTTTTGTCTAGAATTCTGTATCCTAAATTCTTCAAATAGTTTTCTGATATATTTTCACCAAGTTCACCAATATCTTTATTGAAAGTCTTCATACCAAACACCCTTCCTTAAACTTTTATGCATACTAATATTAAATTAAAAAAAATCAAAAATCAATATAATGTTTATAAATAGGTAAAATAACTATTACTTAGTTTACATAATAATAGTTATGTGAAAAAAATAAAATGTAAACCTAATTAAATTTAAAATTAATATTTACTAAAAGTTATTTTATATACAATTATGTCAATAATCATGAAATAAGAATTAATAAAGGTAAGGGTGATAATATGGCAATACAAATTATGTCTGCAGCATTTACAGGAATTAATGGGGTTATAGTTACCGTTGAAATTGATATTACAAGAGGACTACCTGCCTTAAATATAGTAGGACTTGCAGATACTTCAGTTAAAGAATCTAAAGAAAGAGTACGTTCTGCAATACTAAATTCAGGCTTCAATTTTCCAGTAAATAGAACAACTATAAATCTAGCACCAGCGGACCTAAAAAAAGAGGGATCTCTATTTGATTTGCCAATAGCTATAGGTATCCTGCTTGCAACTAAACAAATAAATGTTACTGATATTAATGATTATCTGTTTATAGGAGAATTGTCTTTATCTGGTAAGTTAAAGAAAGTAAGAGGTTCATTGCCTGTAGTTATGGAAGGAATAGAAAATAAAATTGAAAAGTTTATAGTTCCCACAGATAATGCGCAGGAATGTAGCCTTGTTAAATCTGCAAAAATATATGCTTTAGATAATCTAAAACAAGTAGTAGATTTTTTGAATTATAAGGATTTAATGCCCTATGAACGTGGTAATAATGAAGAGATATTAATTAATGAAGAGTTAGATTATGAAGATGTTTTTGGGCAAGAAAGTTCAAAACGTGCTATTGAAGTTGCTGCAGCCGGAGGGCACAATATACTTATGTATGGTCCGCCAGGTTCTGGAAAATCCATGATGGCAAAAAGAATTCCAACTATATTACCCTCTTTAAGTCAAGAGGAATCATTAGAGGTTACTAAAATTTATAGTGTATCTGGAAAGTTTGGGGATAGTGAAGGAATTATTTTGCAACGACCGTTTAGGAGTCCACACCACACTATATCAAGGATAGCCTTGGTTGGAGGTGGAAATAAAATAATACCTGGAGAAATCTCATTAGCGCATAAAGGTGTATTGTTTTTAGATGAACTACTAGAATTTAAAAAAAATGTATTAGAAATATTAAGGCAGCCTTTAGAGGAGCGAAAAATTAGTATTTCAAGAATTAATGGAACCGTGGAATATCCATCAAATTTTATGTTTGTAAGTGCTCTAAATCCTTGTCCTTGTGGATATTATGGGTCTTATGAGAAACAATGTAGCTGCAGTGATTATGAAAGGCGAAGATATTTGAGTAAATTATCAGGACCACTACTAGATCGAATAGATATATTTACAGCAGTAAATTTCTTGCCTTATAATAAAATAGTTGCTGGAAAAAACAGTGAAAAATCTAGCGTTATTAAAAAAAGAGTAGAACAAGCGAGATGTATTCAGAGCGAGAGATTTAGCACGGAAGAAATTCACTGCAATGCAGAGATGAGTCAGAAGTTAATAAAAAGATACTGTCATCTTGATAAAAAAACTAATAGAATTATGGAATTAATGTATAATAAATTCACTCTAAGTACTAGAGCTTATTCTAGAATCCTTAAGCTATCTAGAACCATATCAGATCTAGATGGAAGTAAAAACATTTTAGATAAACATGTCATAGAAGCGATGCAATATAGAAAATTCATTGATGATAGGATAGTTTAATCAGAAAGGCTAAAAAATATAAGCAGTGGAGGTGCAGTGAAAATAATGAATGACTATGATATATGGTTTTCTTTAGTTAAATTATCCCCTAAAAATAAACTCAAATTAATAAATGATTTCCAAACTACACAGCAAATATGGTATTATGGTGTACATAGTAAAAAAACAGAATATTTTAAAAATATTTTAATCGATGTTCTCACTAACGCTTGGAATGAAAAAGAAATTGATAATGTAAAAAGAAAGTTAGAGGTTAACGAAATAAAATCGATTTCCTATAACGAAGATGATTATCCCAAAAAGCTGAAAAATTATGACGATGCTCCATTTGCATTATTTTACAAAGGGAATATATTGCCATTAAATGAAGGGTATAATATTTCAATAGTTGGATCAAGAAAGTATTCAAATTACGGTAAGGATGTAACTAAAATTATATGCTCAGATTTATGTGCTAATAATATTAATATTATTAGTGGGATGGCTAATGGAATAGATACTTTTGCACATGAGAGCTGTTTGGATAATGAATCCTATACTTGTGCGGTTTTGGGCTCAGGATTAGATATAGTATATCCTAAAGAAAACATGAAAATTTTTAATAAAATAGTTGAAAAAGGTGCTGTTATTTCTGAATTTTTACCAGGAACACCACCATATGCGTATAACTTTCCTCTCAGGAATAGAATAATAAGCGCTCTTAGTGATATTATTATTGTAATAGAGGCTGGTAAAAAAAGTGGATCTTTAATTACTGCGAATTTAGCACTTGACCAAGGTAAAGATGTTATGGCTGTGCCAGGATCTATATTTTCATTTGAAAGTAAAGGAACAAATAAATTAATTAAGGATGGTGCATTCCCACTAACCTCTGCTAATGACATATTTAATTTAATGGGAATTGAGAGGAAAGATAGAAAAACAACAACTTTAAGGTCTGCTAGTAGCCAAGTTAATAAAAAAATATATAGTATTATAAACGATAGTCCACTACATATTAACGATATTATTAGAATAACTAACATTGACATAAAACAATTATATGGGGTATTATTTGAAATGCAGATGAATAATGAAATAATATGTCTAGCAGGAAACTATTATGTAAGAGTAAATGACAAAATATAAGCAAATATATGTTAAATATATTATAATACATTGATGGAGGGGATAAGATGGGACAAAAACTTGTTATAGTTGAGTCACCCGCGAAAGCTAAAACTATAAAAAAATATTTAGGTAGTAATTATATAGTAGAAGCATCCATGGGACATGTTAGAGATTTGCCTAAAAGCCAATTAGGGGTTGATATAGAAAATAATTACCAACCTAAATATATAACTATACGTGGTAAAGGGGAACTACTTGATAAGCTAAGAAAAGCAGCTAAAAAAAGTGACAAAATTTATCTGGCGACAGATCCTGATAGAGAAGGAGAAGCTATAGCATGGCATTTAGCGAAAGCATTAAAAATAGATGAAAAAGATAAATGTAGGATAGAATTTAATGAAATAACCAAAACTGCTGTTAAAAATGCCATAAAATCTCCAAGAGTAATAAATGGAACGCTTGTGGATGCCCAACAAGCAAGGCGTATACTTGATAGATTAGTTGGATATGAAATTAGTCCTATACTTTGGAGGAAAGTTAAATGGGGACTCAGTGCAGGACGGGTTCAATCAGTTACGCTTAAAATAATCTGTGACAGACAAAAAGAAATAGAAAAATTTATAACCAAAGAGTATTGGACTATAGAATGTGAGTTGTGCAAAAAAGGAGAGCCTTTGAAGTTAACTGTAAAATTGACTTCAAAGGGCGGCGATAAAATTGAAATAAATTCTAAAGAAGAAAGTGATAATCTTATTATTTTACTTAAGGAAAAAGAATTTATAGTAAGTAAAACAAAGAAATCTTCTAAGAGTAAAAATCCGCTACCACCATTCATAACAAGCACGCTTCAACAAGATGCTTATAGAAAACTTAATTTTGCAACTAGAAGAACTATGTCAATTGCACAAGAATTATATGAAGGTATGGATGTAGAGGGACACGGGACAGTAGGTTTGATTACATATATGAGAACTGATTCTACAAGAATTGCTGAAGAAGCTCAAATAAATGCAAAGGATTTTATCTGTAATAAATATGGAGAGCAGTACTATCCAAGTAATCCTAGAATATTTAAAAGTAAAAAAAACATACAAGATGCTCATGAAGCCATTAGACCGTCGAATATTGAAATAACACCAGAAATAGCAAAGAAAACTCTAAAAGCTCCACAATACAAATTATATACGTTGATTTGGAATAGATTTGTGGCAAGTCAAATGGAATCATGTTTACTTGATACTGTATCTATAGATATATCAAATGGAGAATATCTGCTTAAAGCATCAGGATCTAAAGTAGCTTTCGATGGATTTAGAAAAATCTATGATGGAGAGTTAGATGAGGAAGAAAATACTCTTAAGCTTCCAGAATTGAATAAAGGAGATATTTTATGTTGTGAAAAAGCTGAAGGTAAACAACATTTTACTTTGCCACCTGCGAAATTTTCTGAGGCGTCACTAGTTAAAACATTAGAAGAAAATGGCATAGGAAGACCTAGTACTTATGCACCCATTATTACAACCCTTTTAAGTAGAAAGTATATAGAAAAAGATAAAAAAACACTTGACGTAACGGAACTGGGAAATATAGTAAATAACATTGTAAGTGAATACTTTAAACAGATAGTTGATATTGAATTTACGGCGCAAATGGAGAATAATTTAGATTTTATTGAAGAAGGACAAGAAAAGTGGCAAAATATTGTTAATGACTTTTTTACTCCACTTAAAGCAGACATCGAAATTGCGGAGAAAGAGATAGCAAAAATCACAATTGAGGATGAAGTTACAGACGTATTATGTGATAAATGTGGTAAGTTCATGGTAATAAAGCATGGAAGATTTGGTGATTTTATGGCCTGTCCTGGTTATCCAGAGTGCAAAAACACGAAAGCAATTACTAAAGAATTGGAACTTCCTTGTCCTAAATGTGGTGGAACAATTTTAGAAAGAAGGAGTAAAAAAGGCACTAAATTCTTCGGATGCAGTAATTATCCACAATGCGATTTTGTAAGCTGGTTTGAGCCAACTGAAATAAAATGCCCTGAATGTAATACATATATGGTGAAAAGGTATAGTAAAACTAAAAACGATTATATGGAATGTTCCAATAAAGAATGTAAGCATAAGGAATATAAAGTGGAAGAAAATAGTGAAGAAAAATAAAAACTAAATAAGGATTAAGACTATTATTAAAGTTTCATAAATATTGTGTCGAAATTTATGAAAACACTGTTGAAATAGCATGAATGTTGTGATACTATTAATTAGAGTAAGAACGATTCTGAGAATTTGGAATATTTTGAATTTTACTTATTTTAAAGAAAAAATACTTATAAATTAGATTAATAATATAGTTTGTGTTTTATAACATAAATGAGGAGGAATATTGTGTCACTATTAGATAAAACAAGAATGCTCAATAAAATATTGCAAAAATCAGGAACAGAACCAGTAGTTTTTGATGACATTTGTAATTTATTAAGTGATGTATTGCAATGCAATGTATATATAGGTAGTAGAAAAGGAAAAATATTAGGGTATAATTTATCCAGTGGATTTGAATGTGGTATTGTAAAAGACCAGATTTTAAAAAATATGAGATTTCCTGAAAATTACAATAACACTTTACTTAGTATTAATGAAACAAAGGCTAATCTTACAAATGAAAATGGTTGTGTATTCCAAGATAATACGGAATGTGCAATTGAACATAAAATGTCTACCATAGTACCGATAAATGGAAATAGAGAAAGGTTGGGTACTCTTTTACTTGCAAGATTCGATAAAGATTTTACAGATGATGATTTAGTTTTAGTTGAATATAGTGCAACTATAGTTGGTCTTGAAATTTTGAGAGCTAAGAATGATTTAATAGAAGAAGAAGCAAGAAAAAAAGCAGTGGTACAACTTGCTATTGGAACATTATCATATTCCGAATTAGAGGCGGTACAACATATTTTCAATGAATTAGATGGCAATGAAGGGTTATTGGTGGCGTCTAGAATAGCTGACAAAGTAGGAATAACTAGATCTGTTATAGTTAATGCACTCAGAAAATTTGAAAGTGCAGGAGTAATAGAATCAAGATCACTTGGAATGAAAGGTACTCATATTAAAATATTAAATGAAAAGCTAATGGACGAATTAAAGAAAATAAAATAATTTGAGGCAGAACAGTTTTGTTCTGCCTCAAATTATTTTATTTAATAAAGAATAAATATGTATGAGATGAGAATATTAATAATTATAGTATAAATAGATTATATTTGTAATTTCGATAAATTTTTATTGAATACATTATTTTATTATGATATACTACACAGGTGAGAAAATACACACATTACTTAATTATGGAATGGTTCCAATATTTGGTATTCGATAAGATGATGGTAATGGAGGTAAAAACCAAGGAGGTTTATATTAATGGCAGTTATTTCAATGAAGCAATTATTAGAGGCGGGTGTTCATTTTGGACATCAAACAAGAAGATGGAATCCTAAAATGGCACCATACATATTTACAGAAAGAAACGGAATATACATTATCGATTTACAGAAAACAGTTAGAAAAATCGATGACGCATATGACTTCATTAAATCTGTATCTGAAGAAGGCAAGGATGTCTTATTTGTAGGAACAAAAAAACAAGCTCAAGAAGCTATTAAATTTGAATCTGTAAGAGCCGGAATGCATTTTGTAAATAATAGATGGTTAGGCGGAATGTTAACAAATTTTAAAACTATTAAAACAAGAATTCAAAGATTAGAAGCATTATATAAAATGGAGGAAGATGGCATTTTTGAAGTTCTTCCAAAAAAAGAAGTTAGTCATCTCTTAAATGAAAGAGAAAAACTAGAAAAGAACTTAGGTGGAATTAGAAGCATGGATGCAAGCAAAATTGGAGCTTTATTTGTTGTAGATCCAAGAAAAGAAAAAAATGCAATTTCTGAAGCTAAAATTCTTGGAATCCCAGTAGTAGCAATAGTTGATACAAACTGTGATCCAGATGAAGTTGATTATGTAATTCCAGGAAATGATGATGCTATAAGAGCAGTTAAATTAATAACTGAAAGATTAGCAGATGCTATAATAGAAGGAAAACAGGGTGAACAATTAGCTGAATAATAGTAACTATATTTATCTAATAAGATAATTATTGTTAGAACGACTGAGGGGTAGGTGGAGGTTAATTCTTTCATTTACCTTTTAAATTAGATAGGAATAGGAGGAAATAATAATGATTAGTGCTAGCATGGTTAAAGAGTTAAGAGAAAAAACTGGGGCTGGAATGATGGATTGTAAAAGAGCTCTAAGTGAAACAGATGGTGATATGGAAAAATCAGTTGAACTTTTAAGAGAGAAAGGTTTGGCAGCCGCTGCAAAAAAATCTGGAAGAATAGCTGCAGAAGGACTAGTATACACATATATTTCAGAAGATATGAAAGTTGGATCTGTTGTAGAAGTTAATTGTGAAACAGACTTCGTTGCTGATAATAAAGATTTTGTTGCTTTAACAAAAAATGTAGCAATGCAAGCAGCACAAACTAATTCAACTACTATTGATGAATTAGTTTCTGAAAAATACATAGCGGATGGATCCATGACTATAAATGGTGCGGTTACAGCTTTAATAGCAAAATTGGGTGAGAACATGTCCGTAAGAAGATTTCAAAAGTTCTCCATTGAAAATGGTATAGTGCAAAGCTATGTCCATGGTGGTGGGAGAATAGGTGTTTTAGTAGAGCTAGCGTGCGTTAAGCAAGATGATGTGTTAATTAAGATTGCTAAAGATGTTGCAATGCAAATTGCAGCTGCTAGTCCACAATTTCTAGACAATACATGTGTTGATAATGAAACTTTAGAAAAAGAAAAAGAAATATATAGGGTTCAAGCAATAAATGAAGGAAAACCAGAAAAAATTATTGAAAAAATGGTTATGGGTAGAGTAAATAAGTATTATAAAGAAGTTTGCTTGCTTGAACAAGTTTGGGTTAAAAACGCTGACTATACTATTACAAAATATCTTCAAGAAGAATCAAAAAAACTTGGTGCTGATATAAAAGTAACAAGATATGTAAGATTCGAAAGAGGAGAAGGTATAGAAAAGAAAGAAGAAAACTTTGCAGAAGAAGTTAAAAGACAAGTAGAAGGTAAATAATAATTAAAGAGAACACAACGTGTTCTCTTTTTTAAAATAAGTAATACTTTAAAATAGTAATACTTTAAATCAGGAGGTATAATGTTTATGGAAGTTGCTAAATATAAGAGAATTATGTTGAAAATTTCTGGGGAAGCTTTAGCGGGTGAAAAAGGATTTGGAATAGACTTTGAAATTACCAATGTGATAGCACTTCAAATAAAAGAACTAGTTGAGTTAGGTGTTCAAATAGGAGTAGTTGTTGGAGGCGGAAATATATGGCGTGGTAGAAGCGGTGAAGGTATGGACAGAACTACCGCAGATTATATGGGTATGATGGCAACTTGTATTAATGCATTAGCTCTTCAAGATTCTTTGGAAAATGTAGGTGTAAATACTAGAGTGCAAACTGCAATTGAAATGAAAGCAGTAGCAGAACCATTTATAAGAAGAAGGGCTATGAGGCATCTAGAAAAAGGTAGAGTTGTTATATTCGCAGCTGGCACAGGCAATCCTTATTTTTCAACAGATACAACAGCGGCACTTAGAGCGGCGGAAATAGAAGCAGAAGTTATTTTGCTTGCAAAAAAAGTTGATGGAGTTTACGATAAAGATCCTCATATATATGAGGATGCAAAGAAATTTGATAGTCTTACATACATTAATGTACTTGAAAAAGGCCTTCAAGTTATGGATTCTACAGCTACATCATTATGTATGGACAACAACATACCAATATTGGTTTTTGGACTTGATAAGCCTGAAAATATAAAAAAAGCAGTTTTAGGAGAAAAAATTGGTACTTTAGTATCTGATTATGCTAAGGAATCAGAATAATATGGAGGGAATACTATGATTAGTAAAATTATTAGTAGCGCTGATGAAAAAATGAATAAATCTATTTCTGTCTTAAAACACGAACTTGGAAGTTTTAAAGCAGGAAGGGCAAATGCAGGAATGCTCGATAGGATTCATGTTGAATGTTATGGAAGTCTTATGCCATTAAGCCAATTGGCAAACATCTCAGCACCAGAACCTAGAGTGTTATTAATTCAGCCATGGGATAAATCTTCTATGAAAGATATAGAAAAGTCTATATTGAAATCTGATTTAGGGTTAAATCCGTCAAATGATGGATCAGCGATTAGACTGATTATTCCAGAGCTTACTGAAGAAACAAGAAAAACCTTACTTAAAACTGTTAAGAAAACAGGAGAAGATGCAAAAGTAGCAATAAGGTCTATAAGACGAGATGCTAATGATAAAATTAAATCTCTGAAAAAAAATAGTGAAATTACCGAAGATGAAGTCAAAAAATCAGAAGATATTATCCAAAAAGATACAGATAGATTCATTAAAGAAATAGATAAGATGATAGATAAAAAGGAAAAAGAAATAATGGTAGTTTAGTATATAATTTTAAATAGAACCTGCAGTTATGCAGGTTCTATTTAAAATTATACTATGGCTAATAAAAAGGAGGGAATTTTATTGAAAAAATTATTCGCTTTTTTAAAAAAGAAAGAGGTCACAACAAACAGCTCTGATTTAGATATGACAAGAATACCGAAACATATTGCAATTATAATGGATGGAAACGGTAGATGGGCAAAGAAGCGTAATTTGCCAAGAGCACTTGGACATAAGGCTGGAGTCGAAGCGATTAGAAGAATTGTAAAGGAGTGCAATAAATTAGGGGTTAAATATTTAACATTGTATGCATTTTCAACTGAAAATTGGAATAGACCATTAAAAGAAGTAGATTCTTTAATGAAATTATTAGTAGATTATTTAAAAAATGAGTTTGAGGAATTAAACGCTAATGATGTTGTTATCAATTCTATTGGTAACATATCAAAATTACCACAGACATGTAGAGAAGAATTAAATGCTGCTTATGAGAAAACTAAGAATAATAATGGCTTAACTTTAAATTTGGCATTAAATTACGGTGGAAGAAACGAAATAGTAGATGCTGTAAAAAGAATTTCTTTAGATTTATTAAATAAAAAAATATCTAAAGACGAAATAACTGAGGATTTACTATCAGGATATATGTATACGAGAGAAATACCAGATCCAGACCTTATAATAAGGCCTAGTGGCGAATTAAGATTAAGCAATTTTTTACTGTGGCAAAGCGCATACTCCGAATTTTGGTTTTCAGATGTTAACTGGCCAGATTTTAATGAAAAGCAGTTGAAGTTCGCAATATCGGATTATCAAAAAAGAGATAGAAGATTTGGAAAGGTTAAATAGGGGAGAAAATTATGAATAATAGATATATAGGTGCGCTTATTCTAGCTCCGTTAATAATATTTTTATTTTTAGGAGGGGAGTATTTAAAATATAGCGTGATGGTACTTTCGCTTTTGGGTATGTATGAGTTATATAAAGTTTCTAGAAAAAAACACTATAAGCCAATTAGCCTTATAGGATATATTTTATGTGTAGTATATTACTTAAATATGGGTAATGATTTTTTATCAAGTTTTGATATATACACATTAATAGCAACAATTTTCTTTCTATTATGCATACCTGTACTCTATACAAATTATAATTTTGTAGATGTCGCTCTTACTATATTCGCATTTTTGTATGTGGCAGTATTTTTTAGTTTTATTGTGTTTATATATAATAAAACTTACGGTCAATATTTAGTATGGATTATATTTATTTGTTCATGGGGTTGTGATACATCAGCTTACTACTCCGGAAGGTTTTTAGGAAAAGGTGGCAAACATAAGCTATGTCCTAAAGTTAGCCCTAATAAAACAATTGAGGGCTCCATAGGTGGACTTTTAGGAAGTATTGTAGGATGCACAATATATGGATATGTTATTTCGAAATTTGGTGTGCCTATTCAATTATATCATTACTCTATAATTGGTGTACTTTGTGGCGTGTTTGGTCAATTTGGAGATTTAATTGCCTCATCAATAAAACGATTTGTAGGCGCCAAGGATTATAGCAGTCTTATACCTGGACATGGTGGAATTTTGGATCGATTTGACAGTATTTTATTTGTGTCTGTAATAACATTTTATTATATTACATTTATATTACATTTATATTAACGTTATAATAATGGTTTTTTAGTATATTATTTGGTCATAATTACCTTTGAGTGAACTATTGTAGTATTGGTAACTTTAATAGCATATAAAATATAAAACATAGATTTACAGAAATGGAGAGGTTTACATGAAAAAACTTACTATTTTAGGAGCCACTGGGTCCATAGGAACTCAAGCTCTAGACGTTATACGAACGGATATTGGTAATTTTGCTGTTGTGGGAATTTCTGCGAATGTTAATTGGAAAAAAACTATACCCATAATAGAAGAATTCAAACCAAAATATGTTGCAATGATGGACGAGGAAGCTTCAATAAAACTTAAAAACTATTGTAGCGAGAAAAAATATTCAACTGAAGTATTACAGGGGTTGGATGGATTAAATTTTATTAGTACAATACCTGAAGTTGATATGGTAGTAACCTCAGTAGTCGGGATGATAGGATTGGTTCCTACTATAAAAGCAATTAATGCTGGAAAAGACATTGCTTTAGCAAATAAAGAAACACTAGTCGCAGCAGGTGAATTAGTAATGGATGCGGCTAGAAAACATCATGTAAACATTTTGCCAGTGGATTCAGAACATGGAGCTATTTTTCAATGTTTACAGGGGAATAAATTAGATACTGTTAGTAAATTGATAGTAACAGCATCAGGTGGTCCATTTAGAGGCAAAAGTAGGCAGCAATTAATTGGTATAAAACCGGAAGAGGCAATTAAACATCCTAAATGGAATATGGGTAAAAAAATATCAGTTGATTCATCAACGCTTATGAATAAAGGACTAGAAGTTATAGAAGCTCACTGGCTGTTTGGCATTGATTACGAGAATATACAGGTGGTGGTTCACCCTCAAAGTATAATACATTCTATGGTTGAATATATAGATGGAAGTGTAATATCACAAATGAGTTCTACTGACATGAGACTTCCTATTCAATATTCTCTAAACTACCCTAAAAGAAAGAATACTGTTATTGATAAATTAGATTTTTATAATATGGGCAACCTAACTTTTGAAAAACCAGATATGAATACATTCAAATGTCTAAATTTAGCATTTAAAGCAGGGAACATGGGAGGGAATATGCCCGCTATTATGAATTCGGCGAATGAAGTAGCCGTTGAACTCTTTTTAGATTATAAAATAAAGTATCTTCAAATAGAAGAGATTATTGAAAAATGCATGAATAAATTTGAACATAATATTAATCCCAATTTGGAAGAGATTTTAGAAGTTGACTTAAAGGTTAGAGAATATGTAAGAAATAGTTATGATATAAGATAGGGAGGAAAATTATTATGGGTAGTATTATAGCAAACATACCATATTTTATAATGGCTATATTAGCGTTTAGTCTTTTGGTTATAATTCATGAGTTAGGTCATTTTATGTTATGCAGATTAAACGGAGTAAAAGTAAGTGAGTTTTCACTGGGCATGGGTCCTAAACTATTTGGAATTAAAGGAAAAGAAACAGAATATTTAATTAAAGCATTTCCTATTGGTGGATATGTTAAAATGGAAGGGGAAGAGGGAAACAGTGATGACCCGAGGTCTTTCACTAATAAAACACCACTTCAAAAACTAAGCATAGTTTCTGCTGGTGCAATTATGAATTTAATATTAGCAGTGGTTTTATTTGCTATTATAGGCGCTACCACAGGGAAAATAGTGCCAGTAGTAGGGGAAGTAGTCCCGAGTGGTGCAGCTATGAAGGCTGGAATGCAAGTTGGAGACAAGATTACTAAGGTCAATAAAGTTAGTATTGACAAATGGGAGCAATTTACAAATGAAATTAGTATTTCTAAAGGGGAAAATATAAATATTGAAATAGTGAGAAATTCAAAGGTGAAAACATTTTCCTTGAAACCCATTAAAAATGTAAAAGAAAATAGATTTATGGTAGGAATAGGTGGTTCGCAGAGAAAAATGAACTTTGGCGAAGTCGTAAGTTATGGATTTACTCAAACTATTAGTACATCAAAACTAATTTTCGGATTTTTGGGGAGCTTATTTAAGGGCCAACAATCTATCAATGATGTAGGAGGACCAATAAGTATAATAAGAATTTCAACAATGGCTGCACAAACTGGAATAATTAATTTAATGATGTTAACAGCAATGTTAAGTGTGCAACTAGGAATATTGAATATAATACCTTTCCCAGCACTAGATGGAGGATGGATTTTTATATTGTTATTTGAAATAATATCAGGTAAGAAATTGGATGATAAGAAAGTTGGATTTGTAAATTATATTGGATTTGTGATTTTAATGGCATTTAGTGTGTTAGTAATCGTTAAGGATATAGTTAGTCCAATGAAATTCTAGGAGATGAACAACATGAAGTCTGCGCGCGCTAAGCAAACGAAGAAAATTAAAGTTGGAAATGTATATATAGGTGGAGATTCTAAGGTGGCAGTTCAGTCAATGACAAATACGGATACAAGAGATATAGATGCTACAATAAAGCAGATTCTTAGGCTAGAAGAGTCAGGGTGCGATATTGTGCGCTGCGCTGTGCCGGATATGGTGGCAGCGGAAGCTATTAAAGATATCATGAAAGGAATTCACATACCATTAGTGGCAGATATCCATTTTGATTATAGGCTAGCTTTAAAATCTATTGAGAATGGAATATCAAAATTAAGAATTAATCCAGGTAATATTGGTAGTATAGATAGAATAAAATTAGTTGCAGATGCGGCTAAAGAGAAGAGTATTCCAATTAGAATTGGTGTAAATTCCGGATCGCTGGAAAAAGATATTCTTCAAAAGTATGGTCATGTATGCGCGCAGGCATTAGTTGAAAGTGCATTAAGGCATGTTAAAATACTTGAAAATTTAAATTTTTATGATATGGTTATTTCTATAAAATCCTCAGATGTTGTCATGATGATTCAAAGTTATAAACTATTATCAGGTAAAGTAGATTATCCACTACACCTCGGTGTTACGGAGGCAGGAACCACATGGAGAGGGACAATAAAATCAAGTGTAGGTATTGGAGCGCTTTTAGCTGAGGGTATTGGAGATACTATAAGGGTATCACTAACTGGAGATGTAGTAGACGAGGTTAAAGTAGGCAGAGAGATTCTAAAATCTTTGGGTTATATAGAAGATGGAATTAAGTTTGTGTCATGTCCAACCTGTGGTAGAACTCAAATTAATCTTATTGCAATTGCAAATGAAGTAGAGAAAAGATTAGAACATTGCAAGAAGAACATAAAGATTGCGATAATGGGGTGCACCGTTAATGGACCTGGCGAGGCAAGAGAAGCAGATATTGGTATTGCTGGTGGTGACGGTAAAGGCCTAATATTTAAAAAAGGTGAAATAATTAAAACTGTTAAGGAAGAAAATTTAGTTGAAGAACTTATTCGTGAGATAGATAAACTATAAAATGTCTTTCGGGAGGAATACTAATGAATGTCAGCTTAGCTGAGATGCTTAAAAATGATTTTAATTTAAATGAAGAAACATTAAAAGATGATATTAAGGTATTAAGGGTTCAATACCTTAAAAAAAGCAACAAATTAAGGGTGTTAATAAAATCTTTTGATGATATAGATGATAATAAAAAGCTACATATTAAAAATATTATTTCAAAAAGGTTATGTAGTTTTGAAGATATACAGTTAATATGTTACAGAGATGTATCAAACGCTACAATAGAGGATGTAAAAGATAAGTTTTGGTTAGATGTAGTCAATGTAATAGCAACCTCACAACCGGCAAGTAAGGATAGTTTACTTAAATCTTCTAGAATAATTGAGAATGGAATGCTTAAAATACAGTGCGGTAATGATTTTATGTGCAAAATTTTAAGAGACAAAAACATTGAGATCCTTATAAAAAACACTATAAATGATATGTTTGGAATTAGTTCAGTAGTTAAATTAGAACATAATAGTGAACTTTCTAAAGAAGATTATTTTGGTAAAAAAGAAAAAGAAAATGAAGTTATAATAAAAGAAATTATAAAAAATATTAATACAGAAAAGAAAGATAAACCTCAAAATAGTGGTCAAAACAGTGATAAAGCAAATAAATATAGCAGGCCAGGTTTTAGAAAAGATGAAGCTGCTGATGAAAATACTATAATGGGAAGAAACATAAAAAGCGATTGCATAGAAATTAGCGAGATAGATGAAGCTTCAGGAATAGTAAGTATATGTGGAGATATTTTTAAAATTAAAATTATTGAAACAAAAACTGGTAGAATAATTATAACATTTTATATTACAGATTATTTAAGTTCAATTACCGTGAAATGTTTTCCAAAAGCTAAAGATGTAGAAAAAATAATGGATGAAATTAAAGTTGGACTTTATTGTAAGGTGCGTGGAGAAGCAAGTTACGACACCTATGCAAGAGAAGTTGTTGTAATGGCAAAGGATATAGTAAAACTTAAGAAAATAGAGAGAATGGATACAGCAGTGGAGAAAAGAGTTGAGCTTCATTTGCACACACAAATGAGTGCTATGGATGGAATAAGTACAGCATCTAAACTTGTTGAAAAAGCAGCTAAATGGGGACATAAGGCAGTAGCAATAACTGACCATGGTGTGGTCCAAGCTTTTCCAGAAGCTATGGATGCAGCTAAAAAAAATAAGATAAAGGTTTTATATGGTGTAGAGGGTTATTTAGTAGATGATGGTGTACCGATTATTGTTAATAATCATAATGAAAACTTAGATGACATTTTTGTAGTTTTTGATTTAGAAACTACAGGGCTTTCTAGTGAAAATGATAGAATTACAGAAATTGGTGCAGTTAAGATTGAAAATGGAAAAATAGTAGATAGATTTAATGAGTTTGTAAATCCGGGAATAGACATACCTTATAAGATTACAGAACTAACTGGAATTACAAATGATATGGTTGCTGGTGCAGCATCTATCGAAGAAATACTTCCTAAATTTTTAGAGTTCACTAGTGGCAGCGTAGTAGTAGCACATAATGCTGATTTTGATGCTTCTTTTATTAAGAAAAGCTCAAAGAGACTTAATTTAAAGTTCGAAAATGCAATTATGGATACAATACCGTTAGCTAAATATTTACTTCCAGACCTTAAAACATTTAAGCTAAATGTAGTAGCTAAATATTTAGGCATCTCATTGGAAAATCATCATAGAGCCGTAGATGATGCTAAAGCTACAGCAGAAATATTATTACATTGTTTTGGATTACTTAGAGAAAAAAATATTTTAGACTTAGCTACTTTAAATAAAGAATTCTTAGGAGACTTTAATGTAAAAAAAGCAAACACTTATCATGTTATTATTTTAGTTAAAAATCTTGTAGGACTTAAAAATTTGTATAAGTTAATTTCATTTTCAAATTTAGATTATTTTCACAGAAGACCAAGGCTTCCTAAAACTTTAGTGGAAGAATATAGGGAAGGTATTATAGTTGGGTCGGCTTGTGAAGCTGGACAAGTGTATAAGGAAGTACTGCAAGGTAAATCTGAAGATGAACTTAAAAAAATTATAAAATTCTATGATTATTTAGAAATACAACCTCTTCTAAACAATAAATTCATGATTAAAAATGGTACGGTAAAAGATGAAAGTGAATTAATGGATATTAATAGAAGGATATGTGATTTAGGAGAAAAAAACAATTTGCCAGTAGTCGCTACAGGAGATGTACATTTTTTAGATCCGTCTGATGAGGTTTTTAGAAAAATCTTAATGGCCGGTAAAGGCTTTTCAGATGCAGATGATCAACCGCCACTATATTTTAAAACTACTAATGAAATGCTAAAAGAGTTTTCTTATTTAGGTGAAAAAAAATGTAGAGAAGTTGTAATTTATAACCCAAATAAGATTGCTGATTTGATAGAAGTTATAAAACCAATACCAGATGGAACGTATACACCTACAATACCAGGAGCAGAAGATGATATTCGAAAGATGACCTGGGATAAAGTTCATTCTATATATGGTGAAAATTTACCGGAGATAGTTAAAAAAAGATTGGATAAGGAATTAAACTCTATTATAGGTAATGGATATGCTGTACTTTACTTAATAGCTGAAAAATTAGTAGCGAAATCTCTTGCAGATGGTTATTTGGTAGGTTCGAGAGGATCAGTTGGGTCTTCTTTTGCAGCTAATATGTCTAATATAACAGAGGTAAATGGACTTCCACCTCATTATGTATGCCCAAATTGTAAGAAGAGTGAATTTATTCTGGATGGATCTGTTGGTTCAGGTGCTGATTTACCTGATAAAGAGTGTCCAAGTTGTGGCACGTTATACGTGAAAGATGGTCATGATATCCCATTTGAAACCTTTTTAGGTTTTGAAGGAGATAAAGAGCCAGATATAGATTTGAATTTCTCAGGTGAAAATCAAGCAGATATTCATAGGTATACTGAGGTTCTGTTTGGTAAAGGACATACTTTCAAGGCAGGAACAATTGGAACTATTGCTGACAAAACTGCTTATGGTTATGTGAAAAAATACTTAGGTGAAAAAGATATTATGGTGCCTCAAGCAGAAATAGAGAGACTAGTCCAGGGATGTACTGGGGTTAAAAGAACATCCGGGCAGCATCCAGGTGGAATAATGGTTGTCCCAAGTGATAATGAAATATACAATTTTTGCCCAGTGCAACACCCGGCGGATGACCCAAATTCAGATATTATTACAACACATTTTGATTATCATTCCATAAGTGGAAGGTTATTAAAGCTTGATATTCTTGGACATGATGACCCTACAATGCTAAAAATGCTTCAAGATTTAACAGGGCTCGACCCTATAACTATCCCGCTCTCAGACTCAAAGGTTATAAGTCTATTTACGTCTCCAGAGGCACTAGGGCTAACCATTGAAGAATTGGGCTGTGAAGTTGGAAGTTACGGTGTTCCGGAATTTGGTACAAAATTTGTTAGACAAATGCTTTTAGACACGCAACCTAAATCTTTTTCAGACTTAGTTAGAATTTCTGGACTATCTCATGGTACGGACGTATGGATTAATAATGCACAATATTACATTAAAGAAGGATTTACCACACTTAAAGATTGTATTTCTACAAGAGATGATATTATGGTTTATCTAATGCAGAAAAATCTTGAACCTAAGACTGCTTTTACTATCATGGAGAAAGTACGAAAAGGTAAGGGGCTTACAGAAGAAAATGAGGTGGTAATGAGAGAACATGATGTGCCGGATTGGTATATCGGCTCATGTAAAAAGATAAAGTATATGTTTCCTAAAGGTCATGCAGTAGCATATGTAATGATGGCAGTAAGAATAGCATATTATAAGGTTTATTACCCAAAGGAATACTATGCTACTTTCTTTACAATAAGAGCAGATGACTTTGATGCTAATTTGATTGTAAAAGGTGAGAGTGCTATAAGCTTAAAAATGGATGAGCTAACGGCTATGGGTAAGGATATAGGAATGAAAGAAAAAGGGCTTCTTACAGCGCTTGAATTATCTTTTGAAATGTATAAAAGAGGAATAAAGTTATTAAATGTGGATCTTTATAAGTCTGAGGCAGTTATATTTACAATTGAAGATGATTCGATAAGACCTCCATTAAGTGCACTTGAAGGTGTAGGGGAAAATGCTGCTAAAAGTATAGTTTTATTAAGAGTAGAAGGTGAGTTCATCTCAAAAGAAGATTTAAGAATTCGTTGCAAAGTTTCAAAAACGGTTATTGAAGCACTAGATAATCATGGGTGTTTAAAAGAGCTTCCTGAGACAAATCAGCTGTCGTTTTTTTAGAGAAATGCAATTAAACCTTGAATTAGCAGATTTTATATGATAGAATGATATATAGTAGTTACCGTTGGTAATTTTATTGAACGAGAGTAGGCCCGCCTACTCTCTATTTATTGAAACGCAACTCATGGTTGCGTTTTAATTATAATATTATGGTTATTTAGGTTAATAATTGTATAAAATATTAATAAATGATCATATAAAATATTAATAAAGGAGGGTGTTAAAATGAAAAATGATGCCTTGTTGCAAAAACTTAGAAAAATAGCTCAGCCAATAGTTGAAAAAAATAATTGTGAATTATATCATTTGGAGTATGTAAAAGAAGCAGGAGAAAACTTCTTAAGAATTTATATAGATAGTTCGAGTGGAATATCTTTAGAAGATTGTGAAAAAACAAGTAGAGGAATGAGTGAAATATTAGATGTAGAAGATCCAATAACTGATAGTTATTGTTTAGAAGTCTCATCTCCAGGAATTGAAAGAGTTTTATATGAGGATAATCATTTTAAAAAATACATAGGGCAAAATGTACTAGTTAATTTAAATAGTCTATATGAGGGAAAGAAAAAACTCGAGGGCAATTTATTAGGATTTTCTGATGTGCAAATAGAAATTCAACATGATGGGAATAATATATCTATTCCAAAAGAAAAGATCTCCATTGTGAGTTTAAAACCGGTGCTGTAAGGAGGAAGTTAAAATGAATCAGGAATTTATTGAAGCATTGAGAGAAATTGTAGACCAAAAAGGGATCAGTGAAGATTTACTTTTTGAAACTATTGAAGATGCATTAGTTGCAGCATATAAGAAGAATTTTGCTACGTTATCTAATAATAGCCAAAATGTAAAAGTGACAATGAATAGAGAAACAGGTGAAATTCATGTTTATGGTCAAAAAACAGTTGTAGAAGAAGTAGTTGAGGATGTTACTGAAATAACCCTCGAAGAAGCTAAAGAATACAGCCCTAAATATCAAATAGATGATATTGTTGATATTGAAGTTACTCCAAGGAAATTTGGAAGAATAGCTGCACAATCTGCAAAACAAGTGGTTATTCAAAGAATTAAAGAAGCAGAAAGAAATATAATATACAACGAATTTATAACTAAAGAATTTGATATTATTACTGGAAGTGTTATAAGAAAAGATAGAGGTAATGTATTTATAGATTTAGGTAAAATTGAGGCTGTACTTGGAGCTAATGAGCAAATGCCTGGTGAAGAATATAATTTTAACGAAAAACTAAAATTATATATTGTTGAGGTTAAAAATACTACTAAAGGTGCCCAAATAGGAGTATCAAGAACTCATCCAGGGCTTGTAAAACGATTATTTGAACTTGAGGTTCCAGAAGTTTTTGGTGGTGTTGTTGAAATAAAAAGTATTTCGAGAGAAGCAGGTTCAAGAACAAAGATTGCAGTGTATTCAAATGATGAGAATGTTGATGCTATGGGAGCTTGCGTTGGACCAAAGGGTATTAGAGTCCAAAACATAGTTAATGAATTAAGAAATGAGAAGATTGATATTATTAAGTGGAGTAAAAAATCTGAGGAGTATATTTCAAACGCATTAAGCCCTGCAAAGGTTTTGAATGTGGTAGTTGAAGAAAACTCTAAATCTGCAAAGGTAATAGTTGAGGATAACCAATTGTCTTTAGCCATTGGAAAAGAAGGACAAAACGTTCGACTTGCCGCAAGACTAACCGGTTGGAAAATTGATATTAAAAGTAGAACTCAAGCTCAATATAACTTGGAAGCAAGCGAAGATGTTGAAAATAAAGTAATTGAAACCATTACTGAGGAGTAGGTGACGCTTTATGAAAGTTAAAAAAATACCTCAGCGCATGTGTACAGGGTGTATGGAAATGAAATGTAAGAAAGAATTATTACGTATTGTTCATAGTAAAGAAGGAGAAATTTCTATAGATTTGACAGGTAAAAAACCAGGTAGAGGTGCATATGTTTGTATGAGTATAGAATGCTTTGAAAAATCTTTCAAGACAAAAAGATTAGAGCGAAATTTAGGTGGAAAAATAAGCGAAGAAATCTATGGTAAACTAAGGGACGCGATAAATCATGAATGAAAAATTTTTTCAATTTTTGGGTTTAACAAAAAAGGCAGGAAAACTAATTGAAGGTTACAATCAATGTGAAGATGCGCTATCACATGGAAGAGGAAACCTTATAATAATGTCTAAGGAAAGTTCTACAAATACTAAAGACAAATTTAAAAGATTAGGTGTTAAAAATGTTATACCTCTTATAGAAGGAGTATCCAATGAGACTTTAGGTAAGTGCTTAGGCAGAGCAGAAATTAATGTTTTGTGCGTAAGTGATAAAAGAATGAGTATTAAGTTATTAAGTTTATGGAATGAAAATAATGAAAATGATGAATAAATTAAATTTCGGGGGTGAATGATTTGGCAAAAGTCAGAATATATGAATTAGCAAAAGAGTTGGAAGTGTCAAGTAAAGAATTAATTAATGTACTATTTGAAGAGTTTAGTATAAAGGCCAAAAATCATATGAGTGTGATTGAGGAAGAGGATGCTGAGTTAATAAAGGAACTTTATAGTGATGAAAACTCAGGACTTAAGGATAATAAAAACGAAACAGTAGAACACTATGAAAACTTAGCTAATGAAGATGCTAATAAAGTTGTCATTAGAAAAAGAGGTAGAAAAGGACGCGATGAATTAGGAAGTGGTAACAATGCGGTTGAGGCAATAGATGATGAAGTTGTAGTAATTGATAGTACTATTACAGTTAAAGACTTAGCTGATACCTTAAAGAGACCTTATGTTGAAGTAATAAAACAACTTATATTTATAGGCGTTATGGCTGGAATGAACCAAGAAATTGATTTTGCTACAGCTGAGAAAGTAATAGAAAAATATGGTGCACTTGCTGTGCTAAAAGATGCAGAAGAAGGGAAAATTGCTGAGGATGAAGATATTGACGATCTTGAAGATGAAATAGGAACAGATAAAAAACCAGCTGTTGTTACAGTTATGGGTCACGTCGATCACGGTAAGACATCTCTACTTGATTGCATTAGAAAATCTAAGGTTACCGAAACAGAAGCGGGCGGAATTACGCAACATATAGGTGCATATACTGTTAATATTAATGGTGAAAAAATAACATTTTTAGATACACCTGGTCACGAAGCATTTACAGCAATGAGAGCAAGAGGTGCTCAAATAACAGATATAGTTATACTTGTGGTAGCTGCAGATGATGGTATCATGCCACAAACTGAAGAAGCTATAAATCACTGTAAGGCTGCTAAAGTACCAATAATAGTAGCTATAAACAAGATAGATAGACCAGGAGCTAATGTTGATAAAATCAAGCAAGAATTAACAGAACATGGGCTTGTAGCAGAAGATTGGGGTGGAGACACAATTTGTGTTCCGGTATCAGCTCATACTAAGGAAGGTATAGATACTTTGCTTGAAATGATAGTAATTACTGCAGAAATGTTAGAACTAAAAGCAAATATTAATAGACGGGCAAAAGGAACTGTAATAGAAGGAAAACTTGACAAAGGTCGAGGTCCACTTGCTACGCTACTTGTACAAAACGGTACACTGCACACTGGTGATTCTATAATAGTTGGTTCAACTTACGGAAGAATTAGAGCAATGTTCGATGATAAGGGTAAAAAAATTAAGACAGCAGGACCATCTATTCCAGTAGAAATACTTGGATTATCTGAAGTTCCAGCAGCTGGAGATAGATTTAATGTAGTTAAAGACGAGAAAACTGCAAGAAACATGGCCGAAGCTAGGAAAACGAATTTAAGAGAAGAACATTTTCAGTCAAGTAACAGGGTTTCTATGGAAAATCTATATAGTCAAATACAAGAAGGCTCCGTTAAAGAACTTGGCGTAATTGTTAAAGCTGATGTTCAAGGGTCTGTAGAGGCTGTAAGACAATCACTAGAAAAATTATCTACTGATAATGTTAAAGTAAGAGTTATTCATTCTGGAGTTGGAGCTATTACAGAAACAGATGTTGTACTTGCAGCTGCATCAAATGCAATAATTATAGGGTTTAATGTAAGACCTGATAATAATGCTTCAACAATTGGAGAAAATGAGGGCGTAGAAATCAAAACCTATAGGATAATATATGATGCTCTTGATGATATAAAAGCTGCAATGGTTGGAATGCTCGATCCTATATATAAAGAGGTTGTCTTAGGTAGAGTCGAAATAAGACAAATATATAAAGTTTCAAATGTAGGTACAATAGCAGGATCTTATGTATTGAACGGTAAAATCACAAGAAATAGTAGTGTTCGTGTGCTTAGAAATGGAATAGTAATTACTGAGTCAACATTAGCATCTTTAAAAAGATTTAAGGATGATGCAAAAGAGGTTGCTGCAGGATTTGAATGTGGATTAAGTATAGAGAAATTTAACGATATTAAAGAAGGCGACATCATTGAAGCATTCATAATGGAAGAAGTAAAACCAAAATTAATATAAGGAGTAGTGAATTGTATGGTTAGTTATAGAAATGGTAGAATAAATGAAGAAATTAAAAAAGATGTAAGCAATACAATTCAAAATAAAATAAAAGACCCAAGATTAAGTGCTATGGTAAGTGTAACAAAAGTAGATACAACAAAGGACTTAAGTTACACAAAAATTTATGTTAGTATATTTGGAAATGAACTTGCCAAGAAAGAAACAATTCAAGCACTTAAAAGTTCAACTGGTCTTATTAGAAAAGAAATAGGGATTCATGTTAAGCTAAGACATGTTCCTCAAGTTATCATAGAGATAGATGAAACTATAGAACGTGCCATACATTTGGAGACTCTTTTTCATCAAATAAAGGCAAAAGATAAGAATGAGGAAGAAAAAAATCACGAAGATATGGTTGAAAAAGATGGCAATGAAGATTAATAATCTTATTGACAAAATAAAGGTATATAAAAAAATTGCTATAACTTTTCATACATCACCGGATGGTGATTGCATAGGTAGTGCATTAGCTTTACTTATTGGACTTAGAAAACTAAGTAAAGAGGTTTATATAATATCAAAAGAAGTTATTCCACAAGCTTTTTTATTTTTACCTTATTCAAATGAAATAAGTGGAGATTCAAGCTACTCGTTAAAGGATACAGAATGTGTAATAGTCTTGGATTGCGGTGATTTTAAAAGAATTAATGCAGATTTATGCATGCAAAAGAAGAAGTTTGAATTAGTTAATATAGATCATCATTTATCTAATGATTTATATGGAGATATAAATTTTATTGATATAAAAGCTTCAGCAGTTGGAGAAATTGTGTATAAGGTCCTTAAACTTCTTGATGTAGAAATAGATCAGGAAATAAGTACATGTTTGTACACATCAATTCTTACGGATACGGGTTGCTTTAGGCATTCTAATACCACAGCAATAACTCACAGAATAGCAGGTGAGCTAATAAATACAGGTATAGATTTTAGTGAAATCCATAGAATGATTTTTGAAAATAAGAAATTAGATAAAATAAAGTTTTGTGGAGAAATTCTTAGTAATATTACTGTAGAACTTCATGGTAAAGTGTGTACTATGTATATATCTAAAGAAATACTAGAAAAATATGATTTAGTATCCTCAGATACATCGGATATTATTGATTTTGGTACTTCAATAGATACTGTTGAGGTTGTAATTCTTATAAAAGAAGCTGAAAACGGTGTTAAAGTAAGCTTAAGATCTAAAGCCTTTGTAGATGTTAGTAAAATTGCAGAAGTTTTTAAGGGTGGCGGTCATATTAGAGCTTCAGGTTTTTATGCACAGGCAAATTTTAATGATACTAAAGTTAAATTGATTGAAATTTTAGAAAAAGAGTTGATGAAATGAACGGTATACTAAATGTATTTAAACCTACAGGAATGACTTCTTTTGATGTAGTTCGCATAATAAGAAAAATTAGCAATGTAAAAAAAGTAGGCCACGCTGGCACTCTAGATCCGGAGGCTAGCGGGGTTTTACCTGTTTGTATAGGGAAAGCAACAAAGGCTATTGACTATATAATGGCTGATTTTAAAATTTATGAGGCCGAATTAAAATTGGGCGTAACTACAGATACTTATGATAGAGAAGGAAAAATTATAAAACAAAGTGAAGTAAATTGTAGCAACGCCGAAATTAAGAGTGTTATTAACTCGTTTGTAGGAGAAATAAAACAAGTTCCTCCAATGTACTCTGCTTTAAAGGTTAATGGTAAAAAACTGTATGAATTAGCAAGAGCTGGAATTGAAATAGAGAGAGAACCAAGATCTATAGTAATTTATGACATAGATATTATTGACATTAATTCGCCTTATGTAAAGGTTAGGGTTAAATGCTCTAAGGGTACATATATTAGGAGTTTGTGTTATGATATTGGAGAAGTATTAAAATGTGGCGGCATGATGTGGAACCTGCAAAGAACTGCTACAGGTCAATTTGATATTGAGAATGCTATAAATGTTAATGAATTAAATGAGGACAATATAAATAAGTATATTATCCCTATAGAAAGAATATTTCAAAACAATACTAAAATCACCATAGAAGATAGGTTTGTTAAGTTCTTATTAAATGGCGTGGTAGTAAAGGATAAAGCACTAATGTGTAAATTTAAAGATGATAATATGTATAGTATATATAATAATGATAATGATTTTATTGGTATTGCAGATAAAAGTAACGATGGTGTTAGGCTAATAAAATCATTTATAGGAGCATAATGAGAATGTTAATTATAAAAGATAATTTTAAAACAAAGTTAGAGGATTCAACATATATAGCACTCGGAAGTTTTGATGGGCTACATTTGGGGCATATGCATTTAATAAATAAAACTTTAGAATTAGCAAAAGAAAATAGTGCTAAAAGTATGATTTGTACTTTTGAAAATCATCCATTGTCGGTTATTAACAAAGAAATTTGCCCAAAGTTAATAATGGATAATGATACTAAGCTAATGTTACTAGAAAAAACAGGTATTGATATAGTTAATTTAGCTAAGTTTGATAAGGAGTTTATGAGTATATCTCCTGAGGATTTTATAAAAAACATGGTAAAGTGTTATAATGCAAAGGGAATAGTTATTGGTTTTAACTATAGATTTGGCTATAAAAATTTAGGTGATGTAGAGATGCTCCAAAAATATAGTACTATACTAGGATATAAATTATATGTTTGCGAAGCCATTAGTACTAACGAAGAAGTTATAAGTAGTTCGAAAATACGTCATCTCATTGATGAGGGTAATATAATTAAAGCAAATGAGCTTTTAGGACGGCCACATACTATTACAGGAAAAGTAATAAAAGGAAAACAGTTTGGTAGAACTATTGGATTTCCAACTGTAAATCTAAATTATAATAAGGAGTTTATTCTTCCTAAAGGGGGAGTATATTATACTGTAGTTGAATATGAAAACCACCTTTATAGGGCTATAACTAATATAGGATATAATCCTACTGTAGAAGGTGGTAAGTTGTCAGTAGAAACGCATATTTTAAATTTTGATAAACAGGTTTATAGTGAAATGATTAAAATAAATTTTATTAATAGAATAAGAGATGAGGTTAAATTTAATACTTTTGATGAACTAAAGCAGCAACTTGTGAAGGATAAGGAATATGCTCATATGCAAAAAATAGAAAAATAAGTGTTAAGATGTAAAAATTAATTTACAATTTAATCTTAGTTTGTTATAATTGATTTGAACCTTATGCTAAGTTCACCGAATCACCAACGGCGTACTTGGAATATGGGGATTATTTTCGGAGGTGTTGTAAAATGCAAAAGGCTAAAAAACAAGAAATAATGGTAAAACATGCGAGACATGAAGGAGATACAGGTTCTCCAGAAGTACAAATCGCACTACTTACTGAAAGAATTACAGAGTTAAATGAACACTTAAAAATTCATAAAAAAGATCACCATTCAAGACGAGGTCTATTAATGATGGTTGGACAAAGAAAAGGTATGTTAGGTTACTTAAAGAACCAAGATATCGAAAGATATCGTGCAATTCTTGCAGAATTAGGACTAAGAAAATAATTCAGAGCGGCTTAGCCGCTCTGTTATTTTAGGTTATGAAGAAATATATACAACTAAATATTAATATTAGCGCAAATTAAAGGGAGGCAAATATATGATTCATATTATGGAAACTACTGTAGCAGGTAGAAATCTTAAAGTTGAATATGGCAGAGTTGGAATGTTATCAGACTGTGCCATATTCATGAGTTATGGAGAAACAGTAGTTCTAGTTAATACAAATGCATCAGAAAAACCAAGGGACGGTATTGATTTCTTTCCACTAAGTGTTGAATATGAAGAAAAACTTTATGCAGTTGGTAAAATTCCTGGTGGATTCATAAAAAGAGAAGCAAGACCATCAGAAAAAGCAATTTTAACAGCAAGAGGTATTGATAGGCCATTAAGACCATTATTTCCCAAAGGTTACAAAAATGATGTGCAAATTGTTTGTACTGTACTATCAGTTGAACAGGATAATTCACCTGAAATACTTGCTATGAACGGGGCATCACTAGCATTATGTCTCTCAAGTATACCTTTTACCGATGCTGTTGCAACGGTTTCAGTTGGTCTTATTGATGGCAAATTCATATTAAGTCCCACACTAGATGAGAGAAACGCTAGTTCTATGAAGCTTACAGTATGTGCAACAAAAGACAATGTAACAATGATAGAAGCTAATGGAGATGAAATAGATGAAGAGATAATGATAAGTGCAATTGATTTTGCTTTTGAAGCATGCAAAAAAATTGTAGCTTTCCAAGAAGAAGCAGTGGCTAAGTTTGGAAAGAAAAAAAACATTCCTGTATTTGAGGAAATGGATGAAACTCTTCAAAGTGAAGTTAGACAATTCTCATTTGATATGTTAAAGAAAGCAATGTACATAATGAATAAAGATGAGAGAAATATAGTGATTGATGAAATAAAAGAAAAAATAAAGACTGAATTTAATGACAAATATGCTGATAAAAAATCAGATATAGCTGAAGTTGTATATAAAATTCAAAAAGAAATAGTAAGAAATATGATGTTGAATGAAAACAGAAGACCAGATGGAAGGGCTTTTGATGAAGTTAGACCATTAAGATCAGAAGTAGGCATACTTCCAAGAACTCATGGTAGTGGTTTATTTACAAGAGGACTTACTCAAGTATTAGCAGTTACTACATTAGGATCATTAAAAGAAGCTCAGCCACTAGATGGAATAGGTGAAGACGTTTCTAAAAGATACATGCATCACTATAATTTCCCAGCTTATAGCGTAGGAGAAACTAAGCCAATGCGTGGACCTGGTAGACGGGAAATTGGTCATGGTGCACTAGCAGAAAAAGCAGTAGAACCACTTTTACCATCTATAGAAGAGTTTCCATACGCTATTCGAGTGGTATCAGAAGTATTAAGTTCTAATGGATCAACATCTCAAGCGAGCGTTAGTGCAAGTATTTTAGCATTGCTCGATGCAGGAGTTCCAATTAAGAGACCAGCAGCAGGTATTGCAATGGGACTAATTACAAATGATGATTTATCTAAAGAAAAAGTATTAACTGATATTCAGGGTATAGAAGACTTTTTTGGAGATATGGATTTTAAAGTAGCTGGAACTGAGCAAGGTATTACAGCTATACAAGTTGATACAAAACTTCATGGATTATCAAAGTATTGTATTAGAACTGCAATTACTGATGCAAAAGTGGCAAGGCTTCATATACTAGAAAATATGAAACAATGTATAGGGGAAACAAGAAGTGAAATGTCAATTTATGCTCCTAGAATGTATATACTAAATGTTGCACCTGACAAGATTAGAGACGTAATAGGTAAAGGCGGATCAACTATTAAGAAAATTATAGCTGAAACCGGTGTTAAAATAGATACTAGTGATGATGGAAAAATTGTAATTATGTCTAGCGATAGCGTTAGTGCAAATAGAGCAGTGAAAATTGTTGAAGAACTAACTAAATCAGTTAAAGTAGGAGAAATATATTTAGGAAAAGTAACAAAAATTGCTGCTTTCGGAGCTTTTGTTGAAATACTTCCTAATAAAGAAGGGCTAGTTCATATTTCTAAACTTGATTTTACTAGAGTAAATAAAGTAGAAGACATCGTATCAGTCGGCGATGAAATATTAGTAAAAGTAATGGAAATAGATAATCAAGGAAGAGTAAATCTTTCAAGAAGAGACGCTATGAAAGATAGTGAAAATGAAAAAAAGGAAAATGAAAAAAAATTGAATGAAAAAAAGTAGAATGAATAATAGAGGGGCTTAGATGCCTTTTTATTTTTTTTAATAATATAACACTAATATGCACATAGTAAATATAAATTCTCATTAAGGAGAGGCGCATATGTATAATTTGTTTAAGTTAGATAATGGATTAAGAGTTGTAGTTGAAAATATTGAATATGTAAATTCTGTAAGTGTAGGTTTGTGGGTAGAAAATGGATCAAGAAATGAAAATGAAAACAACAGTGGAATATCACATTTCATTGAGCATATGCTTTTTAAAGGAACGCGTGATAGAACTGCAAAAGAACTTGCAGAGGTTATTGAGGATGTTGGCGGGCAAATGAATGCTTTCACAAGTAGGGAAGCCACATGCTTTTATATAAAAGCTTTAGATACTTATTTAGAATTATCTTTAGATATTCTATCTGACATGCTTTTCAATAGTAATTTTTTAGAAGAGGATATTAAAAAAGAAAAAAATGTAATTTTTGAAGAAATAAACATGAGTGAAGATTCACCTGAAGATGTTTTAGCAGATCTGCATACAAAGGCAATTTGGAATACAGATTCTATATCGTTTCCTATTTTAGGGACTATGAATACTGTAAAATCTTTTAGTAGAAAAATAATATTAGATTATTTAGATTCATATTATATACCAGAAAATTCAGTTATATCTATTTCTGGTAAATTTGACATGAAAAATATAGAAAATCTTGTTCGAAAATATTTTGGGAAATGGTCTTGTAAAAATAAAAAAATTACCAAATATAGCAGTCCTGAAATATTTAATCAACATTATTTTAGAAAAAAAGATATTGAACAACTTCATGTAAGTCTTGGAATTCCAGGGATAGAGCTTGGAAATGACGATACATATACATTAATATTGCTAAGTAATATATTAGGCGGAGGAGCGTCCTCACGATTATTCCAAAAAATTCGTGAGGAGTTAGGTGTGTGTTATTCAATCTATTGTTATATATCTGCATTTAAAAACACCGGAATTGTAAATATTTATGCAGGGCTCAACCCAATGCAGGCGGAAATAGCAATTAATGAAATAAAGGAAGAAGTCAGTAAATTTGCTAAATTAGGAATTGGCAGTGAAAAATTATTTAAAGCTAAAGAGCAGTTAAAAGGTAGTTATATTTTAGGACTTGAAAGCACAAGTAGTAGAATGTTTAGCAATGGGAGATCTGTTATGTTTATGAATAAAATAAATACACCTAAAGACGTACTAAGAAAAATTAACGAAATAGATATGCTAAGGGTGAACGCCGTAATGGAAAAAACTTTTAAGCATGGTATAATTAATTCTGCGTATGTAGGCAAGGAAAAAGAAATGCTAAACAAAGTATTTAACGGTAATATTATCACTATAGATAAGTAAATTTATTTATAAATATATACAAATTGTGCATAACTCCTTAATATATTTCATATTATTTTATGAGAATTATTAAGGAGATGTTTATATGGAAGATAATATTAAGTTGTATAGTGAAATGGAAAGATATGAAATTATAAATATTAATGATGGTGATAAATATAGCAATTTAGGTAGTAATGATGTAGTTATTGATGAGAATGGTCTTTTGAAATTTTTAATTATAAATGAGGGTAGTTCTAAATTTAGTTTTTTTAGGAATAGTGATATTATTGAAGTACCTTGGGAATATGTTAAAAAAATCGGTTCTAGGACTATAATAATCGATGTTGATAATGAATTTTTGAAAAAATCACATATTTAACGACATTTCATAAGGAAAGTATCCTACTACATAAGTGGTAGTTATCCTCTCTAGTGAAGACAAAACTTCAGGGAAATATAAATCTCCTTCTGAAGTTGTTAATATTGTAGCTCGAAGAAGATGATTATAGCTTCAAAGAAGATAATTATAGCTTCAAAGAAGATAATTATAGCTTCAAAGAAGATAATTATAGCTTCAAAGAAGATAATTAATTTGGAGGTCAGAAATGAAAATATTAGTGCAAAAATTTGGAGGTACATCAGTTTCAACGGAGGAAAAAAGAAAGCTTGTAGCGAAAAAAGTTATAAATGCAAAAGCTCAAGGGTATTCTCCCGTGGTTGTAGTATCTGCTATGGGAAGAAAAGGAGAGCCTTATGCTACTGATACTCTACTATCCTTGGTAGATGAGGGTTTAAAAGTTACAAATCCATTAGCAATAGATTTACTAATGAGTTGTGGTGAAACTATAAGTGCTGTAATAATATGTAATGAATTAAATAATAATAAAATTGATGCTCTGCCTTTAACAGGTGGACAAGCAGGTATAATTACAGATTGTAGTTATACTGATGCGGCAATACTTAATGTAGATCCGCAAAAGATATTGGATCTTTTGCAAAAGGGGAGAACTCCTGTAGTCGCAGGATTTCAAGGTAAAGATGAGAATGGTTATGTTACGACTATTGGGAGAGGTGGAAGTGACGTTACTGCAGCAATATTAGGCGCAGCGCTTAAAGCCGTAGAGACTCAAATATACACTGATGTAGATGGGATTATGACGGCGGATCCAAGAATAGTTTCTGATGCAACTTTAATAGAAAAAATAAGTTATGATGAAGTTTTTCAACTTGCAGATCAAGGAGCAAAGGTTATACACCCAAGGGCAGTTGAAATATCTAAAAAATATAATATTCCATTAGTTATAAAAAATACTATGAACGAATGTGCTGGAACGGTAATTAGTAATTTGGGAAGTGAAGATTATGAAAATATAATTACAGGTATTACCCATATGAACAACAGAGTACAAATAAAAATATGTAAAAGTTCAGGTAAAGGCTATGAAGATCTCTTTGACATCCTGGCGGAGAACCATATAAGCATAGATCTTATAAATGTTTTTCCTAAAGAAAAAATATTTACTATTGATGAGAAAGACTATGAAAAGTTTTCTAGAATGATAAAAGTTCTTAATATGTCCTATTCATTTGTAAAGGATTGTAGTAAACTTGCAATTATAGGTTCAAAAATGAAAGGTATACCTGGAGTTATGGCAAGAATACTTAAGGCATTGACTAGAGAAAATATTGAAGTATTGCAAACAGCAGATTCACACATGACTATCTGGTGTCTTGTAGAAAGTAAGCATGTTGGAAAAGCAATTAATGCACTGCACAGAGAATTTAAATTAGGATAATAAATGTATATAGTTTCTCTTAATGCACAAAATAAAATGGATTAGGAGGAATGAAAATGCTAAGAAGTGAAAAAAACGAGAATGATATAAAAGAAAATTCAAATGAACAAGTTGAAAATATCAAAGAACTAGGTGCAACTAATATTCCAACTCAGGATGAGAAAATTCAAGTTTTACCAATTATTGGCCAAATAGAAGGACATATGATGTTGTCTCCTCAAACAAAAGCTACTAAATATGAACATGTTATTCCTCAATTGATTGCAATGGAGAGGAATGAAAAAGTAAAGGGTATTCTTATAGTTCTAAATACAGTAGGAGGAGACGTAGAGGCTGGTCTTGCGATAGCTGAGATGATTAGAAGCGTTAGTAAACCTACTGTGTCACTTGTAGTCGGAGGAGGACATTCAATAGGCATACCATTAGCAACAGCCGCTAAGTACTCATTCATTTCACCATCTGCAACTATGATAATTCATCCTATAAGAATGAATGGTTTAATAATAGGGGTACCTCAAACTTTTGAATATTTTAATAAAATGCAAGAAAGAATAACTGAATTTATTATTAGGACTTCAAAGATTGACAAGGAAACGGTAAATAGATTAATGATCCAAACTGATGAGCTTTTAAATGATATGGGCACTATTCTTATAGGAAAACAAGCGGTGGATAATGGGTTAATAGATGAGGTTGGTGGCATTAGTGAAGCATTGGCAAAATTAAATGAAATGATAGAAAAAGCATAGAAAATAGATATAAATAGGTCAGAGAGACCTATTTATATCTATTTTTACTGAGTTTTCTTGAAAAAAAATACAATTAAAAATTTTATCCGATTACTTTAAATTTATTTATTAGTTTATTTAAAGTTAAAGGAGATTTATAAAGTTTGTAGAAATAATAAAGATATAACTAATAAAGATAGAGGTGATACTTTGGCTAGAAAGAAAACAAAATCTAAAGGAGCGAAGAGTATAAATGCTAATAGTGAAATTTTTGGAATTATATTAATAACTATAGGAATATTAATTTTATTAAGTATATTCTCAACTATATTTTCAAGTTCTGATTCTATATCTGGTATGATTGGTGATTTTTTTAATCATGTACTTTTTGCGATTTTAGGAGTGGGTGCATATATTTTGCCGTTTTTAATAATATTTATTGGTGTTTGCTACATAGTTAAGAAAGGCAAAATAAATTTCAGTAAAAAGTTTTACGGTATAATACTTTTTATAATAAATACATTGCTATTTATACAGATATTATCTTTAAATAAGTATTATTCTAAGAGGGATTTTTTGCTTGGAATAAAAAAAATATATAATTCAGAAAGTGTATTACACGGTGGGATTATTAGTTATTCAATTGATGTACCAATGTATACACTATTTGGTGCAGTGGGAAGTTGTATAATTTTCATTGCTATTTATGTTATATGTTTAATTTTAATATTAAATATATCATTGAATGATATTTTTATAAATCTAAGGAATAGCTTTATCATTAAAAAGACTGCGAGAGAAAATGATAGCAAAGAGATGTATGTAGAGAATAATGATAAGCAAGAAGAATTAGTAGTTGTAAATGATGACAAAAATAAATTTATTAAAAGTATTAGCAACAAAATTAAGATAATTGATTTTATAAAATCAAATGAAATCGCAGAGGAACCTGAGGTTTTAAATAAAGAAGAACCTGGTAACAATATTAAAACTGAAAATGGACGAGCCTCAAAAAATGGTCATGTAGATAATTCTATAAAACAAGCATTAGAACAAGAAATTAATTTTAATAATGCGAACACAAATCAAAACTATAAATATGAACATCCCACTGTAGATTTATTAAATGAAAATACCACATTAAAAATGAATAAAAATGATAAAAAAGAGTTGCTTAATAGTGCTAATAAGCTACAGGAAACATTAAGTAGCTTCGGAGTTGAAGCAAAAGTCATTCAAGTTACAAAAGGACCTTCAGTGACAAGATTTGAGCTTCAACCTAATGCTGGTGTTAAGGTGAGTAAAATTGTAAACTTAGCCGATGATATTGCACTGAATTTAGCATCGTCCGGAGTAAGAATTGAAGCTCCTATACCTGGTAAGGCTGCTGTAGGCATTGAAGTTCCAAATAAGGAGTTAAGCTCGGTATACTTAAGAGAGGTAATAGAGTCTAATGAATTTTCACAAACAAACAAAAATTTAGCATTTAGCTTAGGGAAAGACATAGGCGGTAATTGCGTTGTTTCAGATTTAACTAAAATGCCACATCTACTAGTAGCTGGGGCTACAGGTTCTGGAAAGAGTGTTTGTATAAATTCACTAATAATAAGTTTACTTTATAAATATTCTCCAGAGGAGGTTAAGCTATTATTAATTGATCCTAAAGTTGTTGAATTAAATATTTATAATGGTATACCTCATTTGTTAATACCCGTTGTAACAGATCCAAAAAAATCTGCAGGCGCTTTAAATTGGGCCGTAAATGAAATGTCTAGAAGATATAAACTGTTTGCTGATAACAGTGTACGAAGTATTGGAGGTTATAATGAATTAGTTAATAAAGGTATTGCTGAAAATAAATTACCTTGGATTGTAATTATAATTGATGAGTTAGCAGACCTAATGACAGTTTGTGCTAATGATGTAGAAGAATACATTGGAAGACTCGCACAAATGGCAAGAGCTGCGGGAATGCATTTAGTAATTGCAACGCAGAGGCCATCAGTTGATGTTATTACAGGTGTGATAAAGGCCAACATACCTTCAAGAATATCTTTTGCAGTCTCAAGTCAAATAGATTCAAGAACAATTCTGGATTCATCTGGCGCAGAGAAATTACTAGGTAAAGGTGATATGCTTTTTTATCCCGTTGGAGAGGCAAAGCCATTTAGAATACAAGGGGCTTTTGTGTCAGAAGAAGAGGTTGAGCGAGTTGTTAGTTTTATAAAAAATCAAAAAACAGAGGTAAACTATGAAAAAGAAATAATAGATGAAATAGAAAGTAGTTCTAGTAATAAAGATGATAAAGATGATATTGATGAATTGTTAAATGAAGCAATTAGAATAGTAGTTGAAAATGGTCAAGCATCCACTTCATTATTGCAACGCAAGCTAAAAATAGGGTATAATAGAGCAGCAAGAATTATAGAGCAAATGGAGGAACGTAGAATTATTTCAGGTAGAAATGGAAGCAAACCTAGAGAAATATTATTAAGCAATGCTGATTTAAAGGATTAATCAAATAAATTTTTGCAAGAAAAATTGTAAATACCCTTGTTTAATTTGTAAATCACATTTACAATAATTCGTGTATACAAATGTAGAGAGATAATAATTTAATATCTAATATTTACTTGCAAAGCTAAACAAGGAGGATAACAGTTGATAAATGGGATTTACCAGCTGAGACAAACAAGGAGGATGACTGGTGGAAAAATTAAAAGTTGGAGTTATAAATTTAGGTTGTGATAAAAATAGAATCGACAGTGAAATCATAATAAGTAGTTTGAGTGAAAAGTATAATATGACAAATGATCCTAAACTAGCAAATATAATCTTAGTTAATACTTGTGGATTTATAGAATCTTCAAAACAAGAATCAATAGATACTATTTTAGAAATGTCAAAATACAAAGACAAATATAATTGCACAGTACTAATTGCAACAGGGTGCCTTACTCAGCGTTATGGCACGGAACTGCTTGAGCTTATGCCAGAACTTGATATTATGCTAGGTGTCAACGATTATAACAAGTTATTAAGTAGTATAGAAGAGGTGCTTTTAAAAAATATAAAAGTACAACATTGTAGTTATAGTGATGAAAATATTAATGAAGGTCAAAGAGTATTAACCACAGGAACATACTCTGCATATGTAAGAATTTCTGAGGGCTGTGATAATGCCTGTACATATTGCGCAATACCCAATATTAGAGGAAAATATAGAAGTAGAAAGATGGAAAATATATTACAAGAAGTTAAGGAATTGTGTGAACATGGTTGCAAAGAAATTATTTTAGTTGCTCAAGATACCACTAGATATGGAATTGATTTATACGGCAAAAAAAAACTACATACTTTAATTAGTGAAATATCTAAAATAAGTAAAATCGAATGGATTAGAGTACTTTATTGCTATGCAGAAGAAATTACTGATGAAATTATTAGTGAAATATCAATAAACGATAAAGCTTGCAAATATGTAGATATACCAATTCAACATATAAGTGATGATATTCTTAAATCTATGAAAAGAAAAGGTAGAAAGAATATTATAACAGAAAACATAAATAAGATGAGAAAGAGTATTAATGGATTAACCCTTAGAACTACACTAATTGTTGGATTTCCAGGAGAAACTGAGGGAGATTTTGAAGAATTAAAACAGTTTATTAAGGAAATCAAGTTTGATAAATTGGGAGTTTTTAAATATTCTAAGGAAGATGGTACAGCAGCCGCAGAAATGAAAGATCAAATTCCAGAAGAAGTAAAACTGAAACGAGAAGAAGAATTAATGATTGTGCAACAAAGTATATCAAAAAAGCTTAATAGTAAAAAACTAAATAAAATTTACAAAGTTTTAGTAGAAGGCTGTAATGGTAAAACTTACTTTGGTAGAAATTATGAAATGGCACCGGAAGTTGATGGAACTATCTTTTTTGAATCTGATAAAGTATACAATAAGGGAGAATTTGTTAATGTGAAGGTTATCGAGGCTTTAGAATATGATTTAATAGGAGTTGTGTGCTATGAATCTTGCTAATAAACTTACTATGATAAGAATTTTTTTAATACCTATATTTTTACTATTTATAGCAGCTAAAGGTATACCTTATGGAAGAGAACTGGCTACTATCATTTTTATAGTGGCTTCTCTTACCGATAAATTGGATGGGTATATAGCTAGAAGCAGAAATCAAATAACTAATTTCGGTAAATTTATGGATCCACTAGCAGATAAGCTCCTAGTAACTGCTGCACTTGTTTCTTTAGTGGAACTTCAGATTGTGCATGGTTGGGTAGCTATGATTATAATTGCTAGAGAATTTGCAGTTTCAGGGCTTCGAACAATAGCTGCATCTGACGGAAAAGTAATTGCAGCTAGTAAGTGGGGAAAACTGAAAACCGTTATTCAAATAGTGGCTATAATTACAGCATTGATAAATTTGTCTTTATCTCATGTAAATCCAGTTTTAAATACATTAACTACTATTTTTATGTACGCTGCAGTAATTATTACAATAATATCAGGTGTTGACTATTTTATAAAAAACAAAGGTACAATTAGAGTCGATAAGTGATTAAATTCTTAAAGTTTGTTAATAATACAAGTAAAAGGATTTCTATAGTGGATAAAAAGAGGAACTCTATTTATCTGTTGACCATATAAAATAAATGGTGTATACTTAATTTAGAACAAACGTTCGTTAATAAAAGGATGGTGAACCCGAAGGGGAAATTTATGAATAATGAAAAGTTAAAAGCTCTAGAAGTAGCGATGGGTCAAATAGAAAAACAATTTGGAAAAGGTTCTGTAATGAAACTCGGAGAAAATAGTAAATTAAATATAGATGCTATTTCCACTGGTTGTTTAGGTCTTGATATAGGACTTGGCATAGGTGGTGTACCTAGAGGAAGAATGATTGAAGTTTTTGGACCGGAATCCTCAGGTAAAACTACAGTTGCACTTCATATAGTTGCAGAGGCTCAGAAAAATGGTGGTACAGCTGCATTTATAGATGCGGAACATGCTTTAGACCCTGAATATGCTAAAGCACTAGGGATTGATATAGATAATCTAATAGTCTCTCAACCAGACACGGGGGAACAGGCTTTAGAGATTACAGAGGCATTGGTTCGTTCAGGAGCCATTGATGTTATTGTTGTAGATTCAGTAGCAGCATTGGTACCTAAAGCTGAAATTGAAGGGGAAATGGGGGACTCTCATGTAGGACTCCAAGCAAGACTTATGTCTCAAGCATTAAGAAAACTTGCTGGATCTATAAATAAATCCCAATGTGTTCTCGTGTTTATAAATCAATTAAGAGAAAAAGTTGGAATAATGTTTGGAAATCCAGAAGTAACACCTGGAGGTCGTGCATTAAAATTTTATGCATCTGTTAGATTAGATGTTAGAAAAATAGATACAATTAAACAAGGCGATGAATTTATGGGCAATAGAACAAGAATAAAAATAGTTAAAAATAAAGTAGCCCCTCCATTTAAGCAAGCTGAATTTGATATTATGTATGGTCATGGCATATCTCGCGAGGGAGATGTTTTAGATATAGGAGTTAAAGAAGAAATTGTACAAAAAAGTGGTGCATGGTTCTCTTATGGAGATATACGTCTTGGACAAGGAAGAGAAAATTCAAAACAATATTTCAAAGAAAATCCTCTAGTTATGTTTGAAATAGAAAATAAAATTCGAGGAAAATATGATTTACCATTATGCAAAAATCTGGAGATTAGTAAAAAAGAAGTTGCTAAAAAAGAAGTTAGTAAAAAAGAAGTTAGTAAAAAAGAGGCATAAAAGCAAGTTTAGACTTGCTTTTTTCTTTAATTAATTATTAATAGAATGGTTATCATATAATAGTAAAAGTAAAATACTTATTTGAATGTTATAATCTTGACATTAATTGAAAAGTAATATAAAATTAATACAAATACTGGTTTAGTGTATTTTAGTTACTATCAATTGAATAAGTATGACGCCTTCTCTAGCTTTCATGTTTACTCTTAAATAGATTTGAAATAAGCAAAGGAGGTGTTGATAATCAATGGATACTAAAAATTTAACAATACTCATAGTAGTTTGTGCTATTTTGGTTGTTGTTTTGGTAGGTTTTTTTGTAATTTATATTAGAAAAAATATATCTCAAGCAAATATTTCTGAGGCAGAAAAAGAAGCTAAAAAAATTCTTGACGAAAGCGTAAAAGAAGCTGAATCAAAAAAGAAAGAAGCTATTTTAGAAGCCAAAGAAGAAGCTCACAGGCTTAGAACCGATTTAGAAAAAGAATCAAGAGAAAGACGTAATGAAGTTCAAAGGTTGGAAAGAAGAAATATCCAAAGAGAAGAATCTTTAGATAAAAAAAGTGATGTGCTAGAGAGAAAAGAAGAAAATCTTAATAAAAAACAACAAGAAATTGAGATGGTAGAGTCAAGTGTACAAGATTTATACACAAAGCAAAGGGGAGAATTAGAAAGACTATCAGGATTAACATCAGATGAGGCGAAACAAGTTTTGTTAGATGAAATTAAAAAAGAAATTAAGCACGATGCTGCAATTATGATTAAGGAAATTGAAACAAAGGCAAAAGAAGAAGCTGATAAAAAAGCAAGAGAAATTATTACTTATGCTATTCAAAGATGTGCAGCTGATCATGTTGCAGAAACAACAGTTCATGTGGTTTCTCTTCCTAATGATGAAATGAAAGGAAGAATAATAGGTAGAGAGGGTAGAAATATTCGAACTCTAGAAACACTAACAGGCGTTGATTTAATAATAGATGATACACCTGAGGCGGTAATTCTTTCAGCATTTGATCCTATAAGGCGAGAGGTTGCTAGAATAGCGCTTGAAAAGCTAATAGTAGATGGAAGAATTCATCCTGCTAGAATTGAAGAAATGGTAGAAAAGGCTAAAAAAGAGGTTGATAGTGATATAAGGGAAGAGGGAGAACAAGCAACTTTTGAAACTGGAGTGCATGGGCTTCATTCTGAAATTATTAGGCTACTTGGAAGACTTAAATACAGAACTAGTTATGGTCAAAATGTATTAAAACATTCTATAGAAGTTTCATATTTAGCTGGACTTATGGCCTCTGAACTTGGAATTGATCCGACACTCGCTAAAAGGTGTGGACTACTTCACGATATAGGAAAAGCTGTAGACCATGAAGTTGAAGGACCGCATGCACTTATAGGTTCAGAAATAGCAAAAAAACACCATGAATCACCTATTGTAGTTAATGCTATCGCGGCACATCATGGTGATGTTGAGTTACAATCTCTTGAAGCAATATTAGTTCAAGCGGCAGATGCTATATCGGCTGCAAGGCCAGGTGCAAGAAGAGAAACTTTAGAAGCGTATATTAAAAGATTAGAAAAATTAGAGGAAATTGCAAACTCTTATGAAGGTGTAGAAAAGTCATATGCTATTCAAGCTGGAAGAGAAGTTAGAATCATGATCAAGCCAGAAATAATTGATGATGCAGGCGCTGTTGAAATGGCAAGAAATTTAGTTAAGCGAATTGAAAATGAACTAGAATATCCGGGTCAAATTAAAGTGAATGTAATTAGAGAAACACGAGCTATTGATTATGCTAAATAAACCAATATAATGTTAAATCCTCTTAAATTTGGAATATTTCTGAATCTCAAGAGGGTTTTTTTTAGGAATGAAGTAGCTAATTAAATTAATACAAAAACATACAAATGAATACAAGTAATGAATAAAAGTATTGGGGGTAAGAAATGGTATTATCTAAAAAAGCTGAAGAGATATCAGCATCTTTAACATTAGCTATAACTGCAAAGGCAAAAAAAATGAAGGCTGATGGCATAGATGTCATAGGATTTGGTGCTGGTGAACCAGATTTCAATACACCAAAAAATATCAGAGAAGCAGCTATAAAGGCAATTAAAGATGGAATGACAAGATACACGGCTGCGTCAGGTATTGTTGAGTTAAAACAGGCAATAATTCAAAAACTAAAAAAGGAAAATAACTTAAGTTACGTGCCATCTCAGATTATAGTTTCAGCTGGAGCAAAACAATGCTTAGCTAATGTCTTTCAGGCTATTTTAAACCCGGGAGATGAAGTTATTATTGGATCTCCATATTGGGTTAGTTATCCAGAACTAGTTAAATTAGCGGATGGAAAGCCTGTCTATGTAAAGACAGAGGAAAGCAATAAATTTAAATTAACAATTAAAAACCTTAATATAGCATTAACTTCTAAATCTAAAGCAATAGTATTAAATAGTCCGAGTAATCCCACAGGAACAGTATATTCAAAGGATGAACTTATGGAAATTGCTGATTTTGCAAAAACAAATAGCTTAATAATAATATCAGATGAAATTTATGAAAAGTTATTATATGGAAGTAATGCGCATATTAGTATAGCAAGTCTTTCAGAGGATGCATACAGACGTACAATCGTAATCAATGGTGTTTCTAAGGCTTATGCTATGACAGGATGGAGAATAGGGTATGCTGCTGGGAGTACGGAAATAGTGGCACTAATGTCTAATATTCAAAGTCACACTACATCAAATCCCAATTCAATTGCTCAATATGCATCAGTTGAAGCTTTAAAGGGAGAACAAGATGAAGTAGTAAAGATGATTGAACAATTTAAAATACGAAGAGACTATATGGTAGAAAGAATTAATAGTATTAATAATTTGTCCTGTTTAAAACCTGAAGGCGCTTTTTATGTTATGGTGAATATATGCAATGTTTTAAATAAGTCAATCCATGGAAAAGTTATAAAAGATTCAATAGTCTTTTCAGATATTTTACTTGAAAAAGAAAAGGTTGCAGTTATACCAGGTATAGCATTTGGTGTAGATAATTTTATTAGAATATCATATGCTACTTCTATGGAAAATATAAAAGAAGGACTTGACAGAATAGCAAGGTTTGTTGAGAATATTTAAAATTGATTTACATACTTTTTAATGATATTATAATGGCGTGAGTTATTAATAAACTATTTAATAATAGCTCATGCTATTATTAAAATAATGAGGTGAAGTGAATTGGTAACAAAAGAAGTTATAGTAAGTAATCCTAGTGGATTGCATGCTAGACCAGCTACATTATTAGTAAGAAAAGCGGCTTCTTTCAAATCGGATATAGGCATAGAATTTATGGGAAAAAAAGCTAATATTAAGAGTTTAATAGGTGTTTTATCTCTAGGGGTAGGTCCAAATTCAGCTGTAAACGTTATAGTTAATGGTGTTGATGAAAAATTAGCTTTAGAAGGAATAATAACCCTAATTAACTCTTTAGAAGAATGATTATAACCTATACATTTTAAAAAGCTGCTAACTTACTGTTTGCAGCTTTTTAAAATATATACAAAATAGGAATATATTAAGGGAGAATATATATATGATAAATAATATTATAGAATTTAATTCTAATTTAGGTATAAAAATAGATAATAAACATTTTATATGGTATTTCCTTGAGATTAAATCTAGGAAGAGTATTTATACGTCTAAAAGCTATGAACGTGATATAAAAGATTTTTTTTGTGTGAGTTATATATCGGATATTAGTATAGAGGATATTAAAAAGGTGTCTATAGTACATACACAAAATTTTATAATGAAATTAATGGATAAAAATATGTCCTCGGCTACTATAAATAGAAAAATCTCATCATTGAGTGCTCTATATAAGTGGTTATTAAAATACCAGGACAATTCTTCAAGTATTGAAATAATAAAATATAATCCTTTTGGAAATTTAAAAGAAGAAAAACCAGTAATAAATAATAAAGAAACCGAATTTTTAACAAAAGAAGAGTGTAAAATTTTATTAGAAAGCATAGATACATCAACAATACTAGGGCATAGAAATAAAACTATCTTAGTACTTGCTTTAACTACTGCATTAAGAAAATCTGAGATTATAAATATTAAAATAAAGCATATTACCAAATACACGGGGTATGATGTAGTAAAGGTAATTAGAAAGGGTGGTAAAGAGGATATAGTAAAACTTCAAAGGAACGTTCTCGCTATGATTGATGAATATATTAAGTTGACTAAAAGAGATAAGATAACTAGTGGAGAGAAGTATTTATTTATTGGTCACTCAACTAATGGAAATAATAAAGAAAAGTTAAATGCAAGCACTTTAAATTACATGATAAAAAGAGTATGCAAAAATTCAGGCATACATAAAAATTTAAGGGTTCATTCTACTAGGCATACAGCTATAACACTAGCGATTTTAGCAGGAGCTACTGTAGAGAAAGTTAGGGATTTTGCGGCACACAAAAATTTGGCCACTACTAATAGATATATTCATTCAGTGGATAAGTTGAAAAATAATGCTGGAGATTTAATTGAGTTATTTTAATTGGATTTAGATTGATGATAAAGGGGTCTATATAGATTAGATAGATACATAGGACAAAATACTACTTTGACTAAGCTTAAGACTTTAGGAAGGTGTAAAAACGGTTTAAATGGGTAATGTGTGGTGAAGAAAGGGTTAAGGAAGTCTAATGTGTGCTTTCGTGATCCTTTATTGCTTTTTAGAGGTATTTATGTGCTTAACGTGGAACAATAATAGTTGTAGAGGTAAGAAAGATATCTGTATAGTTATTTATTTGAAGGTTCTTAAATATAAAAATAGTGAAACTATAAAATATTAATAGGAGATAATTATGAAAATAGGATATGCATGCATACCACTTACAATAAATGAGAGAACAAATAGAAGACTAACACTAAAAAAATTTTCGGAAAAGATGTTTTTAGAGGTGCTAGAGCAAAATATATTAGATCTAAGAAAAATACTAGAGAATAATGATAAGTTTAACATAAGTCTATTTAGAATAAGCTCAGATATAGTTCCTTTAGGAAGTCATAGTATTAATGAAATTAAATGGTATATACATTTTCAAAAGGAGTTAAACGAGATAGGAGAATATATAAAAAAGTGTGGTATGAGGGTTTCTATGCATCCAGGTCAGTATACAGTACTTAATGCAGAAAAAGAAACAATTGTAGTAAAAGCAATTAAAGATTTAGAATACCATGCTAAATTACTTGATTCTCTAGGTGTTGACTCAAGTAATAAAATTATACTTCATATCGGTGGAGGTTATGGAGATAAGAGAGCATCTATAAATAGGTTTATTAAAAATTTTGAAAGATTGTCACAATCGGTGAAGAATAGGCTAGTAATTGAAAATGATGGGACAATATTTACTATAGAGGATGTACTTTTTGTAAGTAGTAAAATTAATATACCTGTAATATTCGATAACCTTCATCATGAGTGCAATCATGAAATGAAGATGCCTATAAAAGAAATAATGAATAAGGTAGCTAAAACATGGAATGAGAAAGATGGTCATATAAAAGTCCATTATAGTCAGCAAAATCGCCATAAGCAAGTAGGTGCACATTCAAATACTATAATAGTTAAAACTTTTTTAGAATACTATGGCGAAATTAAAGAGTTTAATCCTGATATTATGCTTGAGGTAAAAGATAAGGATATTTCAGCTATAAAATGTAATTTTGTAGTTAATAATATGTATAAGAAATTAAATGCTACAATTATAGAAAAACAGTGGGCAAAATATAAATATTTATTAATGGAAAGAAACTATAAATATTATAAACATTGTAGTAAAATGGTAAAAGAGAATTGCAGTGTTGAAGAATTCTATGAGTATACAGATGAAATAATAAATTTTGATGTAGAGAATGGAAGTTTTATAAATACTGCGGAACATGTATGGGGATATGTTAAAAATTATGCTCTTGATAAAGAAAAAAATCATTTTAATAAACTTCTCTTAGATTTAGAGCACAAAGAAAAGGTTAAGATCTATTTGAAAAAATTGTGTGATAAGTATAATACTGAATATATGATTAATTCATACTATTTTTGTTATTAGTCTTAAATATTTTAGTAATTAATTAATGAACATTGTTTTAAATTATTACTGTAAATAAAGAATAAAAATAAATTCTTATTTTTGAAGGGAGACGAATATGAAGAAATCGAATTGGCGTGTAAAATTTTCAATAATATTAATACTTTCATCAGTAATATTATATGCTTTACACTATTTTATCTTTAGGGATGCTCATTATTTTTTTATATTGTTAGTAAGTGAATTAGCATTTATACCTATTGAGGTTTTATTGGTAACTTTAGTTATTGATAGAGTTGTTAAAGAAAGGGAGAGCGAGGGTTTAATAGAAAAACTCAATTTAATAATAGGCATATTTTTTAGTGAAGTAGGAACCACTATTTTAAAATACTGTACATCGATTGATCCTTGCGTAAATGAAATAGCAAGTTTTCTAATAGTTGAGCCAAGTTGGGAAGAGAAAAATTTCAAGAAGGCACTGGAAAAATGTAAAGATTATAATTATGAAATTGAATTTCATAAAGTAGATTTAGAGAATATGAAAGAATTTCTTTTAAGTAAAAGGGATTTTTTACTTAAATTATTAGAAAATCCAAATTTATTAGAATATGAAACTTTTACCCATTTATTGACCGCGGTTTTTCATCTAGAAGATGAGCTATCTTCTAGAAATTTATCAGAACTACGTGATGACGAAAAAGAACATTTAGAAGTTGATATAAAAAGAGTATATGAGGCGAGTGTAAGCCAATGGGTGTTGTATATGCAACATCTTAAAAATACTTTTCCATATTTATTTGTTACAGCAAGTTCAAATAATCCTTTTGATAAGAAAATTTAAGGAAATATTAAGAAAAATAAATTTAAAAGCAAACATTTGTTTGTATAAAAATTCTTTTTATTGTCAATAATTTTAAAAAGTTATTTAATTACATTTTTGAAGTTAAATTCTCTTAAGTGTTTAAGTAATCTATGTTACTATATTTGGAATAAAAAGGAGAGATAATATATGAATACTGTATCAATTATTGGAAGAACAACAAAAGATTTAGAACTTAAAAGTTTTAATGAAGGGAAAGGTTTTTATACTAGATTTACAATAGCTATTAATAGAGCATCACATAAAGAGTTGAAACCAGAGGCTGATTTTATAAATATTGTCGCATGGAGTGGGCTTGCAGAGATATTGTGTAAGTATTTAAAAAAAGGAAGCCAGTTAGCTATAACGGGTAGACTATCAAGTAGCAGCTACACAGATAAAGATGGAAATAAAAGGTATAGTACAGAGGTTGTAGCTGAGGATTTCAAATTTTTGGATAACAAACAACAAATCGTATAGTATTTATAAAAATATTGGCATGGTATAATTTAAATACAGGGAATACAAAATGTGAGGTGTTTTAACGACACTGCTGAAGTCGTTAATTGCAGCTCCGCAGGAGATGATTTAATGAAAACTATTGTTGTAGCAGGAGGATGTTTTTGGGGTGTAGAAGCTTATATGTCAAAAATAAATGGTATTGTTAAAACAAAAGTGGGATATGCCAATGGCAAAAATAAGGAGCCAACCTACGATGAAGTTTGCCTTGGAAACACTGGTCATGTGGAGTCTTGTTTAATAACCTATGATGAAACTGTGACCTCTCTAAAAAAAATATTAAGTAAATTTTGGGGAATAATAGATCCTACGGATTTAAACAAGCAAGGTCCTGATATAGGTCATCAATACAGAAGTGGTATTTATTATAATGATAAGAAAGATTTAGAGATTATATTAAGAATAAAGAATGAAGTCCAAAGTAGATATGATAAACCAATAGTTACAGAAGTGCAA